>SAMEA3663057__coassemble_97_pt1 | contig 34574 bp, 22 predicted proteins | sample SAMEA3663057__metabat2_low_PE_007 | metagenome-assembled genome bin SAMEA3663057 (sample SAMEA3663057) | pig gut metagenome | biome: pig gut; feature: pig-associated habitat; material: faeces | place: France | collected 2012
GTAGATTATAATCTGGAAAAAAAATCAGACAAAGGAAATTTTTCTATCTGATTTTGTCTTTTGGAAAAAAAAGTATTAGGTTTTTCAGTGGGCTCGGATTGTAGCACCTGCGTAGCAGTCCCGACCGTAGGCAAACCACGGATATAGCGCCCCAAAGAGAGCGGAACGAAGTGCAGCGAACACAGGGTAACGCCCTAAAGTTGTGGCGAATCCTATTTTACAATTCCTTAACCATCACTTCACGAAAATTTAATTTTAAGCCACTAAATTAGCCTTGTTGTCGGGGATAAACAGCAATTCGAAAATCAGAAATTGCAAAACACAAATCCCGATGGCAAGGATTTTTTATGAAGAAAGAATTAAAAAAGACTCTTCTTTGTTCGGCTGCACTTTTGGCTGTATCAACAGCATTGTTTGCAGAAAAATTTTCAATTGCTGTAATTTCGGACACTCAGAATTATTGCGATTATCGTTATCAGCGGGATTCAAATCCACCTTATCCATTTGATCACGGTGATATTTACAAACGCCAGATGCAGTATATTGCAGACAATTCCAAAAAGAAGGGTGGTGATATTGCATTTGCAATCCACGTTGGTGACATTGTTCAGAATGGTGCAGAAAAAGAATCTGAATGGATAATTGCAGATGATGCCATGAGTATTCTTGATGACACAGTTCCATATCTTATGGTTCCGGGAAATCATGATTACGACAGTCAGAAAAATCATTCGGTAGATGGTCTTAAATCTTACGTAAAATATTTTGGGCCAAACAGCAAGCACTTTGCAGGTAAAAAATGGTACGGCGGTGCAGACAAGAGTGGAGCAAACTCCTATGCAAAGTTCAAGGCAGACGGAAAAGAGTTTATTGTACTTGGACTTCAGACTGAACCAAACATGGAAGATATTGCCTGGGCTCAGAGTGTTCTTGATAAAAATAAGGGCATTCCAGTAATTCTGGACACTCACGAATATCTTGGTGCCCGATATGAGCCTACAAACCCTGGTGTACCAGAATATCTGGATGAAAAGCTTAGAGCTAAGAATCCTGGTTCTGCACAGTTGGTTTGGGACAAACTTATTTCTAAAAATAAGCAGATTTTCCTTGTAGTTTGTGGACACGATTTCCGCTGGCACGAAGATGAAAAACACAACGAAGAAGGCGAAATGGTTCGCATTGACAGAAATGATGATGGTTACTTGGTTTATCAGCTTTTGACAGATTATCAGGGCCGCAAAGAAATTGATGATTTTATGGGGCTTAATGCACACGCAAGTGGTGACGGCTGGATGCGCCTTATGGAATTCGACCTGGCAAATAATCAGATGAATATAAAAACATATTCTACAGAGTTCAATCGCTACGAAACAGATTTGGACAGCCAGTATACAATTAAGTTTGATTTTGACTGGAATAAGAGATTTAAGAAGTAGGAGATTTGGGAATGAAAAAATCAAAACTTATTATAACACTCATGTCTGCATTTCTTGGGCTTTCATCCCTTCATGCAGAAACAAAAATTACTGCTCCAGCAACAGGGAAAGGTACACCAAAATATGTTTTTGTATTTATTGGTGACGGAATGAGCTACCCACAGATTCAAAGTGCAGCTTACTACGCAGGTAAAGATGCTGGCGGAATCGTTGATGTAGTAAAAAATTCAGAAAATCCTGGGGACTCTCCAGAAATGAAAGCTTTAAGTTTCTACCAGTTCCCAATTGCAGGTTCAGCAAGCACTTACGATGCAACATCATTTGCACCAGATTCAGCTTCAACTGCAACATCAATTTTTACTGGTTACAAAACACACTCTTCTTCAATCAATGTGGATATTACAAAGAAAATCAAATACCGCACAATTGCAGAACAGCTCCGTGATCAGAAAGAATACAAAATTGGTGTAATTTCAACTGTAAACTTAAATCACGCAACTCCAGCTGCAACTTACGCTCACCAGGCAAGCCGTAAATCAAACTACTTAATAGGTGAAGAACTTGTTGCTTCAAACTTTGACTATTTTGCTGGTGGTGCTTTAATGGAACCACAGGACAAAAACAAAGATAAAATTTCTATCTACGATTTGGCAAAAAAAGCAGGTTATAAAGTTTGTTTTGATCAGAAATCTGCTGATGCACTTAAAAACGGCGACAAAGCTCTTGTAGTTGCAGAAACTTTGGCTGACTCAGATTCTATGGGCTACGATAACGACCGCAAAGAGGGCGAATGGGCTCTCCGCGATTATGTTCGCAAAGGTATTGAAGTTCTTGATAACAAAACAGGTTTCTTTATGATGGTAGAAGGCGGAAAAGTTGACTGGGCTTGCCACGCTAATGATGCCCGCTCTTCAATTGCAGATACACTTGCTTTAAGTGAAGCCGTAGAAGAAGCAATTTCCTTCTATAATAAACACCCTAAAGAAACACTTATTCTTGTAACAGCTGACCACGAAACAGGTGGACTTACAATCGGTTATGCTGGTACAGACTACAACTTGTTCTTCCGCACATTGGACAGTCAGAAAATTTCTTATGCTAAGTTTGATTCAGACTATGTTTCAACTTACAAAAAGAATGGCACAAGTTTTGAATCAGTTATGAAAGATGTTGAAACTTTGTTCGGACTTAAACTTCCAGGAAGCAATGGCAGCGATAAAAATGGTGGACTTGTTCTTACAGATTACGAACTTGGCCGCATTAAAACTGCTTACGAAAAAACAATTAAAAATGATAAAACTCGTAATCAGATGGAATACGACATTTACGGAACTTACGAACCACTTACAATCACAATTACACACATTTTGAATGCTAAGTCAGGTCTTGGCTGGACTTCCAACAGCCACACAGGTCTTCCAGTTCCAGTATTTGCCCTTGGTGCAGGTCAGGAAGAATTCAAAGGCTTTTACGACAACACAGAAATCTACAAAAAAATGGCAAAACTTACTAAAGTTGTAAAAGACTAAAAATATTTGGGCGTTGCGGCAGAAAATCTGCCGCCGGGCTTTCCGCAGCTCCGGCTTTCGCCTTCGAACAAGGACTTCTGATTCTCAGAAGCCCTTGTTTGCTTTACAGCACTGCTCCAATCTAACGCGGTATTTTACTCCACAAACCAGTTCCTGCCACGTTACAGAACTAATGGAACATAAGTCTTTTCTAGTTTCATAAAAAGCCATTACATTCTGATAAGGGATAATATATAGGATATGAAAAAATATCTTTAATTTACAATCCCTGCAATAAAGCATAAACACAATCGCCGGCACGTTCAACTTTACGAACTATATCAATATACTGCAGTTCTTCTTTGACGTTGGCACCTGCTTCAATACGTTTGCGGCTGGCCTTTTTAAGGTTTTTCTTGGTTTCGTCAATTTTTTCTTCAACGGCATCTGCAGCTTCGCCTATAATTTGTTTATCTTCACTAAATCCAATTGTGAAATACAAACAAACTTGTTCGTAGAAGATTCTAACAATTTCTATATAATCAGCAATTTCCTTAGTGCGTTTTGAATTTGTTTTGAATTCTTCACCGCCTACATATTTTTTTACTGTATGCATTAAAGAACAGGTTTCATCACTTAAATTTTCAAGAATGTCTGTAATGTGAATTAAAGTTGAAAAATGAGTTCTGTCATCGTGATTTGCATTTGGCAGGCGTGCACATTTCTGCAGAAAATTTGTTATGGAATCATTCATTTCATCTATGTAATTTTCAAGTTTTTTTACACGTTCATTTTCAGAATCAGCATTTTTAGGATTGATAAAACTGTTACTGACTGAATCAAACATTTCCATAATTTTGGCACTCATTTTTGTAATTTCTTTTTTTATCTGAAAAGAGTACAAATCTGCACTGATTCTTGTGTGGGGCAAAATTGCAGGAAAATGATAATGCTGATCTTGTTCTGCCTGTGTATCAGGAATTATTTTTCGAGTCAAAATTGCAATCTGCTTTACAAATGGCAGGAAAATCAATGTGGCACAGAAATTAAAGATGGTATGCAGCATAGCAATGTGGGTTGTGATGTTTTCAGCTGGTTTTAGGGGTACAATAAAATCTATAAGATTCAGGAAGGGGTTGAAAATCAGCAAAGCAAGAAGTGTCCCTGTTACATTGAAGGCAAAGTGAACTAACGCTGTTCGGTGGGCATTTACACTGGCACCAAAACTTGACATAACCGCGTCTACAGTAGAACCAATGTTAGCTCCAAAAATTACACCGATTGCCTGTTCTAGAGTAAGAATTTCTGCATTAACAAAGGAAACAACCATAACAGTAGTTGCTCCAGAAGACTGAATTATGGCAGTAACACCAATGCCTGTAAGTACTGCATAAAATCTGTTTCCGGTGATTTTTCCCAGTAATTTCTGAAGACCGCTGCCAGCTCCTTTTTGAATACCGTTACTCAACATGTTCATACCAAAAAGAAGAAGACAAAGTGAGCCAATAAATCCTACAATCTGGGAAAATACATTCAATACCATAATTCAAATATGGCAAAATGATGTAATTTTGAATATTAAGTTTATGTAAAATTTATGAAAATTTTTTTACATATCAGTTGTCATCTTTTTTATAATGATAATTCCAGATAGATTGCCCGGATGTATCCAAAGTGGTAATCGTTTTTTTCAGGCTGAAATATAAATGCTTTTACTAATAAGACAAAACTAAACTGGGAAAATTACTGTAAAAGTACTGCCTTTTCCAACTTCGCTGTTTACCAGAATACTTGCTTCATGATATTTTGCGGCATGTTTTACGATGCTGAGTCCCAATCCTGTACCGCCGTTTTGTTTGGAGCGGCTTTTGTCGATTCTGTAAAAGCGTTCAAAAATCCGTTCTTTTTCATTGGCAGGAATTCCAATTCCTGTATCTTTTACGGTAAGAATTACTCTATGACTTTCCATCAGATTCTGAAGATTAATATCAACTTTACCATCTTGAACATTGTACTTTATGGCGTTGTCTATTAAATTATAAACCATTTCGTAAATTACAGGCTGAACTCCGTTTATAAGACCTGATTCCCCAGTCAGATTTACTGTAATATTTTTTGATTTAGCACTGACAGAAAGTACGGACATAACTTCCTGGCACATTTCACGTAAACTTATGGCTTCTTTTTCAAGACTGATAGATTTTTCATCAAGTTTTGAAAGTTTGATAATATCGTTTACTAAAGTTATCATTCTCTGGGATTCATCATAAATAGAAGTGGCAAAATCTTTTGTGGTAGCTTCATCAGTTCCGCCAGCTTTTAAAATTTCTGCAAATCCACTGATGCTTGTAAGTGGAGTTTTTAATTCATGGCTTACATTTGCAGTAAACTGCTGTCGAAGTTCTTCTCGCTGGGATTTTTCAAAGTTTTCTTCTGCAATTCGTTTTGTAAAAGGTTTTAATTCTTCGTAAACAGCACTGTCTTCTGGATTTTCTAAATCTATTTTATTTAGCGGGTCTACTACTTTTTTACTGATCCAGGAAGCTGAAATACCAGAGATGATTACGGCGATTACAAGCATAATTAAAAGAGTCTGACTCATTCCTAAAACCAATACCCAGACTGAATGCTGATTACAGCTGATTCTAAGGACATCCCCATTTGGAAGAAGCCGTGCAAAGTAAAGAGTTTTTTCTGTCATTGTGGAAGAGAAACGGGAAATTTGAATTGAGCCGTTGTTTTTTGCCTCAAGAAATTCCTGTCTTGCTCCATGATTCTCAAGTTTGGCAGCATCAACTTTATTGTCAAAATAAACGGTTCCGTCAGAGTGGATAAGTGTTATACGATTTTCTGTTTGTAATTCGAAAAGATGGTCCAGTTGTTGATTTAAGACTGAATTTTCCAAAAAAAAACTTTCGGTTTTAAGTTCTGAAAAAATCTGTTTTTCAAAATATCCGTACATATTTGAAATGAATAAAAATGCACAGATAAAATAAATAAGAGTTCCAACAAAAAAAGTGTTGATGAAGATTCTAAAGCTTAGTGATTTTGGTTTCATGTTGAGCAATCTCCTTTATGTTAATGCGTGAGTGCATGGAGCAACGCGAAGCGATGCCGAAGGCATTGGAGCGACAGCGGAATTGCGGAACGCACGACGGCAACTTGTTGCCGGCACGCCCAATTCTTAATTCCGCTTTCTGCATTCCTAAGTTAACTTATATCCAACTCCACGAATTGTTTCTATGTTTTTTTCGTATTCACCAAGTTTTGCCCGCAAAGTACGAATATGAACATCAACGGTGCGGCTTTCTATATCTGTTGAAACTTCCCAAATTGATTCAAGAAGTTGTTCCCTTGTAAGAACATTTCCACGATTTTTGATGAGAAGAGCCAGGAGATCAAATTCCTTGACTGTAAGAAAAATCTGCTGTGAACCTGCAAAAACTGTATGCTGGTTTTCATCTATGGTAATACCATCGGCTTCCAGAACTTCCTTTTTAGAATCAGATTTTTCATAACGGCGAAGAACAGCTTTTATTCGTGAAACTAATGCCATCATACCGAAAGGTTTAGTTACATAATCGTCGGCACCTGCATCCAGACCTGTAACAATATCATATTCAGAATCTTTTGCAGTAAGCATGATTACAGGAATAGTTGAAGTTTTAGGATTGGAACGAAGTTTTTTTAGAATAGAAATACCATCTTCTTCAGGAAGCATAATATCAAGTAAAAGAAGATCTGGAGTCTGAGTTTCTAACGCCTGCCAGAAAAGTGAAGGTAAAGGAAAATCTTGAACTTCAAATCTCTGACTTTTTAGAGAATAATTAATCAGCTTTCGAATGCTGTCATCATCTTCAAGGATAAAAATCATAATTATGTTATAGAAGATTTTTGTAAAATTGCAATCAAAAAAATGTTAAGTTTATGTAAATTATGAACGTGTTCGCTTGCGCGAACGTTTTGTAAATCCTCAGTTGTTGAAACAACCTGCGGTTTACAAAATTAAAGAAGATTTAGGTAAATGTGGGTAAAATCCCCGATAGCGAAAATTTACATGTTACGAGTATTATTTTTTAAAGCAACCGGTTGCCGGCAATCGGTTGCTTTAAAACTAAAATTCATATAAAAAATTAGGAGTAAAAAATGAAAGTTAGTAAGAAAATTTTTGTTTGTGCATGTGCTTTGCTCGTTTTGACATCTACTATGTCAGCTGCAAAGAAATCAAAAAAAGCTAAAAAAGCAAAGCCTACAGAAATTAGCTGGATGTTTTGGGATGATCTTGAAGCTACTTCAGATCTTATGTCTCAGGGATACGCTCAGACAATTGAACGCTTTAACAAACAGTACGAAGGCGTATATCACTGTACTCCAATCACAACAAACCTTGAAGAATATGATTTGAAGCTTAATGCTCTTATTGCAGCAGGAAAAGCTCCAGATCTTTTTATTTGTAACCCAGGTCCAAACCTCAGCTCTTATGTAGAAGCAGGAGCTGCTAAAGACCTTACAACACTTTTAACTAAGAAAGAATCAGCTTGGTATGGTACATTCACAAAAGGTATTTTTGAACGTCTTACTTATGATGGAAAAATTATGGCAGTTCCAACAAACTTTGCTGCTGCTTTAGTTTTCTATAACACAGAATTGTTCAAAAAAGCAGGATGTTCTGTTCCAACAACTTACGAAGAATGGATTGATTGCTGTAAAAAACTTGAAAAGTCAGGTGTAACACCTGTTGCTTGTTCAGCTGGTACTCCATGGTGTCTTTCTATGTTAGCTGGTTATTTCTGTGATCGTGCTGGTGGTCCAGATAACCTTGCAAAAGTAAACGCAGGAAAAGGCAGCTGGTTAGATCCATCTTTCAAAAATGGTGTAGGAAAACTTAAGGAACTTTCTAAATACTTCCAGAAGACTGCTGCTGGTGACTCAAATGACCAGGCTACAGCTGCTTTCTACAATGGTGAAGCTGCTATGTTAGTTCAGGGTTCTTGGGTAATTGGTCAGATTAACGGTGCAAGACCAGATTTTGAAGATAAGTGTGGTGTATTCTCATTCCCAGCTATTAAGGGTGGTTCAGATCCTAACCGTATGATTGTTAAAACCGATAACCTTGTTATGTCATCTACAACAAAGAATGAAGAAGCTGTAATTGCTCTTATGAAAATGTTCACAGATGATACTGCACAGAAATATACAGCAGAAATTGCTGGTAAGATTCCTGTAACTGGTGTTAAGTTCGACTTGAACAAAGCTCCAAAACAGCTTGGATATGTTCAGAATATTCTTGCTAAATCAACAGGTACCCTTGGATTCTACAACGAATCTTTGGCTACTGTAGAAGCTGGTGATGCTTTTGACAACGCTATGGTTGATATCTTCCTTGGTTCTTGTAGTGTAGATGAAGGGCTCCAGAAGGTTGAAAACTTTTACAAGAAAAACATCTGGAAATAATAGTCATACTCCTATGTCCGTTTTCTATAAAACTTTCTCCTCTTGTATAGGAATCGGGGGTAGTTGAAATATCTTGTGCCGGTCTTGTCTACCATAGTCATAATTAAACAAGACCGGCTTTTTTTATAGTAAAAAATCTAGGAGTTATTTTTTATGAATGGTAATAACATGTTTAGGAAAAAGTCTGCCATAGCAGTTTTTGTACTGCCTTCTCTGGTACTTTTTACTGCAATTTTATTAATTCCAATTATACAAATGTTCTATTATTCATTATGTGATTATATGAACTTAAGAAAGCCTATTTTTGTAGGTTTTCAAAACTATATATCTTTATTCAAAGAAGATGAGATAATGAGAATGGCCTTGAAAAACTCCATCTTCTTTACCATTTTTTCTGCCGTAACACAGCAACTTATTGGTTTGTTCCTGGCAGTTTTACTTACGAATATAAAAAGGTTTAGAAACTTCTTTAAAAATATATATTATTTACCTTGTGTTCTTTCTTCGGCAGCTCTTGCTTTATTGTGGTCTTTCATGTTCAATCCAAGAATTGGTATAAACTCTATTCTTGCAAAAATGGGTGTTGAAGGTCCTATGTGGCTTATGGATACAAAGGGCTTTATTGTTCTTCCAATGTGGGTAGTTGGTTTTGTTGCAACCTGGCAGTATGTTGGTCAAACAATGATGTTGTACATGGCACAGATTTCTGGTATTCCAACATCACTTTATGAAGCAGCTTACATTGATGGAGCAACAAGCACTCAGGCCTTCTGGAAAATCACCCTTCCTTTGCTTAAACCAATGGTAGTCACAACACTTTCTTTGAACTGTATCGGTTCCCTTAAATTCTTTGACCTTATATTCAACATGACTGGCGGTGGTCCTGGCTACAGAACTTCGGTACTTGCAACATATCTTTACGAGCAGGGCTTTAAGTTCTACAAAATGGGATATGCCAGCTCAATCGGTGTAGTTTTATTAGTTCTCTGTCTGATTGTTACAGGAGTAATTAATAAATCAATCAAAATAGAAGATTACGAATTATAGATGAAGGGAGGTAAAAAATGGTAACTAAAAAATATTCTGTAGCAAGAGCTTTGATTTATATTTTCCTGGTTTTCCTGGTTGTAATTTATCTTGCACCTCTTTTATGGTGTGTTTTGGTTTCGTTGAAAGATAATACAGAACTTATTGATAATCCTTTTGGCTGGCCTGAGAAACTTAGATTTGTAAACTTTATCGAAGCCTGGAAAAAGGCTTATCTTGGTAAGGCTTTATTAAATTCTTTAATAGCTTGTACAGCTTCCCTTATTGGAACCCTCTTTTTGGGTGCTATGTCTGCCTTTGCAATTGGTAGAATGAAGTGGAAGTTTTCTAAATTGACTCTGACTTATTTTATGATAGGAATGATGATTCCGGTACATTGTGTCTTAATTCCTCTTTTTGTGCACTTTTCAAAAATTGGTCTTACAGATTCCCTGCCTTCCATCATTCTTCCATATATAGTGTTTGGTATGCCAATTACTATATATATTTTGACAGGCTTTTTCCGTTCCATGCCAAACGAACTGTTTGAGGCGGCAAGTATTGATGGATGTAATATTTACCGCTGTTTTTTTACAATTGCCTTACCTTTAGCCCAAACCGGACTTTTTGTTACAGGCCTTATGACTTTTGTTGGTAACTGGAATGAACTTTTACTTGCCATGGTATTTATTTCGGACAAGTTGAAAAAGACAATCCCTGTTACCTTGTCTTACTTTGTAGGTCCATACAAGACCAATTATGTTCAGATGTTTGCCGCAATTTTGATAGCCATTATTCCAAATATTATTGTTTACTCCTGTTTCAGTAATAAGATTGTAGATGGTCTTACTCAAGGTGCGGTAAAAGGATAATAATTCTTTAATAGGGCAGGTATAAAATTATAAGTATATCTGCCCTATTTTTAGAATTTACTGTTATTTTAAGAAATAATAAAACATGGTATATTTTCTCTTATGGTAACTATATATGATATAGCCAAGGCTACAGGCCATTCTGCACCGACCGTATCAAAAGCCTTAAATGGGCAAGGTTCTTTGAGTGTAAAAACCAGAAAACTTATTGTTGATACTGCTAAAGAAATGGGCTATGAACCAAATATAACAGCAAGAACTCTTACAACCAAAAAATCAAATCTTATTGGTGTAATTTACGATGATACCGGAATGAATCTAGGTTTCTCTCATCCTTTGTTCTCTGTTGTTTTGAATCGTTTTCGTGATCAGGTAGAAAATGCCGGCTATGATATCATCTTCCTTTCTCGTTTCTATAATATGTCTTATTATTCACATGCCCGTTACCGAAGTGTTGATGGAGTTATTATCATAAACCCAGCTACAAATGATTTGGGCGAGTTTAAAGAATTTGTAGATGAAAATATTCCCAGAGTATCTACCAACTCAATAATAAATGGTATTTGTACAATTATTACAGATAATGAAAAAGGTGGTTACGAGGCTGCCGAATACTTTATTAAAAAAGGACATAAAAGAATTGCCTTTTTAAGTGCCCCAATAAAAGAAATTTCTTCGGCTCCTCAGGAACGTCTTGAAGGTTTTAAAAGGGCTCTTAAAGATAACCATATTACTTTTGATGAAGATTTATTTGTAGAAAGTAGAAACTGGCAATCGGATGGAGCCTACGAAGCTTTTAAAACTTTATATAAAAGAACTCAGGATTTTACAGCAGTTTTTTGTGCCACCGATACAATGGCATTTGGACTTTATCGTGCAGCCGAAGAACTTGGCCTTAAAATACCTCAAGACATTTCTGTAATAGGTTTTGATGACGATTTTTCTGATAATTTTATTAGTCCACATCTAACTTCTTTTCACCAGGACGCAATTCAAATTGCAGACTTGGCAGCAGATATGATGATTCAACAGATTGCAGAAATTCCTGTTCCAGATTTTATTCGCTGTGATGCAAAACTAATTGAAAGACTGTCTGTAAAAAATCTTAATCAGAATTAATTTGAAGAGTCGTAGTCAGGTTCTTCATCGGCTGCCGCAAGAGCCTGGGCCGCAAGGTCATTGATGTAGTTGGCCTGAGCCGCTTTTTCTTTTGTTGTTCCAGAAGCTCCAAGTGCAAGCTTTTGCAAAGACTTTTTGTCTTCCCGCTGAGCATTCAATTGCTGAGCAACAAGTAAAATTTGAGCGGCTTCTTGTGCCCGAACATGCAAACACTGGGCAATAGCACATTCTTCTGCATTTGCAAGATTTTCCAGCGTTGTAAATTCCCTTTGAAGCAACAAGGCCCTTTTTTCACCAATTCCAGGTAAATCCAGAAAAATTGATTTAGTATTTTCCTTTGTTCGCAGTTTCTGGTTACGGCTTGTTGCAAAACGGTGACATTCATCGCGGACTCTTTGCAAAAGTCTTAATCCATCACTTCGTCTAGGCAAAACAATAGGAGTTGAATTTCCCGGTCTGTACAATTCTTCGTTTTTTTCTGCAAGACCAACAATTGGAATATCAAGTCCAAGGGCATTTAAAACTTCTTCAACGGCATTTACCTGACCAATACCACCATCAATCATAAGTAAATCTGGTAGATCGGCCTGCTCATTTATAAGTCTGGTATAACGACGGCTTACGGCTTCCTTCATTGAGGCAAAGTCATCTATAAGGCCTTCAGTTGTTTTTAGGCGGAAGTAACGGTAATTCTTTTTATCAGGATTTCCGTTGTAAAAGCTGATAAGGGAAGCAACAGGCCATTTTCCACCGATATGTGCAATATCAAAGCCTTCAATTCGAATAGGAAGAACATCCAGTCCAAGAACATCTTTAAGTTCCTGCATGGCAGGTGTGTCTCCACGGTCGCGAAGTCGTCTTACAATATCTTCCTTGGCATTTTGTCTTGCCATTTGTATAGCAGCAATGTCTCTGGCTTCGTTTGAAATGTAAAAAGGGTATTCTCCATCAGCATTTGCTCTTTCCATATGAAGCTGGGACATTACTACAGAAATTTGAGTATGAGTTTTTAAATCCTTATGCAGCCAGTCTGAAATAAGCTGGGCTTGGGCAGTTTCTGGTATAAAAACATTAGGAGGAATGGTTAAAGGGTCTTCGTAGTAACAGGCCATAAATTCCCCAATCAGGTCTTCATCATCATTTAACGATTCTGCTCTGTAGTTTTCGCGGCCCAGAAGTTTACCGTTACGGATTTTTAGAACAGTAAAACTTACCAGTTCGCCTTCTGAAGCATAGGCAATATAATCGCGGTCGTCAGATTCAAAGCTTTCAACAATATTTTGATTTTGGAGCACCATAAGAGCCTTAATTCCATCTCTCAATCGGGCAGCCTTTTCAAAGTTCAGTTCCTTTGCGGCAGCCTTCATCTCTTCAGTCATTTTTGCAACAGTCTGGTCCCCTTGACCTTCAAGCAGGCCCTTAATTTCTTTTATATAAGAGTTGTATTCTTCCTGGCTAATTTTTTTACAGCAAGGGGCCTTACACTGCTTCATATGATAGTAGAGGCAGGGAGTGTCTCGGTCTCGAAGAGTTCGACAGTGTCTTATAGGATAAAGTTTGAAAATTGATTCTATAAAGGAATCCAGTGCACTTACATCTGGGAAAGGTCCAAAATAAGTTGAACCATCCTGCAGAATTCTACGGGTCTTAAAAATTTTTGGAAAAGCTTCTTTGGTAATTCTTAAAACAGGGTAGGATTTTCCATCTTTCAGGTTGATGTTGTAACGGGGCGAATATTTCTTAATCAGGTTGTTTTCCAGAATAAGTGCTTCGTATTCGTTACTGGTTGTAATGTATTCAATCCACTTGGCGTGGGCTACCAGAAGGCTGGTTTTTAAGTTTCTCTGTCCAGAAAAATATGAGCTTAGTCTGTTTTTTAGGTTTTTTGCCTTACCAACATAAATGACCGTGTCTTCATCATTATGCCAAAGGTAAACTCCGCTGTCCTGAGGAGCTTTTAAGGCTGTCTGGTGGAGGAGTTCATAATTTGGATTAGACTTACTCATATCTTAATTATATAAAAATACTTTTTTCTAAACAATTCAATTTTCTTGCCGATAGAGAAGGTAGGAAAGAATATGTCGAACCCATTTTTTAGAAAAAAATTGAATGTTATTGCCCTGCTTGGTCTTACAAGTATGATAGCAGGAGCTTCTTTAGCTTTTGCCAAGGAAGTAAATCTGGGAGGAAAGGATGGATGGCCTTCATTCCAGAAAGAAAACAATATAACTACTCGTAAAGGTCGTTTTGGATACGATTGTATTCAGATTGCCTCAAATTCATTTGATGCAGATGAATATACCGATATCCTTATTGATTTTGAGGATGAGCAGATGCCAATTTCTGCCGGTGACTACGACCTTATTCAAAATAACTTAAAGTTTTCTAATCAAACTATAAATGAAGATGCTGCTGGTTTAAGCAGAAATCTTGGCGGGCTTAATGTTTTAGGCCATACAGGTTCTTTCTTTGGTTCCGAAGGATTAATGGGTTCTTTTACAATTGAATTCTGGCTTTGTCCTTCTATAGCAGAAAATGGTGAAACTATTGTTAATTGGGAATCTTCTAAGGTTGAAGATGATCAATTAATTTACCAGCTTTTGAATGCCTCTTTTGATAAGGGGCGTCTGGTATGGACTTTTTCAAACTTTTTTAATTACTACATTTCTCCAAACGGTAGTACAGATGTAATTTTGAAGGGAACTTCTAAGATTATTCCTGACCAATGGAGTTACCATGCTCTTTCTTATGATGCAGAAACAGGCCTTTTGGAATATTTAGTAAATGGCGTGACAGAGGATTTGACCTACATCACCAGCAGCGGAAACGAAGCTGGAGAAGTTTGTCTTGTAGTTTTGGGAACAAAATCGGAATTGGAAATTTGTTCTGAATATACCGGCAAAATAGATGACTTTAGAATTATGAGAAGGCCTTTCCAGACTCCAGACTTCCAATCAGCTGACAATGCAGGTGGACTTGAACACTTCCAGTACCTTCCACAGGGAGGAAGTTTTATTTCAAAGCCTATTATGGTTTCTACAGGTTCAGTTTTAAATGTCTTAAAGGCAGAGGAATCGGTACCAGTTCAAACCGAAGTGTTGTATTATGTTCGTTCCGGCGAAAACTTCTACGGTTGGACAGATTCTTATCCGGAATGGAAGCCTGTACAAAATGGAGAAAAAATTACAGGGGTTACGGGGCTTTATTTCCAGGTTATGGCAGAGCTTTTGCCAGATGGAAGTGGTTCCAAATCGCCAACAATAACACAAATTTCTTTAGATTTTTCAGAATTACCAGAACCTTTACCTCCTTTTGTTGTTAAAGCTGTAGCAGGTAATGCATGTGTAAAGCTTTCATGGAATTATTCGGTAGATGATACTGCTGGTGGATATTATTTGTATTACGGGACACGTCCTGGAGAGTATTTGGGACGAATTGCCTTGGAAGGAGAGTCTCCAATCAATGTTGGAAATACAACTTCCTTTACTGTAAGTGGACTGGAAAATGGTAAGATTTATTATTTTGCTATTGCAGCCTGGTCTGCATCGGATATGAGAGTGGTCGGAGAATTGTCAAAAGAAGTTTTTGCTCGACCGTTAGCAAGATTAAAATAGGGTCAAGACAGGGGAATTATTATGGCAAAGAATTTGGTATTGGCAAAAGCACAGAACGCGGTGTTAGCTCATGACTGGGTAACTGCAGCCAGACTTTATAAGGAACTTCTACAGGGAAATGAAAAAAATGTAGATTACCTTATGGAATTGGGGTCCATTTATGTAAAGGCTGGGGAAGATGAAAAAGCTATTCCTTACTTTCAGCAGATTATTACATGTTATCCTCATTACATTGATGCAATGAATAATCTGGGGGCAATTTTCCGTCGTCTTAAACGTTACGATGAATCTATAGCAATACTTAAAAAGGCTAAATCTGAAGGTCGTGATTCTGGAAGTGTAAACTACAACCTTGGTTTTACCTACAAAGAAATGAAAAAGTACGAAGAAGCCATTGATTCATTTGAACTTGTTATTGTCGAAAATCCAGATGATGTTCTTGCCTACAATCACCTTGGTTCTATTTATTATGCTCAGAAAAATTACGATAAATCTATTTCTTCTTTTAAGCGTGGTTTGCAGGTAGACCCTAATCACCCTATTTTGAATTACAACCTGGCTCGCTGTTACGAAGATTCTAAAAATATTCCAGATGCAATTCGCTGTTACGAAGCAACATTAAAAACTCGTCCGGGTTGGAAAGATGCCATTCGCGATTTTAGTGAACTTTTGATTAAGGGACAGAAAAACAAAGAGGCCCAGGATTTGGTCGAAAAATCAATAAAACTCCATCCTACAGACGGAGATTTAATGTGCATTCTTGGCCGTATTTTCCTTAATCAGTTTGATTATGATAATGCAAGTAAGACTTTTAAAAAGGCAGATTCAGTAAAACCTAATGATATTAAAATTCTAACAGGGTTTTCGCGGGCTTTGGAAAAAGGAGACAACATTTCTGCTGCCCTTGAAAAGGCCTTGGAAGCAAGCGAAATTGACCCAAATAATAATGATGTTCGCAAGCAATATGCTCATGTTTTACTTTCTGCTCAACGTTATGAACAGGCCTTGGAGCAGGTAAAATTACTGGATTCAGATACAAATGGAAGCGATCCACAGGTTTTAGATCTTTATGGTCAGTATTATATTTGCCGTGGTGATGAAGCCAGTGCAAAGGAATACTACGATAAAATTCAGAAACTTAATCACAATTATAAAGAGTATATGCTTGAAGCTTCTGATCGTTATTCACAAATTGGTAATTTGGATAAAGCTCAGGATTATGCCCAGCAGTTTGTAGACCGCCGTTCTCAGTCTCCAGAAGGTTATAACCGTTTGGGAAAAATTGCCATTGCAAAAGGCGATTTAAAAACTGCTAAAGAAGTATTTGAAAAAGGACAGGAACTCTGTAAACCAAATATTATTGCTTCAAAAGGTCTTGCAAAAATTGAAAGTGAGTTGAGTAAAAATCCTGCTTTATCTGAAAGTCCTGCTATAGATATTGATTCAGAAAAATTTGAAGACCCAGATAATCTTATTCCAGATTCTTTTAAGGGAAAAGTTGTTACAGAAGAAGCTGTAGAAAAAGAAGATAGTGCGGAAGAATTTGATTACGAACAGATGGGTGGGGACACACCTATGGGTGAAGCCCTCTTGGAAAAGGATAAAAATTTCTGGGAAGATTTTGATGATGACGAAAATGCCGAACCAGAAGAGGAAGAAACTGAAGAGAAAGAAGAGGATAAAGACGAGCCTAATATGTCTCCAGTTGTTAAGACAAATCCTGATACAGAACTTCCTTACGAAACTCCTAAGAATGATCCATCTGAAAGTGATGACTTATTAAATGATTTAGCAAATTCAGCAGATGATAAAGAAATGTCTCCATCAGAAATTGATGAAAATACAGATAAATTAGATGATATTGCAAACTCCCTAGCAGACGATTCAGATGACTTCGATTTTTCGGAATTTGAAGATGCAGATGACAGTTCCCTTGAAGATTCTTCAAGTAGTTCAGGAACATCAGACTCAACAGGCGAAGATGCTGCAAACGGAGCTGAAGCAGAAACTGGTGAACAAAATCAGCCTCAATCTCAGTTCCAGCCTATGGAAGATAATGCTCAGAGTGATGAAGACGAATCTTATATGGATATGCTTCCTAAACAAACTAATGAAGCACAAAAGCCTAACCCAGAAGAGACAAGACGTCCTGACCCTGCACAAGCAGTTCCACCAAGAATGCCACAAGGTCCGGCAAATTATAATCCATACGAAAATTATCAGCCTCCAAGAATGCAGCCGCCAGTTTATGATCCTGCTTTTGACCGACAAATGCAGGCAGCTGCTATGAATAATGCCGTAAATGCAATTGAAGCGGCATTTATGGCTCAAAAAATGGCCCAACAGCTTTCTGATCAACAGAAACAGTTTGAGGAAGCCTTTACCCTGAAAAATGAAAAGTTTATTCAGGAAACTGTTGAGAAGGCAGTGAACGAAAAATTCCAGAAAACATTGGATGAACAGATGGAGAAAACTATGTCTGCTGAAGATGATGATGTATTTACAAGTGTAGATGAATATATTCCAGAGGAAAAATCTTTGGAAAGTGATATTTCTGTAGAAGAAAGTCCTGTTGCAGAGGCTGATTCTGATGAAAGTGGAAGTCCTGCTGAGGATTTTCTTTCAGAAGATCCATTTGCTGTGGTTGATGATTTTGCTACAGACGAGGAGCCAGTTGTAGAAGAAAGTCCAGCTGTAGAAGAAACTCCTGCTGTGGTAGAGACAGCACAAAAAGTCATTCTTTCTGACGAACCATTTGCCACTATAGACGATTATTTGAGCGAAGACTATGGAATGGAAATGACGGAAGAAGAAAGTCCTGCTGTCGAAGAGCCTGCTGCCGTTGAGGAAAGCCCTGCTGAGAATTGTCTTTCAGAAGATCCATTTGCTGTGGTTGATGAATTTGCTACAGAGGAGGAGCCAGTTGTAGAAGAAACTGCCGCTGTGGAAGAAACTGCTGCTGTGGAAGAGACAGCACAAAAAGTCATTCTTTCTGACGAACCATTTGCCACTATAGACGATTATTTGAGCGAAGACTATGGAATGGAAATGACGGAAGAAGAAAGTCCTGCTGTGGAAGAAACTCCTGTAGAGGTTAGTCTTTCAGAAGATCCATTTGCTGTGGTTGATGATTTTGCTACAGACGAGGAGCCAGTTGTATCAGAATATAAGCAGATTATCAAAAAAATAGAAGAAAAACTCAGTGATCCAGAAGCCGCAAAAACAAACGCAGAACAGATTGAGCTTTTCAAGAGCCTTAAAGTTCTTGCTAGTTGTATGCCAGACAACCAGAAAGATTCCTACATCTCCTGCAAAATCAGAATGGTGCTTGAATATTTAATTGCCAAGCTTTCAGGAAGACCTGGCCTTCTCATCACTGCAGAGGCTCTTCTTGAATCTGGAGTTTTAGGCCAGGAATACAGTTCAAAACTGGAAGAAACTTCAGATGAAGATTTAAGTAACGAACTTATTAAGCATGTAATTACATATATGAAGAAACTTGCCGGTCAGCTGGAAGATTCAGCACTTTCTTCTGCTCTTTGTACTAGTGCCGATTCTATTCTGGAAAAGATTGAACTTGAAAATTCAAAAAGCCAGATCTTCTAGACCTGGCCTTTGAAAGATTCCTTTTGAAAGATTTAAGATTTACTAAATAAGAGTAAAAAACTACAATCTTATAATTCTTGAGTGAGTGATGACCTCGTGACCATTTTCGGTTATGAGGACATCATTCTCCAATCGGCAGCCTCCAATTTCCATATCATAAAGGCCTGGTTCACAAGTTAAAATCATTCCAGGTTTAAATACTAAATCAGATGTTGCTTTAGAAGAAACTCTAGGTGATTCGTGAATTTCAAGACCAATAGCATGTCCAAGAGTATGAGGCATCTTTCTTTTTTCTTTTGCAAACACAGAATCAGTTTTTTTAGCTGCATCAACAATTTTATGATCAGGAAGATAGAGAGCAAGACTTTCATCATAAGCTTTTTGAACCAGGTCTAACTGTTTTTCCTGTTCGGGGCTTAAAGGACCTTTTGCAACAGTAACAGTTGTATCACTAGTGTAGCCATTGTAAACAACTCCAAAGTCAAGAATTGAAAGCCCCTGAGCAGGCCATTCTCCATCTGTATAACCAGGAAAAGCATGAATTGCAAAACTTCTTGCAGGGCCGGCAGCCAAAGTGTCAAAACCAGTTCTTTGACATCCATTTTCACGCAGTTTTTTTTCAATCAAAAGGGCCACATCGCTTTCTGTTTTAATTTTGTCCTGTTTAAGCAGTTCTTCAATTTCATCAATGATTAAGTCACCAATTCTGGCAGCCTCTTTTGTACAGGCAATTTCGTATTCATCCTTTATCTGGCGACATTCCACTGCAAATTTATGAGCTCCATCTTCCTTACAGCGGCAATCGTAATTTGCAAGACAATCTATAAATTTAAGATAAGTTGGATAAGTAAGATAATGAGGCAGTTCAACTTTAGCATTTTCTCCGTGGATATAGCAGACATTGAGCAATGCCTTTGTCGCTTCAAGTTTATTGTTTTTGTAGCGGGAATAAGGAACCAGACGGTCGTAGCAGGCATTTTGTTTTGCCAGATTTTCGTCCCAGGCAATAAGAACGGTATAAGCATCGCTAAAAATAATTAAAACGGCATCGCTTGGTTGATTTGTGTAGTAAGCAATGTTTGGATCCCGATGTTCTTCACTATCAATAAAAACACAGGCTCCAATTTCATTTTTTTTAAGATAATCTGCCAGCTTAGAACGTCTGTTTTTATAAATCTGAATCATTTCTTCTTTTGTATAATCTTTCATCTAAAACACCTCAAATTAAAATTAATGAATAAAATAAAAAACTCTCGTCTAGCGTTTTACTTTTTTTAGAATAACTTTTACCAATTCGTCTCGGGTAATAATAAGTTCCAGAACTCCAATAATTGCAAAGACAATTGCAGATAAAACAACAGGCATTCCAAATCCCAGCAGACGTCCACCATCACTAAACATTTTTACTAAAAGATTGTGGATAAAGTAAGTTGGTATTGCCGCTATTACAGACAGAATAATAATTCTTAAAGTATAAAGCAGGGTTCCTTTTAAAACTTTTCCAACTTCTATTGAATTCATTTTTTTCATAAAGATAAAGAGGAAGACGGTGTTTAGTAAACTTGCAAGGCTTAAGGCCAGGGCAATGCCGTTTCCTTTCATAAAAATAGAAAGAATAAGTGCCAGGATGATGTTTGCTCCAAAACTGATAATTCCAGCCAAAGTTGGCAATTTAGTGTTACCCTGGGCATAAAAAGCTGGGGAAATAATACGGTTTAGAGCAATAAAAAGAAGACCTGCAATGTGGAAACGGAAGGCTCCCAAAGTTAGTCTTACAGATTCATCATCAAAACTTTTAGATTTATATAGGAGCGAAATAATTTCTTTTCCACTAATCAGAGAGTAGGCTGTTACAGGAATTGAAATTAAGGTCATAATCTTAATAGCCTGTAAAAGCATTTTGTTAAAGTCGTCCCATTTTTTGGAGTTTGCAAGTCCGCTCAAGTCTGGAAGAATTACAGTTCCAATTGAAACGGCAAAAATACCAAGAATTAATTCCTGAAGACGGATGCTGTATTGTAAACTGGAAGCAATTCCTTCTCCAGTACGATTAGCCAAAGCGGTAGAAACTACATCATTAAGCTGGTAAGCGGCCATTCCAACAATTGTAGGAAGAATCAGAACAATGACCTGTTTTGTACCAGGGTTTGAAAAAGTTTTTTTTAAACTTGTAAAACAGATTTTCCAGCCAGTCTGATGAACAAATGGCCATTGGAAGAGGGCCTGAATACATCCTCCTGCAATTACACCAATGGACATGGCTCTTGCTGGGTTTGAAGTAAAAGGTGAAAGCAGATAGGTAGCAAGGATTACAATTCCATTAAAAAGAACTGGTGTAAATCCTGATGGAGCAAAAATCTTACAACCGTTTAAGATTCCCTGGAAAAAAGCTGCAATAGAAATTACAAAAAGATAAGGGAACATAATTCTTGTAAGAATTGAAATTTCGTCTTTTTTTAATAGCCAGGCCTTAAGCTGCATTGCATAATCGGCAGCATTTGGATCTGCAGGTTTTTTACAAAAAAGAGGAACTATAAGTGGTGTTATAATTATTCCAACTACAACAACACATGCTGTAAGAAAACTAACCAGTGTAAAAGTTGCCTTTAAAAATTCCTGAGTTTTAGAGCGGTTTTCTTCATCATCACCCTTAGCTAAGTATTTTTTGAAGGTTGGAATAAAGGCAACCGATACAGCATTTTCTGCAAAAAGGCGTCGTAAAAGATTTGGAATCATAAAGGCGGTGGTAAAAGCATCCGCATGCATTGAAGTTCCAAGGAAGGAAGCCTTTGTCATTTCACGAATCAACCCCATGATACGTGAAGCAAAGGTCATAAGCGAAAGAAGAAGTCCTGACTTTACAAGGGATTTCTTAGACTGTTTTTCAGTATTATCTGTCATACAAGGATATTAAGAAATTAATCTTTTTTATGCAATGAATAATTTTATAATAGCAGAATCTATGTGCTATCCTAATTGTTATATAGAATATAGAAAATAAGTTTATATTTGAGCCTTTTCTGCCGATAATTATTGATATGGAAGAATCTAACTTTAGTCAGGTAGTAAAAGAGGCTCTTAGTAAAAAACAGGAATGGTTTAATTCTGTTCGTTTACAGGATTTGGTAAATGAATACAGATTGATGAATACTTGTTTTCATAATTTGTATGAAACATTAACCAAGAAAAATATCATTGTTCCAGATCCTTACAGACTTGATAAGCGGATTAACAGTATTATTGTTCCTGAAAATGGGCCGTATTCAGAATCTGATATGGCAAAAATTATGGGAACCAGATTTTCGGACTACGATGTAATGTTGGATTATTTATGTACCTATTTTAGATTCACAACAGATGCACTTACTCTTCCAGTCTTAAAAAAACTTATAGATTTTAATAAGACTTTTGATTGGGGTAATATTTCCAGCAACAGTTCAAATCCAAATACCCGAGGTTTTGCGGCTCTTATGTCAACTGCAAAAATGGGGTCTCCAACAGTAATTCAAAGTATGATAAACGACAGTATCGATAAGTGTGTAAAATGTGCTGCCGAAATCAACAAAATTTTGAATGAGGTTGGAATATTTCAGCGTGAGCTTTATAAGGGCGAATTAAGAAAAGATCTTTTTGAGCATCCAGATTTTAATAGCCAGAAGGCAATGACTTCACCTGAAGCAGAAATGGCCGAAATAAAACGTCTTTATCCAAAAGTAATTGGAAAAAAAGCTTTTTATAATGATTTAGTTAATGAAATTATTGCAGAAGATCAGGGGACCAATAAAGAAAAACTTCAGGCCGCCGTTTTGAGCCGTCTTGAAATAATAGAAGCTGTAAAAACACAGCAGAAAAAGAAGGCTGCTCCAGACGGAAAAGAATTGCTCATGGCTACAGTTCTTTCAATCGGTGCAATGGCTCCAACATTGACCCAGCTTAGAGCTAAATTGGACGAAAATTTTAAGGTTTTGAATACAAAGAAAACCGGCTTTTTTACAAAATTGGAAGAGTTACTTAAAAAGGCTTTCCACTTGAAGGAAAAAGAAAAGGTAATTAATCTTCCCGTAAAAGATACTAAGACTGATTTTGAAAAAATCCAAAAGTTGCATGTAAATGATTTTATGGCAAACCTTTTCCGTAAAGAGCATGTTTATACAGGAATTGCAGCAAAAGGTCCTGAATACTCAAAAATTGAATCAGCAAATGAAGATGCAATTCTTGTATTTGTAAATAAACAGATTTCTGAAACTCAATCAGATTTTACAATTATTAATGCTTTGGATGCTTATTTTAAAAACAATGTGGATGAAGGTTCGAAGATGAAGGTAAAAGGAATGCAGATTGAACTTTCAGCCTTGCGTAATTCCATAATCAATGCTAATAAGAAAAGAGGAGAATATGCAAGCTTCAAAGAAGAATCTGAACAGATGAAAAAGCTTGGCATAAGCGATAATGTCTAAAACTGTAAAAAGAATACTCGTATATTTATTTGCAATATTTTTAAGCAGCACTTTTATTTTTTCTCAGAATTTTGGTGAAGAAAATCCTCTTGACCCCGAAGTTCAGATGGTGTTGGAAGAGCAGAATGACCTGGAAGAAAAAAACAGGCAGCCTAAAGAACTACAGAAAATTTTTAAGATTGTTGAACCAGTTCGTATTCATGAACTTAATCCACAAATAACAACCTGGTCTGCTGATTCTCAAATTTTGAACGGACTTTACGAAGGCCTTTTCTCTTATCATCCTGTAACACTTGAACCAGAATATGCCCTGGCCCAGTCTTATAAAATTTCTAGAGATAAAAAACGCTGGACTATTACTTTACGAGAAGATGCCCGTTTTAGTAATGGAGACCCAATTACAGCCCATGATGTTCGCGATTCCTTTATCATGCTGCTTGCAACTCCAAACGCCCCTTATGCATCACTTTTAGATATAATCCGTGGTGCCCAAGCCTTTAGAAACGGATTAGGAAGTTCAGAGGATGTTGGAATTTATGCAACAGGCCCATATACCCTGTCAATTTATCTTACAAAACCTGCAAATTATTTACCAAGAGTTTTGTGCCATTCCGCTTTTTCAATTTTAAACAAGAATCCGTTTGTTTTTAGCGGCCCATTTATTCTTTCTGATATAAAAGAAAACATGTATATTCTGACCAAAAATCAGAACTACTGGGATGCAAAAAATGTAAGCCTGGAAAATATAGTTTTTTATCAGTCAGATGATGAAGAAGAAAACACTTTTATTTACAATAATGGTGAGGCAGATTGGGTAACAACAAATTTTATTTCAGATAAAATACTTGATAAAAAGGCCCTCCAGTTGAATGCTGTTTTTGGTACTTCTTACTATTTCTTTAAAACTTCTGCAAAAAAGCCTTCTGGAATTCCATCCGTATGGGATTATCCAGAATTTCGTAATGCAGTTTTAGAAGCCTTCCCTTGGGACGAATTCCACAAAACTGCGATGGTTCCTGCAACAACTTTGGTTTATCCTTTATCAGGCTATCCACAGGTCGAAGGTTTTTCTTACACAGACCAAATGGAAGCCAGCTTGATAATGAAAGATGCCCGCGAAAAATACAACATTCCTGCCGAAGAAATTATTAAATTAAATTTTGCAGTTTCAAAATACACCCTGAGCCAAGATAAACTTGATCTTTTTAGAGAGTCCTTACGAGCTTTGGGTGTTGAACTTGTTACAATAGAATATCCAGTTAATTCTTATATACAAAGTGTTTCTTCGTCAGAGGCAGACCTTTTTGCCTATACCTGGATTGGTGATTTTGCAGATCCTCTGACCTTTTTGGAACTCTTTCGCGGCGATTCTACAATGAATGATTCAGGCTGGAAAAATGCTGCTTTTGATGCTCTTCTTGATCAGGCTGCCCTTGTTTCAGATAAAGAAAGACCAGAACTTTTAGCTCAGGCAGAAGAAATTCTTTTGGATAGCGGAATGGCCATTCCTATTTATCATCCTATTACTTTAAATGCAGTAGACCTAAATGAAGTAGGAGGATGGAGTCCAAATGCTTTTGATATTCATCCTTTAAAGTATATTTACAAAAAATTTGAGCAAAGAAGTATTACTGGCGAGACAGTAGTAATTTTACCTCATTGAAAATCTAAAAAAATAAGAATATACTAAAACATCTTTTTTTGAGTGCCACCTGCCAGCGCAATGTCCACCGACAAGCGACACCCACATTCTATTATTTTATTCATACAGGAAAAGAATATGGTAATTTTAACTTTGAACTGCGGTTCATCATCTGCAAAGTATCAGGTTTATGATTGGGATAACAAAGAAGTTATGGCCAATGGTGTAGTAGAACGCATTGGTATTGAAGGTTCTGTAATTACACACAAAGCAAAGGGCAATAAAACAGAAATTCAGTCTCCTTGTCCAACACACAAAGAAGCAATCGAATTAATTATTAAAGAAATCACAGATCCAGAAGTTGGTGTTATTAAATCAATGGACGAAATTGGAGCTGTAGGACACCGTGTACTTCATGGTGGAGAAAAATTCACAAAATCAGTTCTTATTACTCCAGAAGTTCTTGATGGTTTCCGCGAAGTAATCGACCTTGGACCACTCCACATGCCTGCAAATATCATGGGTATTGAAGCTGCTCAGAAAGTTATGCCAAACGTTCCACATGCCGCTATCATGGATACAGCATGGCACCAGACAATGCCAGAAGAAACATTCCAGTACGCAATTCCACGTGAATGGTATGAAAAATATGCAGCCCGCCGTTACGGTTTCCACGGAACATCATTCCTTTATACAGCAAAACGTGCAGCAGTACTTCTTGGAAAAGATCCAAAAGACTGTAACATCATCATCTGTCACATTGGAAACGGTTCTTCAATGTGTGCTGTTAAAAATGGTGTTTGTTATGATACATCAATGGGTATTACACCACTCGAAGGTCTTGTAATGGGAACACGTTCAGGAGATTTGGACCCGGCACTTCCTTTCTATATCATGAGAAAGACTGGAATGTCTGCTGATGAAATGGATAAAGCTTTGAACAAGAAGTGTGGATGTCTTGGTATTACAGGACGTTTCTCAGACCGCCGCGATATCGAAGTAGAAGCTGCAAAGGGCGATAAACTCTGTCAGCTTTCAATTGAAATGGAAGCACTTCGCATTAAAAAATACATTGGACAGTACATGGCAGAACTTGGACATGTTGATGCTATCGTATGGACTGCCGGTGTTGGAGAACGTGGTCCAATCACTCGTTTCAAGGCTTGTTCAGGACTCGAAAACTACGGAATTAAGATTGATGCACAGCGCAACGAATGGTCTTTTACAGGCAATGCAGAAACTTACATTCATGCTGATGATTCAAAAACAAAGATTTTCGTTATTCCAACAGATGAAGAATTGGTAATGACAGAAGATGCTTATGCTCTTATGAAGGGAACTTACGATGTTCATACAAACTTCAAATATTCATTCCAGAGCCCAGATTATGTAAACAAGGCTCGCGAAGAAGGTTTGAAGGGTGATTTAGTAAAACGTCCTAACATCGCTAAGATTCTTGCTCGCGATTTAATCAAATAGTTTTTAGATTATAGGTGCTAGTTGTTAGGTGCCTGGTTATAGGGGAGGGGAAAGCCTTCCCTTTTTTTTACCTTGCATTTTTATTCATGATTCGGCATAATTCTTGCATATTTATACAAAGCTCAGTCAACGATGTGGGCAGGAGTTAGAAATATGGAAAAGAAAATTGTAAACAACTATGGCTCTTTTGATGTGACTTTTGCAAAAGCAAAAGGTTCAACCATGTGGGATGTAAACGGCAAAAAGTACATCGATTTTATTGCCGGTATTGGAGTAAACTGTTTAGGTCATAACTACAAACCACTTGTAAAAGCAATTTCAAAACAGACTCGGAAACAAATCCATATTTCCAATTACTATTTTTCTGATATTGGTCTTGAATTTGCAGATGAATTGCTGGCAGTAACAGGCTTTGAAGGTGCCTATTTTGGAAACTCTGGAGCAGAAGCAAATGAAGCCGCAATCAAACTTGCAAGAAAATACGGTCAGTTAAATGGTGGCAATAAACGCAAAACAATAGTAACTCTGGAATCTTCTTTCCACGGAAGAACCCTTGCCACTCTTACCGCTACTGGTCAGGATAAATTCCATCCAGACAGTTTTGCTCCATACCCAGACGGTTTTAAAACAATCAAACCTGGAGATTTTGAAGCACTTAAAACAGCTTTTGACGATACTACTGCCGCTCTTATGATGGAATGTATTCAGGGAGAAGGTGGTGTAAATCTTCTTGATCCTGCCTGGGCTAAGGCTGCCGCAGATGCCGCACGTGCCGCTGGTGCAATTGTTATGTGTGATGAAGTTCAGACTGGAATTGGTAGAACAGGAACCTTCCTTGCGAGCGACTGGCTTGGTGTAAATCCAGAAGTTGTTACCCTCGCAAAGGGCATTGCTGGTGGACTTCCAATGGGTGCATGTCTCTTCCGTGGCAAGGCAAATAAAGTTTTTGTTGCAGGAGATCATCAGTCTACCTTCGCAGGCAATCCTCTTGTATGTGCCGCTGGAAAAGTTGTTCTTGAAACTGTAGCAAATCCTGAATTTTTAGACAGAGTTAATCACGCAGGTGACTATATTCGTGGTAAAATATCTTCATGGAATCTGCCAATTGTAAAGGACGTTCGTGGAAAAGGTCTTATGATTGGAACTCAGATTGATACTAAAGTAAAACCATTTGATATTGAAGTAAAATGTCTTGAAAGAGGACTTTGTACAACAACAGCTGGTGCTGATGTTGTTAGATTCCTCCCACCTTTAGTTATTTCTGATAAAGAAATTGATGAAGGACTTGCAATTTTCAAATCGGTTCTTGAGGAATTTTGTAAATAAAATGATAAAAAAAATCGTTTGTTCTGTTTTAGTTTCGCTATCAACAATTTTTACAGTATTTGCAGCAGAAGACAGCATTTTGATGAAACCAAGAAAGGTTTATGTTGCTAAGACAGAGCATTTCGATATCCTTTTTCCAGAAGTTTGTAAGGAGACAGCTTCTCTTTTGGTACAGGAAGCAGACAAGCTTTATGAAAGGGCAAAAGAAAAAACTGGTTTTGTTCAAGACTTGCACATTCCAGTTGTAATTTCTCCCGATACAGACAGGCTTTCTGTAATTTATACCCAGTCCCCTTACAATCGAATAGTTATTTATGAGGCCGTAGGAGATGAAGATACTGCGAGTTTTAAGGATCATTTTTTAGGACTCTTTTATCACGAAATTTATAAGGCTGTTTCCAAGGCAATCCGCAATCCTTTTTTTCAAAAAATTTCTAAACTTGCCGGTGATTCTCTTGAACCAATTTCTATTACAAATATTCCTTTTTCTTATGTAGAAGGACGTGCCTACCTTTTTGAAGGTCAGGCAAGCGATTCAGATGATGTAGAAAAGTACGGCCGCTATAACGATGGTTACTTTTTACAGATTTTGTCCCAGGCCAAGTACGAAGGAAAATTTCCAAGTTATTATGAATGTTCTTCCGCTTTGGATATTTATCCAGGTAATGAATTACTTTATGCCGCAACTTCCGCTTTTACCGCTTATTTAATTCAAACTTACGGTTATGAAATGTTTGAGGCTTACTGGGAAGAATCCGGGGCATTTCATGTTTATCTTATGCCAGGAATTTTTTATTCCATTTATAAAGAGCATCTAAACAATGTTTGGAACGAATTTATAAAAACGGTTCCTCTTCCTGCTAATTTAGATAAGATGGAAGAATTATCAGCACATGTTGAAAAGTTTTTTCCAAATGATTTGGAGGGGCTTTATCAACACCTGCTTTATTCAGAATATGGTTATGTTTGGTATGATGATATTCGCCACGAAGTTGATTTATACGATACATATTCATCAAATAAACTTAGACAGCTTCTTTTTTTAGCTGACAAAATAGACCGTATGACCCTTTCTCCAGATGGACGTTATATGGCTGTATCTTACAGAAAAGTAAAAAGCCGACCGGAATTCGAAAGAAATGTAACATGGATTTATGATTTGAAGGAAAGAAGCTTTTTGGATTATGAATTATTCCTTCGTGATTCCACAATTATTCTTTCAGAAAAGGGTGAAATGCTAATTGCTGGTATAAATATAGAAAAAAAACACCCTGTTTTGCAAATTTTTACTTTTACAGAAGATGAAGATGATTCAGAAAAAATCTATGAAAAAGAATTCGAAAAAAATGCAATTCCATCATCACTTTGTGCAGCAGGAAATGGAAAACTTACCTATATTTTGACCCAAAATGCCGAAAAAACTCTAGTTCAGGAAAATATTAGTGAAAAAACAGTAAAATCGTGGAAGCTAAAGGAAGATCCTGAATCTGAATTAAATATTACAAATCTTCGTTTTATAAAAACAGTTAGTAATAAGACCCAGGAATTGAATTATCAGAATTCCATATACAGTTTCCAGTATGTTTCAAGGAAGGAAGCTGGATTTGTAAGAATGGGCTATATCAATCTGGATGAAAACTACGAGCCAAATGAGCTTTATCTTATGCAGGAAGATTTACCTGGAGGAGTTTATTATCCAGTTATTAAAGATGATACCCTTTATTATTGTGCAAAAAAATTCCGTCAAAATGAACTTTCATATATAAAGAAAAATTTGCTTACTTTTGAAAGTGGAATTGTTCAGCCTTGTCCAAATGTGGAATGTGCTTATATAACTCCACAAATTTCTTTTTCTGCAACGGAATTAGATGGACATGAACTTTCTGGTTACTGGCCTTTAAAATACATGTTCCCTATGGGAATGAAGCTTTTTTTACCTGTAAGAAAGCTTTCTTTGGATGAAGGTGCCTGTAAGTGGCCGGGACTTGGTGCTTCATTTATAACAAACTCGGACCCATTCATGAATAACGAATTTACAATTTCGCTTGGATGGACTTTCTTTAAATTGGAATTAACTCAGGTAATAAATGCTCCAATGGCCTATATCCTTGAACAGCAGTTGGTAGGTAATGATGCCCGTAAAGATAAGTCGGCTGCCGTTTTCTATGAAAATACTTCTACTCCAGTTGATATAAAGGCCGGTGCTCTTCTTAGATTTAATTTACTGGGAGAATATAAATTCGAAGCTCTGGCCGGTACAATTTGGAATCGCCCAATAGGGACTAGTTTGGGTAAGCTCAATTTTAATATTGGAACTTATTTTACGGCGTCTACCGATTACTATGATCAGACCTATATCGTAAATACAGAACTTTACGGAAGCAGGATGGGTTGGCCGGCTTTTAATAAGGCTTATGAGTATTTTGAAGCAAATGTAAAGTGTTCTTATTCAAATATTCATCAGTATGGAATAAGTCCATATGAAACAAGAGGTTTTTCTGTTGGTGCAAGACTTTATTTCTTCTGGGATATTTACAGTTACAGAATTCTTGCTCCTCAGCTGGAGGAATTATATGAATTGGGCGATGAATTAGTTCCTAATACTGAATCCACAGGAAATGAAATGATTGATATTGCCCTGCAACACGTAACTCAATTGAATGCCGGGCTATTTGGCGAAATTGATATTCCACGTCTTAATCCTTTACATATGGTAAATAATTTTGTTTTGAGTTTGCCAACAAAAATTACAGCTGAAGTTTTTAATAGGGTAGGAACGGCTATTAGGGTAAATCCAGAAATATTGCTCTTGGCCTGGGAACCACATGATGGTATTAGATTTCTTTATTCCTATTTCAGTCGAATTGGGTTAAAAGCTGGTTATGATTTCCGCCTGGATTATGATACTTACGAAACCATGCTGCCTGATATTCGGCGCCAGAATTATGTTTCTGATACATTAAAGGCAACTTACGTAAACGATAGTATTTATCTAAAGCTTAATATAGATGCTTCTGCTACCGTCGCAATTTTATCAGACCAAAATATGGGATTTGAGTTTAAATTTATTTACTACCCAAGAGATAACGGTTTTGTCTTTAGTTTTAATTTTATTTCGACCTTTTAATTCTTTATCCTCCTCTTTTTTGTAACAAAATTTTACTTAAAAATGTTTTATTATTATATTTTCTTTATATAACAAAAAATCTGGAGGACTCAAAATGATTGAAGTTTCCCACGTTTCCCGTAATTTCGGAGACTTTCGTGCGGTAAATGACGTCAGCTTTTCTATTCCAACCGGGCAAATTGTAGGCCTTCTTGGACCAAATGGTGCTGGCAAAACAACTACTATGCGTATGATAACAGGCTTTCTTGCTCCATCATCAGGAACAATTACAATCGATGGAATTAATATTGAAGAAAACCCTGTTGCAGGCAAAAGAAAAATCGGTTATATGCCTGAATCAGCTCCTTTGTATGGAGACATGATTGTTGAAGATTACCTTAAATATATTGCACAGATGCAGGGTGTTAATCCTGATGAAAAACTTCCTAGGCTTTGTCAGGAATGTGGCTTAAAAGAAGTAATGAGCAAAAACATTTCGGAGCTTTCCAGAGGTAACCGTCAGAGAGTTTCTTTGGCTCATGCACTAATGAATGACCCTGAAATTCTTATTCTGGATGAGCCAACTTCCGGTCTGGACCCTAATCAGGTAGAAGACGTTCGTGCCATCATCCGTGAAATTGGAAAAACCCGAACAGTAATAGTTTCTACTCATATTTTGAGTGAAGTTGAAACTATCTGTAGTCGTGCAATTATTATTAGTGGTGGAAAACTGGTTGCCGACTCTTCTATTGAAAATCTTAAAAATAGCATTGGAACTTCTTCTTCTGTATATCTTACTTTTGCATGTGGAAATTCTGGAAAATCAGCTGATGAAGCTGCCAGTCTTGCAAAATCCATTGAAGGAGTTTCTGCAGTCAGCGTAAATGATATTCATGATGGCAAAGAGGAAATTGTTATTTCTGTAAATGGTGATGTAGAAATCCGTCCTCAACTTATAAAGAAACTTGTAGAAGCTGGATTTGATATCTATGAAGCGGCTCAGAGCAAGAACAGTCTTGAAGATGTATTCCATGCTCTTACTGAAAATTCTTGGGAGGCCAAATAAATGACTCAGAATAAATCAAAAAATCCTGCATTTGTAATTATGAAGCGTGAATTATCTGCTTATTTTACAAGTCCAATAGCTTATATTGTAACAGGCCTTTACCTAATTATTACAGGAATCCTTTTCTTTTCGACCTTCTACATTTACAACAGGGCAGAGTTGAGACTTCTTTTTACATATTTACCACTTTTACTATCTTTCTTTGTTCCTGCATTGACCATGCGTGTTTTTGCAGAAGAAAAAAGAGTTGGTTCAATTGAAACTTTAATGACCCTTCCAGTTACAGAAGTTCAGGTTGTAACAGGAAAGTACCTTGCTTCTTTTATCAGTACTTTGATTATGATAGCTCCAACCTTGCTTTATATAATTCCTGCAGAAGTTTTTGGTAGTCCTGATTATGGTCCAATTGTGGGCGGTTATTTAGGTGCCATTTTCCTTTGTGCAAGTTATACAGCAATCGGTATTTTTGCTACCTCAATCACTAAGAATCAGATTATCGCTTTCTTTACAGGTTTTATTATTTGTATTGCCCTTACAATGATTGATTCTTTTATGATTTTCCTTCCTGCACAAATTGTAAGTTTCTTTAGTTATATCTCGGCTAATTCACATTTTAATTCCATTGCCCGCGGTATTATAGACACAAGAGATTTGATTTACTTTATTTCTCTTACAGCCCTCTTCTTTACTATTACAGTAAAAATTGAGCAGACTTCAAAAAACTAGGGAGGCGGTAAAAATGAAAAAAATCTTAAACTGGTTAAAAGGTCCAAAATCAGACTTCATTTTGTTTATTGCTCTTTTGATTTTGTTGAATATAGTTAGCAGTAATTTATTTGTGCGTTTTGATCTTACAAAACCAAATTCTTACTCCCTTTCAAAAGGCAGTCAGACACTTGTAAAAAATCTGGAACAACCACTTTCAGTTAGAGTGTTTTTTGATGATAATCTGCCTGCAACTTATGAAAATGTTGCCCAGTATGTAAAAGACATTCTTGTTGAATACAAGGGTGCTGGTAATAAAAACTTCACTGTTTCTTACATGGATATGTCCAAAAAAGAAAATGTAAAACTTGCCCAGGATTTAGGTCTTCAGCAGATTCAGATTCAGGAAGTAAAAAATAACGAAGTAGGTTTTAAACAGGGCTATATGGGCCTTGTAATTACTTATGGTGATAACATTGAAGTTTTGAATCCAATTACTACTACAGATGGTTTCGAATACAAACTTACTTCAAAAATTTCTAAAATGGTCACAATGGCCGATGCTCTTGCAGGTCTTAAAAATGGTCAAAAAATTAAACTTACACTTTATCTAAGTGATGACCTTAAGAGATTTGGAATTAGCGGACTTGATCAGGCCCAGGAAATTGTAAAAAACGCTTTTGATAAAATTAATAAAGAGAATATGGATCGCTTGGAATTTCAGGTAGTAAATCCAAACGCTTCTGAAGCAGAAATTCTTTCCGAAAAATATGGTATTCAGGTTATTCAATACCAAGATGCAAATGGAAATGTTAGAAAAGGTGTTCTTGGTCTTATTCTTGAAAATGGAGATTCCTTCTACCAGCTTCCATTCCAAATTCAACAGTCATTCTTTGGTTATATAGTAACAGGCCTCGAAACTGTAGATACTTCAATTAGAGAAGGTTTACAGAGTTTGCTTTCAAATATTACAAAAATTGGATATATAACAGGTCATGGTGAACTTGATAAGTCTGATGAAAACGGAGCAAAAAATTTCCAGACCATGATTAGCGGTATGTACGAACTTGTTGATATTGATTTGAATAAAGAATCAATTCCAGCCGGCATGAACTCAATCATCATAAATGGACCACAGAATGATTACACCGAAGAAGAATTGTACAAGGTCGATCAGTTTATTATGCGTGGTGGAAACGTACTTTTCTTTGTAGATGGAATGAGCATGGATTCAACAGCCCAGTACACTGGTGGACAAGTCTTTACACCAAATGTTTTGAATATTAACAGACTTTTAGATTCTTATGGTGTAAAGGTAGAAAATAATCTTGTATTCGATAAGAAATGTTATGTTGCCCAGGACCATAATTTTGGAAAAATGAATCTTTATTGGGCTCCAACTTTACAGAAGGAACAGCTGGCTAAAAAGAATCCTATTACAAACAATTTGGGTTATGTAATTATGATTCAGAACTCTGCACTCGATGCATCTAAGGCTAAAGAAGATAAAAACGTAAAGGTAACAGTTCTTGCAAAAACTTCCGATGAAGCCTGGACTCAAACTGAAAATATTATGCTTCATCCTACAATGCTTACTCCTCCTGGCGACAAGTCTAAGCTTAAGTCTTACGATTTGGCTCTCATGCTTGAAGGTAAATTTAAGTCAGCATTTGATAAGGCTCCAGAAACAAGTCAGACAGATGATGAAGGAAATCCTCTTCCTCAGGGCGAACTTGAAACTTCAAGTCATGTTGCAGAAAGCGTAATGCCTGGAAAAATTTTTGTAATTGGTTCTTCAACTGTTACAACTCGCCAGGTAATTGATGAAAATGCTACAACTCCAATTGCAATGTTCTTTATGAATACCTTGGATTACTTGAATGGAAATGAAGACCTTTGTGTAATGCGTTCAAAGAGCCTTTCTGTTAATACTCTTGAAATTAAATCAATGGCTGCAGCCAACTTCTGGAAGTTCTTCTGCCAGTATGGTCTTGTAGTAATTTTGATTATTGTTGGACTGCTAGTTTTGCGTTCTCGTTCACTCAGAAGACGTGCTATCAATAAAAAGTACAATCCAAATGATTCAAGAACAATAACAAAATCGACAAAATAAGGAGTGTAAGATAAAACCGCTAAAATAGCGCGGCTTTATCTTACC
>SAMEA3663057__coassemble_99_pt1 | contig 34316 bp, 26 predicted proteins | sample SAMEA3663057__metabat2_low_PE_007 | metagenome-assembled genome bin SAMEA3663057 (sample SAMEA3663057) | pig gut metagenome | biome: pig gut; feature: pig-associated habitat; material: faeces | place: France | collected 2012
AACCATAACGAATGGCAACATCTCCAAGACCACCACCACCAACTGTTCCAGCCATAGCAGAATAGCCAATTAAATTAATAATTGTAAGGGTAATTCCACTGATTATAGAAGGCATTGCTTCTGGAATTAAAACCTTAAAAATTATCTGCTTATTTGTAGACCCCATAGATCTTGCAGCCTGAATAACACCTGGTTCAACTTCCTTAAGGCTAGATTCAATTACGCGAGCCACAAAAGGAGCTGCGGCGATTGTAAGGGGAACTATAGAAGCCTTTGTACCAATGGCCGTATGAACAATAACTCTGGTAAATGGGAAAAGCAAAATTACAAGAATTACAAATGGAATTGCCCTAAGAATATTTATGATAATGGACAAAACCTGATTAAGAGCTTTTCTTGGTTTTAAACCGCTGGAAGGATCACTAGTGCATAAAATAATTCCTAACGGAAAACCCAACACAAGACTAAAAATAGTCGAAAAAAGAACCATTACAAGAGTTTGCCAGGTAGCAGTTCCAATTACGCTTAAATATTTTATTAATTCAGAACTCATTTATTTGCCCACCTTATTTACAATAATTCCTTCTTGAGCCAGATAATCCAACGCCTTATCAACCTCAAATCCACTAAGGTCTACAATCATTTTTCCAACTGTGCCTTCTGTAAGTTTTTGAACGCCAGCTGCTCTAATGTTGAATTCTACATCAAACCTTTTTGCAAGATTACTCAAAACTGGTTCACCCTGCTGATTAGTAGGGAAACTCAATTCATACTTTCCACCTTCCATAGACCAGCGGATAATTCCTTCATCACTCTTATTAAGATTAGAACCGATGTGTGAAATAAAATCTTTTGTTACAGGGCTCTGAGGATTAAGGAAGATGTCGTTTACATTACCAACTTCAACTACATGACCTTCGTTTACAACGGCCACCTTGGAGCAGGCATCGCGAACAACTTCCATTTGATGGGTAATCATTACAACAGTAAGGTTCATTTGACTTTGAATTTTGCGGATTAAGTTCAAAATTGATGTAGTTGTCTGAGGATCCAAGGCCGAAGTTGCTTCATCACAGAAAAGAATATCTGGATTATTTGCAAGGGCACGAGCAATTGCAATTCTTTGTTTCTGACCACCAGAAAGAGTTGATATTCTGGCATTTTTTCTATCTGACAATTCAACCAAATCCAAAAGCTCATCAACCCTTTTGTTAATCTGGTCTTTTGGAAGACCACATATTTCCATTGGATAGGCAATATTTTGCCCTGCAGATCTAGAAGAAAAGAGATTGAAGTTCTGGAAAATCATACCAATACGGCGACGTTTCAATACCAGTTCTTTTTCATCAAGATTGTCTACTCTCTGACCATCATACAAAACCTGTCCTGAATCAGGTCTCTCCATCATACTAACAAGGCGAACAAGAGATGATTTTCCTGCTCCGCTTTTTCCAATAATTCCAAAAATTTCGTTGGAAGGAATAGTTAAAGAAACTCCATCAACAGCCTTTACCTGTGAAAGACCATCTGCAGAAGTATAAGTTTTTACTAAATCCAGTAATTCAATTTGCATAGAAAAAATTATAGTAAATATTAGGAAAAGATTAAATATATAGAAAGATTCGATTCTTAAGAAATAGAATTATTAAGATTGATTTAGAGTACAGAGTCTACCAGGGCCTTAAAATCTTTATCCTGTTTTACAGACTTATAATCTAGATTATCGGCTATATAAAATACTCCATTTTCTTCTAGAATTGCATTTTCTGCGGGTGTAACGGCTTCAAGTTCTGGAGTATCAACTGCAAGGTTATCGCCAAAAGTTATCATTGAGTAATATGAATGGATATTTGATTCTGGAACTTCTTCTGTAAGCTCTTCAACTTCATCAAGTTCCAAAGAAGCTTGATCTACTTCCGGCTGTTCTACCTTTGGCAGGTCCTTTTTTGGCTGCTCTGTTAATTCTGGCAATGAGTAAACTTTAATTATTTCTTCGGTGTTTGGAATTGCCGTAATTTTTGAAATTTCTGCACCAATAACCATTTCTTCTGCAAAAATATTATCTACAGTTGCAAATTTTTCTGAGCAGAAATAGTTTTCATCATTTGGATGGTATACGCAAGCAGGTTGATTTAGAAGCAGTGAAATTGCGTCTATATCGGACTTAACATCGTCAATTTCTTCGGCATCGTCAAGAACTTCTTCTACATCGTCAATTTCTTCTGCGTCGTCGACTACTTCTTCCGCATCTTCAATTTCTTCTACATCGTCAAGAACTTCTTCAGCATCTTCGACCTCTTCAATTTCTTCTACATCATCGATTTCTTCCGCATCTTCGATTTCTTCTGCGTCCTCAAGAACTTCTTCTACATCTTCAATTTCTTCTGCGTCTTCAATTCCTTCGACGTCGTCGACTACTTCTTCTACATCTTCAATTTCTTCTACATCGTCAAGAACTTCTTCCGCCTCTTCGATTTCTTCTATATCCTCTACATCATCAACAACATCAGATTCCTTTGTCTTTACAGGAAGGGCAATACTTTCTACGCTGGCAACATTTACCTTGGTATTCTGCAGAACTTCTTCAAGAACACGACGAATTTCTTCCAGAGAAGCTTCGGTCAATTCTGCACTTGTACTATTTTCTTTTGTAGTTTGAGCTGCGGCTTTATCATCAAAAATAGAGAAAATTTCTGTCCAATTCTGATTAAGAAAATCTTCAAGTTCCTTCTTTTTCTTTTTAGAATTAACCTTAAGACTTTTTAAAATTTCCAGAGTAAAGTCATTTCTACGAGATTTTAGTTTTTTAGCAACCTGACCCCATTCAAGCTTATCTTCACTATCTATACACTCTTTTATAATTCCGTACTGAATCTTTTTAATTCTCTTTTTTAAAACAAGAAGAGGATCTCTCTTAAAACTAAAGATTAAGAATACAAGCAAAAGAATTGTGATAAAGATTGAAACATAAATTAAAAGAATTATTTCCTTTGAAAGTTCAAATGTATCACTCGTATAGAGTCCAGAAACCCTAATTCCACTATCATTTGCTGAAGAAAGAACAAGCCAGAAGGAACCATCTTCCATTTCTAATAGTTTTTCTGGAGTTTGAGCATTTTTGTTATTTTTTGTTATTTTTTTCCAATATTTTAAAACAGGCTCTCGGAAAGTTTTTTTCTCGCCAGCAGGTAGATTAAGTACAAAACCACCCTTGAAATTATCATCAGAGAAAATAGTAAGGTTTTCACCAATTGCAAGCACATCACGTCTAGTCAGAGCCTTTTGAATTGAAATCATATTAAAGTAGAAAAGGCACTGTCCGGAATATACATCATCCATCCAATAATAAGGCATACTTATAATAAGACGATTACGCGATTCATCAAAAAGAAGTTGAGATTTATCCTGAGCAAACACTTTTTCCAGAGTATCAAATTCAATTTCATCTGCATCTTTTTGAACATCTGGATAATTTTTGTAAACCTTGGTAATTCCAGTCTGCTTAAGAACATCTGTATCGTCAAAAGAAGAATAATGAACATTTCTACCGTTTTTATCCAAAATTCTAATCCCGTCTAAAGCAGGAATTTTAGAAAAAAGAGTTTCTGTTAGTTGTCTTCTTTCATTTACAAGGTTTTCAGAAGGATTTTGAACATAGTAAGAGCGTACAGCAGGGCTTTTTACCCAGGCATTTTCGCCATTTTCTATTTGATTGAGGATCTCCGAAATGTATACATCACAGCTTTCTGAAAGTTTATTTAAGAGCCGGATATTTTCTTCTATCTTTGACTGGGTATAAAACTTTGTCTCAAGCTCCTTAAAAAGCTTAGACTGAAAGCCCAACACAAAGACCACGAATGTCCCTATGGCTATCAATAAACTAAAAGCAATCTTCTGGCCAGAAGTCATTTTTATCAGTTAATTATCGGCAAATGAATTAGTTTTCTACAATCGATTTATGAGAAAAAATTACAATTATAAGTTATAATATAGACAATGATTGAGATAGAGAAAGAAGCCCAGAAAGTGCCTAGAGCCTTTTTGGTTGGTGAACCTGGAAACGATCTCCAGGAATTAAAAGGTTTAGTTTTGACTCTTGGAATGGATGTAGTTCAGCGTCTTACCCTGAACCGCCTTGAACCTACTCCTGCATACGGAATGGGTAGCGGAAAGGCTCAGGAAATTTCGCAGCTGGCTAAAGAAATTGAAGCCGACTACATTATATTTGACTTTAATCTTGAGCCTAGAAAACAAAGAAACTGGGAAGAACTTTCCGGAATTTCTTGTCTTGACAGACAGGAAGTTATAATCAGAATCTTTGGACAAAGAGCTCAAACTAGAGAAGCCGTTTTGCAGGTTGAACTTGCAAGGCTTTCTTACTCCCTGCCCCGCCTTGCCCATATGCGAAATGATTTTGCAAGACAAAGAGGTGGAGCATTTGGTGCAAAGGGTTCTGGAGAAACCCAGCTGGAACTTGACCAGAGACATGTTCGAGAAAAAATTACCGCTGTAAAAAAGGAACTGGCCGAAGTGGAATTAAACCGCCAGACCCAGCGTAAACAAAGGGGCAAAATTCCTTCTGTAGCCCTGGTAGGCTATACAAATGCCGGCAAATCTTCACTTTTGAATGCACTTACAGGTTCCGAAGCCTTTGTTGAAAACAAGTTGTTTGCAACGCTCGATCCTTTAACCCGTAAAATGCCTTTAAACGAAAGTGCTGGAGTTGCACTTACCGACACAGTAGGATTTATCAGCAATCTTCCTCATCATCTTATTGATGCTTTTAAGTCCACCCTTGAAGAGGCTGTTGAAGCTGACCTTTTACTGCTTGTACTTGATTCTTCGGATCCAAATGCTGAATTCCAGTACGAAACAGTTTGTTCTGTTTTACAGGATATTGGAGCGGACGAAAATCCATGTTTAATTTTGCTTAATAAAATTGATAAGGCAGATGAATGTCCTGGCATGCTACAGACTCTACGCCTTAAATTTCCGGATGCAATTCCTGTTAGTGCTAAAGAGGAATTTGGATTCCAGGATCTAAAAGATAAAGTTTACGCCATGGTTTATGGAGAAGCTGCTGATTATGTAATTCCTGTAAATCAGACAATTCTTATAAATGAACTAAGAAAGGCTGGCTGTATACAATCGGAAGAATGGCTTGATGATGGAGTACACATCACTGCTAGAACTACTGGTAGACTTTTAGCCCTTATTTCACCATATTTAGTAGGTCATGAGTAAACAAAACTTAAGATTCTCGAATTTTGAAAAAGTTCTTCTGGCTATTATTCTGGGCCTGGTGCTTGTAATTATTGTTGGAACAATTGCAGCAAAGGTCCACCAGAAGACTCAAACTCCAGAAGTTTTAATATCTAAGGGGAAAGCCGTAAGTCTTATGGCTCCAGCAGATGATGCAGAAATTGCCTATTACGAACTTGGCACTTTAAGAATTGTAACAAGAGCCGAGGATGATGAAGAACTTACAAGCATTCTGGTAATTTCTCCATGGCTGGCCTACCCTGCTGGTGATACAGTTTTTTTTGAAGAACTTGCAAGAAAAAGAGGTCTTATAAAAGGATTGTTCCAGGCTTATTTTTCTGCAAGAACAAAAAATCAGCTTCTTGAAGAAACAGAAGTAAAAATTGAAGAAAACTTAAAAAAACAACTAAACGCACAGTTTGCTTTAGGTCAGATTAGTGATATATATCTAACTGATTATATTTTTCTGGAATAAATTCCGTGAAGCTGGCAATTTTCACAACCCTTTTAATAGAAAAATCTCCTCAAGCCCTGCCACTGGGAGCAGCATGTTGTGCCTCGGCTGTAAAACATAATGAACTTACGAAAGATTTGTGTAAGGTTCAACTATGTCCATTTAATTTGGAAGATCCAGATTTATCTAAAATTAAAAATTCGAACGGGTCTCAAAATAATTTTGTAGAAGCGGGTGGAAAATATATTGCAGAAAAGCTTCTTGAAATGAAACCAGATATAGTGGCTTTTTCGGTTTTTGTATGGAATCGACTTGTTCTGGAAAAAGCCGCTGCAATTTTAAAGGAAAAGGGCATTCTAACTTTAGCTGGAGGACCTGAAATTACAGCCCACCCAGAAATTTTTACAGTCTTTGACCGGGTAATTCCTGGAGAGGGAGAAAACACAGTTCCCCCAGCAATTTACGAATTACTTACCAGACAAAAAGCCCCTCTTCAAAAAGACCTGCCTGCCATGCCTCTGTATTCACCTTATTTAGACGAAACTCTGAATCCAGCTGAATACGAAGGAGCCCTTTGGGAACTGGCAAGAGGGTGCCCTTTTAAGTGTTCCTACTGTTATGAATCTAAGGGACAAAAACTAGTCAGAACTTTTCCCATGGATCGCATAGAAAAAGAATTAGATTTATTTGCAAAAAAAAAGATTCCCCAGGTCTTTGTTCTAGATCCTACTTATAACGCAAACAAAAAAAGGGCCATTGACTTAATCAACTTAATAGCAAAAAAAACTCCTCATACCTTCTATTATTTTGAAGCTCGGGCAGAATTTATTGATAACCAGCTGGCCAGAGCTTTTACAAAAATCCCCTGTGCCTTACAAATTGGACTTCAATCTGCTAACGAAAATGTTTGTAAACTGGTAAACCGTCCTTTTAACCGCAAAAATTTTGAAAAGGGCATTAGAGCTTTAAACCAGGAAGGTGTAATTTTTGGACTTGATGTAATTTACGGTCTTCCAGGTGACTCTCTCAAGGGTTTTAAAGAAAGTATTGACTTTGCTATAAACCTTTATCCAAATAATCTTGAACTCTTTTGTCTTTCAGTTTTACCGGGAACAGACCTGTTTGATAAAGCCTCGGACCTTCATCTGAACTTTGAAAAGGACCCCCCTTATCACATAATTAATACAGACCGTTATTCTAAAAATGATATAGAAAATGCTGGTCACATTGCAAAAGCCTGCTCTTTTTTCTACAACGAGGGGCGTGCTGTACCCTGGTTTACTACAATTTGTCATGCCTTAAAAACCAGACCTTCACAATTTTTTGAACGATTTTATAATTACCTCATTAAATTGCCGGGCGAAAAACAAAATTGCTGTAATCACAAAGAAATTGAAGAGATACAGAAAGATTTTGTAAAAAATTGCCTTACTGAAAGAAAGGCTGGCCGACTTGCCAACGCAGCCCTCGATATCATAAGCTTTAATGGAGCAATGTCCCGCAAAACAGACACAGGAATTTCCGAAGTCATAAATTTACATTATCCGATTGAATATATTGAATCCGAATACTCTTTAGATTTGGAGTTTTTCGCAAAAAATGTTAGAATGAAGAATAATCGAGTAAAGGTATGAAAAACATTGCAGTTTTAATACAGAGTTTAACAGTTGAATATTCAATTAATATCTTAAATGGTATTTCAAGCTATTTTACAGATAAAGAAAATTACCGTCTTATAATTGGCCAAACAAAGAATCCGAATTACAAACTAGGCCTTTATGAATATCAATACTGGGCTGCAGAAGAACTTTTACTTTCAGACGAAATAGATGGAATCATTTTAATTTCAGGTTCATATTCATCTACAATGAAGACAAAGGACCTTGCCAACCGTTTTAAGCAAATTGCAAAAGAAAAAGTTATTGTATCTGTTGGAATAGATTTAGGACTAGAGCCTTCGTATTATGTTCATGTCGATTGTAATAACTGCTACAAGGAAATTGTTGAACATTTAAAACATAAGCATAAATGCAAAAACTTTGCATACTTAAGTGCCGATTTTAATTTATCTAGCGAATCAAAAGAACGTTTTACTGCATTTAAAAATGCTCTCAAAGAAAATGATCTTGTTTTTGATGAAAAATTGGTATATCAGACCTTGCTTACTTCATCTTCTGCTTATGAATACTTTAAGAAACATTTCACCCACAAAGACCAGGTAAAATTTGATGCACTTTTAGCGACAAACGACCTTATGGCCCAGGGTGTAATGAAAGCTCTTAAAGAAATAGGAACTAATATTCCTGAAGATGTAAAAATCATTGGTTTTGACGATACATCTCATGCCGAAAACGCTACTCCAAGCCTTACAACTATTAATCAAAACATTTTTAATCAGGGTTTTGAAGCTTCACTTTTAATGGATCAACTTTTATCTGGAAATACGCAAGATAAAGTAAGAGAAATTGAAGCCTATACCGTTTATCGTCAATCATGTGGTTGTATTCATGCCGGCGACTTTGCAATGAACTCCAGAGGTCAAATTTTAATAACCGACCCAAAACAGAAAACTCGTTATAAAAGTAATGGAGACTATTCAAATTATCTAAATGAACTTGGTAGTATTGCCTTGCTTATGGATATGCTGAAAGTAACTAATTCCCTGCAACGCTTTTATAATTCTTTAAAATACATTATGGATACCATTGATGTTTCTTCCATGGGCATTTGTCTTTATGAAAAGCCTATTTCAATAAGCAGGACCGATGATATTCAGATTCCAGATAAAGTAAACCTTTCAATTTTTGTTGATGGCATGAATGATGTTTTTGAACCAAAAGAAACTTTTAATCCTAAAAAAGAATTGTTACCAGAAAAATACATAAAACACTTATCGGGATTATTTTTGATCCATCCTATTTTTTCTGGCGAAAATAATTACGGCTACATCATTAGCTCTTTAAGAAATGAATCTTTTTCTATCTACAATTTAAGTCTTAAGCTTATTTCTAATTCAGTTGCCCAGGCCTACGAACTAACAAGTTCTCTTAATCAGAATGAACAACTTTCTATTCAGAATCAGCAGTTACAGCAGGATAAAACAGATTTAAGCATTCAATCAAAAACCGATGAACTTACAAAAATTCTTAATCGTCGTGGCTTTATGGAACTGGCAGAAAAAAATATAGAGCTGGCAAAGGAAATTGGTTCAAACGGCCTGGTAATTTTTATGGATATGGACGGTCTTAAAACTATAAACGATAATTATGGACACAAGATGGGTGATTCAGCAATTAAGGCCTTTGCAACTGTAATTGCAAAAACTTTCAGAGCAAACGATATTGTTGGGCGTTTAAGTGGAGATGAATTTGCGGCGGTGGCTGTAGGATTGGAAAAGAAGCACTTAAAAAAAATCCATGATAAAATTGATAACTTTTGCTGTGAAATTTCAAAAGAAAAGAATTTTCCCTTTACCCTATCATGTTCTATGGGGGCAACAACATTTTCTTCTACGAAAAAAAATATCACTAAATTATTGATAGAAGCAGACAAAGAATTGTATATTGAAAAAAGAAAAAAACATAAAAAACAAAATTCTTAGTTATTCGTAGCTAATCGATAAAAATCTTTTTACATCAAGGAGACTCAAATGGCAGATCATAAGATTCCAGCAAGAAAGGATGTTCCTGCTGAAAACAAGTGGAATCTTTCATCAATTTACAAATCTGATGAAGAATGGGAAGAAAATTTAAAATTAATTCCACAATATACAAAGGAAGTTGCAGCATTTAAAGGAAAACTCGGATCAAATCCAGAAACTTTACTACAAGCCCTAAAAGCAATCGAAAAGGCAAATCTTCAAATTGAAACAGTTTATCACTATGCATCTTTAAAGCACGAAGCTGATGAAGATGACACAAAAGCAAGCGATGCTTATGGTCGTGCCCTTATGGCCTACACAAACATGGAAGCCGAACTCAGCTTTGTAGATCCAGAATTACAGGAAATTGAAGACTCAAAAATAAGAGAATGGATTGCAAAACCTGAATTTGCAGACTACAAAATCTTCATCGAAAAACTTCTTTACTTCAAAAAATACATTTTAAGCGAAAAAGAAGAAAGAATTCTTTCTTTACAGGGACAAGCAGCCCAAACTCCAGACACAGCATTTTCTGTTCTCACAAATGTAGATATGAACAAAACCTTTGGAACTGTTACTGAAAATGGAGTAGAAAAACCTCTCACAGAAACTACATGGGGACTTTTTATGCATTCCCAAGACCGCAAGGTAAGAGAAGAAGCATACAAAAAGTTCTATGCAAAATTTGAAGAACATCAGAATACAATCGCAGCCCTTTATTCTGGAAGTGTAAACCAGGATGTATTCAGTATGAGAGCCCGTGGTTATGAATCTTCTTTACATGCCGCCCTCTATGGAAATAAGGTGCCTGTATCTGTATACCATAATCTTATTGATTGCATTCATAAAAATCTTCCGGTTCTGCATGAATACTACAGCCTTAGAAAAAAAGCTCTGGGCTTAGATGAACTTCGACATTACGATGTTTATGTACCTCTTGTAAAATCTGTTGAAACTAAAACAACTTATGAAGAAGCCGTAGAAATTTGTAGAAAAGCAATGGCCCCTCTTGGAAAAGAATACACAGACCGTCTTTGTTCAGGCCTTTTAAATGGCTGGGCAGACCGTTACGAAAATGTAGGAAAACGTTCCGGAGCCTTCTCTTCAGGCTGTTATATTGGAGATCCCTTTATCCTCTTAAATTACCACGAAGAAAACATTCGCGATGTATTTACAATGGCCCATGAAGGTGGACACTCTATGCATTCCTGGTATTCGGTTCATAATAATCCTTTTATGTGCTACGAATACACAATTTTTGAAGCCGAAGTTGCATCTACTTTTAACGAAGAACTTGTGTTTGAATATCTTTTAAAAAATGCAAAAACTCCAGAAATGAAAAAATACCTCCTGGCTATGCGAGCTGATGATATTCTTGCAACACTTCACCGTCAGACCATGTTTGCTGAATTTGAATTAAAGGCTCACGAATATGTTGAAAACGGAACCCCATTAACTCCAGAACTTTTAAGAAAAACTTACAGAGAACTTCTTGAACTTTATTTTGGACCTGAAATGCATTTTGAAGATAATTCAGATATGGAAGGACTCAGAATCCCACATTTCTACACTGCCTTTTATGTATATAAGTATGCCACAGGAATTTCTGCAGCACTTGCCCTTGCTCACCGCGTAACTACGGGTGGAGATAAAGAACGTGAAGACTACTTTAAGTTCCTCAAAAGTGGTGGTTCACGTTATCCAATTGAAAGCCTTAAAATTGCCGGTGTTGATATGGAAAGTGTAGAACCAGTTCAGGCTGCTTGTGACACATTTAAAGATATAGTAGAACAATTAAAAAACTTACTTTAGTTACAGGAAGGCTGTCTAATAATAGGCAGCCTTTTTTAACATATATATAGTAAGTTTTCCTAAAGTTTAAGCTGAACCAGACCGATATCTAAATAAAGGACTTTTTTACATTGAATAATTAAGTCCATAAGTGGTAAATTATTAATATTGCAGGCTACCAGGAGATGAAAGTGAAAAAGTCAGAATTTAACACATTTTTAAAAGCTATACCAAAAGCTGAATTGCATTTGCATCTAGAAGCAGTTATTTCTTTAGCAGGTGTTAAAAAACTTTATAAGAATAAATACGGTAAGGAAATGAGCAAGGAAGAACAAACCGAACTCTTTTCATACGAAGATCTTAACGGCTTTATTCAGGCCTTTCTAAAAATTCAAGCTATGTACAGTTCTGTTGAAGACTTTAGAACAATTTTTGATGAACTTGAAAAATACCTGGTAAAAAACGGTATTGTGTATACCGAAGTCTTCTTTGCACCAACTGCATTCCTTAAACTTGGTTTCAAATATGAAGATATGGTAAAAATCTTTGATGAAAAGATTGAAAATATCTATAAAAAACACGGCATTATCGTAAAAATGATTATGGATGTTTCCCGTACATTTGGTTGCGACAACGCCATGAAAAACTACGAACTTTTAAAACAATTCCCAAGTAAAAATATAATCGGTATTGGTCTTGGAGGGGCAGAATCAAAAGGACCTGCAAAAGACTTTGCTCCAGTTTATGATCTTGCTGTAAAAGAAGGTTATGTTGTAGTTGCTCATGCAGGAGAAGATGTAGGACCTGAATCAATCTGGGATGCTTTGAATTATCTTCACGCACAGAGAATTGGACACGGACTTACAGCTTGTCAGGATGAAGAATTGATGAAGTCTCTTGAAAAGTCTAAAACTCCAATCGAAATCTGTATTACATCTAACACTTTCACAAAGAAAATTGTACAGAAAGCAAAAGACCATCCTGTAAAAATGTATTTCGACCGTGGAATTTCTGTAAACATCAATACTGATGACCCTGTATTCTTTAAGACAACTCTTATCAACGAATACTGGCTCTGTCACCACGATTTAAACTTTACAATGGACGAAATCAAACAGCTTGTAAAAAACAGCTTCTTACAGGCCTTTATGTCTGATAAAGAAAAGAAAGACTACTGCCAGAAAGTAGATCAGGCTTGGTCTTTATAAAACCTTCAGAACATCAACAATATGACTGGAAGCACCCAGTAATTCTGGGCGCTGACAAATTGACATTTGAAATTGTAAAAAAGCCTGAAATTCTTCTTCAGACATTTCGTTTAATTCCCGTCGCATAAAATCAGCAGGCCCGTCAGGTGCAAAAATTTCCGTACGGTTCAAACAGGCCGCCTTATTAAGCCTATCAAGATCTTCCAGTCTTACATAATCATACAAATCATCTTCTGTACAAATTGTATGAAAATCTGGACTTAATCCACCTTTTGCAGCTACCTGATCCCACTTATGCTCTTTAAAACAATAAGAAATTACACTGTAATCATTCATAACATAAGCGACTAAAATTATCCGCCTTTTTTTGTAATTCTTTTTGCTTCAGACAAGGCCTTAAGTTTATTTTCATCACCATGCAGATGATACATAGGCCCAAACAAAAGTGTGATATCGAACTTACCATCATCTAAAAAATGCAAATCTCTTGCATCACCCTGCCAGGTATTAATATTTTCATGTTTTGAGCGGAGGATTTCCAAATTGTGTTTTACCAGTTCAACAGCAGTAACTTCATAGCCAAGATGACAAAGCTCAACTGAATAGCGTCCAGTTCCCGCTCCAATATCTGCAATTTTCAGAGCTGCCGAACCCGAAGTTTTTTTCATCTCTTCTGCATATTTTTTTATAAAATGCATGGAGGTTGAAAATTCCACCAGCCCGTGACGAGTCTTTAGGCGGTGGTCTTCATGAAATTTGTTGTAGTATTCTTCGAGTTTTGTCACAGGCCTTCCACCTATCTTTTAAGATAAACCATCAAAAGCATGATATCGGAATTACGAATACCAGAAATACGATTAGCCTGACCAAGAGTTACAGGACGAATTGCCTCCAGCTTGTTTCTAGACTCAGCAGAAAGTGAAGGAATTGAACCATAATCAAAATCAGGAGGAATGTGAGTATTTTCCATTTTGTGCAGTTTTTCTACACGACGATCCTGTTTTTCTATGTAATATTTGTACTTTGCTTCAATTTTTGCTTCTTCCCATTCCTTCTCCGGATAACCAGGATTTTCCATATCCGGCTTTTTCAAAATCATTGCTTCAAGTTCATCTAAACGGGCATACTTTTCGTTGATTGAATCAAGCTGAGCCTTAGTCTTCAAGCCGCACTCATATGCATATTTTGCAAGACGGCGATCAGCTGTATCATGACGGAGCTTCAGACGGTATTCAGCACGAGCAGTAAACATACGATAAGGTTCTTTTGTACCAAGTGTTACAAGATCATCTATCAAAACACCAATGTATGCTTCGTCTCGGCCAAGAATAATTGGCTTATATTCAGGAATTACTTCGAATTTTTCAAAACCGGCATCCTTTTGAAGCTTTGCTATAAAATCGTTCAATTCTTTAGTTTCTCTATCAGAAATTTCAGCAAACTGATGTTTTTCTTCGGCAGTCATTTCGTTTTTAGGACGGAAGGCACCTGGCTCCATTGATGAAGGAACACCATTCATAGTATTTGGGATTTCAGATAAAGGTCCGCAAGTGGTGATATGAGCACGTGCATACAAACCGGCATTCATTCCTGCAATAAGCCCCTGACCGGCAGCCTCTTCGTAACCAGATGTACCGTTTATCTGTCCGGCATCAAAAAGTCCTGCAACACGTTTTGTTTCAAGAGATGGATAAAGCTGAGTTGGTTCAACAAAATCATATTCAACAGCATAACCTGGGCGACTTGAAACGGCATGCTCAAAACCTGCCATAGTATGCAAAAAGGCATCCTGTACACACTCTGGTAAACTTGAAGAAAGCCCATTCAAATACATTTCTTCTGTTTCCAATCCCTCTGGTTCTACAAATATCTGATGGCGATCACGGTCTGTAAAACGCATAACCTTATCTTCAATTGAAGGACAGTAGCGTGGTCCAATTCCATGAATTTTTCCACTGTAAAGTGGGGAACGGCCTATATTATCACGAATAATTTTATGAGTTTCTTCATTTGTATAAACAATGTGACATGGAACCATTGGTCTTTCAACTTTTTCTGTTTCAAAGCTAAAAGGAACAATTTCTTCGTCCCCTGGATTTTCTTCTATTTTTGAAAAATCGATTGTCTTTTTAAGGATTCTAGGAGGAGTTCCAGTTTTGAGACGGCCTGTTGTAAATCCCAAACGATGAAGACTTTCTGTAAGACCGTAAGCGGCAGGTTCACCTACTCGACCACAAGGGGCATCATATTCACCAATAAAAATCCGTCCACCCAAGAAAGTTCCTGTGGTAAGAACAACGGCACGAACTGGGATAATACGTCCTCTTTCAGTAACAAGGCCAGTAACCTTTTGACGCATTCCAGAACGAGCTGCCTGAGTTTCACCCTGATGGCGTGATTCACCAGGAATAGTACCTTTTTCTGCCTGACTATCAGCATTTGGAGGTAAAGGAGTTGATGAAGCTGTGGTCAAAACATCTATTACAGTATCCATCAAAGTATAAAGATTTGGTGTTTGTTCACAAATTTGACGGGCCAGTTTAGAATAAGTAATTTTATCGGCCTGAGAACGAGGAGCCTGAACAGCAGGTCCACGACTCTTATTGAGCATTCTAAACTGAATCATAGAATGGTCTATAAGCTTGGCCATTTGACCACCAAGAGCATCTATTTCACGAACAATATTTCCTTTGGCAATTCCACCAATTGAAGGATTGCAAGACATACGTGCAATTGCATCTGGTGTTTGTGTTATTAAAACAGTTTTAAGTCCCATTCTGGCTGTAGCAAGTGCGGCCTCAATTCCTGCGTGACCAGCACCAACTACGGCTACATCATAAAAATCATAAAAACCCATATAAAATGACCTTACTCCAAATAATTTCTATGATTATATCTAAATAGAAAGTCTTATACAATTAAGGTGAAAAATTTAAGTGAAAAAAAAAGAGCACTTCAAAACGAAGTGCTCACCTCCTAATTATTTTAGACACCTTTCGGCGAAATAATTATCTTGCATATTCAATAATTCGAGTTTCACGAATCATTGTAAGGCGAATACGTCCTGGATAACGTAAATCACTTTCAATCTGCTTAGCAATACTTCTTGCCAAATCCTTAACTTCTCCGTCAGGGATTTTTTCATTATTAACAAGAATACGAAGTTCACGACCAGCCTGAATAGCATAAGCTTTTTCAACACCTGGGAAGCCTTCTGCAATTGCTTCAAGATTTTCAAGACGTTTTACGTAGTTATCAACAGTTTCACGACGTGCACCAGGACGAGCCGCAGAAATAGCATCTGCAATTTGAACAACTACAGCTTCAATAGTTTCTGTTGGAACATCATTGTGGTGGGCCGCAATTGCATTAATAACAGCCTGACTTTCACCCATCTTACGGGCCATTTCGGCTCCAACTTCTGCGTGATTCTGGTCGCTGTCATTTTCAGCTCCCTTACCAATATCATGAAGTACTGCTGCTCTCTTAGCCAATTCGCGATCTGCTCCAATTTCTGCAGCAATCATACTTGCAGCCATTGCAACTTCTTTTGAATGGGTAAGAACATTCTGTCCATAACTTGTACGGAAATACAAGCGTCCAAGAGCACGAACACCATCTGTATTCATGTTGTGAATTCCAAGATCAAAAAGGGCCTTTTCGCCTTCTTCATAAATCTTGTTCTGAACTTCATGAGTAACCTTTTGAACAATTTCTTCGATGCGAGCTGGATGGATACGACCATCAGAAATTAAACGTTCCAAAGATTCCTTTGCAATTTCTTTTCGAACTGGATCAAAACAAGAAATAACAACAGCTTCTGGAGTATCATCAATAATGATATCTACACCAGTAAGAGTTTCCAAAGTACGTATGTTACGACCTTCACGACCAATAATACGTCCCTTCATTTCATCGCTAGGCAATGAAACTGTTGTAACCGTAATATCAGAGGTTGTTTCAGGTGCAATTCTCTGAATTGTAGTAATAAGAATGTCTTTGGCTTTCTTTTCGGCTGTAAGTTGAGCTTCCTGTTCAATCTTATTGATAAGGGCCTGAGCATCATGACGTGCTTCATTTTCAAGGTTCTTAATAATAAGATCTTTTGCTTCCTGAGCAGACAAACCAGAAATTTTTTCCAGTTCCTGTCTGTAGTGCTCTTCCTGCTTTGAAAGTTCTTCTTCTCGTTTCTCCATTGCAGATTTCTTTTCTGCAAGTTCTTTTTCATTTTTTTCAAAATCGGCTGCACGCTGATCTAAGAGTTCTTCTTTTTTATTAACTCTAGCTTCAAAACGTTGTACTTCAGCCCTGCGTTCGCGGTTCTCCCGTTCCTGCTGATTTCTTTCCCGAATGAGTTCATCTTTTGCATTTAACAAAATTTCTTTTTTCTGTGCTTCAGCTTCTCGTATTGCTTCCTGCTTAACACGTTCTGCTTTCTGTTCAGAAGCAGTTAATTGAAATCTGGCATAAATCCAGCGAATAATCCATCCAAGAACAATTCCAACAAGAGGAAGACCGATGTAAAAAACTAAGTTCACAATCTTCTCCTATTTTAAAAATTTAGAATAGTTCAGATTTAATAATAACGGAAGAACGATTTAGTGTCAAACCAGAAGAGTTTATTTAATAAGAAGATAAGTAAAAATTTTAGTTAAATTAAAGAAAAATTAGAGGCTAAAATCTTTTCCTAAATAGATTTCGCGAGCTTCTTCCGAAGCCAAAATTTCTTCTTTAGTTCCCTGAATTACAATAGTTCCGTGATTAACAATTATAGCTCTATCTGTAATTGTAAGAGTATCACGAACATTATGATCTGTAATCAAAATTCCAATGCCTCGATTAGCAAGCAGGTGAATCATATTTTTGATATCTGCAACAGCAATAGGGTCAATACCAGCAAAAGGTTCGTCCAAGAGTAAAAACTTTGGCTCCATAGCGAGTGAACGGGCAATTTCGGTTCGACGGCGTTCACCACCAGAAAGTGTATAAGCCTTCTGTTTTCGAATTCTCCCAATTGCAAATTCCTCTATAAGAGATTCAAGACGTTCATGCTTTTCTTTTGTAGTTAAGTCTTTACGAGTTTCCAAAATTGACCAGATATTTTCTTCTACCGTAAACTTTCTAAAGACAGAAGGTTCCTGTGGAAGATAGGAAATTCCACAACGAGCTCTTTTATACATCTGGAGATTGGTAATTCTTTGATTATCAAGAAATACATCACCGGCAGTTGGTTTGTAAAATCCAACAACCATATAGAAGGTTGTAGTTTTTCCGGCCCCATTTGGTCCTAACAAGCCCAAAACCTCACCTGTATGCATAGAAAATTCTACTCCACGAACAACTTTTTTATGCCCAAATTGCTTGTAGAGGCTAGAAACTCTTAATGTATGGGTCTGCTGTTCGTCCATTTATCGAATCTCCTTATTATTTTTATCTTCTGAATTTACATTTTCCTGGATAGGTTCGGAAGGTTCTTCAGGCTTTTCAGAATCTTCATCATCTGCTACTCCTTCTGCAGGAAGTGCTTTTCTATCAGTAACAGAACCTTTTACATTTCCGCCCAAAGTAATGTCCTGGGTATCCATATTAAAAGAAATAAACTGAGCCCTAAAAGTGTCATCATCTTTTTTTACCTGAGCATTTCCAGAAAGTTCAAGCATTTGTTCTTCTTTATAATATACAGCATAAGATGATGAACAAATATTATTTTCCTGCTTAAGATTTATATCTATTTGAAGAACTGCAATTTCTGTATTCTGATCGTACTCAATAATTTGAGCACTAGCTTCAACATCATTATCTTTATCTATTAGATTTACGTTTCCCTGCAAGAGGGCAATTTTGGTTGTGCGATCGTACTCTAATAAATCGCAGGTAAAATCCATATGGGTTTCAAGATTTTTTCCAGAAACATTTCCAGAAGCCTTAATATTCTGGTAATCCTCACCAAAAAGTTCCAGATTATCAGCACTTATTTCCATGGTTTCGGTTTTTACATAGGCATTACCTGAAAGATTTGTTGCTGTATTTGTGTCACCCGCCTTTCCGGTCATTGAATTTGCCGAAAAGGTAATTTTTTCTGCTAGAAGAGGATTTAGAAATACAAGACCAATTGTAAAAATTAATATAACTTTTTTCATTCTAATTCGTTTTCGGTTTCGGTTTCGTTTGTGGGTTTAGATTCTTTTTCGGCATTGCTTTCTATTTCGCCTGTAACAGTCCCCCTAAAAGAAAAACTTTTACTTACTCCAGAAGCAGAAAAACCTGTTCCTCGAATAATGGCGTCTTCTTTTTCTACCTGAACCATATCACCTTTTCCACCAATAAGCTGTTCTGTTTTACTATTCCATTTTAGCACATTTGCAAAAAACTTTATCTTTTCTGAATTATTAATCAGCTCAATATTATCATAAAGTTCATAAAGTTCTTTATCTGTATCGGCCATAATAAGACCACAAGAGCCCTGGGTAGAAAGCTGGCCCTCTTTATCATAAGCGGAAAAAGAAAGGTTCTTTCCATAAGTTTCTGTAGAGTTTTTATACTGTTCCAAAAGTTCAGCCTTCATTTCTACCGTAAGTTTATCATTTTCGTACCTGGACATTTTAGTATTTTGGAATACAAGTTCAGGAGTTGCTTCTTCTGTATTAATTACATCTTCATACTTAATAGAACACGAGAAAAATACGAATGTCAAACTTAGTAAAAATAAGGCTTTTTTCAAAACTGATTAGAAATCCTGTTTGATTTTATCGGCATCCTTTCCCTTATCTTTTTCGCGAATTTCTACACGACGAATTTTTCCAGAAATAGTTTTTGGTAATTCCTTAACAAATTCATAGATACGAGGACACTTGTACATAGCAGTATTTTCTTTAGCAAAATTTGACATAATAAGTTCCATTTCTTTAGGATCCTTATCAGCATAATCTGCAGAAAGAACAATTGTAGCTTTTACTGCCATACCGCGTTTTTTATCTTCTACACCTGTAACAGCACATTCAAGTACAGCAGGATGTTTCTGTAAAATTGATTCGACCTCAAATGGACTGATTCTATAACCAGATGACTTGATGATATCGTCTTTACGACCTACAAACCAAACATATCCATCATCATCCATGTAAACGTTATCGCCAGTATGGTAAACGCCACCATCAAATGCTTCTGCTGTAAGAGAAACATCCTTGTAGTAACCTTTTAACAAACCGTAAGGACGACCATTAGAAACATTTATACAAAGTTCTCCGGCTTCTCCATTTGGAACAGGTTTTCCATTAGGATTAAGAACAGAAATATCATAACATGGATTTGCACGACCCATAGAGCCAGGTCTAATATCACTATATTCCATGAAGTTTCCACAAATTACTGTAGATTCAGACTGTCCATAACCTTCGTAGATTTTCTTTCCAGTTTTTTCCAGCCATTTTTCAAAAACTTCACCGTTCAAAGCTTCTCCGGCTGTACTGAAACGAACACATTTACTTAAATCATATTTTGAAAGGTCCTGACGAACAAGGAAACGATAAACAGTTGGAGGTGCACAGAAAGTTGTAAGTCCGTATTTAGAAATCATCTGGAGCATTTTATCAGGCTTGAGCATATTCATATCATAAACAAACTGTGCAGTTCCACAAATCCATTGACCGTAAAGTTTTCCCCAGGTTGCTTTTGCCCAACCAGTTTCTGCGATAGAAAGATGAAGTCCGTCATCAACAACACCATGCCAATATTTAGCTGTCATAATATGACCGATTGGATAAACAAAATCCTGTAAAACCATTTTTGGATAACCAGAAGTTCCAGAAGTAAAATAAAGAAGCATTGGGTCATTGTTGTGAGTTGCAGCTTCTCCAACTGGACGTGGAAATTCCGGGTCAAGTTTTGAATATTCATCATGGAAAGAAATCCATCCTTCTCTTTGAGGACCTACTGTAACCAGATATTTTACAGTTGGTGATTTTGGCATTGCTTTTTCAATTTCTTCAAGAATATGTGGATTATCATAAGAAATAATCATTTTTACATCAGCGGCATTTGTGCGGTATTCGATATCTGCCTGTAAAAGCTGATCAGTTGCAGGAATTACGATAGCTCCAATGCGATGCAACGCTGGCATTAAAATCCACCATTCATAACGACGTCTTAAAACAAGCATTACTGTATCGCCTTTTTTAATTCCCTTTAACGAAAGCCAGTAAGCAGCTCTTTTTGATTCACGAGAAATATCTGTAAATGTAAAAACCTTGGCTTCATCACTATTATCATCAATCCAAACCAAGGCCTTTTTTTCAGGAGCTTCTTTAGCATATCGATCAATAATATCGTAGGCAAAGTTAAAATCTTCAGGAGCCTTTAAGCGACAATGTTTTGAAAAGTCGTCATAGTCCTTAAACTCTCTGTCTTCAACTAAAAAATCGTGTGAAAAATTCATTGATCACGCCTCCTTAAATATAATTGTAGTTATTATGACATTTTGGACATTTTTGTCAATTGCGTAGAACTAGTAGATTTCATTTTTTTTCTTAATCCTGTATGATATGGTTTATGAGCGAAAGATGCATGCGATGTTTCAAACCAGTTTCAGCCTGTCTTTGTAAATACACAAAAGAAATTGACACCGGTATTAAATTTGTTTTTTTAATGCACACAAAAGAATTTAAGCGACAGAGAACCGGAACCGGAAATATTGCTCACATTTCTCTTAAGGACTCTGAAATAATTGTAGGATTGGAATTTAGTCATAATAAAAGGCTTCAGGAACTTTTACACGATCCTCAGTACTTTCCAGTTATGATGTATCCCGGCGAAGAAGCCTGGACCGCAAAAAGAGAAGGTTTTAAGGATGCAATTGAAAATAAAAAACTTCTGGTCTTAATTTTAGATGCCACCTGGTTCTGTGCCAGAAAAATTATTGAACATAATCCATTTTTACTGGAACTTCCTAGAGTTTCCTTTTATGGTGACTATCGTTCAATTTTCACTTTTAAGCATGAACCTTGTCCCGAATACATTTCTACAATAGAAAGCTGCTACTATTTTATAAAAGAAATGCAGTCTATTGATTTTGTTGATAAGGAAATTAATCCAGAGCCAATGATGAATGCATTTAAACAGATGATTAAGTTCCAGTTACAGGCCGAAAATGAAAGAATTATGGGATTAAGACCAAGCACCCATAATTATGATGCCAAATACACCAAACTTAAAGAAATCCCTGATTTTAATTAATCTTTATAAGGCTTTACTCCAGAAGGAACAAATTCTCCATTTAGAGCAGCCAGCATAGCCTTGATTGAATAATCACAACGCCAGCTGTAACCAAGAAGAATTGTATCGGCCCAGTCTATATTTTCTACCAGAGTTGGGGACATATTAGCCAGTAAAACAATCCTTTTTCCTTTATCCTTATAATATTCAGCAATTTTCAAATGATTTTCGCTTGAAACACATACAATTATTGTGTCGTAATTTGTAAGAGCAGGCAATTTTTGTTCTATTATCCAAAGAGTTTCGTTTGGTCCTGTATCATAATTAAAATGAAGTTCTGCAGAATCTGGATAACGCTGTTTTCCTGCCTGGAAGAAAGAAGATAAAGAACCTAACAAAAGAACTCGACCGGCATTATCTTTTGTAAGAGGCATAGTTCCTTTTTTTTGTACTGTAACAGAACGGCAGGCCTGCTCCAAAAAGAACTTTTCTCCTTCGCGGCTTGGAATATCCTGGTCAACTTTTTTAGAATCAGGATAAAGAGGGGCTGCATTTTCAGATTTGAAATAATCCAGTTTAGCCTTTAATACATGGTAGGCGGCATCTTTAACTCTTTCGCGGAAATCTGGATCGGTTGTCATAAGTTCAAGATTTTTTGTCCACAGACTTTCGTTTAACCGGGCGGTGGTAGATGAAAGAATGATGTCATTTCCAGCTTCCAAGGCCATTTTAAAAGCTTCGGAGAGGGAACCTGCATAAACAGTAGCCCCCACCATCATCATATCATCTGTAATAATAAGACCCTTGTAACCCAACTGACCTCTAAGTAAATCGGTAAGGAAGTATTTTGATAAAGAAGCTGGTGCCCCGGAAGTTTCAATTTGAGGAAAACTTAGATGACCTGTCATTACGGCTGGAACATTTTCGCGAATTAAGTAGATATATGGTACCAGTTCACGATTTTTGAAGGTGTTGAAATCTATATCTATTACAGGAAGTTTTCCATGCGAATCTAAGCTTGTGTCCCCGTGACCAGGGAAGTGTTTTACAGTAGGAATTACACCTGCGGCACTTGAACCTGCGGCAAAGGCAGAGCCAAGAATACCAGTTGTTACAGGATCGTCACTGAAGGCACGGGTACCAATGATTGTAGAATCGTGGTCTGTAAAAAGGTCTATTGTAGGGGCAAAGTTCATATTGATTCCCAAGGCCTTAATTTCCTGGCAGATGTAATAGGCTGTATACCAGGAATCTGCAGGGTAACCGCCGGCACCAATAGCCATGTTTCCAGGAGTGATGGAGGTATCGCCCTTAACGTGACGAATCCACCCACCTTCCTGGTCAGTCGCTACAAAAAGTGGAATCTTAAAACGTCCCTTACCGGCAGCCTTCTGCAAAGACGTAATGGATTGAGCTACAAGATGAATATCGTCTGTATTCCATCCAAAAACCTTTACACTACCAAGACCTCTGTTAACCCACTGATAAAGCAGTTCTGGAGGTTCTGCACCAGCCCAACCAAACATAAAGGTCTGGGACAGGAGTTCTGTATCGGTCATCTGGTCGGTAATCTTTCTGGCAAGCTGCTCGTTTGGCATGTCAGTCCAGAAATCTAAAGCAAAAACAGAAGAAAGACCAAACAAAAGGGCAAAGAGACAGATAGATTTTTTTACGGACATTTTTATAATTTTCCCACTTTTCATTTTTTATTTTAATTTTTACTGTGTAATTTAAGTTCGCAGGCTCTGTGGGCCGCTATAGCACCATCACTAACGGCAGTTACAACCTGACGGAAGGACTTGCTTCTAACATCGCCAACTGCAAAAAGTCCTGGAACAGCAGTTTCCATTTCTTCGTTGGTTTTTATATAACCAGCAGAATCTTTTTCAAGCATTTCAACAAGCTCGGTTTGAGGCAACATTCCTGTAAAAATGAACACGGCATCTGTTTCTACAGTAGTTTCCTGGCCAGTTTTTACATTCTGCAAAGTAATTGATTCTACCTTGTTTGTACCATTGATAGATTTTACCACAGAATCATAAACAGGCTTTACACCGGCAGATAGCATCTTGTCTACAAGGGCCTTTTGAGCACGGAAGGAATCACGTCTATGAACAATAGAAACATCCTTTGATAAAGTAGAAAGATAAATGGCTTCTGAGCAGGCAGAATCTCCTCCACCAATTACATAGATTTTTTTATTTCTGAAAAAAGGCCCGTCGCAAACAGCACAGTAAGAAACACCACGTCCTTTTAATTCAGCTTCACCCTTGGCTCCCAATTCTCTATGAATAGCTCCAGTTGCAATACATAAATAAGGAGATTCATAAGCCGCTTTTTTAGTAAGAACTGTAAAAAGATCTCCCTTTTTATCAATTGAGGATACATTGGCCATTTCAATTTTTGCACCAAAGGCCTGGGCTTGAGCACCCATATTCATCATAAAATCGCTACCATTTACAATTGGATAAACACCAGGGTAATTTTCCAATTCATTAATTTGTAACACCTGACCACCAGGACCAGCCATATCTAGAACAAGAGTTTTTAAGCCACCACGAGCTGCATACTGGGCACTTGCGAGTCCTGCAGGACCAGCACCAATTACAATATAATCGTATTTTTCTGTTTCCATATGTTAAGTATACTAAAAAAAAATCCAACCGTCTCTAAAAAATATTTTATACAACATAATTTCATTATTTTTTTATTTACCAATTAAAAAGATTGCAGGAATTTTTCCCAAATCCGGCAATTTTTCTTTTTTCCACTGGGCAACAGTTTTTGTTTTTATATATTCTTCCGGGCAGGTAATACCAGCAGCCACGCAAAGTTTTGTCTGAGGTTTAAGATTATTCACAATAGTTTCAAACATTTTTGCATTTCGGTAAGGAGTTTCAATAAAAAGTTGAGTCTGATTTTCATTCCAGACTTTATTTTCCAGTTTTTTCAAAGCCTCAATTCGCTGCGGAACTTCTACCGGCAGATAGCCATTAAAAGCAAAAGACTGACCGTTAAATCCGCTGCCCATAACCGACATGATGATGGATGAAGGCCCAACCAAAGGCACAACCTTAAACCCACTTTGCTGAGCAAGAGCTACTAGGTCTGCACCTGGGTCCGCAATAGCAGGACAGCCTGCCTCACTTATAATTCCTACTGACTGACCTTTTTTCAAAGCCTCCAGATACTGGCCAATAAATTTTCGATCTGTATGACGATTAAGTTCGTAAAAGGTCAATTCATCTATATCGATTGATTTTTCTACCTTTTTTAAGAAGCGTCTTGCCGAGCGGATATTTTCAACAATAAAATGTTTTATTCCTACTATTACATCGTGGTTATAAGATGGAAGAACCTGCTCAATTGAAGTTTCTCCAAGTGTTACCGGAATAAGATAAAGGGCTTTTTCTATTTCCATTTTAAAACTCCATCAATTTTTCAGATGCTTCTTCCCAAGCCTGAGTTTTCTGATCAATCTGACTGATTAAGGCATTTATTTCGCTCTGAACAGCCTTAGCCTTTTCGCCATTTGAATAAACTTCAGGATTTCCCATTTTTGCTTCCAGTTCAGATTTTTTATTTTCAAGCTCTTCAATTTCTGCTTCAAGCTTGGAAACTTCTTTTTCTACCTTTCGTTTTTCTGCATCACGTTTTTTCTGTTCTTCCCAGGAAAGTTTAGTTTCCGAAGCAGCCTCAGGGCCGTTACGAAGAGCATCACCATTAGAAGATGAAGATCTTTCATTTTGTTTTGTCGAATTTTCTGATGAATGGCCTAAGCCAAGAGAAAGATTTTCACCAGCAGACTGTTTTTCTACCTGTTCAATATAATACTGGTAATTTCCAGGGTAATATTTGAACTTTCCAGGTTCAAGATGAAGAACTTTTGTTGCCAATTCTTCTATAAAACCACGGTCATGGCTAACAAAAACGACAGTTCCCCCAAAAGATTCCAGAGCCTTAAGCAAAACATCCTTAGAATGAATATCCAGATGGTTAGTTGGTTCATCGAGTACAAGAAGGTTTACCGGACTCAAAAGGAGCTGCAAAAGAGCAATTCTAGATTTTTCTCCACCAGAAAGTACATCCAGTGACTTGTAAACATCATCACCACGGAAGAGGAAAGCACCCAGCATATCGCGAAGTTTTGGAATGAGTTCAAGAGGAGCCCTCTCTTCCAGATATTCAAGAATAGTTTCCTTACCCTTAATTGTTTCGGCGTTATCCTGGCTAAAGTACCCAATTTGTACACCTGCTCCAGGAATTATTTGACCTGTAAAATCCTTGTCTTCTTCGGCAATAATTCTGAGTAAGGTTGATTTACCAGCTCCGTTTCGCCCTGCCACAACAAGTCTCTCGCCGTTTTCAAGAGTAAGTTCCAGATTATCTAGAACTTTACGGCTTCCGTCGTAGGACTTACATATATCCTTGAGACGCAAAACCAGACGTCCGGCATGTGGGGCTGGAGGAAATGAAAAATGGATTTTTTTAAGACTTTCAGGAATTTCTATGCGAACCATTTTATCAAGTCGCTTCTGGTACTCCTGAGCCTGAGCAGCCTTAGTCGCTTTTGCACCAAAACGGTTTATATAATCTTCAAGTTTATTTATTTCCTGCTGCTGCTGTTCATACTCAGCGATTAAAGTCTGAAGTTCAACCTGACGGACTTTTTCATAATGACTAAAATTGCCCGGATATTTTTTAAGATCTCCGTTGAAAAGTTCGTAAACCTCGTTGATTGTTACATCCAAAAAGTATCGGTCGTGGCTAACCAGGAGGAAACCACCCTTGTAGTTTTGGAGGAAGTTTTCCAGCCAGCTGCGGGCCTCAATATCCAGGTAGTTGGTTGGTTCGTCCAAAAGTAAAATATCTGGATTTTGCATAAGGGCTTTGGCCAGGGCAATACGCATCTGCCATCCGCCCGAAAATTCTTCTGTTTTTCGGTTTAAATCTTCGCGGCTAAAACCAAGACCCAGCAAGACCGATTCTGCCATTGCATCGCGACGATCCCATTGTGAATCCTGAAGTTCCTGAATTAATTCAGCCTGACGAATAAGAAGGGCATCAGTATTCCCCTGCCCTTTCTGAACTTCTTCACCCAACTGATCAATTTGGCGCTGCAATTCATAACCAAACTCAAATGCTTTATCAGCTTCTTCTTTAAGTGTACAACCATGGTGAGTAAGTCCACTCTGAGGAAGATAGGCAATTCTCGAATCTTTTTGAACAGCTCTGGAACCAGAATCAGGCTTTACAAGACCTGCAAGAACCTTAATTAAAGTTGATTTACCGGCTCCATTTGCCCCTGTAAGAGCTACTTTTGAACCAGTCTGTAAATTAATTGTAACGTTTTTTAAGATGTCTATATCACCAAAAGCCAGAGACACCTGGGAAAATTGAACAAATGCCATAATTACTGCTTTTTCTTAAAATAAATGATTACAGGACTTGCACTGCGGCTAGTAACCTGATTACCCTTGAAGACTGCACTAGAAGTATCTTCCAGTCTTAAACCACCATCTTCAAGTTTATAAAGGAAGTTTACTTCTGATGAAGAAGCTTCAAACTTAAATGTAACAACTCCGTCGTAAGAAGACTGTAAATTCTTTGATAAAGAATACTTAACGCTTGCAGAACCACTACTTCGTGAACCAGCTTCAATAATTGAAGGAACAAGAAGTTTAAATCCTGTCCACTTAATCACTCCATCTGACTGGAAAGTAAGATTACCGTAGTTTGAACTTGAATATTCTGGGCCATGCTTTACAAGTTCAGAATATGATTTTGAACGTCTTTCTTTTTCTGCTGTAATTATTTCGGTAATATCATCTGAAATTGTCACAAAGTTCAAATCTTGAGGTTTTCCACTTGTGTCTGTATAGCGAAGAACAATGAAAGCTGAATTTTTATAAATAACCTTAATTGGAATATTTTTTAATGTATATTCACGGTCATCAGTCTTTGTATAACCTTCGTAATTCCAGTTTTCGTGAATTGAAAGAGTATTTAAAGTAACCTTATTATTTTCTGTATCAATTGCAAATTTATAAGATGGATGAAGTTTTGAAATATCAATATCCTTTGAATCAATCATTGAACGGAAATATTCCGGATACCAGACATTCTGACAAATTTGAACATAAGCTTTATCTTCTTCCTCCTCTTCAACAATTTCCTGACCACCAATACGGGCTCCTCTAGCATCTGTTTCATAAAGATTAAGATTGTAAGAAAAACACCAGCCTAAAGTTCCATCATCAGTAAGAATTCTGTACCAGTCGCCTTCCAGAGCATTCTTACCAGCCATTGGTTTGGCACCATTTCCCTTGTACAGAATTTTAATAATTTCACCTTTACGAAGACGGTAAACTTGTTTTGCAGTATTTACAGGTTCTGCACGACATGGAAGTCCATCAAGTTTTACAGAAGCATAAGTATGGGCATTTTCGGAATATTTTTCTACAAGAGCCTTAACTTTGCTTTTTTTTACAGGCTCTGTAAGCTGCCAAAGAGGAATTTCAAATTTTTCACCAGCAGCATTAGAAACAACATAAACATGCGAAATATTCGATTTAATATATACAGGAAGAACCTGACCGGCCTGCATTTCCTGCTCTGGAATATTCCATAAAAGTACTGAATACCCCATAATTTTATCGCTACAAGAAATTAAAAATAAACTAAAAATGATGATGAGAGAGTAAAACAATCGTTTCATTTTATAAAATTGGACTCCAGATTTGATTATCCTTTGAAATATAAAAAAAGGGATGACTAAAAGTAAACTTAGCCATCCCCTTATACTAGCATTTAAATGCTTTGATTTTCAATTATTCATCTGAATCAGAAGAATCTGTAGTATCAGTAGTATCAGTAGTATCTACATATTCAGAAACTACAGTTACATCTTTTTTAGATACAAGATCATAAATTACAAGACCTAAACCTAATACCATTGAAGCAATTCCAACAATTCTGATAATTACTTTTCCAAGAGCTGCTGGTGAAAGTAAAATCAGAGCAATTGCAATTACAAGAAGAATTATATTTTCGATAAAGTAACGCTTTCTTTCAATTCCTGTATCTTTTAACAATGAAGCCGCATAGAAACCAAGAACAGCTGTAGCAATCAGATATATAATTAGAATCCACATCATTACAGTCCAGGCTGCTTTTGCAAAAAACAGAGGGAATACTACTACAAGGAAACCAATTGCAATACTTATAATGCTTTTTATGAGTATTGAACGTTCATAATGAGTATTTTTATACAGAGATTTTGTGTATTTAAGACTGTATATTCCATAACCAATTGAACCAATTCCTAAAAGAATTACTACAAGCTTTACCCAAAAAGTTGGGAAAATAATTAAAAGCAAGCCCAATACAGCAAGTAAAATACCTTCATACAAGAACCATCGTTTCATAAAAACCTCCGAATAATAATTATACCTTAAATTTAAGAATCAATTAATCTAAAGTCAATATATAATTTTTTAAAAAAAATATATAGTTCCTATTGACATAAATCTGTAAAACTTATAAAGTAATAACACTTATTGGAGCGATACCAAAGCGGTCGTACTGGGGCGGTCTTGAAAACCGTTGATCTTCACGGGTCCGGGGGTTCGAATCCCTCTCGCTCCGATTTTTTTTTTATATGGAAGCGTGGTAGAGCGGTAATACAACGGATTGCTAATCCGTCACTTCCGTAAGGGGTGGGCAGGTTCAACTCCTGTCGCTTCCGAGAAAGGCAGTTCTACTGCACTCAAATATGAGATTGTAGCTCAGCTGGATTAGAGCATCACCCTGCGGAGGTGAGGGTCGCACGTTCGAATCGTGTCAGTCTCAAAGAAAGAAGCCCGTTTGTTACGGGCTCTTTTTATTTATAACTACTTGTATTATCAAGAGTTAAGTCGGAAGTATATCAATTTTAACTACCTGCCGTATTAGAGCGGGCGTTAAAAACAGCTCAGATTTATGCAGATTGGATAAACGATTGGATACAAAATCGGATATTATTCAATTGTGCTTAAATCTGTCTCAATGTTACTCAAATGTAACTATGAGGAGGTTTTTATGCGTCAATTCTATCTTGGCAGGAACAGTTCTGGCTATTACAGGGTTTATTTCATTGATCCTGTAACTGGCATTCGTGATTCAGGAAAAAGCACACACACTAAAGACAAAGTTGAAGCTACTATGATTGCAACTTCGTGGCTGCAAAATGGGGCTCCGGATTGTCGTAGTAATTCACGTGCTTTTTCTAATCCAACTTCATTAATTCCTATCAACTTAAAAAACATGGTAGAGCATCTTTCAGAAGATGATGCCCGGATTGTGTTTTCACTTCTAACCGATAAGTTCGGATTCTCTTCTTCTCTCTCCCCATCGACAAAATCCCAAACTCAACTAAAATCCAGTCATGCACAAGAGAAAGGTATTAAGCTCTCTGAATTTCTTCTTGACTTTTGGGATTATGAAAACAGCGAATTTATTAAACGCTATCTTGCAAAAGGCAAGCAGATGTCCAGAAAGCATGCAGACAATATGAAAAGCCTTGCTAAGAATTACTGGCTTCCTTACTTTGGCGAAGAAAAACTTGTGCAGGACTTGGATGAAGAAGAACTGGAAGATTTCTTTTTTTATCTTTTCTCCGAACGTGGATTGAAAGGTGGTACTGTAAACAAAGCTATTAACTGCGGAAGCCGAGTCATGCGATACCTTTTTGAAAAGCGTAAGATTTCTGTAAATCCTATGGCCGGTGTTGAGCGTTATGGTACTGATGAGCTTAAGAGAGGCATTCCTACAGAAACTGAAGTCAAAGCTCTTCTGAATCTTGAATGGAATAATCCTGTTGGCAAACTTGCATTTGAGCTTGCTGCATATTCTGGATTACGAGCCGGAGAAATCAGCGGACTTCGTGTATGTGATATTGATCTGGATGCAGAAATCATTCATGTGCGTCACAGCTGGAGTGAGTCGGACGGATTAAAATCAACCAAGAACACAGATGAACGTGATGTTCCGATTGACCACTGTATTGCCTTGCGACTTCTGACAAGAGCTCAAGAAAATCCGCTTTACTCTGACACAAGCTATGTCTTCTTTAGCAACGTAAAACCGGAGCAGCCTTTCTGGCCGTCTTACTACCAGGATAGTTTTTATGAAGCTATGGCAGAAATTGGCATAAGTGAGGAACAGCGTAAAGAACGAAATATTGTATTCCATAGCTTACGTCATTTCTGTGCAACAATTCTTTCTCAGCGTACTGATATGAAAACTGTTCAGGCTATTCTTGGTCACAGGAGTGAAAAGATGTCTATCCACTATTCTGACCACGACACAGAAGAAAAATTAAGCAACATCAAAAACATTATGCAGAACGCATGGAAGAATTATCAGATTGCTTAAGAAAAACGGAGGGAAAATGAAAAACAAAACTTGGTACCTGGGAACTATACTCTGTGCCGATAATTAAATAGAGGTTACAAACATGAAAAGAAACAGGTACAAAGAAATTGATGAGAAGGCATACGAGATTTTCAAGTTTTTCAAAATAAAAGCTAGAGAACATCGTTATGGTCAGATTATGGTGAAGATGGTAATGCATGACGGTTATCCTGTAAAAATTATTACAGATGTCAGCGTGGATGAAAAAGACGGTACCCATTCGATCTATTTAGATTGTCCTTTAGATGAAAGTAAACTTGGGTATCATCTGGATGCTGTAAGTGAAATAGCGGTTCCATGGAAGCTTAAATCTCCATCTAAAAAAAAGAAATCATCTAATAGTGATAAAACAGATGATTCTTCTGCAAAGGAAACATAATAGCCTAATGGGAGGGCAAATGAAATTAGATAATTCGAAACTAACACCTGAACAAAAGAATGCAATTGATGCATTAGCCAGAGATTTGAAAGCAAATAAATATGTTACCGGCGAAATGCAATTTACTGATATCACAAATTGTGATTATTTTCTGAACGCTTATAGCGATACTATTCGCTATTGCAGCAAATGGAATAAGTTTTTACTTTGGAATGGAACCTGCTGGGAAATTGACAGCGAAAATACAGTTCATACAATGTACAGGAATTTTGTGCATGAACTGTACAGAGCTCTCAGGGTAATAAATGACATTAAGCTGCAGTCAGATTTTGAAAAACATCTGAAAAGAAGTGAAAGTTATAGACGTATTCTTTCTGCTATTGGAATCATGACTATGACCGAATCCATTCGAATTAAAAGTGACAAAATGGATTTGGATAACTACCTTTTCAATGTAGAAAAGCTTACTTTGAATCTCAAGACGGGTGAAGGTCAGCAACCAGACAAGAACAATCTGATTACAAAAAAGAGCAATTTTATTTATGACAAGAATGCAAAGTGTCCTATCTGGGATATGTTCTTAATGCAGATTTTTAATAATGATACCGAACTGATACGGTTCGTACAAAAAGCCATGGGATATTCCTTAAGCGGAGATACATCTGAACAGTGTCTTTTTATTCTCTGGGGAACTGGTGCGAATGGGAAATCAACATTCTTAAATGTTCTGCAACAGTTATTTGGTGATTATGCCAGTACAGCCAGAACAGAAACTTTTATGAAAAAGACTACAGAACAGTCAAATGATCTTGCCCGATTAAAAGGTGCCAGACTTGTTACGACAAGCGAAGCTGAACAGGGGAAACAGCTTAGCGAAAGTCTTATCAAACAAATCACAGGTGGCGACAAGCTTACAGCCCGATTCCTTTACGGTGAGTTTTTTGACTTCACTCCTACTTTCAAAATCTATATGGCAACAAATCATAAGCCAAATATAAAAGGAAGCGACAATGGTATTTGGCGAAGAATTAAGATGATCCCATTTACAGTTACTATTCCTCCTGAAAAGAGAGATAAACATCTTACAGAAAAGTTGATTGCAGAAAACTCCGGCATATTAAACTGGCTCTTGGAAGGTTATGCAATGTGGGAAAAAGAAGGTCTGTGTAATGAGCCACAAGCCATAGCTGATGCAACAGCAGAGTATAGAGATGATATGGATAGTATTCAAACCTTCATTAATGAATGTCTTGAAGTAGATGCCAGTCAAAAAAGCCGTTTGGAAAATTCTGTTTTATATGATGCCTACGAAAAATGGTGTAATAAAAATAACGAACATCTGATGAGTCATAAATGGCTTAGCACACAAATGCAGGAAAAAGGATTCAAGAAACGTTTGAGCAACGGGTCACGCTTTTGGCCGGGACTTTCTGTCCGTTCAGAATGGCAAAAGGCGTGACGAACCAAAAGGCTCTCTCCATAGGCAAGAAGCTTGAAATGCTGGACATCGGAGAGAGCTTTGGAAGCTTTTTTTACATGCTTGGATTTATTTTTTAGGATGCAAATAATTAAACCTGGTAAGAATTCAAATGTATGTTTGATAAACCCATGGTATAATTTATTTGCAATTATCAAAAAGAATATAGGGATTTCTAATATGGAAAAAACAGTGAAAGAAACAATTCATGCACAGGGAATAGAAATCGGAATCTATACAACAGATTTTGAAAATGAGTTTATTTCTCTTACAGATATTGCAAAATATCGTAACGAAGATGATCCTAGATTTGTAATTCAAAACTGGATGAGAAATCGTAATACAATAGAATTTCTTGGAGTTTGGGAAACATTACATAATCCAAATTTTAACCGTGTGCAATTCGACACGGTTAAAAATGAAGCTGGTGCAAACCGTTTTGTTATGACTCCAACTAAATGGATTGAACAGACAAATGCAATTGGTATTGTATCAAAATCTGGACGCTATGGTGGAGGAACCTTTGCACATACTGACATAGCAATGTCATTTGCAACCTGGCTTTCTCCTGAATTCCAGCTTTATATAATGAAAGATTATCGAAGATTGAAATCTGATGAAAATTCAAGACTTTCATTAAATTGGAATCTCAATCGGGAGCTTTCAAAATTAAATTATAAAATCCATACTGATGCTATAAAAGAGAATCTCATAATCCCAGAACTTACACCTGCTCAGAAAACTTTTGTCTATGCAGATGAAGCTGATTTACTGAATGTTGCATTATTCGGACAGACTGCAAAAGAATGGAGAAAAGACAATCCAGGTAAAAAAGGAAATATTCGTGATTATACCGATTTGCATCATCTTCTGGTTCTTGCAAATCTCGAAAGCTATAATGCAATTTTAATAGAACAGAATATTGAGCAACCAAAGCGACTAGAATTATTACGTGCAACAGCTATAAAACAACTTCGCACAATTATGGGGTTGGATTTTACGTCACAAAAGATTCTTTCAATTTCTGAGAAGAATGAGGAATAATCCTGTAAAGTGTCAATAAACTGGTAATAATTTACTTAAAATATGCGTAGGAAATGAAATCATCCACAGTATGTGGATGATTTCCCCCCGTGCCCCCGATGTGTTCTTTAGAAGCGCAAGTGTTCTGAAAAATTGAAAATCAGAACATATTCTGAGCTTAGAAATTACTTCTTTTATTAAAAAAAAGAACAGAAAATCAGAGAATAGAACAATTTTAGAACGCTTTCAGAAACGAAACTGTTCTTAGCTCTGAGTGTTATTAGTTTTGTTTGAGTATCATAGAATCGTTTTGATGTTTCTTTTATCTTATTTTTTCTTTTTAATTTTTTTTCTTAAAGAAAAGGATATATAAAAATAAAAGATAAATGTAATTATATTTTGAAATGAAATGTTCTTTC
>SAMEA3663057__coassemble_106_pt1 | contig 33045 bp, 28 predicted proteins | sample SAMEA3663057__metabat2_low_PE_007 | metagenome-assembled genome bin SAMEA3663057 (sample SAMEA3663057) | pig gut metagenome | biome: pig gut; feature: pig-associated habitat; material: faeces | place: France | collected 2012
GCCGAGCATTTCTTTTCGAAGAAAAAAAATGCAGTGCGATACCTCTTACGGCCAGAAAGCAGACTCTCCGAACCATTTTCATGGTAGTGACTTTGTAATTTAGAATTCCCTCATAATCTATGTAGTAGAAATGGGGCCAAGGACTGTAGCGGCTGCCTTGCAGGCCACTGGACTGAAGGAAGGCCGGAGCTTTGCGGAGGCCTGACTGAGGGAAGCGGCTGAGGATTACCGAACCGCGGAATGTCCGTTTGACTGTTTAAACTTTGCCCCCAAATCATTATTATAAAAATATTAATGGAGGATTTATGAAAACTGCTGCTATTTTTTTTGCGGATGGTTTTGAAGAAGTTGAAGCTATAACTCCGCTTGATTATTTGAGACGTGCGGATGTGGAAGTTTTTACTGTTGCAATTCCATCTGAAACAATGAACGATAAATATATCGTAACCAGTTCGCACAATGTTCCAATGATTATGGATTTTACTTTTGAAGAATATCTGGATTCTTGCAAGGATGGTTTGCCTGATCTTTTGTTTTGTCCGGGTGGTTCAAGAGGAGCTGATAATCTTGCGGCTTGTAAGAAGCTTTTGGCTCATCTGGAGGAGGCCTGGGATAAGGGTAAGTTCGTTTCTGCAATTTGTGCAAGCCCTGCTGTTGTACTTGGTAAGACTAAGATTCTGGATGGCAAAAAATGGACTTGCTACCCTCAGATGCAGGATAATGCTAAGGCTGAATATCTAAATGCTTATTGTGATAAGGTATTTGTTACTGACGGTAATTTGATTACGAGCCGGGGTGCAGGAGCTGCTGAAGAATTTGCGATGGAACTTGTATGCCTGCTTGCCGGCCCTGAAAGTGCTGAAAAAATCCGTAAGGGAACTTTACAGCGATAAAACTTAATCTTAGTGATTACAGTTTTTTTTCTTTCTCTCGGATCTGGTCCGAGAGATTTTTTATTTCTTCCTGAATACCTTCAAGAATTTTTACATCTTCTTCATTATTAGATGTAACTTTTGCTCCTTCTAAGAGCATTTGAGAAAGTTTCAGTCCCATTTCTTCATATTTAAGGTCTCTTTTACTTTCCAGCTGATGCTTTTCGATTTTTACAACACTTTTATCTGTAAAATCCTGCACTTTATCTCCAGCTTTTTCTAAGGCTTCTTTTGTGGCTTTTGAACCTTTTTCAAACCATCCTTTTACTTTATTTCCAATTTCATTTGTATCCATACTCTATACCTCTCTACTATCCATTATAATACATTTAGCCGAAATTTATATTTCTTTAAACTTTATTCTTTTATATTTTTTTCTCCAAACTATATCCTTTTTTTCTCCAAACTATATTCTTTTAATTGCCAAAAGTGTAAGGTCATCAGACTGTTCATCTTCCTGCATCTGATCATAATCTATATAGTTAATTCCATTTTCCGCATTATCGGATTTTTTTGCAGCGTAGAATTCGTATCTGTTAAAATATTTTGATAAAAAGTCATCTATCTGGCGGTCTACTTTTACGTAGTCTGTATTTTGAACTGAAGGTGACTTATAGAAACGGAAAACTTTTTCCATTGATGCCAATGCAAGTATAGCTTCTCTTACTGTTCCTTCGCAAGTAGTAAAATCAAACTCAAGTGTTTCATTTGAATCTGGATTATCTACCTTTGTAAGAACATACTTTTGCCGGTTATAAACACTTTCTATAATCTCAGAAACTCTTTCTGGACCAAATTCTTCTTTTGCATCTTCAGTTTTTATTTCTACTTCTTCCTGATGTGTTTTTGGATTCATTTTGCGTACTTCAACATTATTTTGTCGAACTGTGTAGTCGAACTCACGGATTCTTCTTGTTGATTCCTCTATACCGTCGGTATAAAGGAAAAGGATATCTCCCTTATTCAAAATTGTTTTTTCTACCTTAAATCCACCGCGCATTGCTACTAAATCCGAAGTAAAGACGCCGGCTGTTGGAGCTGAAGCCAGGGTAATTAGCTTCATCTTCTTTTTTGAGGCCTCGTATATATGAACCAGATTATCTCCGGCATTGCACATATAAAGTTCGCCTGTTTTTACATTCAAAAGACAAATGATTAAGGTAGCAAATTTTCCCTTAAGCCCCAGACCTTCAATAAAGTCGTTAATCTGTTCTACCAGCACATTGAGTTTTGTTCCGTTTTTATTAAAACTCCAATTTTCAAAGTAACGGCGGAAAATTGTAGCAACTACAGTCATGATGATGGCGGCAGGAATACCGTGTCCTGAAGCATCGCATTTAATAATTCCAAACCATTGTTCATCTAACTTTTTATAGTCAAAGTAGTCACCTGATACGCCAGATTCACCTTCGTAGTAGCCATAACACTGTAACTGTTCGCCATTATATTCTGCATAGGTATTTTTATTATTTAAAGCACCTGATGCAAGTGGAAGAAAGGCTTTTTGTACGGCTTTACCGTCCATGGCCAGAGCTTCTTCTTCTGCATTTGCAACTAGTTCATGGGTCATGTTATTTACCGCATCCCCTAAGCGGCCTACTTCATCTTTTGTTTTAATTTCTACGTCTTTTCCTTTGAGTAAAGCCTTATTTTTTGTCTGTCCAATCATAATTACATGAGCTTCCAGCTTTTTTATAGGACGTACAATCAAGGATGCAAAAATTAGTGAACCAAAAACTCCAAAGAAAACTGCAAGAATTGCAACAATTGCGCCAAAGAATAAAATACTTCTAATTTCGCGGTTTAAGCTTTCTATAAGTATTTGTGTTGAAAGTTCAAGATAAACCAGACCATGTATATAGTTTCCAGAAGTTCCTTTTCTATACATTACAGGGCGATAGAAAATAAAGTCGGTGTTGGAACGGTCCAGATTTGCAGTATCAAAATTTGGATAGGAACCTGCAGCATTTTTTGAATATTCTTCAAGTTTTGCATCAACCTGGTTTCTTAAATCTACAATGATATCGGACAGGCGATCTGCTTCTTTTGTATCTTCTTCCAAACCACTTGCATACAAAACTGTTGCCTGCTGGGAAAGTTCTTCTATTCTGTCTGAAAGTTCCTGTAAATCGGCCTTAATCACCTGGTCTAACTGGGCAAGTTCTTTTGTTATTTTTGTTACAACATCATCAGTTATATTTGACTCGCCATAAATCAGGGTGTATGTGTCCATTTTAAGAGAAATTTCTGGATCGTTTGTTGCCCAAATGTAGTTTAATTCCTGGGCTGATGTAGAATCCATTTTCTGTCCAATGATTGTTACGTATTTAACTTCATCCATAGCCTCTTTTTGGCCTGGAAGTGCTGTAAGTTCCAGGAGGTTATTTGCAGGGAAGAAGTTTTTTACACCAGAAAAGAGGCTTTCAAGTAATACTTCGGTACGATTTGCAAGACCAGCTGCCATGGTTGCTTCCTGAAGTCTTATTACTCTAAATCCATCTTCAATTGTAACAGCCAATACAATCATAACTACAAGAGAATATGTAAATCTTATAAGTTTTCGTTTTAAGCTTGGTAATCGTTTCTGTTTTCTGTTCATATCTTTTCCAGTTTTTGATAGTGGCATAGCAGCTCCTTCTAATAATGCATTTATTTCTTTTGTAGTTAATTGTTTTGTATATATATTTTGAATCAGTGTTGTAGAAGCAAAAATAAGCAGAAAAACCAAAACACAAAGGATTAAGAATCCTATAATTAAACTTATTGCAATCTGGTATTTGTACTGTTTAAAATTTGCGTTAAGTTTTGACTGAGTCTGGTATTCCGCTTCAATTTTAAGAGTTCCGTTTTGGGCAACCTTAAGAATTCTTTCTGTAAAATAAAGTCCCCTATCTGTATGATAAAGTCCAATTCTGTAACTTCCTTCTTCAAGGTCTACTCCAAGATTTACATTTGTAATTTTTGTATTTGACTGTACCCGGTATTTATTTTCATTTTTATCTAAGGTAAGTTCGTATGGTTGCTTTCCATCTTTATCTATATAAATCTTTCTAATTGTTCCGTCGTAGGTAAAACCGCCTCCGGAAATAGTTAAAATTATATTTCCTAAATCATCCTGTTTTTGAGTAACAGAAGTGATATAGGTTGAAGGCTGGAATTTATTTAAAATAAAGAATTGACTTGAAACAGGTCCAAGATTTCCTACTTCATCAATTGCCGCAACTGACAAAAGATAAAGTCCATTTGGTTTATTATAATACCTTGGGGTTGAAAGACCCTTAGTTTGAACATTTGCAGACATTCTTCTGTTTTTAGATAATTCATTTTCATAACGACTTTCGAGATTCTTTTTTATTTCTTCTACCCTTTCATCAGAAAGTTTCATAGGGTGTTTTTTTGAAACTGCAATGCTTTTTGGAATATCTGCAATGTGATCTATTCTATAAACATATCCTTCTGTATCTTCCGAGGCGGATGGTTTCCAGTGCAGACTATAATTATTTGAATTTATAAATCCATATTTATCGATGTTTTCTATATTAATTTCTGGTGCTTGTGGTGGTGTAAGATCCAGATGATATTCTAGAGAGACTGGTTCTGACCAGTTTCCAGCGTAATCGACAATTCTTGCTGTAAGATAATAGTAGCCGTCTTCTGTAGCTTTGGTTTTAATTTTATTTTCGCGAGTAAAGTGTTCTATCTGCTTAGGAGGTTCTTTCGCACTATCCCTTGACCAGGTATAAGAATAACCTGCAATATTTGAAGAGTCCTCCGGAAAATCAATCCTTATCTGTACATTTTCAGAGCGGGAAGCTTTTCCTTTTTTATATGATAGAGGATTAAGGGTTGGAGCTTTTACACTTTTATCTGGAGATAGTATTGCAATTGAGTTTTTATTATTTGGAGTAGTTTGCTGCCAGATAAAGGAAAGAATCTGTTTTCCTTCTACATCATTTGTAAATAATGGGCAGGCAAACATATTTGAATTACGGTTTTCTACCAGGCTTGTTTCTTCCCAGTAAGAACCGTTTTTTCTAGCCATATAAACCGATTCCCTACCCCGTCTAGTATCGAACCAGGTTGTATATAAATGGTCTTCATATTCAAAAAGAATTGAACGGTTGGCACTTCCCTGACTTCCAATAGATTCGGCAGTTCCTTTTACGAGCCCCTGTTTTGTTATTTGAGCAACCCAGATAGAAGATTCCACAGTGTCTGTTCTTTCCCAAGTCAAATAATATGTACCTTTGTAATTATAAAGATATGGTCTCTGATTCTGATAATTGTGAAATTCCTTTCTGCTTTGTGAATTAAGGGAATTTCTATCTGTAAGTAAAACTGGGGCTGTCCAGTTATTTCCATTTCCTGAACGAGAAGTCAGATAAAGCTGGTAAGAAAGTCGGTTTGTTTCTGCAGATGTATATTGGGCCTGAAAAACCAGAATATCTTCTGTTTCTGTTTTAAGCAAAACGGGGATAAAAGGATTTCTAAAGCTCTGAACTGGCTGGAACTGAACAAAACGGGACCAGGACTTTCCGTCGGAAGAGTCTGCTGTAAAGATTGTGAAGGCATTTTCTTCTCCGACAGAAGTAAACATTTTATAGCCGCCAGCTTTTGTTGAGTAAATTCTTGGAGCAACCATTGTTGATGTAGATGGAAGTTTTGTTTCTTCAAAAGTAAAAGCCTGATCTGATGATGAAAAGACTGAAATTTGTCCATAATCTGAAGCAACTGCTACGGCAAACCTTCCATCATCAAGTATTGCAGCTGTATAAATATCCGGAACTTCATCGCCGGAATAATTAAATGGACCGGCAAAACGTCTGTTTTCAAAAAAATCGGTAAAACTATTGTATTTTCGAATTGAAAGATAAATTGCTTTATTTTTACTGTCTACTTCTTCCCACAAAATATAGGAGTCCTGGCCATTAGTAAGACTTACAGGAAAACGTGAATCTGTATCGGTTATTACCTGTGGATTTTCCCAATATAAAGTTTGGGCAAAAAGAAAACCTGATGCCATAATAAGGAGAAAAAGAGAAATTATTTTTTTGTGTAAATTAAGTACGCGCATCAATCTTATTCTTTAAGTCCTTTATCTTCTGAGAATTTGCATTAGTAGTCTTTTTTAAAAGCTGTTAGCTCCTACTACATTATTATTCTGCAACCTTTGAATTGCAAGCTGGTAAAGTCTTTCATCTTCTGTTGAGAGTACAGTTGACGTTGTACCACCAATTATAGTCGTAATCTGGTCTTTGAGTTCAATTGCCTTTTGATTGTTTGAATCCAAAGCCAAGGCCTGATTCAATTTATCCAGAGCTTCCTGAAGTTTCTTGGTATTTGTACCGGCACTATTAAAGGTCTTTTGTGCATCTGTAATGAGACGACGTGCCTTATTTGCTCCACTATTATCAACAGGTTTTTGTCTGATTCCTATATCAATTTCTACCTGATAAATAAGGTCTTTTAATCCCGGATAATCAGGTTGTAATTCTGCATAATCCAAAAGATTTGCATAACCTTCTTGTCGAGTTTCTTTACTCTGGCACATAAGTTTTGCGGTCTGTATCTTTTGGGCAAACTCTTCCTTAAATTTCTGTGGATCTTTTAGTCGATTAATTCTTAAAGTAAGAATTGCAGCTTCCTGATTCAAAGGATACACATACTGAAGTTTCTGTATATTCAAAAGTGCTGAATCTAAATCAGCAAAACCAGCTTCCTTATTTCCATCTCCAATTTTTCGACTTCCTTCATCAAAATACTGATAAGCAAGATTAAGAAGCTGGGACATTTCTGGATACTGTGGTGCCGATGGTAAAATATCACGGCCGGTCTTCATGGAAATTGCAGTATTTACAAAGTTCAAAAGGTTAGATATTTCTTCATCCTCTGTAACATTTGTAACTGCCCAACGAGTTTTAGCCTGATTTAGATATTTTTCAGCATCTTCAAAACGTCCATTAAAGTAAGCATCTTTAGCCTTTGTTTTGAGCTCACGAACTTCTTTTACAACAACTTCATTTTCAATTTTGGCAATTTCTTGTCCCAGTTCCTGAAGTTTCTGATCAACCTGAACTCGCAGTTCTTCATCATTAAGATTTGCAAGAGACTCATCGTATTTTGATACTGCATCCTGAAGTTTTTTACGGGCTGTATCAAAATTTTCATTTGTAAGGGCATTCTGAGCTTCCCTATATCTAATATCCGCTTCGTTACGAGCCAATTGGGAAGCAACAATTTTTTTCTGAGCCAGATTTGCATTTTCCTGAGCCAAACTTCTTAAGCCCTCAATATTATTTTTTTGATTATTAAGATAAATACTTGCTTCATTTATAATCCCCACAAGTCTTTCATCCCCCTTCCATTCCTTGTGGTTTTCCATTGCAGATGCTATTTCTTTTTCGTACCCATTTATTTCGCTTATATCCAAATCAATTTGTTTTTGAACATACTGGGAAATTTTGAGGGCAATATCTGGGTAGGCATAATTAATTCCAAAATCTAATTCAGGATTTTGATTAAAGCTGTCCTGGTAGTAAGTTACCTTCCTGATATCAGCATTAATTTCGTTAATTACAGACTGTGGAATCTTTGTAAAAAAGCCCTGTCTGTATTTTTGACTCGACTCGTAATATTTTACAAGCTCTGCATAAAGAGTGTCTGAGTTTTCCTTGTAATACTGGGTAATTTGGATCCATGCAGATGTAAGTAATTCTGATGTTTTAGAAAAAATACCATCTAGAAGTTTGTTATAATTTTGAGCAAGGCCATCCCAATCCTGGTGTTTACTTTCTTTATAAGGTTTTGTCCATAAAAAAGAGTCCAATTCCTGTTCAGAACGATTTCCAACCAAATCACCAAGTCTTGCATTTGAATCAAAAAGGTCGTAAAGAGCCTGGCTTCTATTTTCACCTGATTCTTTATCTTTTATCTGAGCTAACAAAACTTCCTGTTTAGAAACAGTTTCCTCCACCTTGTTCCATACTTCTGTAATACGCAGACTTTCTCCACTCAAGAATTTTACATAATCAGTCAAGGCATAGTATTCTTCATAAGGATTTGCAAGATAATGAGTTTGATTTTTTTCTGGTATCTGATAAAGGTCCAAAACCTTTTGTTCAAGATTTACATACAATTCGATGGTTTTAGCATATTCTGGAGTAATACCCGACTCGTATTTTGCATAATTTTTACTCAAAACTTCAAAAACAGCTTGATTCATCTGCCCAACCAGAGCATTCCACTGGCCGTCAATAGCCCCTAATATTCCAGAATTAGGAACTGAATCAACACCATAAACAAAACGGAACATAAAAGGCAAAAAGGAAGCATCTGTGGCATCGGAATCTAATTTTTGTATCTGAGCAAATTTTTCCTGCATCATAAGTCCATCATCAATTACTGACTGACGTAACTTGTTATATTTCCTCATGTAATTTTGAACATTCGAAAAACGCTGCAGGGCAAGTTCATACTGTTCCTGGCGAACAGCTTTTATAAAATCATTTATAGAATCCTGTATTTTTGGCAGATAGTTTCTTTCTTCAAAAGTATTTATTTGAGTATCTAAGTCAGCTAAAATTGCATCCACTTCTGCAATAATTTCAGGTTTTTCTTCCCAACGAAGGTCAAAATCCTCCCTGTAAAGCCAGAATCCTTCTTTAGTTTTTTCAACAGCTGCTATAAATTGACCATTTCGTGTATTTTCCGCACTTTGATTTTGAATTTCCAAAAACTTTGCACGGAAATAGTTAAATTCAGCAGATTTTTTTAAGTCAGCAATGAACTGAAGATTCTGGTCCGAAGGATGTCGTTCAAATCTTTCCAACTGAGCTGTGATTTCATAAATTTCCTTGTTATTTCCAGGATCGGTTTGAATAAGGTCTATTAATTTTTTAGCCAGGATGGAATATTGTCTTCTAGCAACCATAATTTTATGAATACGAATCTGGGCATTGTCAAAATTTTCCGGCTTGTTTTTTATATAAATATTTAAAAGGCGAAGTGCTTCATCATATTCTGTTCTACGAATCAGACGGTCAATTTCAAAAAGGGATACATCATCTTTAGTCTGTGCACATATACAGTTGGCAGAAAGAGAAAAAAGTATTATCAGACAAAACAGAAGTTTACCTTTCATTTTTTGTTTTGTATTATAAATTATTTTCGGCAAAATAAGATATAATACTTATAGTAAAGAAAGAAAAATCCGAAAAAGAAATAAGAATAGAAAATGAGAAAAAAACATTTTTTAAAATCTTTATTTTTACTCACAATCTTAGGCTTTTTTTCAAACAAGGGTCTTAATGCACTGTCTTATTCCGACTTAATCACAGATCTTTCTGATATTTTTTATAGTTTCGTGGATAAAAATGAAGGACAAACCTCCTTCCGTTCCCTTTTAATTCCTTTTGGAGGAAGAAGCGAAAGTTTAGGTGGTGCTTACACAGGCCTATGTGACGATATAAACTTTCTCCAGTACAATGCGGGTGCAGGTGCCGTACAAAAAGAAAGCCAGATAGCACTTTTTCATAACATGTGGATTGCCGATTCAAAAATGGAAACAATTGCCGCAACCACAAGATTCAAAAACATTCCCCACTTAAGCCTTGGAGGATTTGTTTCCTGCTTTTATCTGCCATTTACTGAATATAATATTTTTGGTGATAGAGTTGCAGCCTCTTATTATTCAGAAACTCTTGCCGCCATCAATTTTTCATATAATTTTTTAGCGGGCTATGATTTCAAAGGTTTTTCTTTGGGAGGCAATTTAAAAACAGCCTGGCGAGGCATGCCAAACTATACGGACAATAATACAAACGAAGTTATAAACAATTCTGGTCTTGCCCAAAGTGGACTTGCCTTTATGGGTGATTTAGGACTGCTTCTTCAATTCAACTTTCTAAAATTTTATTACTCCCGTGACCCTAACGTTAGAATTGGTTTTTCTGCTCAAAATCTGGGTGTTTCTTTAACCGGATGGGGTCAACAAGTTGTTTTAGATGATCCTCTGCCAAGTCTTTTAAGTGCAGGAATTTCTGTAAAATTTGTAAAGCCTGTTACTCTATCTTTGGAATTCCAACAGCCTATAAATTTGCAAAACTTGTCCACATATCTAAAACCATATATTGCGAGCGGTATTTCCCTTGAATTTACAAATTTCCTTAGCGTTTTGGGAGGCTTTGCCATAAAGGGTGGAAATCCAAGATTCAGTGCGGGATTTGAATTTGAAGTTGCAAAAGTTCGTTTTAATTTTAACTATACACTTGATTTTACTTCATCATTTTCACCACTTAATAAACTAAGTTTATCTTTAAAACTTAAATTAGGTGATAAGGGAAGAGGCATAATCGACAAACAGGTTGATGAATATTACCAGCAGGGACTTATTTATTATGCAGAGGCAGATTACCAGGCTGCAATTGATGTATGGAAGGAAGCTTTAAAATTAAATAAGCGCTTTGATCCGGCAAAACTTGGAATACAAAGCGCTCAATATCAAATTGATATGTTCCAGTTAATCAAAGAAAGTCTCCTCCTCGATTAAGCAACAAATACAATTTTCTTGACTTAGCTTATCTTTTCTTAAACTATCTTTTCTTAGAGAAAATTCTGTAGTTCATCCATGGGAAGATAGAATCTCTTACTTCCAAGGTTGTAAGCCATTCTGTACTTACTGTATTTGAACCTAAAGAATCAAATACTGCTGTAAATGCTGTTATAGATTCCTTAAATCTTCTTTCGGCAAAAATAGGATTTTCTGCAATATCAATTGTTTTAGGTAGTCTAGCACTCTGTGCAAGCATTAATTCTTTGGCACCTAAATTCAAAAGACGAGTTTTTAAACCTGTATCATTAGGGAAACGATCTGCAAGGTCAATCATTCTTTCGCAAGCCTTTCGAATGTATCTCATCATCCAGCAATTCTTACTTGAAAGAAGATTTTCTCCATAACCTTCTCCACATGCGGCAGAATAATATGGACTTATTTTTTCAAGATTAAACTGTTCTTCACACATAGAAGCACAGCCAACCAAAGTTAAATCAAATTCATTTGCATGCCGTATAAGAGCCTCAAGCCAAATAAGACCTTCATTCCATTTCTTAAAATATTTGTCTACATCAAAAGCACAAACTTCTGTTACAAATTTTTTGTCTTTTAGATAAAGAGCTGCCTGTGATAAAGTCTGACTTCGATTTTTCAAGAAAGACAAGGCATCTTCATTAGCCTGATTAAAGGCAATTTTTGGATCATAAATTTGTCCATCATCATTTTCAAAATCTCTATTCCAGTATTTAAAACCTGTAGAATAACGACTTCCACCTTCTTCCAAAAGTGGTGTTAATTCAGAAATTTCAAGTTCATATCCAATATCACGATTTTGATTTTTATAAGCAGATTTATAAATAACTCCTTCTTCACCAAGCAATTCATCTTTAACTGCAGGAGAATTTGAAAACAAAACAAGAGAGTTTTCTGATCTACAAGGATAGAATATTCCGCATTCAGGAGCTTTTTCTGCAAGTAAAGTTGATCTTGGATCTAAAATTGTATATGTATATCCATAAGCTTTAATTAATTTTTCAATTCCAGGCGTATAGCCTAATTCTGGAATCCAAAATCCTTCTGGAACAATACCAAAAAACTGGCGGAAAGCATGGAGTCCACATTCAATCTGGGCAGAAATAATTTCCTTCAAATCTGCAAAATGTGGCATAAAAATATCTGTACCACATGTACCCAAAAGTTCTATATAACCCTTTTTAAGATATTTTGCAAAAGCAGGAATTAGTTTCTTTCCATACTTTTCTTCAAACAATTTTTTTGTTTTAAGATTTTCGTCAATATAATTTTGTACAAGAATCTTTATCTGAGTATTTGAAGAATTTCTTTCAAGTTCCTTTAATCCAAGTTCATTTTTTTTATCAAGCCAGGCAATATAAGAGTCTTGTAATTCTTCATCTGAAAGTAAATTACAAAGGATTGGTGGTAAAACTAAACCTATGCAAAAACTAACATTATCTGCAACTAACCTATCAAGCATTTCAAGCATTGGAATATAGGTTGATGAAATTGATTCATAGAAAATGTTCAAGATAGGTGCGTTGATATGTGCATCTTCACCTGTATGACGTATAAATTCTTGATTAGCTTTAATTATCAGGCTTAAATTTTTCTGCATTTCTTAAATCCTTTCTAAAACGAATGTCTATGATTTTTGTAATGTTCTGTTAAGATTTGTTTCATTCCAGAAAGTTCAATTACTGGCGAAAAATCTGTTTGACGACCAAGCTGCAAATCATTCAACATTGCAGCACCCTGAGGAATTGTTATAACAGGTGAAAATGCAAGAACCTTTCCACTTTTTGCAGTTATATAAACCAATTCAATTTTAATATATTTTTTTCCAGCAGGAATAAGAACATACTGTTCCTGACAGTCACTTGAAGTTTGAACTTCAAAAGCTTCAACAGGAACTGTGTCTTTTGGATCCTTTAGGGTACAAATTCTAAGTTTCAAAGTACAATCTGGAATTTCTTTTAACTTTGTTGCATCAGATTCACTGATATTCCAGAAAACAAAAAGCCAGGCAGGATTTCGTAAAACGCCAGAAACCTGAGTTTCGTTATAATTACCTGTAAGAACTTCTGATGTATCAATGTTTTCACCAGTAGAAATTATCATTTCCTCTTCATTGTTGTTTGATTCTTCTGCAATAATTTCAAGTAGTTCTTCAATAAGAAAGCGTCTGTCCAAATCCTCAGGTACATCTACACCATATTCGTCTGCGAGTTGTACTAAATCAGAAAAAGAAAGAGTTTCAAGATATGTGCGACTAATAGCTTCTTCTTTCATAATTACATCATAATCGTAAAAAAAAAGATAAGTGTCAATATTTCAAACTTGATAAAAATAACATAAAAATTGTAATTTTTTTTTGGAAAAAGACTAAAGTATTTTTGCCATACCCCGATATTTAAAACATCTGGTAATAATCTTCGGGTGGGTAAGACATCCAGACACCTGAGTGTTAGAACCGAATTGTTTACTTATTATAAAAGTTGAAAAGTGTGTGAGACTTTTCAACTTTTTTTTGCTATTTTTTCCTATAAATTTGCTTAATAACTATTCTTTTTCAGTCAACTTGCCGATATATTATAAGGGTACATATGGAAACTATTGAACTGGAAAGTCTCCACGAAGATGCCTCATTTTCTGGAGATTTATTAATCGACAATACATTTCTTCTCTTACCAAAGACTGCTAACGTTTCAGCAGAAATGATAAAGGCCTTAAAATTCTGGGGCTTTAATTCTGTTTTATGCGATGGTACTATAAACCTTGGCGGTGATATTGGAATTACACCTGTTGATGAAAATGAAGAAGCTGATGAAGAACCTAAGGAAAAGATTGGCGATAATATAAAAAAGGCAATTGAAGATTCTAAAAATATTAAGCTTGGTAATTCTGATCAGGCTAGAATAGAAATGGTTCAAGGTGTTTATGAAGAATACATGAACTACATTGAACAGGTTTTCACCCATTATGCTACAAATAAAGAAATTGATCAGAAAGAAATAGAAGAAACAGTTCAGGAACTTTGTATCTTTATAAAAGAACACAGGCGTTATATTTTACGTGTTAATGCAACAATTGACGCCAGCAAAAAGAACTTCCTTGTAATTCATTCAATGCGTACAACTGTGTTGGCACTTGCAATTGCCCTTCAGTTACACATTCCTCTTTCTAAGATGATTGATTTAGGAGTCACTTGTATTCTTCACGAAATTGGAATGTTGCGCATTCCTCCTCAGCTTTACATGACTTCCAGAAAACTTAATCCTAATGAAAAAGCTCAAATTACAAAGCATACACTTTTTGGTTATACAATTGTAAAAGATTTAGGTTTCAGTCTTCCAATCCAGCTGGGTGTACTTGAACATCATGAAAAAGAAAATGGAACAGGTTATCCAAGACACTTAACCGGCGACAAAATTACTCCTAATGGAAAAATAATTGCTGTTGCCTGTACTTACGAAGCAATTTCTTCACCTCGTTCCAATAAAGATGAACGTTCAACTTTTGATGCCTTAATCGAACTTATTCAAAATAAAGATCATATTTATGATGATTCAATTTTAAAGGGCTTACTCTATACAGTTTCTCTCTACCCTATAGGAACTTATGTTTATCTTTCTAATAGAAAAATTGCAGAAGTAATTGATTCAAACCCAGAAAATCCAAAATGCTCTGTTGTACAAATGCTTACAGAAAAAGAAGCAGATGGTTCATTAAAAGTTGTACAGACAGGAAAAGATAATATAACTATTTTAAGAATTCTTACAAAACAAGAAAAAGAAGATATTCTTAAAGTTATAGATGAAAAAGAACACGGAAAACCAATTCCTCTTGAACCTGTTTCAGATAATGAAATTTCAGATATTCCAACAGTTGATACTCCAGCCGAAAAAGAAAAAGCTGCAGAATCTGTTCAAAAGCCAATTGCTAAACCACAGACTCCAGCTCCAAGTGATAATACAGTAAATACTGCAAAGCCAAGTCCAAGTCCTGCTCAAGCTACAATACCAGTTCAGGCTGCTCCAAAGGTAGAAAAGCCTGCTCCAAAAAGCAAAAACACTAATAATGATAGTGGAGACGGCATGGAATATGTAGATATTTCTGAATTTATGTAATTAATTCATTAATTAAAGAACATTCTGGTTCTTTCTACATCCTCGTTGAATTTTTCATCAATTACAGGAGGATGTTCATTAAAATATAAGATTTGTTCTAGTTCAGGCTGACATTTTATTCCCCAAATAGGAATTACACTTTCAAATTGCTGAAGGAATCCGAATGCTAAAGGAAGGTTATCAATTACCCCACCCCCTAAAGGCTGCATTGCTATAAAACCAACATCATGTTCTTCGCAAAGTTTAACCAGTTCTATTGTTTCATCAGAACTAAGTACACTAAAAGGGAACTGAATTGTTTCATACAAATCTGAAAGAACTGCCTTTTTAGCGGTTTCTAAGTTGGTAGTAACAATTCCAATGTGCTTTATTTTTTTATCTTCTTTAGCTTTTAAAAGGGTATCGTAAATTTTATCGGCTGCACCTGGTAAAGGTAAAAATACTTCAGTTTCAAATTGATAAAGATCCAGGCAGTCGCAATGCAGCGTCATAAGACTTGTTTCCAAATCATTTGAAATTTCACAATAAGTCTTTGAATTTGTAGTTGTAGAAAGAATTACATTCCTGCGGATATCGTAAAGGGCATCTCCAAGAAGTTTTTCGCTTTCAGGATTTCGCCTTGAAGTATCAAAGAAATTAACACCTGCATCATAAGCCTTACGAACAATTAAGGCAGCTTCTTCATGACTACCAGCATCGCTTAGACGCATAGCCCCGAACGCAACACGAGAAATGAGAAGATCTGTTTTTCCTAAACGTACATATTCCATATTTTTTAAGGTTATAGGTGCTAGGTTTTAGATTCTAGCACCTGACACTTATCTGTTTCTTTCTACAGGTTTATAGTTACGAATTGCTTTCTGAATGAAAGGAATCAAATCATCCAAAGCAACTCTTTCCTGCTTCATTGAATCACGGAAACGAACTGTTACAGTGTTGAACAATTCATTCTTAGAACCATCTTCTTTTGTTTCCTGAATTGTATCATAGTCTACAGTTACACAGTATGGAGTACCAACTTCATCCTGGCGGCGGTAGCGTTTTCCTACTGTTCCAGAAACATCAAAATCAGTTACGAAATCTTCTTTAAGCACATGCTGGATTTCCTTAGCTTTTTCAGCAAGACCATCTTTCTTCATCAAAGGAAGAACTGCAACTGTGATTGGAGCAAGACGTGGGTCAAGGTGGAGAACTGTTCTGTAATCATCTTTTCCATCTGTACCAACGTTTTCTTCTTCGTATGCTTCACAAAGGAACATAAGGAAGTTTCTGTTCAATCCAGCAGAAGTTTCAACTACATAAGGAATGTATTTCTTGTTTCCATCTTCCTGATCAATGTAAGACATATCTTTCTTTGAATAAAGCTGATGCTGAGAAAGGTCAAAGTCTGTACGAGAGTGAATTCCTTCTACCTCTTCAAAACCAATTGGGAAGTTGTAAGTAATATCGTAAGCATCTTTAGCATAATGAGCCAACTTATCGTGGTGGTGCCACTTAAGCTGTTTTTCAGGAATACCGTACTTGAGGTAGAAAGCCCAGCGTTCCTTTCTCCATCTTTCGAATGTTTCATCTTCTGTACCAGGCTTACAGAAATATTCCATTTCAAGCTGTTCAAATTCACAGGTACGGAAAATGAAGTTCTTAAAGATGATTTCGTTACGGAAAGATTTACCAACCTGAGCAACTCCAAAAGGAACTTTCATACGGTTTGACTGAACAATGTTCTTAAAGTCTGTGAAAATACCCTGGCAAGTTTCTGGACGAAGGTAAATTAAGTGTGAATCATCTGCAATTGGTCCCTGATATGTTTTAAACATAAGGTTAAATTCGCGAACTGCAGTATATTTTTTATTTTTTGAACCACAAGTTGGACAGTTGATATTTGCGTCGATGAAAGCTTTCATTTCATCATGAGTCATTGTATCTACTGGTTTTCCAGGATTAACATCTGGATTTGCAGCAATAAAGTCTTCAATTAATTTATCTGCACGATGTCTTGCATTACATTCAAGACAGTCAACCATTGGATCTGAAAAGTGATCTACGTGACCAGAAGCTTTCCATGTTGTATGATGCTGGAAAATTGCAGAATCGAGTCCTACTACATCATCATGGAGCTGAGTCATATAATGCCACCATGCATTCTGAATATTTCTCTTAAAATCTACACCAAGTGGACCATAATCCCAGGCACCTGCCTGTCCACCATAAATTTCAGAAGCCTGATATACAAAGCCTCTTCTCTTACAAAGACTGATAATTTTATCTAAGGTACATGCGTGTGTATCTTTTTCGTTTGCCATTTTTTACTCCTTTTTCGACTCTGGCGTGGGCCGTTTTAGATATTTTTAAATAGCAGCACAGGTTTGCACTACTTTTTAAAGTTGCTTGTAAACTTACCATAAAAGAGGGAACTGTTTCAATTATAATTATTCAGTTTCAGTTTTTTTACCTTCAGTTGCATATTCTTTTTCATAAGTTTTTTTCTTCCAAAGCTGCTTCAACTTTTTCATCTTTATTGTCTTCTTTCTTTGCTTCGTTGCTCTCTGCACCATCAGATTTCTCTAACTTTTGTTCACTTTCTTCTTTTTGTTTTGAATTACTTTCAGCAGGAGCATCTGATTCAGCTTTATCGCCAGCAGATTTTTCCTGTTTACCTTTTTCAGAATCTGATGATGAAGAATCGTCCAGTTCTTCTACATCTTCAACAACTTCTTCCTCACTTGCAGAATCAGCTTTAAAGCGAACATTGTAATCTGTTAAATCCGGGTTAACTGAAGCAATTAAATCCTTCATCCTCTTTTCAATATTTTCAAAAACAAAATTGTGGATTTTTTGCAAAACTTCCTTAGATGTACCGTCAACTAAAAGAGCAACAAGAATACACTGATCTCCAGCAAGAGTTACACCATACACATTGATTGAGCAGACAAAGGAATAACGCCCCATTGTAATAGAAACATTATGCAAAAAACTTCCTTTCTTAAAATATTTAGAAATGCGGGCCGGCATAACAGCTGCAAAACCCATTTGACTTATATCAATCAATCTAAATGAAAAAAGCTGAGAGCCAAGAGAAAAATATCCGTTTACATCTTTACTATCTTTAAGATCTAGTCGAACACATTGGCGAATACCCTTTGCACCATTGATCCTTAGAATACCTTCCAACTGGTTTTTAGTTTCCTCAACTTTTTTATCCATCATTACAAAACCACCAGGTAGTTTAAGGCTCATCAAAAAGCGTTCCTGTTCTTTAGACTTTGTTTTTACAGATAAAACTCCAAGAAAAACTGATTTTAAAGCAGGATCATCCTGGAAAGAGGCAATAAAATTATACCAGGCATCAAGGCTTAAAACATCATCTACAAATATAAAACAAATTGCATTTTCAAAAAGACTAAGAATTGGTTTTGCAACAGTTACATCTGTAAGTTTGTAAACCTCATATTCCTCATTTTTTAACGCTTCAATTACATAATTTTCAACGGAAAGCGGAGGATTAAGAAAAAATACTTTGCGACCTAGCAAGGGGTTTTCACGATATTCCATAATAGTAGCGTATATTTTATCACATCAAAATTAATTATCAATAACCTTTCTAAATTGCTCTTGTGGACATTTTTGAAAAAAATCTTCTATTTTATTTTTTAAATCATCAATATCTTTTGCATTCAAAAACTGGGTTTGAGCATAATGAGAAAACTTAAAATTTTCCGAATAATATGTAAAGAATCTTTGCAGTCTGGTTTTCCAGAATTCCTTTGGCTGGTAAATTTGAATATCGGTGATGTAGTCAAAGGCCAGCTGCTTCATATCAATTTCTGGAATATCTAACCCCTTTAACTGGGCAAATATCCAGGGATTTTTTACCGCTGCTCGAGAAATCATTACTCCATCAACATCAGGGCAGACTTCCAAAGCATGATTGTATGAAGCTTTATCTTTTATATTTCCATTTAAATAAACAGGAATTCCCCGATTTTTATAACGTTTTGAAAGTTCCTGGCAGTAAAAGTATCGGGCAGGTCTTATAAGTTTTTCTTTTTTTGTTCTAGGATGAAGGGTCAAAAGCTGCACCTTATTTTCTATCAACATATCGCAAAAATTATAAAAACTCTGATCCGTAAAATTTTCATCGCCAAGACGGAGTTTTACACTAAATCTCTTATTATCACAATTTTCTATATTGTGATTATGGATAAGCTGCCCAATAGCCTGAACCATTTCTCTTGTTTCTTCGATTGGTTTAAGCATCCAGCCAATTCCTGCACCAAACCGGTATATATCTGGAGCTGAACACCCCATATTTATATCAAGACCTATACCAGGTAATTTTATAAGAACTTTTGCTGCTTCAACCATATTTTTAGTGTCGTGTCCGGTAAGCTGCCAGACAATTTTTTGAGGCTGAGGAGAAGGATTTATATAAAATTTTTCAAAGGGACCTCCGGTAAGAAGTGTTCCTGCATTTATCATCTCAGTATAGTATTCATCACATCCGCCAAATTTTTCTATTAAAATTCTAAAAGCGGGATGTGAAATAGTCGCCATTGGGCCACAAATTAATTTCATAATCCTAATATAACAAAAAGTCGTTGAAATATCAGTGTTTTGGTATTAATTTATAATATAGAATAAAACTATATTTTAGGGGATTTTTTTTATGTTTGAAAGAAAAAAGTACAAGGATTTTGCCAAAAAACAGCTAAAAGGACGCTGGACAGTTCCTGTATTAATGACATTGTGTATTTTTGTAATAATGGAACTTTTTTCATTTCCAAATTACATAAGATTTTTTAATAATGATTTTGTAAATTATATAAATAGTCTTAACTCAGGAAATTTTGATTATCAAACTTATCTCACTTTTATAAATGATATTTCATATAATTCAACATCATTTATTACAAGCCTTATTCAATCCCTTGTTGAAGGAATCTTAACAATGGCTGCTATTGGCCTCTATCTTAAAATGTCACGTTCTCCAGAAGGTGTTTCATTTAAGGTATTTATTGAAGGCCTAAATAACTGGGCAAGAGCAATTCTTGCTGCCTTGTGGCAATTTATCTGGGTTTTCCTTTGGTCTTTACTCTTCATTATTCCTGGAATTGTAAAATCTTTTGCATATTCTCAAATGTTCTATATTTTAAGCGAATACAAAAATGTTTCTGTAACCAAGGCAATGAAAATAAGTATGATTATTACAAAGGGACATAAAGGAGAATTATTTGTAATGGGATTAAGTTTCCTTGGCTGGATGATTCTTTGTGCATTTACACTTTGTATCGGTTATCTTTGGCTTGTTCCATATATGGAAATGTCTTATGTTAATGCTTATCATGCAATGTTAAAAGAAGCTCTAGAAACTGGAAGAATTAAACCGGAGGATCTAACCGAATAATGAAAAAAGAGTTAAAATCAGGATTAATTGTCCTTATTGTAATTATTTTAATTATTATTGGAATATCAGTTTTTTCTGTAAACCGCCCTGTTTCGTATTTTAATTTTTCTGTTTTTGGGGATAGTGAAAACTCAAGTCCTTCTACCAGCCAAATGGTTACAAACAAGAACAAAGACAGTAAAAAATCATACGGAAAAAAGTTTATTGCCGCTTTAAAAATAAAAGGAACAATTCAAGAAGCAAATTCTTCTTACAACCAGGCATGGCTTATTTCTACAATAAAGTCTCTTAAAGACAACAAAAACAATGTTGCCCTTGCAGTTTTTATAGACTCACCAGGTGGAGCTGTTTACCAGGCTGATGAAGCATATCTTGCTCTCGAAGACTATAAGACAAGTGGAAAGCCTGTTTATGTGTATCAGGGTTCTATGGCAGCTTCTGGAGGCTACTACATTTCTTGTGCCGCAAACCAGATTTACGCAAACCGTAACACTTTAACTGGTTGTATTGGTGTATTGATGGGAACTTCATTTGATTTAACAGGCCTTTTTGACAAAGTTGGCATTAAATCAGAAACAATACATTCTGGTAAAAACAAAAATATGCTCAACTACAATGAACCTATAACAGATGAACAAAGAGCTATCATGCAGTCTCTTTGCGATGACTGTTACAAGCAGTTTGTAAACATTGTTGCAAAAAGTCGTCATATGCCTACACCAAAGGCTATAGCTTTATCTGATGGTCGACTTTACACTGCAAATCAGGCATTAGAAAATGGTTTAGTTGACCATATTGATTCCTGGGAAAACATGATAAAAGATCTTTCAGAAAAAGAATTAAATATGCCTGGAATTAAGGTTAATACCTATCAGTATTACAAAAAACAAACTTTTGTAGATATGATGATGGGGAAAGCCCTTGCAATTTCCAACGCAAATGCTGCTGCAAGTCTAGGCTTACCAGAAGCAGTCATTGAAGATATGAATAATTTTTCTATGACTCCAATGTATTTGTGGAAATAATTTTATAAAGGCCTGCTTTTTTACCGTTTACCAGAGTATGAAGGCAGGCTTCTATTTTATATCCCAATTCAGAAATAACTTCTTCCAGTTCTTCCTTTCTTGCAGATAAAATAACAATTCTTCCTTCATCCTTTAAAATCCTGTCAAAAGAAGCAAACATTTTTTTGTAAAAAGTTTTTACATCGCCAATATCTTCATAAAAACCCCATGGCGGATCAGTAATTACAAGATTTATAGATTTATCTTCAATATGAGAAAGATTAAAGGCATCTGCCTGGCGTAAATCTAAACATGGATTATTTTTGAGTTGTTTTTTCTGACTGTTCATAGATATTTTTTCGTTATCAATATCTGAGGCATAAAGTTTGGAAAAATGAAACTTTTTTACCAATTGAACAGGAATTGAACCATAACCGCAGAAAGGTTCAAGAATTACATCATCTTTTTGAATATCTGCAAAAGATGAAATTAAATATGCGATTTCTGGTCTGAGTTCTCCTTTATTAAGATTTTTTTCTGTAAATTCACGTTTTGTAATCAACTGTCCACAAAATGCAAAACCTTCCCGTCTTATTGAATACCAGATTTCTGTTGTTGGAGAAAGCCTGTCCAATGTTAAACGACTATTTTGTAAAACAGTTTCCTCTGCCCTTCTGGCAATATTCTTATCAACCTTGGCAAATTGATTTTCCTGACTGAACCTGACTCTAAAAGTACCTTTATTAATAAGGTAATATTTTTTTTCCGATGAAACTGCCCCAACCATAGAAGGAAAGTTCAAGCCCTTACCCTTCCAGGTTTTTAAAACAAAAAAAGTATTATTAAAATAAATGATTTTTTCCAGATCCCTGGAATTTCCAGCATATTGATAATGAACAAGTCCATCATAAATAGAAATTATTTTACAAGAAGGTAGCCTTTCTACTAAATCCTTTTTAACAACATCTTGAAATCCTGTAATAAAAGAAGAAACATATTCAGCCATACCCAAAAGTATATAAATTTCCAAAACTAAAATCCACCATCAACGCCGTCCTTGAGTTCAACGGGGGGCAGCCACCGTAAAGCCCCCATCATCGAAAAAAAAAGTAATCTTACATCTCCGTAATATCAGCATTTACAACATCAAGTTTCGTTGAAAGTGCATTTCTCACATAATTAATATGCTCATTGAAATCATTACAAACCATTCCCAATGGATTATGATTTATTCCCCAAATATATCCATCAAACTCGGCAGAAAATTTCAATTCATCTCTTAATGATTCTACTTTTGATACAATATGAATTCTACCATAATATTGGTTCCAAAGTTCTTTTACGCGATTTACAAATTCCGGAGATTTAAATAATGCATTATAGTAAAGTGTATCTTTTAAACTACAATACGCCGGCTGAAAGAGTGCTGCCCAATCAAAATCCCACACTGGACCAGCCTTGAAAATATTGTTTTCACTATCAAATGTAAAATAGCAACTTTTTGGATGTCCCAATTCACCATTATCCATTATTTCATTTACAAACCAGAACTTTGCCCATGAATCAATATCAATAATCTGAGAGAATGATTCAGCTGGAGCAGAACAATCATTCGTACTCATTCCTTCAGCAAAATCTGGATATAATAATATTTCCAAGTCATTAATTTTTGCTTGCAATCTTTCCAGACGAGACTCCCCTCCACTAGTTAGATTATTTTCATCATCAACCATATAATCATCATTTTTAATCATGTAAGGTAAATTACGAATGGAACTCTTGAACTTCACTGGTTCATCATAATAAACATCCATTTCAATCAGATAATCTTTATCTTCATCATCTGAAATATTCTTAGAACCATCATTAATATTCACACGATTCGCATCAGGTTTTATTGCTTCTCCGAACCAGTAAAGACCTTTATACTCTCCATTCAATATTAAATCCACATATTTTCCATGAACAGTGTAGTCTAACTCAAAAATCTCGCTTAAATAAAATGCCATCTCATTTCGAATAAATGAATTATCAAGATAATTGGCTATTAATACCCACCGCTTATGCTCCGGCATACCTAATATTGATTTCTTCTTATCTAATTTTAGAGCATAAGGCTTTTTAGGTTGTCCCCAGGTGGAGTTTCCCCTTCCTCTTATACTTGTCATAATAGGTTCAGATATATTCCAACTATCTAATCCAGCCCCCTCTATTTGGAGTGTTGCATCTTTCAGCCATTCTTCTTTCGAAGAAATTTCTGCACTATCTGGAGTTTCAATCTTTACTAACGGCAGTCCTGTATACGCCACGGCGGCTACGGCAGATAGTTTTTCTTCTGAATTGATTTTTGATACGCAGTAATAATATCTGATTTCTTTTTCTGTAAAGACTGGAGTTTCATAAGAGTTCGATGTCGCTCCACTTATAAGTTCTGCATTTGAGCCTGACATATCATCACATTTATACCATTGATAAGAAACTGGCTGACATTCTGATTCTGCTTTACAAGAAAGAGTTGCAGACTGATTATATGAAACAACAGTAAAAGCCGGTTGTTGTGTAATATTAAGTGTATATGAAGGTTCTTCTAAAGCTGCATCTTCTATCGAACTTTCCTCTTCTAAAGTTGTATCTTCTATTGGGCTTTCCCCTTCTAAAGCTGTATCTTCTATTGGGCTTTCTAAAACTACAGAATTACTACAACTTACAAGTAGCATTACCAGCGCAGGGAAAAACAAAAACAATCTTAAATGATTAAAAAACTTCTTCATAAGAATTCTCCTATTTTATATGGTGTTAAATCTACAAAAATCAACGAGTTACACCATATTATGGTTTAATTTTACACCCTTTTAGGAAGTTAATCTACTTTCTATTCACTAATACATTATTTTAAAACCTACAAATGAAGATTAAAAAGCAGCATTCTAAAAGTATGAAGAATCTTTCATTACAAGAAATCTTTATAAATAATTTGAAATTCTACAGGAAGAATTGCGGTCTCTCTCAAGAAGCTCTTTCTGAAAAATTAAACAAGGGTACCAATTATATAAATAAGATTGAAAGCCGAGCCAGCTTCCCTACTATTCAGGTTATTGAGGAAATTGCAGATATTCTTGAAATTAAGGCAAGTCAACTTTTTGAAGACGATTCTACTCCGAAAAACATAATCTCTTCAGACCACGAACGTTTTGTTAAAGAAGTAACGGATAATCTTTATGCAAAATTATCCGCAGATATGAAAAGCATTTTAGAGAAGATTTAATCTCAACTCTACATTACAATACCCAATGTTTCTTTTAATGCATTTTGAGTAACTGCAGAAACATTGATTTTCGCTTTTGTGGCCATATCATCAAGCCATTCGGGAAGGGTTATATTTCGTCTAACATTACGGCTTTTTTCCATGCGCCTAAACAAATTTAAGTCCATATCAACAAGAGAAACAAAGGTTTTTCCCGCATTTGCAAATTCGCTTTTTGAGATATCAATAGAATCTATTTCTGAAGCATGTGGAATTTCTGAATCAGGTTTATCAAAGAGTACGTTACCAATATAATCCTTGGCCATACTGATAGCATCAGCAATTCCATAACCTTCAGTTATTCCATTCAAATCTGGAATTTCAACAAGTACAGTTTTCTTCTTATCATTTATTTCTGTAAAGATAACTGGATAAATAAGATTCATAATAATACCTCTAAAAAAAAGATTTCATCATCGCTTCTTATCAAAGTTACAACTTCCATTTTTTTATAATGCTTTTTGCAAGAAGTTCGTTTATTTCTGTATGACGAGGAATTTGTTCCTCATCCTTTCCACGCTGGTAAACATCATATTTGCCACCATGTCTTACAAAAACAAATCCAGCTTTCTCAAGTCGCTTGATTAGCTCCTTTCTCTTCAAACAAAAAGTAAACACATTATATACACACTTTATCAAATTTTCATCCTAATTCAACCTCCAACAATCCATCCTTTCCCACAACACACATCTTCCACCAACACCCTATCACCAAAAACCTAAAACCTATCGCCTAAGACTAGACACTCACAATAAAATCAATTATAGTATAAAGATACACGCTATATGTTAGAAATGTGTTCTGTAAACAAAGTTGTTTAACAACAACACTAGGAGGATAATTGGCATACGTGAATAATAACAATAACAATAAGGGGCAGCGAATTAATGAAATGATTCGTGTGCGTGAGGTACGTCTTATCGATGATGAGGGCAATCAGCTAGGAATTGTAGCAACACCAGAAGCTCTCAGAATGGCACAAGATAAGGATCTTGACCTTGTTGAAGTTTCACCAAATGCTAACCCACCGGTTTGCAAAATACTTGATTATGGCAAATACAGATTCGAACAGGAAAAAAAGCTCCGTGATGCCAAGAAGAATCAGAAAGTATTAAAGTTGAAAGAAATCCGCATGCAGCCAAAAATTGGTTCAGGAGATCTTGATACTAAGGCCAAACATATACAGGAATTCCTTAATGAAGGCGATAAGGTTAAGGTTACAATCCGTTTCCGCGGACGTGAACTTGCTCATACCGACCTTGGTTTTGAAGTTCTGAATGAGGTGTTAAAGCGACTTACCTCGGCGTACAACATTGACAAGCCAGCCGCTATGGATGGAAGAAATATGTCAATGACAATCTCAGCAAAAGCCGCAAAATAAGAGGTTTAGAAAATGCCTAAGATGAAGACAAAGAAGTCAGCTGCTAAACGTTATTCTTTAACAGGCACTGGCAAAGTAAAACACAAGAAGCAGAACCTTCGTCATATTTTGACAAAGCGTTCACCAAAAAGAAAGAGAAATCTTCGCGCAGCAGGTTATGTTGCTGAAGCAGATGCAAAGAAAATCAGAAAGCAGATGCTTCCATACGGTTAATGAGGTGAATAAATGTCAAGAGCAATAGACGGAACAAAAAGAAAGAATCGCCGCAATAAGATTTTGAAACTTGCTAAAGGTTTCCGTGGCGACAGAAAATCAAACTATAAACCAGCAAAAGATGCTGTAACAAAAGCACTTGATCACGCTTATGTTGATCGTCATGACAAGAAACATGAATTTCGTTCATTGTGGATTGCTCGTATTAACGCTGCAGTTCGCGAAGAAGGAATCACATATTCACAGTTCATTAACGGAGTTAACAAAGCTGGTATTAAATTGAACCGCAAGGCTCTCTCTAATATGGCTATTGAAGACCCTACAGCATTTAAAGCAGTTGTTGAAGCTGCTAAAAAAGCTATTAAGGCTTAACTTTTATAAAGGAAGTTAATCTATGATTTCACTTGATCAGGTATATCTTCTGGAACAAAAGGTAGAAAGTGCTGTTGCAAAAATACAACAGCTACAAGCTGAAAACGATGCTCTTCGCAACAAATGTGCAGAGCTCACAAATGCGCTTTCGGCAAAGTCGGAGCAACTAACTACCATTGAAACAGATCAAGACCAGATTGAAAGTGGAATCAAAAAAGCACTTGACCGCTTAAGTTCAATTGAAAATTCAGTACTAAAAACTGTTTCTGCAATGGCAACAAGCGGTCAAGCTGCTCCTAGCTCTAATCAAACTGTTAGACAAACAGTTATTCAAAAAGAAACTCCAAAACAGGAAATTAATTCTAATCAAAATCAAACAAGTTTTGCAGCAAATGAAGTTGCTCCAAAAGAAGAACTTTCTCCAAGCTTTGCAACAATGACTCAAATGTTTGATGACAAAAGTCCTGCACAAAGGCCAAATCCTCAGGCTTCAATTCCTGAAACACAGTATACGGAAGCCGAAGATAATTCAAATACCAATCCCTTAATGAATCCTTTTATGCAGTATGATGATTCAAACGGGGCTTCTGATGAAAATTTTCAAGAAGATATTCCAGATGAGGAAGAAGACAACCAGGAAGATGACCTGGGCTTCGATATTTTCTAATGGGTAAACTTCATATTGAAATGCTTGGATCAAATTTTACAATCCAGGCAAATGGCGATGATCAATATTTAGAAAAACTCCTGGGATACTACAAAAGAATTACAGAAGATGTAAAAAAAATCGATTCTATTAAAAATCCTCTCCAGGTGGCAATTCTTTCTGGCATTATAATTTGCGATGAATTATACAAAGAAAAACAAAATAAAGTTGCTATGGAAAACGGGGACTACAAGGCTGTTGAAAACTCTATGGATACACAGGAAATAGAACGTAGAACTGCCGAAATGATCAGCAAAATCGATAAGGTATTATAATTGGCAAAAGAAATCAGTATTTGGATAGATGCCGACTCCTGCCCCACTCTTGTAAGAAATCATGTAGTAAAAATGGGTAATCGCTTAAACTGTCAGGTTTATTTTGTTGCAAATAAGGACATTCCTTGCAATCAAGATGGACAATTCCAAATGATTATCTGTAAAAAAGAAAAAGATTCTGCTGACAATTATATTTTTGATCATGTTGCAGCAAGTGATTTAGTCATAACTCGAGATATTGTTTTTGCCGAAAGACTTATTGAAAAAAACATTTGTACTATAAATGACAGAGGACGAATTTTTGACAAAAATAATATAAAAGAACTACTTTCTACCCGTGATTTTGACTTACAACTGGCAAATATAGGACTTGTAAAACACTACAATGAAGGATATGACAAAAAAAAGTTCGCAGCTTTTGCGAACTCTTTTGACAAGGTAATCCATAATTTATTGAAATAAGCTTTAAATTAATCTTCCGGATCATCAGGGTAAGCCATTTGAATAGAACAAATACGGTCTTTTACCTGAATAAAAGCAAGTACAACTTCTGGATCAAAGTGTGTGCCAGATGAGTTTTGAATTTCTGCAAAGGCATCTTCAATTGACCAGGCTTCTTTGTAACAACGCTTATGACTCAAGGCATCGAATACATCTGCAACAGCTACAATTCTTGCACTCAAAGGAATATCTTTTCCAATTAATGGAGGACAAAGAGGAAGAACACCTTCCTTTATATCAAACTGATTAAGTTTAATATCTCCTGGATATCCAGAAGGACCGCCGTCCCAACGATCATGATGATGAAGTGCAATTTCCATAGACATTCTATCAAGAGGAGACTCAGGTGGATCAAAAAGCTGAGCACCGATTACAGTATGTCCTTTCATAATACTTCTTTCTTCATCAGTAAAACGAGGAAAAGTCTTTTTAAGAATAACATCAGAAATACCCACTTTTCCAACATCATGAAATTTAGCGGCAATCTTTAAGTTATCTCTATATGAATGAATTTCTTCTTCTGGAATATTATGATTAAAGGCCCAGCGGTCGTAGATTTCAAGTGAATATGAAGAAACTCTTTCAACATGTGGATAAGTTTCTTTTGGATCACGAAATTCTGCCATTTTAAGCATACGTTTTACCATATTTGAAGTAAGGTAAGCGTGTTGTAAGGCCTGTACCGCACTAGATGCAAAATGGGTAATTAAAAGTTCTGCTTCTTCATCAAAAGCAATAACTCTGCCATCTTCATCTTTTGCATTGATAATCTGAAGAACTCCAAGGAGTTTTCCATTAGCCATTTTTAATGGCAGGGTATACATAGATTTTGTATGATAATCGGTAGTAAGGTCTGTATTTCTATTGAACTTGTATACAGTATCTTCTGGAAGAGCATAACAATCTGGAATATTAAGTGGCTGTCCAGTAAGTGCAACATAACCACAAATCTGTTTTTCGTTGATTGGGAATGAAAAACATGTATATGGAAGCTTATCTCCAGGAGCTAACTCCTTTAGATGAGTATCATTCTGTCCATATTTAATTTTAAGTTTGTCACCTTCTACTACATAAATAGAACCAGCATCAGCATTAACGATATGACGAGTTTCTGTAAGAATACGCTCCAAAAGAACATCAACATCCTGTATTTCTCCTAGTTGACGTTCAATTTCTATAATTTTTTGTAACTTATCATCATTTCTGTTTACTTTTGCCATAGTAATTTATTATCCTAAAAGTTGCGTAAAAATCAAGACATAATAGTTAATTGTTTTTGTAAAATTGTAAAAAATATTGGTCCTGCTCCATTTTCTTTATCTGGCAAAATCTGGTAACCATACTTTGTTTTTTCAAAACCAGGAAGTTGTATATTTGTACAATTTTTTATTTCATCTAGCTGAGGAGCTGGTGCAAGAAGCTTAAATGCATTTCCATCTTTATTAAACTTTTTGTAAAGTCTTTCAATCATTTCATCGTTTTCTTGAGGACAAAGGGCACAAGTTGAATATAAGAGTATTCCACCAATAGCTAAAAGTCTGTAAGCAGATGATAAAAGAGCCCACTGCTCCATACTTACCGTTTTAATTCTAGAAAGTGACCAGGTATTCAGGTATTTTGGGTCTGCAATTACATGTCTTTCAGAAGAACATGGGGCATCTAAAAGGATACGGTCAAAACATTCACTTTGGCGTTTACACCAGGTTGCTCCATCACTGCAGGAAACTGTAATTCTTTGCGAAATGTCTGATGGAAGACAAGTTTCTACAACAGTTGCAAGCCTGTGTTTTCTTTCGGCGGAACGTTCGTTGGAAGAAAGTCTGGCATCTTCATCCATTCTTGAAGCTAAAACTAAAGTTTTACCACCTGGGGCGGCACATAAATCCAAAATATTTTCTGCACCTTTTAATGGCAGACAAAGAGCCGCCAGAACAGATGCTGAATCTAAAAAGTATTCTTTTTGGGCACCTGGAACATGATAAGAAACAGCCTGATTTTCCTTAAAAAATGCCTCTTTTAAAGCAGGCCATCGTTGTCCGTAAAGCTCTGAATAGTATGTTTCGAAGCCTTGAGAACCAAAGAGTTTTTCTTTTTTATTTTCTTTATCACCTGATTTTTTCTTCATTAAGCAATTCTCTTAAACAATTTCTTCTATAAATAAACTAACTTTATTCCAGCACAAACAAACCAGCTTTTTCTTTATATTCAAGTATTCGTAAAAGTGCCTGATCAATTTTTTTGGCAAAGTCCGAATCCTCCTGGGCCTTTTTATAAATTACCCTGGCAGCCTTACCAAAACGTTTTTCCGAAATCATTATACAGTCAACACCTGCATCAATTGCCATTAAAGCAGCTTTCTTTGGAGGGTATCCATTATCTGCAAGGGCCCCCATAAAAATATCATCAGAAAAGATTATGCCCTGGTATTTGTAGGTATTTCTAAGAATATCAGTAACCCAAACTTTTGATAGACAGGCAGGAACTCCAGGATCAATTGCAGAAGTTCTGGCGTGAGACATTAGAATGGCACTTGGATTATATTTTAAAATTTCTTCAAAAGACCTAACCGATTCCTTCAAGTCTGCTTCAGATAGTTTTATTTCTGGAAGACCTGTATGAGGATCTGTGTTAGTGTTTCCAGGAAAATGTTTTACTACAGTTGCTATTTGATTATTTTCGTAGGCATTTACGCAGGCACGGCCATAATTCAAAACCTGTTCAAAAGAACCAAAACTACGGCCGTCCAAAAAATCTTCGTTATCGGGAGTACAAACTTCTATTACAGGAGCAAGATTCATATGAAAGCCCATAGACTGCATTTGCTGAGCCTGTTCCCTGTATATTTCATAAGATTGAGCAATTGAATTATTTTTTGCCACATCCTGATTTGAAGGAAGTTTTGTATTTAATTTTTTAAGGCGACTAACCCACCCACCTTCCTGGTCTACAGCAAGATAAGGGGGAATTATTTTGTTTTGCCTGCAAAAGTCGTTTATTGAATTATTAAAATCTTTTTGGGCTTGAACAGAATCAGCTATATTATAAGAAAAAAAGAGGTATCCTCCGGCAACAAGAGGCCTTTCTTCATCATCATCTTTATCTGTTATAGCCTTCATATTTTCGTAGGTACGGAATTTGGTATTCCCTTCAAGATTTTCTATAAAAAGTTGAGCAACCTTATTTTCTAAAGGCATATTTTTTATATAGTCTGTAAGTTTAGACTGGTGAATTTTTTGATTTTCAATTATATATGAATTAAAATTACTTTGAGTTTGATGATTTATAATTTCCTTCTTTGTCTGTTCATCTGTACAGGAAATAAAAAAAAGAGGGATTAAGAAAAACAAAATACTTCTAAACTTCATAAGACAATTATAACAAAAATCACTTCTATTGAGTAGAGAATTGCAGGTATTTGATTGAGCTACTTATTTACTATATAATAAATATTTATGAAGCGTGTTGCAGTAATTACAGGAGCAAGTTCAGGTCTTGGTAAGGCATTTGCCCAGCAGGTAAGTCAAAAATATACTTTTGATGAGATTTGGATTTTGGCCCGTCGCGAAGATAAACTCAATGAACTGGCAGATCAAATTAATTCAAATGCAAAGCTTAAAACTGTTAGACCTGTAGTAATGGATGTTTCTGGACGACAAGGTGCAGAAGCTTTTAAGGCCTTTCTTGAAGAAGAAGACAAAAAACTTAAATCTGTTGAAAGTGGAATTGAAATTGGTCTCTTAATCAACAATGCAGGCTTTGGAACTTACGGTCCTTTTGAAGAAACTTCGATTAATCGCGAAATGGACATGATTGATCTAAACTGTACCGGCCTTACTGGAATGTGTGGAGTTGCTCTCCCCTATTTAAAAAAAGGTTCTGTCATAATCAATACTTCATCTCTTGCGGCTTTTATGCCTCTTGGTAATTTTGCAGTTTATGGAGCTTCTAAAGCCTATGTACTTAGTTTTTCAATTGCACTCGCAGCTGAACTAAAAGATAAGGGGATAAAGGTATGTGCCCTCTGTCCAGGTTCTGTAAGTACTGAGTTTGCAAATGTTGCATCTAACGGTGCCCGCAAAGAAGTAAAAGGTGGCATTAATCCAGACAAAGTTGTTGATCAGTGTTTGAAGAGAGCCTTTAAAGGCAAAAAGATTTCTATGTATAGACCCAAATGGCGTTTTACAGCTTTATTAAGCAGATTTGTAGGCCGTTATTTAGTTGCTAGATATACTTATAAATACAATAAGAGACCTCACAATCCTGATGAGGATATGAAAAAATCGGACGGGGAAATTTCTATTTCGGATTATATGTAGGGGTAAAATATGATTAACAGTGCTCTTTTTACAGATTTTTATGAATTGACTATGACACAGGGCTATTGGAAGGACAATATGAACCAGAAGGTCGTATTCGATATGTTCTTCCGAAAACATCCATTTAATGGAGGATTCTCAATTCTTGCAGGAAACGAAACTTTAATGGATATCATTGAAAACTTTCGTTTTAGCGAAGAAGATATTCAGTATCTTGCAGACCAGAAAATCTTTGAAGAAGGATTTTTAAATTACTTAAAAGATTTCCATTTTACTGGTGACCTTTACACAATGGATGAAGGAACTGTTATATTCCCACAGGAACCTTTAGTTCGCATTCACGCAAACTTGATTGAAGCTCAGATTTTGGAAGGTCTTGTTCTTAATCATGTAAACTTCCAGTCTTACATTGCTACAAAAACAGCCCGCATTTGGCTTGCAAGCAAAAAAGCTCCTATTATGGAATTTGGTTTACGCCGAGCTCAGGGGCCAGATGGTGCTATGTCAGCAACAAGAGCTTCTTACATTGGTGGAGCAGCAGGAACTTCAAACACTCTTGCAGGTAAAGAATACGGCATTCCTGTTATGGGAACTATGGCTCATTCATGGATTATGGCATTTCCTACTGAACTTGAAGCTTTTGAAGCTTACGCAAAACTCTACCCTAATAACGCAGTATTTCTTATTGATACTTATGATACTCTCCGTTCAGGAATTAAAAATGCCATTAAGGTTGGCGCTAAACTCGTTGAACAGGGATTTAACTTTGGTGTTCGCCTGGACTCTGGTGATATTTCATATCTTACAACTGAAGTTCGTAAAGAACTGGACAAAGCGGGATTCACACAGGCCAAAATCTGTGTTTCAAATGAACTTACTGAAGAAATCGTTGAAACACTCGTTCAGCAGAATACACCTATCAACAGCTGGGGTGTTGGAAC
>SAMEA3663057__coassemble_111_pt1 | contig 30486 bp, 28 predicted proteins | sample SAMEA3663057__metabat2_low_PE_007 | metagenome-assembled genome bin SAMEA3663057 (sample SAMEA3663057) | pig gut metagenome | biome: pig gut; feature: pig-associated habitat; material: faeces | place: France | collected 2012
ATTTTGCGTGTTGATTCCCGCCGAATTGATAATCTTATGAACCTTGTATCTGAAGCTGTAATTAATAAGGCTTCGTTCAACCAGCTTTCAATACAGACTGCAGCAGAACTTGCAAAGTTCCAGTCACTTGAAAATGAGTTTAAAGAGAAATTACATAACTTATTTGATAAACTTCCAGAGTTTATTGAGCAGGCTATAGGTGGAGTTCCTACAGCCGAAATCAGAAAATCTATTATTTCTGAATATGGCGATTTAGCTGCAATATTTGATTCATATGAATCTGAAACAAAAAATATTTCTGGAAAATTCCGTTATTATACACAGAACTTGGGTACAATTGCCAGTGACCTTCAGGAAGGTGTAATGAAAATCCGAATGGTTCCTATCAATCAGATTTTCAGCCGTTTCCCTCGTGTTGTTCGCGATTTACAGCGTGATCTTAACAAGAAAATTGATTTGGTAATTGAAGGTGAGGATACAGAACTTGATAAATCTATAGTAGAAGACCTTCTTGATCCAATCATGCACTGTGTAAGAAACTCTGTTGACCATGGTATTGAACTTCCTTCTGTTCGTGTAGCTGCTGGAAAACCTGAAACTGGTACCGTTTTATTAAAGGCATCTAATGAAGGAAACATGATTGTTATTGAAATTAAGGATGATGGTGCTGGTATTGATGTAGAAAAGGTTAAGAAGAAGGCTGCTGAAAAGGGCTTAATCCATCCAGATAAGGTTATTTCAGATCAGGATGCATACCAGCTTATTATGCAACCTGGATTCTCAACTGCTGATAAGATTTCAAACATCTCTGGTAGAGGTGTAGGTCTTGATGTTGTAAAAACAATGATTTCTAATTTGAAGGGTACAATTTCTGTACAATCTGTACATGGAAAAGGAACTTCTTTTGTAATCAAGATTCCATTAACTCTTGCAATTATTCAAGGCTTACTTGTTCGTGTTGGAAGAGAAGTATACTCAATTCCAATTGCAAACGTAATTGAAAGTCAGTGTATTAATGCTAGCGAAATTAATCATATTGATAATTATGAAATTATGAATGTTCGTAATGAAGTTATCAGTATTTTAAGATTGTCTAGATTGTTTGGTATTAGAGAGACAGTACAAAGCGATCAGTGTTATATTGTAATTGTTGGATCTCAAGAAAAGAAGATTGGTGTAATGGTTGATGCTTTGATTGGTGAAGAAGATGTTGTAATTAAACCTCTTAAAGATCAGTTTACAAATTCACCAGGTATTGCTGGAGCTTCTATTCTTGGTGATGGTTCTGTTTCGTTAATTATAGATGTAAGTCAACTTCTTGATTTAGGCGTTAAACAGGAATTACTTTCGCAACAACAGGAACAGTTCGTCCAGTAGAGTGAACTAAGGTAAGGTATTTTTATGGAAGCTGTAAAAGAAGCTGTAACAACAGAGACAATAAAAATTGAAAACGAAAACCAGGAAAATGCAAGAGTAATCGATTTTAAGATGGTAACATTTTCTTTGTCAGGGAAGGATTACGCAATTGATATCATGCATGTAAAGGAAATTGCTAAAGCAGGTCGCTTTACTTATGTTCCAAATACGTTGCCATTTGTTCTTGGTGTATACAATCTTCGTGGTGAAATTATTCCAATCCTCGATTTAAGATTGTTTTTCAATATAGATGTTCCTCCTCGTGAAGAAAATAAGCTCGAAAATATGCTCATTCTTAATGTTGATGATCATATTTTTGGTCTTGTTGTAGATAAAATTGATAAGGTTGTTGGTGTTCAGAAAAGTACTATCCAGCCTCCTCATCCATTGTTTGGCGATATCAACATTAAATACATTGATGGCGTCGTAGAAAGTAATAATAGATTATATGTTTTACTTGATGTAACTAGAATTTTTTCTTCAAAAGAAACTTATGAGGCTGGTGAGAAAAACGTACAGGCTGTCAGACCTCAGTCAGTTTCAGCAAATAATTTTTCAAATTCTGCAATTAAAGCTTCAAATGTGCAGATGGAAAAATCTCCTGGTGACATAGTAAGGGGGCTTACAAAAGAAGCTGCTCCTGCAGAAAATATTGACTTAAAGTTTATTTCTGAAAGTTTAAAGAACTATGTAGGATTTAACGTTTCTTCTGTAAATGAGTCTTGGATAAAACATAGATTTAATGAATGGGCTAAATTAAAGAATGATAAAAATGTTCAGCTTCAAAGAAAAGAAGATGCTGAAGAATTCCTTAAACCATTCTGGTCTCCTAGTTCTAATGACTGGTGGACAAAAGAATATGCAGAAAATATTGAAAAACTACTTCCAGAAAACAGTGCAAAGCAAATCGTTGTATGGAATCCTGGTTGTGGTAAAGGTATTGAAACATATTCATTGGCTTGTGTATTAAAGAAAAAATATCCAAATGCAAAGGTAAGAGTATATGCTCAGGACATTTATTTATTAGGCGTATCAAATGCTGCTTTAATTACTGTTCCTGCAAATATTTCTTCAGATTGGTATAGTCCTTATTTGACAAAAAAAGCAAATGGAGATTATACTTTTAATCAGGAAATAAAAGATAGTATTATGTTTGAATACCACGATTGTAAGAATACAAATGCCCTTCCAATGGTAGATGTAATTTTTGCAAGAGATGTTCTTTCTTTGCTCGATCCAAAAGCACAGGAGGTTGTTGTATCGGATTTCCTTGAAAAAATGAAGGGTAATGCTGTTGCAATAATTGGAGAAAATGAATTAATGCCATCTTCTTTCAATTTTTCAGAAAAAACAGTAGGTTCAATTGTAGCTTATAGTAAAGATTAATTTTATATAAAATAAAAAACTAAAAATAGGAGAATGAAATGCGAGTAGAGTATATTAATCCGTTTGTTGAAACTTCTTTCCGTGTACTTCAGGAGGTTCTTGGAGGAGCAGAAGTAAAACGTGGAGATTTGTATCTTAAATCAACTGCAATGCCTGTAATGGGGGTTGCTGCATTAGTTGGACTTGCAGGTGATGTTGAGGGTCGTGTTCTTTTTGATATGACTATGGAAACAGCATTGAATATTGCTTCGGCAATGAACGGTGAAACTTTACCTGAATTTGATGATTTGGCAAAAGCTACAATCAGTGAATTAGCAAACCTTATTACTGCTCAGGCAGTAACAAAGTTGCACGAATTAGGATTCAGGTTTGACTTGACTCCACCTGCACTTTTCGTTGGTCAGAAAATGGAAATTGCTGCATTGGGGGGTACTACAGATAGTGTTGAAGCACTCATCGTTCCTTTGCTTTCTGATTGTGGTAAAATTGAAGTAAACGTTTCTATCAGAGAACGAGCTTAAATATTCTAAAGGAGAAATATAATGAAAACAACACAAGATTATCCAACAATCAATGAACGTCCACCTGAGGGTAGAAAAGATGATGGAACATCCTTCAGAGTATTGGTCGTTGATGATTCGATGTTCGTTGCAAAACAGCTTGGACAGATTCTTACAAGTGAAGGTTACGAAGTAGTTGCAACTGCAGCTGATGGTAAAGAAGGCGTTGATAAATACAAGGAATTGTGTCCAAACGTTGACTTAGTAACTATGGATATTACTATGCCTAAGATGGATGGTATTACAGCACTTGAACAGATTATGGCTTTTGATAAAAATGCAAAAGTTGTAATGGTTTCTGCTCTTGGTAAGGAAGAATTGGTTAAGAAATCTTTAATGACTGGTGCTAAGAGTTATATCATTAAACCTCTTGACCGTAAAAAGGTTCTTGAACGCATTGCAAAAGTTTTACAATAGTTTTTCATAACTAATAAAATTTTGCTGAATTAGAAGAATTTTTCTAGTAAAAGGGTCTGTTTTTAATAAGGTATTCTTAAATAGTAATATGGAATACTAAAAAGAAAGCTAGACCCTTTTTTATATAACAAAAATTATTTAAAAGTGATAAATTCGTAGCAATCTTTTTCTTTTACAATTATAAATGGACATGCCTTATCTTTTCTTATTGTGTTACGTAATTTTGATATAAGGACTCGTAAAGAATCTTGAGTCATTTGTTTACCATCTCTGCTATATTCTTTTAAAATATCTCCTATGCTTATGAGACAGTTTTTATTTTTCTGAAAAATTTCTAGCAGGTAGTATAGACTGTTAGAAAGTTTTGAACGCTTTTTAAAAGCAAGTATTCCATCGCTAATATTATCCTTAATAGTGTCCATTGTAATTTGCTGTTTTAAAAGTCTGTCTGGAAGTTTTTTAGGAATTTGCATTAAAGAGATATATGGACGCATTTCATCAGATTCAACAAAATTTTGTATAGATTCAAATATTTTATCAAAAAAATCTAAATCTTTTCTTTCATCTTTACACTGAAGAAGTTCTACTTGGGATCTCCAATGCCTGATTCTATTTGAGCGAACTAGACAAGGATCATTATAAAAAATAGTTGGAAGATAAACGTTGTAATCATTAAGATTTTTTATAATATTGAATGTATCATGGTTGAAGGAAAGGTAATCTAAAACAAGCAGATCGGGTTTCTTTATTTCGTTGGAAATTCTAAGGAAAACATCTTCAAGCTTATTTATAACAAGACAATCATGATCTTCTGCTCTTAAATGATCTGCTATTATTTCTGCAATGCCTTTTTGTGGCGAAAAAAGATATACTCTCATACTTTTATTATATACTTGATTTAAAAAATAGAAAAAAAAACTTTTGTATGTTATAAATAGAGTAAGACCATTAAATGTTTTTTATTGTTTGGAGATTAAAATGAATATTTCAAGAAAATCTGGGGTTTTACTTCATCCTACTTCTTTGCCAGGAACTTATGGTATTGGAACTATTGGTAAAGCTGCATACCAATTTGTGGATTGGTTAAAGGATGCCGGTCAATCATTATGGCAGATTTTACCTCTTGGTCCTACAGGTTATGGAGATTCTCCTTATGCATCTTTTTCGACCTTTGCAGGAAATCCGCTTTTGATAGATCTTGATTTGCTGGTAGAAAAAGGTTGGTGTGATAAAAAAACAATTGTTCCGGCTGAATATATAAAAAAGACTGGTAATGTTGATTTTGGTTCTGTTGTTTGGTGGAAAACTCCTATTTTAAAAAAAGCGGCATTATATTTCCTGGAAAATGCGAATAAAGAAGATAAAAAGTCCTATAAAGATTTTTGCAAGGAAAAGTCTTCGTGGTTGGATATGTTTGCAATTTTTATGAGTATTAAGAACTTTTATGATGCAAAAGCCGAACAGGAAAAGCCTGCAAATTCAATTTGGCATTGCTATTGGCCAAAAAGAAGAGCTTGAAGAATGGAAAAAAGGACATAATGAAGAAATTGAAGTTTACAAGGTAATTCAATTCTTTTTTGAAAGTCAGTGGCAGGCTTTAAAAAAATATGCAAATGATGCAGGGATAAAGATTATTGGGGATATTCCAATTTTTGTCGCCCCTGATAGTGCAGATGTGTGGTCTAATCAAAAGTTTTTTCAGCTCGATAAAGACGGTCATCCATCTTGTGTTGCAGGTGTTCCTCCTGATTATTTTAGTGCAGATGGTCAGCTTTGGGGAAATCCTTTGTATGATTGGGATTCTCTTAAAGAAAGCGGTTATTCCTGGTGGATTGCTAGAATTAAGCGAATTTTTGAATTAACTGATATTTTAAGAATTGACCATTTTAGGGGGTTTGAAGCTTATTGGGCTGTTCCTGCTGGTGAAAAAACTGCTATGAACGGAAAGTGGATAAAAGGACCTGGTATAGATTTGTTTAAGGCTATTAAGAAAAAGCTGGGAGACCTTCCAATTATTGCAGAGGATTTAGGTGTAATTACAGATGAGGTAAAGGAACTAAGAGATAAGGCTGGTTTACCTGGCATGAAAGTTCTTGAGTTTGCTTACAGTGTTGATGAAGTAAAACAAAATGGTATGGTTAATTACTTTATGCCTCATATGTATGATTCAAATAATTGTGTTGTATATACCGGTACTCATGATAATGATACCTTACAGGGATGGTTGGAAAATTGTGGCGATGAACAGATTGCTATGATTGCATCTTACTTTGAAGGAAAAGAAATTGAGCCGGTTAAGGCTAAGGCTTTGGTAAAGTCTGGCCAACTTCGTAAAGATTTTATTAAATCGGCTTTGTCTTCGACCGCAGTTTTTGCTGTAATTCCTATGCAGGATATAATTGGCCTTGGTAATGAAGCTAGAATGAATACTCCTTCTACAACTGGTGCCAACTGGGCTTGGAGAATGCAAACTGGTCAGTTAAAAACAAAAGCTGCAGAAGAACTAAAATTCCTTGCAGCTTTATATGGTCGAAATCTTTAAAAAAGATTAGGAGTGTAGGGGTTGTTTTAAACAGCCCTGTTAGTCCATTCTATTGCCATCTGTCTTAATTCTGCAGAAGATGCACAGTGTAATTTTGCTTTAATATTTTCTTTATGGGTATCAATTGTTTTGATGCTCAGGTTTAATTTAGAAGCAATTTCTACAGTTCCCAAGCCTTTTCCTATTAAAGTGAAAATTTGTAACTGACGGTCAGACAAAGTGGTAATTGTGTCAAATTTGTTTCCAGTTTCTGAAGAACCACGTGATAATTCTTTGATACGTTTCTTTTCTTCATCACTAAGGTAAATTTCACCATTTGTTACAGTTTTAATCGCATTTATAACCTGGGTTTCAGCTTCGGCCTTCATGATGTAACCTTTTGCACCGGCTTTCAGGGCTCTTTCTGCATAAAAACGTTCATCATGCATAGAAAGTACTAAAATCTTTGTATGAGGGTGGATAATGAGTATGTCTTTGATTAACTCTAATCCATCTTCCTGACCAAGATTTAAATCTACAATTGCAAGGTCTGGAGTTTCCTTATCTAAAAGAGAAAGAGCTTCGTTGCGATCCTTAGCCATTCCAATTACCTTGTAATCCTTTTGAGTTTCAATAAGCTGTGCTAAACCTCTGCTAAAAAGAGGGTGGTCATCAACAATTATAACTGAACAATTCATGGTTATTATATAATAACATATTTTGTAAATTAAATGTATAATTACTTTATGCGTTTAGGATTAGTTTTAAATATTTTGGATGAAGAATATCAGATTTATCTTTATACAGGTATTGTAAAAAAGGCAAAGGAATTAGGAATTGAAATAGTTTGTTTCCAGCAGGAAAATACTCACTTTTCTCCAGATGAACTAATTTCGTTTTTTCCCAAAAAAGATTACTTTGATTTGGATGGAATCATTCTTTTAACCACAGTAATAATTGATAATTATGAAATAAATAAAAAGGAAAATATAGAAAAAATCTGGGGAAAAGATATTCCTGTTATTTCTGTAGGTCAAAAAGTTGATGGAGTACCCTCTTTACTGGTTGAAGGGGAGCAATCTATGAAGGAATTGGTCGAACACCTTATCTTAAAACATAATTATAGAAATTTCTTTTATATCAGTGGAATGAAAAATCATCCAGATGCAATAAGTCGTGGAAATGTATTTATTCAAACAATTTCTGAATATCAAAAAAAGATTCCGGATTTGAAATATACAGTTCAGAGGGCTTCTTTTTCTGAAACTTATGCTATAAAGGCCATGTCGGATTATTACGAGTCCCACAATAATGAAAAGCCAGATTGTGTAGTTTGTGCAAATGATAATATGGCTATTGGTGTTTATAAATTTTTTAAGATGAATAGAGATAATCCTGCAATTCAAGAATGTGCTGTTACTGGGTTTGATGATATTCCCCAGGCTAAATATGAATTGCCAGCCCTAACTACTATTCGCCAGCCCTTGAAGGAATTGGGAGAAAAGGCTGTTTATATTATGAAGGATTTGGTTGAGGGTAAAGAGGTACCTCAAGAACTTGTAATTCCTTCTAAAGTTATTTACAGAAAGTCTTGCGGTTGTGATTCCAGTGAGGAAGAAAATATTTCTACAAAAGATTTCCTTAATCATATTCAGGCAAATTATGTTCAATCTGAATCTTTATTGCGTTTGGTAACTCATATTGGGCAGGATATGAATTATGCAGAAAGTATTAGTGGAATTAATTATGTAATTAACAGGAATGTTGAACAACTTGGTTTGCGTAATTTTTGTATACTTCGTTTTTCAAATACAGAAAAAAAATCTGCTGAAAAAAAAGAAATCCTGGTGGATCCTTTGTATGTTCGCAGAAGTGGTCTTGAATGTTATGAGTTCTACAAGGAAATAAAACTTCCTCTTGGGCAATTTTATAAACGTTTTATGAAGATGGATGATGAAGAGCATACATCTTTAGCGTTTAAATATCTTACTACCGGAACTGAAATTATTGGCTGTGTTTTGTATGAGGCAAATAAAAATGTTTTACCTTATTTAAGTTCTATTGCTGTAAATATTGCCCATGGACTTACCCGAATTAAGGCTATGGAAGAAAGAGAAAAGAGGTCTGAATATCTTGAAAAAGAAGTTACAAAACGTACCCACGAACTTATTGAAGCAAATAATAAAAGAATGGAAGTTGAAGCGAAAGTTTTAAAAATAAGTGAACTGGAAAGGCAGCGTTTTAGTAATGATTTACATGATGATATATGTCAGCGGCTTGCAGGAATCTCTATGCTTTGTAGAAGTTATTCTAATCAGGACACTCCGGTACAGAAGAGTCAAATGGTGGAACTTGCTGAATTGATTGGAGATACTTTGCAGACTACAAGGCAGTACGCACATAATTCTTATCCTGTAGAACTGGAAAGTCTTGGAATGAATCATAGTTTGAGCAATCTTTGTAATTCTTTCAGATCGCAGACCGGAATTGAATGTCTTTATGAATGGAAGGTAGATAAATCGGTAGAGTTAAATAATTTGCAAAAGCTTAATATTTTCCGAATTATTCAGGAGGCTCTGCATAATGTTATGAAGCATTCCAGGGCATCTTCCGTAACTGTTAGTGTGCAGTCTGTGGCAAGAAAGTTGCAGGTTCAGATTTGTGATAATGGATGTGGAATTGTTAATTATAAGAATGGAGCATCTTCTGGGCTTGGCTTAAATTCGATGGAGTATAGGGCTAATCAGATTGGTGCAAGTTTTATTATAAAACAAAATAAGCCCACCGGAACCTGTGTTCAAGTTACAGTGGACTTATAATTTTTTTTGGCAGTGCCTTATTTTTTAGCAACTTCTGATATTGCGGTTACGAGACCTGCCATGTTCTGTATATCAGAAGGAATGATTATTTTTGTTGCCTGACCATTTGATGCAGCTTCAAAGGCTTCGAGGCTTCTAAGTTTGAGGACTGTTTCATCCATATTTACATCTTTAAGCATTTTTAATCCGGCTGCTTTAGCTTCCTGAACCTCTTTAATAGCTTCTGCTTCACCTTTAGCTTTTTGGATTGCAGCTTCTTTTTGTGCTTCAGCTTCAAGAATCATTGCCTGTTTTTTACCTTCAGCTTCAAGAATTGCAGATTGTTTGTGTCCTTCTGCGATCAGAATCTGTTCGCGGCGTTCTCGTTCTGCTTTCATCTGTTTTTCCATTGCTTCACGGATTGCCTGAGGAGGTTCAATGTTTTTAACTTCTACGCGATTTACTTTAATTCCCCATGGATCGGTTGCTTCATCAAGAATCGAACGCATTTTGGTATTTATAACATCTCGGCTGGTTAATGATTCATCAAGTTCGAGTTCACCAATAATGTTACGTAAAGTTGTTGCAGAAAGATTTTCCAGGGCGTTAATTGGTTTTTCAACACCGTATGTATATAATTTTGGATCTGTAATCTGAAAGTAAACTACGGTATCAATCATCATAGTTACATTATCTTTTGTAATAACCGGCTGAGGAGGGAAGTCAAAAACTTTTTCCTTCAGAGACATTTTATTTGCCATGCGGTCAATGAAAGGCATTTTTACATGCAGACCTACATTCCAGGTGCTGTGATATCCACCAAGTCTTTCAATTACATAAGCCTGTGATTGTGGAACAATTCTAATGTTTGCAATAATTAAAATTGCAAGAATTACGATTAACGCAATGATTATATAAATCATAATTTTTTTTCCTCCATTTTTTTATATACTATTTTTTACAGATATAGTATTACCTTCTACAGCGGTGATGATACAGGTACTTCCTTCTGGAATTTCTGATTCATCCTCCGACTTTGCAGTCCAAACAACTCCATTTTTTGCTTTTGCTTGGCCTTTCTGGAATTTTGTGATGGATTTAGTGATTAAAACCTCCTCGCCAATCATCGTATTCACATTAGTTTTGTCTTTTCCAATGCGAAGCTTTTTTATCGCAAAAGGTCTGGTGAAAACAATAAGAAGTATTGTGATTAATGCAAAAATTAAAAGCTGCCATTTAAATGGAAGTCCTGTTCTTGCAATGAAAATCAGTGGAATAGCTGCAATTCCTGCCCATATTGTAGTTAGCCCCATAGTAAATGCTTCAATTACAATGCAGACAATTAATATACCTAGCCATATCCAGGAACTAAAGTTTATAAAAAATTCATTCATGTTTTATAGTATAAGGCTAAATACTTTTCTTGTGTAAAAAAACTGTATCAAATAGGTTTATTTTACTGTATAATCAAAGTATGAGTACACATATTAATGCTCCAGAGGGAGCAATAGCTGATTCAGTATTATTACCAGGAGATCCTTTAAGAGCAAAATTTATTGCAGAAACTTTCTTAGAGGATGCTAAATGTTATAACGAAGTTCGCGGTATGTATGGATATACTGGAATTTACAAAGGTCATAGAGTTTCTGTTCAGGGAACTGGTATGGGCCAGCCATCTTTATCAATTTATGTACAAGAACTTTTTCAGTTTTACAATGTAAAAAAAGCAATTAGAATTGGAACATGTGGTTCTATACGCGAAGATGTAAATCTTCGAGATGTTATTCTTGCAAATGGAGCATGTACAGATTCTGCACTTCAAACACAACGTTTTGGAAGTATGCATTATTCACCTGTTCCTGATTTTGATTTACTTTATACAGCTTATAATAAATCAAAAGAACTTGGATTGAAAACCGTAGTTGCACCTTGTGTTTCTAGTGATCGTTTTTATGATCCTAATGCAAATTGGAAATTATGGAAAAAGTATGGAGCAGCCGGTATTGAAATGGAAGCAGCCGAACTTTATACTTTAGCAGCAGAATTTAAAAGAAAGGCCTTGGCAATTTTGACTGTAAGTGATCATATTGTAACTGGTCAGGCAACTACAGCAGAAGAACGCCAGCTTACCTTTAAAGATATGATGGTATTGGCCTTAGAAACTATTATTAGTGAATAAAAGAGGAATTTTAAATGAAACCTACATTAGTTGTTTTAGCAGCAGGTATGGGCTCTAGATATGGTGGAGTAAAGCAGATTGATGGAGTAGGACTTCATGATGAATGTTTGCTTGATTTTGCAACTTATGATGCAAAAAAGTGTGGCTTTGGAAAAGTAGTATTTATTATTCGTAAAGATATAGAAGAAGCCTTTCGAGAAAGACTTTTTGACAGAATAGCCCGTAATTTTGATGCAGAATATGTTTTTCAGCAGCATGAAACATTATTAACACCTCAGCAGATAAAAGATTCTGAAGGTCGTGAAAAGCCTTGGGGTACAGAACATGCCGTTATGTGTGCAGAAAAGGCTATAAAAACACCTTTCGCAGTTATTAACTCAGATGACTATTATGGAAGACAGGCTTTCGAAGTTTTGGGTAAGTACTTATCTTCCATAGATAATGATTGTAGAGAACATGCAATGGTTGGTTATGTTTTGGGAAATACAATGAGTCATTCGGGATCTGTAAGTCGAGGTGTTTGTACCGTAAAAGATTACATGCTTGATTCTATCGTTGAAAACTTAAAAATCTACTATGATGATAATGATAAAATTATAAGTGAAATGCCAGATGGTAAAAAAGTTTCAATGACCGGTAAAGAATGGGTTAGTATGAATCTTTTTGGTTTTTCTCCAAAGGCTTTTGAAGAATTTCATGTTTATTGGGATAACTTTATGAAGGAAAGTTGTAAATCTCCAAAAGCAGAAGCTCTTCTTCCTGTGGCTGCGTCTGATATCATTAGACATAATAACGGGGAAATTAAATTCTTTAATTCTCAGGAAACATGGTTTGGAATGACATATCCTCAGGATCGTCAGATGGTAAAGGATGAAATTGCCAAGAAAATTAAAGATGGTTATTATCCTGAAAAACTTTGGGAAAAATAGTAATATATCTAAAACTTAATCATACAATTTAGGATAAATAAATGAAAAAACTTACTGCTATAAAATCTGATAAAATCTGGGGTTATGAACTTTGGATTGCCTCTACACATCCAAATGGCTGTCAGGAAGACTTTAAAAAGAGTGTTGGTGGAGATTATCCACTTTTGATAAAGGTTATTCAGGCAAATGATGTGCTTTCTATTCAGGTTCATCCTGATGATGAATGGGCTGTAAAACTTGAAGGTCCGGGAAATCGTGGTAAAACAGAATGCTGGTATGTACTTGATGCAGCTCCTGATGCAAAAGTTGTATACGGAATAAAAGAAGGTTATTCAAATGAAGTTCTTGCAAAGGCAATTACTGAAAATAGACTTGAAGAATATCTTGATTTAATTCCTGTGAAGAAGGGGGATTTTATTTTTATCCCTGCAGGAACTGTTCATGCAATTGGAGGCGGTTTGCGTTTGATGGAAACTCAGCAGTCATGTGATTTAACTTACAGACTTTATGACTGGGGTAGAGGACGTGAAGTTCATATTGAAAAAGGTCTTGCTGTAATTAAACGTGAAGAAATGATTCCTATAGCACCTTTTCCAGGTCACTTTGAATGCAAATATTTTGATTTGGAAGAAGTGTCTGTTAATGGAGAGTGGTCTGTAACAGCTCCAAATGGTAATGAACCAAAAGATACTCAGTTACTTTTTGTTATTTCTGCAGAAAAGGCTGTAATTCGTTCTGATTCAGATTCTACAGAAATAGAAATTGCTGCTGAAGAAATTTATACAGTTGCTCCTGGTGAAAAAGTTACTATTCAAGGTCAAGCAAAAATAATGAAAATTATTGCAAAGTAGAGGATAGAGTATGTTTGTCTTTTCCTTTGTTTTTCTTCCATTATTACTTGCTTGTTTTTGCTTTTTTTACAAGAGTCATAAAATGGTTCCTGTAATTGCAATTGGAATTTTGACTGGAATAATTGTATGTGCATGTCAGTCTTTCTTTACTTTTGCTCACAGGGTAATTCCATATAATTTTATTGATAATTACCTTTATCTTCTGTTTAGACAGACTATACTGCCTCTTTTTATACTTTATCTTGTGTTTTTTCTTGTATCAAAAGATGAGCTACAGTTTAAGATAGATTCGTTTTTACCATTAAACTTATCGTATTACTCTATTTACCTCCCATATATAATTATTACAACTTCGGAAGGCCTTTATTCTTGGTTTGCACTATTTGTTAAACCTGTTTTGTTTGGGGCTATGCTTGTTCAAACTGCTATTTCTGTATGGTATTTTTATAAATTACTGAAAAATAATAAAATTATTTTTTCAATTTTACTGACTATTATCTCTTTGATTTATATATGCCTGCCAGCGATGTTTGAATCATTGTATTTAATTAAAATATATACTTCTGTAATAGTTGTATTCGGATTTGTTTATATTTTAATTCCTTTTACTTTTATCTTCTTAAAAAAGATTAATGTTATAAAGCTTTAATTTTTTAAGTCGTTAAAATTAAAAAGCGAAACTTATTTGAATTGATTTTCAAAGTAAGTTTCGCTTTTTTATATGACAACAGTCTTTTTACTAGTCTAAAGCATGAGTCGCAGCCTTGCGGCTGCTTCACGAGTTTTGTTTGCACAAAACTCGCATTTGCTCTTCTAGTCAAGGGCATGACCTGCTGAACCGAATACGTTCTTGTTCTTTTCTGCATACATCTTAACGAGTTCGGCACGAGCATCTGTAAGATACTGACGTGGGTCGAAATCTTCTGGATGTTCAACAAGGTGCTTACGGATAGCAGCTGTCATTGCAAGACGTCCGTCTGAGTCAACGTTGATTTTGCAAACTGCAGATTTAGCAGCCTTGCGGAGCTGTTCTTCTGGAATACCTACAGAGTTAGGAATCTTTCCGCCGTATTTTTCGATTTCTGCAACGTAAATCTGTGGAACTGAAGAAGATCCGTGGAGTACGATTGGGAAACCTGGGAGCTGTTTTTCGATAGCAGCAAGTACATCGAATGCTAATGGAGGTGGAACTAAAGTACCATCTTCGCGGCGTGTACACTGTTCTGGAGAGAACTTACAGCGTCCATGTGATGTACCAATAGAAATAGCAAGTGAGTCACATCCTGTTTTTGATGTGAAGTCAATTACTTCTTCTGGTTTTGTATATTTTGATTCTTCAGCAGCAACGTCTTCTTCAACACCACCAAGAACACCAAGTTCTGCTTCTACAGTTACATCGAACTTGTGAGCATATTCAACAACTTTCTTTGTGAGTGCTACGTTTTCATCGTAAGGAAGTGCAGAACCGTCGATCATTACAGAAGAGAATCCGTTATCAATACAGTCTTTTGCTACTTCAAAGTTTGGACCATGGTCAAGATGAAGAGCGATAGGAATATCACATCCGAGTTCGTGAGCATATTCTACAGCACCACGAGCCATGTTACGAAGGATGTTTGCATTAGCGTATGCACGAGCTCCTTTTGAAACCTGGAGAACAACTGGTGATTTTGTTTCAACACAAGCCATGATGATAGCCTGCATCTGTTCCATATTATTGAAGTTATATGCTGGAATAGCATATCCGCCTTTCATAGCCTTTGCAAACATATCACGTGTGTTTACGAGGCCGAGATCTTTGTAACTAACAATAGCCATAAATACTTCCTTTGATAGAGTCGTAAGACTCATTTTTTTGTTATTGATAATATATTTCAATTTGAATATTTATTCAATTCTCTGTAAAGATATGTTAGGTTGCACAAACAATATCTGGTATTTTTTTAGGTTTAGTCTAAAGTTTTAGGTTTGACAAAGAATTGTATTGGAAATATAATTGATAAAAGTAATAAATTTGAATAATTATGCCGATAAATATTAGAGAAAATCTTTTGTCGGAATGATAAAAGTTCAAGGAGTTTTGCATGAAAAGGGGACTTAAAGTCTTTGTTGGTCTTGCATGTCTTTTTGTTATTGGTTTGCCAGTATTTGCACAGCCAAGTTCGAAGAGTATCGAGACATTCATAATGGATGATTTTGATTCTGCTGGTTCGCAGAATTATATGTATGATGGTAAAGCTTACAGTTGGGATTGGGCTGTAAACTCAAGTAGATTTGTGGCTGAAGATTATCCAAAAACAGGATATTACGAAGGCGTTCCTAATTCTTTGAAACAGTTATATAAAGGAACTGATAAAGAATTTAAAGTTTTTGGTGTAAAAACAGCATTTAATCGTAAAGGTGATAACTGGTTTGAAGTATATCCAACAGCAGATGACAAGCCTTTTGAGATTCCTTTTGTAGGAACTGTAAGTCATCTTGATTTCTGGGTATGGGGAGCAAATTATAACTACTATCTTGAGGTTATGGTAAGAGATGCTGTAGGTGTTGTTCATGTATTAAAAGCAGGAAGCCTTGCATTTAATGGTTGGAAAAATATTATTGTAAATATTCCTGGTTGGCTTCAGCAACATTCACATTTGCGTTCTGGCCCAGCAGACATGACTTTTGTTGGTTTTAGAATCCGTTCTGATGCAGAAGAATATGTTGATAACTATGTAATCTTCTTTGATCAGATTAAATATACTTCTAATTCACTTTCTAACATCTTTGATGGTTATGAATTAAAGGAAGTTGATTTTGGTGATAGTGAAGATTCGTCATCAGACAGTAAGGAGGTTGAGTAATGAAAAAGCTTGTTACTTTAAGTGCAATTGCCTTCTTGGCTGCAGGTTTCGCTTTTGCTCAGGCATCAAGTTTGCAGGAACCAAATCCAGAAAACGTTGGTGCAGATTCAGCTATGGCTTCTTTGAGAGAAGTTTCTGTTGATAAGTTTGAACGCGAAGGTTCATGGAATGTTCACATTTCTGCAGATGATGGTGTAATTGCAGGTCGTATTTTTGAAGGAAGTCCTTCAATGAAAGAGCCTCTTCCTGAAGATGAAGGAAAAGAGGATGAAGATAAATTAGTTTATGGTGTAAGAGTTGACTTTTTCCGCCGTGGACGTAACTCATTTACAATTAAATCTGGTAGACCTTTAGCAATTGAAGGTACAACAAAGACTATTTCTATGTGGGTTTGTGGACGTAATCAGGATCATGAAATGTACGCTTTAGTACAGGATTATTTTGGACGTAATTACGAACTGTATATGGGAAGTCTTGGATTTAGTGGATGGAAAAAACTTACTTGTGTAGTTCCTCCTAGTCCAGATGGAGAGCATGGAATTGTACAGTCAAGTGCTTACTATGGTGATAAACCTGGTCTTAAGATTCTTGGTTTCCGTGTAGATTGTAATCCAGTTCAGGCACGTGGAACATACTATATGTATCTTGATGATCTTCGTGTTGTAACTGATCTTTATGACATGGAAAATCATGATGAAGATGATATGGCTGATAACTGGTAGTCTTTAATTAATGCAAAATCAAGGACGTTCGAAAGGACGTCCTTTTTTTTTATTGAGAGGTTATTACAAAACCCTCAAAACGGCGAAGTCAAGGCTTTAAGCGTGAGTGTGCCTTGACTCGACGTATTTAAATAGTTTTCTTTGGATTATTTAATTATTTCAATTTAAAAAATTTTGTTCTTTTTAGGGTTTTTGTATTTTCTAAAAGTTCCATATGTAAGAAAACCCAGGTAATAAGATTTGGATTTTTGTATATTCTTGCAGGTATAGTCTTATCTTTTTCTAATTCATTTCTCAAATCTTTTGTTGTAAATTCTTGATTCAAACTTGCAGGCAGTAAAGATAAATAATCTTTTTTTGAATTAAAACGTCTTGTGTTAATTATTTCTTCCAGATATTTGTTTGTCTTTATCCAATTTTTTTTGTAACGTCTTTTTTTGTTTTTTGATTGAACTGGTTCGTTTGTTCTTTTTCGCTCCTCTGTCATTTCTATTTCTACAATTTCAAGAGAGAAGTGTGGATTTAGGAGGATTGAAGTTAGACCTGTTATTTCCTTAAAGATATCATAAATATTCCCTTTTACAGGACTTTTTTTATTTGAAACTAGTTTGTTATTTTCATCGTATGTTTTTATTCTTTTTGAAATGACCAGGGGGTAAACGATTTTTACATTGTGGCCATTGTTTATTGTGGAGTGAATTTTATTTAATAGTTTTGATAGGTTTTTTGTCTGAATTTCAATTATATTTCCGTTTTTGCTGACAATATCATAAATATATCCGTCTTGTTCAACTTCTGTTTCCCCCTGGTAAATTTCCGCATATAAAACTTTTAAGCTGTGGTGAAGATTACTTTCGTTGATGGTGGAAAATCCCATTTTTTATCCTTTATCTATTTGTTTATAATATAGCTTTATAAAAATATAGTATTTTAGTGAATAGGTGAAAAATTTTTAGGCCGATATTTTTATTAATTATTGGCATAAAAACCCGTTGACTTTAGAATTTTTTGGTATAAAATGGTGGATAAGTGGGAAATAGTGGTAAAAAGTGGTAGTAAGTGGGTATGAATCTTCTAACTGGTGAATACAATAATACGATTGATGATAAGGGCCGTGTCTCATTCCCTGTGAAATTGAGAAGTGCTGTAAATCAAGACGTAGTTATGGTCACCAAAGGTTTAGATCGCTGCTTATGGCTTTTTACTGCTGAAGAGTGGGAAGCTTTTCAATCTAAATTGATGTCAAATGCATCAATGATGAAAAGTAGGAGCTTGAATGTTGTGAGACATTTTATTGCACCAGCACAACCTGTCGAGTTCGATAAAAATGGCCGTCTTTCTATTCCACAGAGTTTGCGTGATTATGCCAATCTTTCCAAGGACTGTACAATACTTGGTATTGCTAAGTACATGGAATTATGGGATGCACAAACTTATAAAGAATATCTTGCTGCGACTGAGGATTCCTTCCGAGACGCTGCAGAAGAATTCAATGATATAAATTTCTAAAAGTATAAAAATTTGTAACCAGGTGGGAATAATAAAGTGGAAATCGTACACACTCCGGTTTTGTTAAATGAGTGTTTAGAATATCTTTCTCCTGTAGGTGAGCCATTTGAGAGTCACTGTCTAATGATTGATTCGACTCTTGGTGAAGGTGGCCATACTTATAATTTCCTTAAAAAATTTCCTGGTTTATCTGTTGTGGGTTTGGATGCGGATGCTGTAATTCAATCACGTGCAAAGGAGCGTTTGGCTGAATTTGGTGACCGGGTTCATTTTTTTAACGGATGGTTTAACGAATTTTACGATAACTATCCTGAAGTGTATGAAAAACCTGATTTAATTTTATTTGATTTAGGTATTTCGGTTTTTCATTATGAGAAAGCTGAAAGAGGTTTTTCTTTTAGACATGATGAAAAACTTGATATGAGATTAAATGCAAATAGTGAAACTTCAGCGGAGGATTTAGTTAATGAGCTTCCTGAAGAAAAACTTGCAGATTTAATCTATCTCTATGGTGAAGAAAAGTTAAGCCGTAGAATTGCCAAGGCAATTGTTGAAGCAAGAAGTGGTGGAAGAATTGAATCTTCTAAGGCTTTGGCCGAAATTATTTGGAATGCGGTGCCTGCTAATTATCGTTATGGAAATATTCATCCTGCAACAAGAACATTCCAAGCTTTGCGTATTGCAGTTAATAGTGAATTGAAGAGGCTGCCAGATGCTCTTCAAAACGCTTTTAGAGATTTGAAAGTAGGTGGAAAGATGGGTGTTATTACTTTTCATTCGCTGGAAGATCGTATAGTTAAAAATTATTTTAGAAATCTGGGAAAACAGTGTGTTTGCCCTCCTGAAGTTGCAGTTTGCCGATGTGGAGGTCACTCTTGTGCTGAATTAGTTACCAGAAAGCCTGTTGTTCCAAGTGATGAAGAAATTAAAGTTAATTCTCCATCTAGAAGTGCAAAACTTAGGGTGATTAGAAAAATAAAGGATGATACAGAGTACCATCTTGCAGGGGTTATTGGATACTAAAATGAAGGGGAAGCTTAAAGATTTTATTTTCAAGTTTTTAATCTGTATTTTTGTACTTACTATTCCTGCTATGTTGTGTTTGTATGCTGTTCAGGCAAGACAGTACACAATTTTAACAAATGAAGTTAAGGACCTGGAAAAACGCCAGGAGAAATTGATAGAGGAGAACAAAAAGCTTGTAAGCGATATTGCAATTCTTTCGAGTGCAGACAGAATTGAAAAAATAGCTGTAGAAGAACTTGGAATGCATAAAGCTGAAAAGGAAGATATTGTTCGAGTTGAAATGACCGGAGAGAAAAAATGAGTGTCACATTATTGACTAAAGATGAATTGCTGTCTGCTTTGAATGGAGAACAGATTGGACATGCTGATTGTATTTTTAATGATGTTCAAACTGACAGTCGTAATGTAAGTTCTGAGAAAAAATGTATGTTTGTTCCTCTTGTTGGAGAATTTCAAAATGGACATAAGTATATTCCTGATGGTTTGGTAAAGAAAGCTTCCGTCATCATCTTAAATAAAAGTGAGTATAAGAAAGATAAAAACGTTTATGAAAAAATGGCTGGCGAAAATCCAGATGTTTGTTTTATTTGTGTAGAAAATACCTTAACTGCTTTACAAAATGCCGCTGAAGCTTATGTAAATAAAGTTGCAAAAAGCATGATTAGAGTTTCGATTACAGGTTCAAGCGGTAAGACAACAACTAAGGAAATGATGGTTGCTGTTTGTAAGGCTTATTTTGGTGATGAAAATGTAGCTTATACAAAAGGTAATTTTAATTCTGAAACCGGCCTTCCTTTATCAGTTTTTAAGATTCGAGGTGATGAAAAAATTGGTATTTTTGAAATGGGAATGAACCGTGTAAATGAAATTGGCGAAATTTCTAAGGTATGGAAGTCTCAGTATGGCATTATTACTAATATTGGAACTGCCCATATTGGTATTTTAGGTAGTCGAGAAAATATTGCAAAAGAAAAAAGAAAGTCTTTTGATTATATTCCATCTAATGGAGCAGCTTTTGTTTGTTCCAGCGATTCTTATGGTGATTTTTGCTGTGAAAATGTAAAAGGCAAGAAAATAAAATATGGTCCTGATGTTGATGAAAAAATAAGTGGTGTTAAATTTCTTGAAGATAAGGGATTGTTTGGCTGCTGCTTTAGTATTGATGGACTTAAAGTTCAACTATCTTTATCGGGCCTTTATAATTATACAAATGCTTTGGCGGTAATTGCTTGTGCAAAGGAACTTGGAATTCCTGCAGAAGCAATTAAGAAAGGTCTTGAAAATGTAACTGCTGTTTCTGGAAGAATGGAAACAAAGCAGGTTCTTTTGAAAAACAATAAAAAGGCTGTTTTGATTAAGGATTGTTATAATGCGAACCTGGATTCTATGCTTAAGGTTATTGAGTTTTGTAACAGTCTTAAAGAAATCGGTAAGAAAATTTTTGTACTGGCTGATATGAAGGAATTGGGATCTGAATCTGAAAAATCCCACCAGATTGTTGGTCAGGAAGTAAATAAGGTTAATCCTGATTATGTGTTTATGATTGGTCAGGAAATGAAAGCTTGTTTTGATGTTTTACAGAATAAAGATAAAGCTTTCTGGTATGAAGAAAAGGGAAAGGATACTTTTAGCAAAATTGCAGAAAAAATAAACTGTCTTGCTGATGAAAATGATGTAATTTTGCTTAAAGGTTCTAATTCAATGGAATTGGAAAATCTGATTCCTCTTTTGGTGAATGAAGAATAGGGATTGCAGGAAAAGATGGGTCAGTATACTTTTTATGCAAAGAAACCTTCCGAAAACTATCACAAAGTAGATATTTGGCTTTTAGCTTCTGTTTTACTTTTGTGGGGACTTGGCATGTTTGCCTTGTTCGTTTGTTCTCAAAACTTTGCGATTCGTGCTTTTTCAGATTCTCTTTATTTTGTAAAGAGACAGTTTGTTTCTTCTTTGATTGGTTTTGTTTTACTTGTTGCTTTTATGGCGACAGATATAAAAGTTGTAAGAAAGTTCGTTTCTGTTATCGTTATGCTTTCGATTGTTTTATGTGTTTTGACTTTTGTCAAACCTTTATCAATCGAAAAAAATGGTGCAAGACGTTGGTTACGAATGCCTGGAAATTTTTCTTTTCAGCCATCTGAATTGATTAAATTTGCTATGGTTTTATTTCTTGCAAATTATTTTGATAAGCAGGAAAAGTTGGAAAATCCAGAAGAAAAGACAGTTTTTCCTTGCGTTATCGGACTGATGGTTTTTGTTGGAATTGTTCTGGCTCAGAAGGACTTTTCAACAGGGGTATTTATTACAGTTTTAGGTATCCTTATCTTTTTTGTTTCGGGTGCAAAACTGAGATGGATATGGCCATTTTTGTTGATAGCAATTCCTGCTGTTTTCTTAATGGTTTTTTTGGAACCATATAGAATTCAGCGTGTGATTGGTTGGATTCGTCCAGACGAATTTGGTTCAACTATAAATTATCAGGCTTTGTCTGCAAAAAAAGCAATTACTGCTGGTGGTTTTTGGGGAAGTGGAATTGGTGCAGGCCTTACAAGAATTAACAGCATTCCTGAAATCCAGGCTGACTACATTTTTGCTGGTTGGGCTGAATCTATGGGATTTATTGGGGTAATTGCATACTTTGTTTTGCTTTGCTTCTTTACCTGGAGGGGGTATAGAGCAGCTTTGATTTGTCCTGATAGATTTTCCGCTTATGCTGGATTTGGTTGTGTATCCATTATCTTTTTGCAATCTATTGTAAATACAATGGTTGTTTGTGGTTTGTTACCTTCTACCGGTATAAACTTGCCTTTCTTTTCTTTGGGAGGTTCTTCAATCATGGTTACACTGGCAATGAGCGGATTTATATTAAATGTTTCACGTTGTGAAGAAAGTAGTGAAAAAAAATCGGAAAATGTCGAAATTTCTATAGAGACACTTTCACATTTATAAAAACTAGGGATTTATTATAATGAGTGACATGAGAGTTTTAGTTTCAGATGAGTATTTGGATAAGGATTATTTTCTTGAGGATGATTTATCTATTAATGAGGAAGAAGATAAATCTGAGAAGAAGATTAAGGTAATCAAAATCCTTTTCTGTGTTTTGTGTTTACTTTTGATTGGAGAACTTGTTGTTTATAAGTATGTAATGCCATGTTTTTCAAGTCCAAAGGTTACAGTTTCGGGCCAGGCTGCGTATTCTGCAGAAGAAATTGCCAGAATGCTTCTTCCAATGGAAAGTTCAAACTGGCTGGATTTTGATGTAAATCAGGCAGTTGCAATTATTTCGTCGGAAGCTGGAATTGAACATGTTGCTGTTGAAAAAAGATTCCCAGATAAAATTTTGATCAATCTTGAAGAAAGAAAGCCTGTTGCGGTTACTTTAGTTGTTGAAAATGGAAAAACATCTGCAATGCAGATTGATAAAAATGGAGTTTTGTTCCCTGGAAGAATGAATGCAATTTCAGATACAAATGAAGTGCCAATTGTTTCGGGTTTGCCTGTTGAATATATGTCAAAAGGAATGAGAATTCCATCCAAATACCGACCATTGATTGATCAAATTACTAAAATCAGTGATTTACCACAGAAATATTTTGCAAGTATTTCAGAAATATGTGTTCTTCCAAAGGAATATGGAAATTACGAACTTGCTTTAATTCCTTCTCAATCTAAGGTTAAAGTTCTTACTGACCGTGCATTGAATGAAGACGCATTAAAGTATATGATGATAGTATTGGACGTTGTGAATCAAATTGGAACTGATGTTTCTGAGGTTGATTTACGATATGGTTCGGTTTCTTATAGAAAGAAATAATTAGAGGTTTTTTAGAAATGGCAGATGATAAAATTGTTGGGCTGGACATAGGAACTAGTGAAATAAGAGTTGCAATTGGAGAAATTGATCCTGAAACAGGAAATGTTCAGATTGCCGGAACTGCCTCTAGAAAATCAGCCGGATTAAGAAACGGTGTAATTGTAAATATTGAAGATGCAAAAAATGCCATTAAAGAGGCTGTTGATGCAGCAGAACAGAATGCAGGTACAACTGTAGAATCTGTAATTACTGCAATTGGTGGTTCTCAGATTGAAAGTCAGAATTCAAGGGGAACTGTACCTGTATCATCAACAAATAAATCAACAAAAGAAATTTCTTATACAGATGTAAATCGTGTTATTGAATGTGCAACTGCAATAAAAGTGCCAGATGATAGAGAAAAGCTGCATGTAATTCCTCAAACATTTATTGTAGATGGAATTGGCGGAATTCAAGATCCTATTCATAGAATGGGTACACGACTTGAAGCAGAAGTTCATATTGTAACAGCTGCTAAAACAATTATTCAGAATATACGTTCTTGTATTTCTAGAGCTGATTATACACTCCAGGGAGTTATGCTTAAAACTTTAGCTCAGACTCAATCTGTGTGTCAGCAGGATGAAATGGAACTTGGTTCTATTTTGATTGACCTTGGTGCTGGTACAACAGATGTTTTAGTTTTGTTTAATGGTGCTCCTGTAAGTACAGCTTCTGTTCCTGTTGGTGGAAACTTAGTTACAAACGATATTTCTGTAGTCGCTGGTATTTCGGTTGCTACTGCCGAAGAAATTAAGGTTAAATACGGTTGTTGTTGGATTCCAAACATTACTCCAGAAAATGATGTAGAAATTATTCTTCCTGGTGTTGGAGGCCGTTCTCCAGATGTTATGATGAGATCTGAACTTTGTCCTATTATTCAGGCAAGAGTTGAACAAATTTTTAAGATGGTTAAGGCCGCTATTGTAAAAAATACAAATGATTCGATTAAACAGCTTTCTGGAAATATAATTCTTACTGGTGGTGGAGCTATGATGGATGGTGTTATCGATTTGGCTCAGAATGTTTTTAAGACATCTTCAGTAAGACTTGGTGTTCCAGAAAATCTTGGTGGTATTCCAGAAGATTATAGAAGACCTGATTTTGCAACAGCAATTGGTCTTGTTCTTGCAAATAAATCTTTAATTCAGAGTCATGATTCTAAAAAGAAAATTAGAGGCCATGCGGTCAAAAAAGATAAATCTAAATCTGGAGAAAGTATATTAAAAAAAATATTTAAATCCTTTTTCTAGCTAGAAAATATGCAAAATATTTGTATATAATATTTGTGTATTTTGTATATATTGAGGGGAACATTGCTTGGGGAAGCAATTGTAAAAAGTGGGAGGCAATATATGGGAAGTCTTGGTATTTCTATAATTGAAGACGATTCAAACTACAATCAGGCATTTACTGAAAATAGCCCTACCGTTATTAAAGTTGTAGGTTGTGGCGGTGGTGGTTCTAACGCTGTAAACCGCATGATTTCACGAGAATTAAGCAACGTCGATTTTATTGTTTTAAATACAGATTTACAGGCATTGGGAAAATCAAATGCCAAAACTAAGCTTGCTATTGGACAGAAGGTTACTAAAGGTCTTGGAGCCGGTGGTAGACCAGTTATTGGAGAACAAGCTGCAGAAGAAGATAAAGAATTAATTACAAATGAACTGCGCGGTGCAGATATGGTATTTATTACTGCAGGTATGGGAGGAGGAACTGGAACTGGTTCTGCTCCTGTTGTTGCCAGAATTGCAAAAGAACTTGGTTGTCTTACAGTAGCAGTAGTTACAACTCCATTTGAGTTTGAAGGCCATGTTCGAATGCGACAGGCTAAAGAAGGACTTGAAAAACTTCACGCGCAGGTTGACTCACTTATTGTTATCCCAAATGAACAGCTTTTTAAAAATATAGATAAAAATCTTACTGTAAAAGAATCTTTCCGCAAGGCTGACGAGGTTTTATGTCAGGGTGTAGAAGGAATTTCTAATATCATTACTTCTCCTGGTGATGTAAATACCGACTTTGCTGATGTACGAAATGCGATGGCTGGTCAGGGAAATGCAATTTTTGGAATTGGTGTTGGTGAAGGTGAAAATCGTGCAACAGATGCGGCCTACAACGCTATTAATAATCCAATGCTTGAAAATTCTAAGATTGATGGTGCTAAAAATCTCCTTATCAATATTTGTGCTTCAGAAGAAATTACTTTAAGTGAAGTAGGTGAAATCTGTAAGATTGTTACTGCATCTGCTGATCCAAATTACAATATGTTCTGGGGACAGGTAACTCAGCCTGAATTAGGTGATAAGATTAGTGTAACAGTTATTGCTACTGGTTTTGAAACAAGAGATACAGAAGTAGAAGCGAAGGAAGAAGATACTGTAGTAGAACAGCCAAAAGTTTTGCCAGAAAATGTAGTAAGTTCTAGTGAATTGGATAGACTTCTTCATGGTAAAGCAGTGGCTTCGGCAGATAGATCTGTAAATCAGTTTGTTTCTAAGAAAGATATTGATGAAGAAAATGTAAAAAAGGCAGAAAAAGGCTCTCTTGCGGCAGGTTTGTTCCAGGAAGACGAATTGAGCCAGGGAACTTTTGTTTCAAGAAAAACATTTGCTACACCTCCTGCTGGTTTTGATTTAAATAGTTCTGATTTGTCTACTCCTGCAATTTGGGGTAAAAATTCAGAATATGGACGTACAATAAATCTTTCTGATGACTAATTTATAAGAATTAAGCTTATTAATGACTATAGACGAATTACTTAATCAGTTTTATTCAGATTTAATTCTTGTAAAAAGAGATTCTGAACAGACTGCTTTAACATATAAGATTTCTTCTGAGGAATTTTTGAAGTGGCTTGCAACTGAACATACAAAATTAAGGGATGTAAAGCCTCAAACTCTCATGTATTATTTGATAAAGCGTCAAACTGATGGGTGTACGGAATTAACTATAGCAAAAGATATTTCTGGTATAAGAGCTTTGGGTGATTATCTTGTAAGAAAAAATTATTGGGATGAAAATCACGCTCTTTTACTGGATAAACCAAAAGCATCAAGAAAACTTCCAAGGGTTTTGTCTATAGAACAAATTGATGCACTTTTAGATTCAATTGACACAAGTAATCCAAGTGGTATAAGGGATGATGCCCTTTTTGAATTGATATATTCTTGTGGACTTCGAATAAGTGAAGCTTGCGATTTAAAACTTGCTAATGTTCATATGGAAGAACGTTTAATTTTGGTTCATGGAAAAGGTGATAAAGAAAGACTTGTTCCTTTTGGTGACAGAGCTGCTGAGAAAATTCAGATATACCTTGAAAAAGTAAGGCCTTTATTCACAAAGGGTAAAAATGTTCCTGAACTTTTTGTAAATTATAAGGGCGAGGCAATTTCAAGAAAAGGGGTTTGGAAAAGATTTCAAACTTTGGAACAGAAGAGTGGAGTTACAGCCAAGGTTCATACTCTTCGTCATTCATTTGCAACTCATTTATTGGCAGGTGGGGCAGATTTACGTTCTGTGCAAGAATTGCTGGGACATAGTGATTTGAGTACAACAACAATTTATACACATGTAACAGATGATCAGCTGGAAAAAGCTCATGAAAAATACTTTCATATAGAAAATTAGGGAGAATGGAATTTATGAAAAAAAATCTAATTATGCTTGTTTTTTCAAGTATTTTATTATTATCTTTTATGTCATGTGGTGTTTCTAATAGATCTATTCTCCGTTATCAGAAACTGGAAGAAGGAGTTTCAAATCCAACTACAGTTGATGAATTAAAAGACGCCATTAAAAAATACGGGGAAAGAGCAGCTGATATACAACTTGCCAATGGTCAGATAGGTATTTGGTATAAAATATTAGGAACCCGTTATATAGATCAGAAAATGTATGGAGAGGCCTTAAAATGTTTCCAGGAGGCCTTGAAGTTTTATCCTGATAATCAAAATCTGTATTATTATATTGGTGTATGTGCAGGTTATATGTCTCATTCGGCCATGGATTTTGGTGCGAGTGGAAGTTCTGAAGTTAAGTATAATTATCTTAAGCTTGCTGAAGAAGCTTATTTACGTGCAATTTCGATAGAAGACCGTTATGTTCGTGCCCTTTACGGATTAGGTGTTCTTTATGTTTTTGAACTTGATGAGCCAGAAAAGGCAATTCCTCATTTGGAAAAGGCACTTACTATTGACACAAAAAATATTGATGCCATGTTTGTTCTGGCTAGAGCTTATTATTCAACCTACGAATTTGATAAGTCTGCTCAGGTTTATGATAAAATTATAGCAACAACAAAATCTGCCCAAACAAAAGCGACCGCAGAGGAGAATAAAAAAATAGTACTTGATGCAGCTTATCAAAACTGATGATTTACTAATTTTACATATTTCACTAAATAGAATTACCTTCCTTAAGTATTCAGAAAAGAAAATTTTGGCAAAAAAACTTGACAGTTCTCGCTCCCTTGCATTACTGTCTATAGAAGAGATTGAAACAATCATTGGCCGCCAGATACAAAAAAGAGTGGTTTGGAATGGTTTGGAAAATCTTAGAATGGCAGAAAGGGCCTTCCTTTATTGTGAAACTTTTAATATTAAGATTTTGCTAAATGAAGATCCTTACTATCCAGAATTATTAAGACAGATTTCCGATCCTCCTTATCTTTTATTTTGTCGTGGTGACTTAGAGCTCTTGTCTAAACCTTGCGTTTCAATTGTTGGAACTAGGCGTTTGAGTAGTCCTGGTAGAAGTGCAGCAAGAAATTTTGCTTACGATGCTGTTATGGATTCCTGCAATGTTGTAAGTGGACTTGCTACAGGTGCTGATGGATATGCTCACCAGGGGGCTTTAGATGCTTTTTTTGATTGTGATGAAAAGAATGCAGATTTATCAAAACTTGGTAGAACTATTGCGGTGATTCCGAGTGGGATAGATGATATAATTCCTTCCTGTCATAAAAAAATGGCTGGTCAGATTTTGCAAACGGGTGGTTGTATTATTAGTGAATACGAACCCAAATTGGAAATGGCTAACTGGCATTTTGTAGGCAGAAACAGAATTATTGCAGGTTTGTCAGCGGCAACAGTGGTAATTGAGGCACCAGATGGAAGTGGGGCTTTAATAACTGCGGATTTTGCATTGGGATACAACAGAGATTTAATGTTTCATAAAGTTGGTTTCAATGAACAAGCTGTTTATATTTCTGGTCTTGTAAAAAAGGATCTTGAAATAAAATATGCTGCTGGAAAAGTTAGCAAATATAAAATGCAAAATACAATGGCTCGTTACCTTGATTCAGGGGCACTTGTTATTGAAGATTATAAGGATTATTGTAAAGCATTAATTGAAAGTCCTGGTTCCAGGTCTGCAAGATCAGAGCAGGGGCTTTTTTTTGATGATTAGGAAAGGTTATGGCTGAAAAGAAAACAACTAAGAAAACTACCAAAAAGGCAAAAACACCACAGACACTTGTAATTGTAGAGTCTCCAACTAAGGCCCATACAATTGAAAAGTATTTAGGTTCTGGTTATGTGGTTAGAGCATCGGTTGGACACTTAATCGATTTGCCAAAATCTAGAATGGCTATTGATATTGAGAATGGCTTTCAGCCGGAATATATAACCGTACGTGGAAAAGCAAAGCTTTTGAAGGAATTACAGAAGGAAGCAAAAAAATCTGAAACTGTCCTTCTTGCATCCGATAATGACCGTGAAGGAGAAGCTATTGCCTGGCACTTAAATCGTGCCCTGCGAGATAAAACAACTGCTAAAATCAATCGAATTGTATTTAATGAAATTACACCAACTGCTATTACAGAAGCTGTAAAACATCCTGGAGAAATTATTGAGTCAAAGGTTGATGCTCAGAAGGCTCGACGTGTTCTTGACCGCCTTGTTGGTTATAATCTAAGTCCTCTTTTGTGGGCAAAGGTAAAGAATGGTCTTTCTGCAGGTCGTGTACAGTCTGTTGCTCTTCGTCTTATTTGCGAAAGAGAAAAAGAAGTGGAAGACTTCCTTCCAGAAGAATATTGGTCTTTGGATGCCGATTTTACCAAGGGAAAATCAAGTTTTATTGCACATCTTGTAAAATATGCCGGTGAAAATCCTGATTTGAAGTCAGAAGCTGCCGTAAAAGAAATTATGGACAAGATAAAGAACTCTACTTGTAAGGTTTCTTCTATCAAAAAAACAGAAAAAACTGTTCGTCCTAAAGCTCCTTTTACTACATCAAAATTACAGCAGGCCGCTGCTAACCGTTTAGGATTTACATCTCGTAAAACAATGCAGATTGCCCAGCAGCTTTATGAAGGTATTCAGATTGGACAGAATAATGTCGGTCTTATTACATACATGCGTACAGACTCTGTTCGTATTTCTGAAACTGCTCTTGCCGATGTAAGAGATTGGCTTTCAAAAAATCATCCATCAGAACTTCCTGCAGAACCAATTCATTATGCTGTTGGAAAATCTGCTCAGGATGCACATGAAGGTATTCGTCCTACCTATGTTTCATATACTCCAGAAAGCATAAAGGAATCCTTGACTCATGATCAGTTCCGTTTGTATTCAATTATTTGGGAAAGATTTGTTTCTTCTCAGATGAATAATGCAAAAATGGTAACTACATCTGTTGAAATTACTGCTGGCGATGCAATTTTCCGTGTAGCGGCTTCAAAGATTGCAGAAAAAGGTTTCTATCAGGTAATTAAACTCCTTTCTTCAAAAGAAGACAAATCTACATCATTGCCTGCTATGAAAGAAGGAGAAGAATTACATGTTGATAACTTCCATCCTGAACAGCATTTTACACAGGGACCTGCCAGATATACTGATGCTTCAATTGTAGCAATGCTGGAAGAAAAAGGAATAGGTCGTCCATCAACTTATGCAACCATTATTTCTGTTTTGCTGGATCGTTATTATGTAACCCGTTCAAATAAGCAGCTTATACCAACACAACTTGGTAGAATGATTAATAAGATTTTAGTTGAAAGTTTCCCAGAAGTAATCAATGAAGAATTTACTGCTAAGGTAGAAAATGAACTTGATGAAGTAGAAGAGGGAAAACTTGTTTGGAATACAATTATTTCAGATTTCTTTGGTCCTTTCAAAAAGCGTGTAGATGATGTAATGGAACATCAGGAATCAATTAAGGGCTTCCTTGATGAGGAAACAGACAAGGTTTGTGAGCTTTGTGGTAAACCAATGGTAAAAAAACTTGGTCGTTTTGGTTTCTTCCTTGCTTGTTCAGGTTTCCCAGAGTGTCATAATACAAAATCAATTCCTCTTGCTAAGTGTCCTGTTTGTGGTACAGGAGAAATTGTTGAACGTAAGACAAAGGGCCGTGGAAAGGCCTTCTATGGTTGTACAAATTATCCAACTTGTACCTTTATCAGTCACTTTAAGCCAATTGATCAATACTGTCCAAAATGTGGCTGGTTCCTGGTAGAAAAGTTTGATA
>SAMEA3663057__coassemble_126_pt1 | contig 27349 bp, 22 predicted proteins | sample SAMEA3663057__metabat2_low_PE_007 | metagenome-assembled genome bin SAMEA3663057 (sample SAMEA3663057) | pig gut metagenome | biome: pig gut; feature: pig-associated habitat; material: faeces | place: France | collected 2012
ATATTAAAGTTTGCAGTCTTAGTACGAAGATAAGCCTGAGGAATATGGCGGGTAAGAGAAAGCAGCAAAGCAGCTCCGTGTTCTGCAACCGCATAAGGTGAATAAACAGGCACACGAACAACTTTTATTCCAGCTTCAGAAGCCGCTTTCAAATCAACATTATTAAAACCTGCACAACGCAAGGCAATCAGCTTTACGCCGCACTTTTTTAACACATCAATAACTTCTGCATTCACCACATCATTTACAAAGACGCAAACTGCATCAAAGCCCTGTGCTGTCAAAGCCGTATTTTTATTCAACTTGTAATCGCGGAAATCAATTTCATAATTAAATCCACCATCCACATTTGCCTTTGTAAACGAAGCCTTATCATAAGAACGGGTATCGAAAAATGCAATTTTCATGTTGTGAGCCTCCTCTAACTCTATAAATAAGTTAACAATTTGGCCTATGAATCGTCAATTAATTAATTTCGACAACAAGAAGATTTAATAATGTGATATCAATAAAAAAATTCTAAAACTTATTCAATTTCTTTCTTTAATACATCAATAATAGCTTGATGTAGGACTTGCAAAAAAAATAGCAGCTGTATCAAGTTCACCTTCATTACCATAACGGCTTAAAGGAATCATTGCTTTTTAGCACAAGCACGTGCATCACGGAATGAACCGAACAAGTCAATATTCATTTCGCTAACATCTGTAAATATCAAATATAACTTATTTCTTCATCATTTCATAGAAAATAATTGATGAAGCCTGTGCAACATTTAACGAATCAATACAAGACTCTTCCACCCCGTCAGACATTCCAGCCCAAGGAATAATTACCAGTTCATCACAGTTCTTTTTTACAACATCACTAATGCCGTTTTCCTCGTTTCCAAGAACAACCAGCAGGGGTCTGTCCCCTTTATCACCCTTAGATAAAGACGCAAGATCGCTTACTTTTTTCTTTGCATCAAGACTAGTTCCAATCCTAATCATTTTACCCTGCATTGCTTCAAGTAAACGAGCCGAAGAACGAACAGAATAAATGTTTACATACTCCATCCCACCTTCTGCAACTCTGTATGATGATGTAGTGATAGAGGACTGAGCCTCGTCCAAAGGAATTACAATATTTTTAATACCAAAAAAAGCAGCCGAACGTACTATTGCACCAAAATTATTTGCATTTCCAATACGATCAAGTAAAACCGCATTTTCGTGATTTTCTACCCATGAATCATTAATATCAGAATCCAAAGGCTGAATTTCTGGAGCTTCAATCATTGCAACAACTCCCTGATGGTGAACAGTTCCACTCAACTTTTCCAAATCACCAGCAGGTTTCTGATTATAAATTCCATGATTTTTTGCAAGTTTTCGACAAAGTCCTCCAAATTTTGGAGCAACTTCTTCTGTAAAATAAAGACGCCGAATTTTTTCAGGATGATTTTTTTCCAGTTTTTTTACAGTTGCAAATCCGCAAACTGCTAGTTCATTTCGTTTTGTATTTTTCATATTTTTATATTATTATAGTGTTTATAGCAAATTAACACAAACGAGAAACAAAAGGACTTCAATGTTATTATTTTAGAAGAGGATATAAAAATATGAGAAAATCAATTCTTTTTATTACAGGTTTGCTTTGTGCATTCCAGGCTTTCGCTTTTGAAAAAAATCTTTTAGTTAAAGAAACTTTCAATACAGACAGCATCACCAAGCTGAATTTTAATCTTACATATGAAGATGTTGTTATACAAAAAGTTTACAGCGATGAAATTACAATGGAAATTTACAGTAACTACAAAAAAAAGCTCCCTTCCTATGAAGTAAACAACAAGGCTCTGGAATTAAAATCTACAAGCAGTCACATTTTTAATTATGATTTATGCAAAATTTTTCTTTATATACCAGAAGATTACAAAATGCAGGAAGTTTTAATTAATACAACAAGTGGTGACATACAAATTAACGTATTAAATGCAGAAAATATGTCTATAAATTCAACAAGTGGTGATATTGATGCAGAAAATTTAAATTCTGATGAAGATTTTTCTGCAACTGCTATAAGTGGTGACATAGATATAGAAGATATAAAGGCAAAAACAATCACTCTTAAAACAAATAGCGGCGATATAGATGTAGAACAAACTCAAGTTGAAGATATGAACCTTAGAACCACCAGCGGCAGTATTGAATCTGACAAGTTCGATGGTGAATACCTGAGTTTAGAATCTAATAGCGGAAGTATAGAATGCAACAATACAGGCTGTAGCTATTTTACAGCAAGTGCAATCAGCGGAGATATTACTTTGATATTGAACAATGCACCTTCTGCCGCCTCTTCAATTAAAACAAAAAGTGGAGATATTGAATTAGTTATACCTAAAAACCAGGGATTCGATATTGTTGCCTCATCAAACAGTGGCCGCCTTCACGATGAAATAAATGATACAAGCACTTCGGCTCGCGGTGAATTCCGCAGCAGCTATTACGGAGGAGGTTCTGAAATTACAGTAAAAACCAATTCCGGAGACATCACAATCGATAATTAAGTACTAATTCCTTTCATCCTTATCAATTTAAATAAAGAAGTAATTGGGATTGAGTTTAGACAGAATGATAGTAGAGTTGAATATCCTCTTGGCTTAGAAAGCATCACTTTTAAATCTGCATTTTTTTATTCAGTTGAAATTGATGATGAAATCGAAATTAATTATCCATTTATAAAAGAACTATTTTAAGATATTGCCAAAGAAGATAATGCACACAGGCCTTACAGTGACCTTTGCATTAAACGAAAAGAATCTATTTTTTGGAGAATCATTCATTATTTAATCAAGAAATACTTTATCAATACAATCCAAATTAAATTTTCCATTCTCTTCGTTTTTAATTAATCGTTCATAGTAAATTTTGATGTCTGGAAAATTCTGAACTTCGATTTTTAATAAAGAATCTGCATCTTCTTTATAAAAAAGAGTTTTTAATCTTATTAGAATAATTCTGGCTAACAAATTAGCGACAATTGATTCTGTGGTATTATAATACGGAATAGTGCAAACAAATTTTTCCTGCTGCTCAATTAATCTGTTCTTTATTTTCTCAATTTCAAAATCAGATATGTTTTTTATAACAGACTTCAAAATATACTCTTCAGGTTTCCCCCATACACATCTGTCTTGATAATCAAAAGGACTTATTGCAATTGATATTTTTGATGAAAACAATGGTATTAAGAAATTTCCAAGTATTAATGGTGCTATATATATATCAACGCTTTCAAGAGGTATAGAAGTATACGATTGCAGGAACTCCAAATCTTTCTCAATATTGTTTTTAGATTCAGTAGATAAATCAAACTGAGATTTGTTCAAAGTTGAAAAAAACTTGTTATAATTTGATTTTTCATACAAGTCTCTTATTAGGACGACAAGTTTTTCAAAACTTTCATTTTGTTTGAGTTTTTCAAGGGTTTCGTTTTTCAGAGGAACATTTGTTTCATTCAGTGAGATTAAAAAAGGAATCTCCAATAAAACAGAAAAATCATTTAAACTAGCACAAAAGTTTTCCAGAACAGTAAATACATCATCTGTCTTAAATTTGGAAAAGAATTTAATAACATCATCTTTATATGGATGACTCATCATTTCTTTTCCCCAAAATTTCTTGGCTAAAGAATTCCAGTAATCATTTACTGTAAGAAGAGATGAAAAGAATTCAATCCGTTCATCAATTGCATAGTTAATTTTCATTTTCTTTCCTCCTATTATAAAGAGCTTCAAAAATTGCCTTGGTTAATATTTTGCTAAAGCACAACCTCTAAATTTTTTATCAACTATATGGTTGACGATTTTCCAAAAATTGACAATCGTCATACCTGTCTTCTTCTAGCATTATAAGACAAATTCATTCTTTTACAGCGCTATAAAATCATTTATTATAACTATTTCTTCCTGAGGATCTGGTTCAAAGTGATAAAGACCCATATTACAGAACTGTTTTTCAGTAAGGCGTAAGATTCTAAAGTCCCACTATCAGGAATATATTTTTTTAAATTCTATTTAGATGTTTTTCTACACCTTTTACGGTTATTTGTTATTATGAAACTGCTGAAATATAACTTAGCTGACTTTTTGCAATACTTGCATTTCTAAAACCGCGCAAATGATGAGTTCAAGATCTTCAAGAGGGATAAAAACTTTTCGTTAGTTCAATATGCTGTTCAATTGTTAACTGATTTGATGTTAAATGTAATTCACTTGGCTGTGTTATTTCTAAAATTCTAAATCCTTCCATGACAAAAGGATAACACGAAACCTTCTAAAAGAAAAAAAGGGGCTGTCCTTAAAGTTGAAATATTTTCAATAAATGGCAGCCCCTTTAACGAGTCTCCGAGCAGCTATGCTGCGAAGGTCTCCGCCCTAAAACCCGCATGGTAAATTGCTGTCGCAATTTGCTATTTACATAAAAAAAGCACCCAGTTAAGGGTGCCGTATCATCCGAGATGCTTACCGAGGCTATTATCCAAAGATTCACTCGGCTTTTCACTTATAAAATAGTATAGTAATATGGATTTGTCAAGAAAAATTACTCTATTTTCTACTTTTGGAAATCCTTCTGCCAGTTATCAATATTTGCATTACCCATTCGTTTGAGAAGTTTTTCAGCTATTTGCGTTCTGTTTATCAGATACATATTTCTATGAAAGACCGATATTTCTTCAACAATTTCTTTCACATCACAAAACTTAGCAAGAATTTTTAATAAATCATAATACGAAAGATTCTTATGTGTACAACCTATAGAATTTTTCAATTCTCTATAATTATTTAGCTCTGGAATTCCAAGTAGCTTAAATCGAGTTATCAGTTCCAGATGAGCACAACAGTTTCGCGCATATTTCAATGTATGAAGAATTCGCTGGAACAAATCATCATCCTGCAACAAAAGTCCAAAATCGCTCAAAACTTTTGTTTTAATCACATCTTTCTGAAAGCAGTATGTAAAATATAAATCACCAAAACTAAAATCTTTAATGATTACCCAAAACGGTGGTTTATTATAAGTTTTTACATAATCTTTTTCACGTTTTTTACGTTCAATAAAACCTAGCTTAACTGTTCCGTTTAGCATTCTTGTATTACGCTTGAAAAGATCAAATGTCATAAAGGTTGAATAAAGATAATTGTTCGTAACGCTGGGTGTCTGATAATATTGCCGCTCTCTGTAATTAAGTGTATCACTTATCGTAGTACAAAACTGGCTTGCAAAATTATACGCAAGAGATGTTTTTAATCGAGCTTCTACCTCAAATATTTTTTGCAAGGTTAGAATTCTGAGTTTTGTATCAAACTTGTAAATTTCATAAAAATCTTCAAAAAGAATATTTTCATAATCTTTTGGTTTAATAGACTTCAGTAGGATATTTTCGGTTCCATTGATAATATCAAAATAATTGTATTTCTTAAGAAGTTCTTTTGCAGTCTGCTCATCATTAAACTGGAGATTTCGTGATTTTAAGCAAAAGGACCTGTTCGTCAATTGTTTTGAATTCTTTATCTATCGACATAAAATCAATTTAACACAGTTTGGTATTTTTGTCTTTCGTAATATGGTATTAAAAAAAAGAAGTCCGCGGTCCCTATTGATGCAAAGCACCCACTGCATAAGCAGGAGAAGAACTTCCGCGGCTCACGGTTTTAATATATCAGATGTTTTTACTAAATTATAATAATATCTAAAAGTTGTATTCCTGCATGAACGGAATCTTCCACCGCTTTTGACTCTTCAGGAGAAAGCATGCAATAAACAGAATTTATCAAATCAAGATTTTCTTGAATACGCTGTTTTTTTTGAGTCAGAATAATCATTGTCCAGAACGCTGATAAAACCCGCTGATTCGGTTTTAAATCTACTGGTTCAAGAGTTCGTACAGCAGTTCCATCAAAATAGCCTTCAATTGTCATGATGCACCCCCTGTAAAAGAATCCAATAATATTATGACACACTTTATGATTTTTTAAATTAAGTTTCTAGTTTAAATAATAAAAGGAGCCGTTTCCGACTCCTTTATAAAAAACTTACCTTTTTAGGTTTTCACTTTATGGCAGAAACTCGCCGCTTTTTTAGCATTTCACTTATAGTAGAAGCTCACCATCTGAACAAATATAACAATGGTTTTTTGCAGATGTAAAGGCTAATACGCATCGAAAATGAACTAATTTCTACATTTTGGCAAGCAATTCAGCTTTTTTTGCTTTGTACTCTTCATCATCTATAAGATCTTGTTCTCTAAGCTTTTTAAGTTTTGACAGTTGCTCGGCTATATCTATTTCAGATGTGTCATCCAATATAATATTGCTTTTTTCTGTATTAGATAAATCAGATTTCTTATTTATATTAATTTTTCGTGTCGCATATCCATAATTATCTGGATTAGAAAGCATCTTACAAGCATCGCTTATTCTTTTTTCTTTTGCATAGTCAATTGCTCTTTTTCCATCTTTATTTCTTATATTTATATCAACTCCATATTCAATCAGAAGTTTTATATTATCTGTTTGCTCATTTTTTGCAGCACATATAAGGGCAGAATCACCATCTGAATCAGTACAATTAAGTTCTGCTCCATTATTTATAAGAAGTTCTACTGCATCCGGAGTACCGTATTGGGCAGCAATCAGATATGCAGAATGTAAACTTGGTGTTCTTATGTCTATTAATGCACCGTTTTCTAATAAAAGTTTCATAATATCAAGTTTTGAATCATAAGAAGCATACATTAAAGATGTCCAATCTTTATTACTTCCTTTTGTCCTTCTTGCGTTTACATCAGCACCATTTTGTATAAGTAATTCACAAATTCCGTAGTTTCTACTAGAAGCCATAATTAATGGGGTACAACCGACAGGGTTATAACATTCAGTATTTGCACCTTTTTCAATAAGTAATCTTACAATTTCTGTATAATTATTAAAAGTTGCCCAAGTAAGAACAAAGTCATCATTATAAGATGTATTTACATTAGCTCCATATTCAATCAGAAGTTTTGCAATTTCAGGTCTATTATAATACATAGCTCGCATTAAAGGCGTATCATTTTCTTTATCCGTAATATCAGGATAAGCTCCATTTTCTAATAAAAATTTTGTTGCACTAAGTTGGTTATTTTCTACTGCTATAAATAAAGCAGACATTCCACCAGGATCTTTTGCATTAATATCTGCCCCATTATTTAGCGCATTTTGCATTTTTGCTATATCACCGTTACTTGCATATTCTACAAACATTGTGGAGCTAAATCCACTTTTTAATAGTTTTGCACCTTCGTTGAGTGCTAATCCTGCTAACCCTGATAATATTCCCATATTTATATCACCTTTTTCTTAATTGTTTGATTAAATAAGAGTTTAGTAAAAAATCATAACGTAATTACTGTAAACAATGCATTTTTGTTGGTGAATTGCGACAAGAAGGCCCTGAACATGTCCAAAGTTTGTTACTATGGGCTGGTCTTACAGCTTCACCACAATAAATACAATTATTGCCATCCGTAATTCCAACATGCATTTTTGTTACGTTCATTTTACATAGTTTTCCGTAACGGCTCCAAAGACATTTATCACTTCCAGTCTTTAATTCTTCGCCACAAAATCTACATTTCATAAATTTGAACAATTTTCCATCCTAAACCTGAAGTTTGCTGTAACCATTTTCCTTTTGCTTCTTCTTTACTCTTTGCTTGAATAATTTGGGAAGCTTGAATTCCATTTTTCTGTAAATAAATAATTTTAAACCTTTTCATACACAACTCCTTTCTTCTTTGACAGTTTATTCTATTTAAATGGCGAAATGATAATTGTGACCAGCAGGACTAAACATCACTTTTCGTTATACCAATCTTTTTATCACTTGCATATTGCAAGTATAACATACAATTGTACATTACGCTAGTGTATAAATTTCAAATAGACTATCAAAATGCAAGTAATGACAGAACAACAACTACATGAGACACTTTCCCAAAACATAAAGAAATATCGCAAGGGAAAATATACTCAAGAACAGCTTGCTGAAAAAATCGGAGTTTCTTCACAAAACATAAATGACATAGAAGGAAAACGACGTTGGCCAAGAGAATCGACCTTAATCAAAATAGCAGATGCTCTTAAAATAGAAGTATATCAGTTATTTATACCGAATGATTTAGGCAATATCCAAATAGTAAATACTGATGAAAACGAAAAAATACGAATTACGATTCAACAACGACTAGTTTCTGACTTTAGGAAATCTATGAATAATATGCTTGATAAGTGGAGTAAAAAAGACTTATAAAAAAAGCCAACTCTGAATTATCAGAACTGGCTTTTCTGTTTTAGATTATCCGGTCAAGCCGGACAATGACAAATCCTTGATACTTTTTGCGACGTTTGCGCAGCAAACTCGTCAATTAAGATTTTTGACTTGTCAAAAATCTTAATTATCTCCAAGGATTCTGTCGGTCACTTTCGCGACCTTACCTAGTTTTGACAGCTTGCTGCCAAAACTAGCACATCACATCTATCTCCATGGATTCTCAGTTGGATATCTAACTCCAGCTGGCTGGTTATATCCAATCTCGCTTACGTCTACACCGATGTACTTGAATACTTCGAAGAGAGCCTTTCCAAAGTGGCCGAATGCAACGGCACCGTGGTGTGGGAATCCTTTTTCGATGAGCCAGTGACGATAGAAACGGCCCATTTCTGGAATTGCGAATACACCAATTGATCCGAATGAACGTGAAGCAACTGGAAGAACTTCACCCTGTGCAATGTATGCGCGGAGGATATTATCTGCAGTTGACTGCAAGCGGTAGAATGTGATTGGACCTGGAGCGATATCTCCTTCCAAAGTTCCGTTTGTAACTTCGATTGGAAGAGCACGTGCCATAATCTTCTGATACTTCATTTCGCAGAATGCAAGTTTCTTTGAACATGTATTTCCACAGTGGAAGCCCATGAATGTATCCTGAAGAGTATAATTTGTCTTACCCTTGATTTCTTCATTGTACATATCTTTTGGTACAGAGTTATTGATATCGAGGAGAGTAACGATATCACCAGAAACGATTGTACCGATGAATTCAGAAAGACATCCGTAAATATCAACTTCACAAGAAACTGGAATTCCTCTTCCTGTAAGGCGGCTGTTTACATAACAAGGAACGAAACCGAACTGTGTCTGGAATGCTGGCCAGCATTTTCCTGCAATTGCAACGTACTCGCGGTATCCTTTGTGAGCTTCAACCCAGTCAAGGAGTGTAAGTTCGTACTGAGCAAGTTTAGCAAGAACTTCAGGCTTTTTGTTTCCTTTTCCAAGTTCTTTTTCCATATCAGCAACAACTTCTGGAATTCTCTTATCGTTAGCATGTTTGTTGAATGCTTCGAACAAATCAAGTTCTGAGTTTTCTTCAATTTCAACACCGAGGTTGTAAAGCTGTTTGATTGGTGCGTTACAAGCAAGGAAGTTGAGTGGACGTGGTCCGAAAGAAATAATCTTAAGGTGATTCAAAGCATAAACTGCCTTTGCAACTGGCAAGAAGTCGTGAATCATATCTGCACAGTCTTCTGCATCACCTACTGGATATTCAGGGATATAAGCCTTAATGTTGCGAAGCTGCAAGTTGTAAGAAGCGTTGAGCATACCACAGTAAGCATCTCCACGTCCATCCATAAGGCTTCCACCAGACTCTTCTGCAGCGGCACAGAACATTTTTGGACCGTCAAAGTGTTTAGCAAGTAATGTTTCAGAAATTTCTGGTCCGAAGTTTCCGAGGTAAACACAAAGTGCGTTACATCCAGCCTTTTTAATATCTTCCAAAGCCTGAACCATGTGGATTTCGCTTTCTACGATACAAATTGGGCATTCGTAAATATCATCTGCTCCATATTTTTTTGTGTAAGCTTCTACAAGAGCCTTTCTTCTGTTTACTGAAAGTGGCTCTGGGAAACAGTCGCGGCTAACTGCGACAATACCAATTTTCATTTTTGGTGAATTATTATTCATTTTTTGCTCCTATTTTAAGAAGATTCTTCTTCTTTTATTTATTTTTTGCTAAATCAATATTGATGCCGGTAAGACCTACAAAAGCACCCTGTTTTGCTTCATTTGAATCTGCATGTGCAATGAGCCACTTGTTACGAGCCCAGAGTAGCTTATCTTCCAGATTCTTTTCTGTAATCTTTGGTTTTTCTGTATTTGTATCTTTTGGAAGAACGATGATTACACGGAAGCCTTCTTTACTTACTTCACCATTTTTTACAGCGTTACATGGTGCATAGTGCAAAGTTGTTTCATATACTTCTACAACAGTTCCTTTTGGAACATAGAAAGCTTCAACTGCACTTGTGTTCAATTTCCCATTTTTTACAGACTGAAGTGGCGCTAATAAAAGTACCATATCATTTGAAGGGATATTTAATTCTGAACCGCGATGATATTCAAGACAGTTCAATTTTGTATTGTAACCGTTACAGTATCCAACCTGAATTGGCATTCCACCGTAAGCATTGTCACTAAATTCTTTTGCAATTGGTAAAGATTCGAGTCCTGCATCACCTGGTTCGTAGATTGTTGCGTTTGCAGGTTTATCAGTTGTATCATCCAACTTTTTTAAAAGATCACTTACATCATAACCTGTAAGGACTTTTCCATACTTCTCAAAACTATGAGAAAAGACAGATTTAATACGCATTTTTTTTGCTCCTGAGTTTTTAAGATGTCCTACCTGAAAATTGCCAGCTCAGAATATGACCTCTTCCATATTATATATTAACACCATAGAGAATATTTGACAGTAATAAATTTCACCTAACTTAACAAATTTAAATTTTTTTTGAAAAAAAACTTGCATTCTATCTAAGTCATGTTATTATAAAGACGTGGTTAGGGAACCGAGATAAGGACGGCTACCGGCTGCTTGTAGAGGAGGCAATAATGCAATTTCCGACAAAGACAACACGCCAGGACGTGGCTAAACGTTAGACCATAAAGCTACCAGCTGCTAATCGCTGGATATATTTTAAGGTGCAGTTCTACGTGAACTTTAGCATCAAACAGGCCGCCGAAACAGGCGGCTTCTTTTTTTAACGTAGAGTTTTTTCCAAGAATTAGAAATCTTTCTTATATTATTCAATTAAAACTTAAATCATAATCCACTATATGAGTAAAATTTTATCAGAATACTTTAAAAATTATTTTAGAATCGGAGCCGCCTTAAACGGACTTTTTTACACACATCGCCCAAAAATGTTTAAATTTTTTCCTGACAGCGACATTGTAAAAAAACATTTCAATCTTATTGTATGCGAAAATGATACAAAAATGGAAAATGTTTATCCAAAACCAGGATATTTTAATTTTAAGAATGCCGACAAATTTGTACGATTTGGACGTAAAAACAAAAAAGATATTCGCTGGCATACTCTGGTTTGGCACAATCAATCTCCAAATTGGATTTTTAGAAATAAAGATGGAAGTTTTGTTTCAAAAGAAGAACTCGAAGCTCGTCTTAAAAAATATATTTTTACAATTGGAAAACGTTACGGAGACTATATCACTTCGGTTGATGTAGTAAACGAATGTATTTCTGACAAAAACTTTATTTTAAGAGATGGAAATGACCGCTCACTCTGGAACCAGATAATTGGCCCTGAATATATTGATAAGGCCTTTTTCTGGGCAAAACAAGCCTTCCCAAAATCATCTCTTGTAATTAATGACTACAATCTGGAAACTGTTCCAGAAAAAAGACAGGGAATGTACAACCTTCTAAAAGACCTGCTTTCGCGTGGAGTTCCTGTTGATACAGTAGGCCTTCAAATGCACATTAATATTGAATATCCGCCAGTAGAACAGATTAAGGAAACAATTGAAATGTACGGTCAACTTGGACTAAATGTAATTGTTACCGAAATGGAAGTTTCTATCTATAAAGATGATAAAGAAACTCAAAAACCTGTTACAGAAGAAATTCAGGAAAAACTTGCCCAGCGTTACAAAGAACTTTTTGAATGTTTTAAAATAGAAGCTCAAAAAGGCATTTTGAAAGACGTAGTTTTGTGGGGAGTTACCGATAAATTCACCTGGAAAAACTACTTCCCAGTTCCTAACCGTAAGGATGCCCCTCTTTTATTTGATGATGAAGGAAAGGAAAAAGCGGCTTTCTTTGCAATTACCAAATAAATTTCTTCTATAATAAATAAGATATCATTGCCGGGGTTAGTCCGGCATCTTCTTAGTCACTAAAAAAAATTCAAATACTCATTGATAATAAACCTCGATTTTGCCATAATTTTGCAGCGAGGTATTTTATATGAGTTCAAATTTTCCACTAAACAAATCACAGTTGGATAATCTTATTAAAGATTTCCCTACTCCATTCTATCTGTATGATGAAAAGGCAATTCGCGAAAATATGCGAAAATTCACAAAAGCATTCAGCATTTTTCCTAAATTTGTTGAACACTATGCTGTAAAAGCCTGTCCAAATCCTTATATCTTAAAAATTCTTGCAGAAGAAGGATGTGGAACTGACTGTTCATCTTTGCCAGAGCTTATGCTTTCGGAAGTATCAGATATTAAAGGTGATTTAGTCCTTTTTACTTCAAACGAAACTCCTGCTGCAGAATATAAATTTGCTTATGAAAGAGGAAATCTCATTAATCTGGATGATATTACACATATCGACTATCTGAAAAAACACCTCGGAAAACTCCCTGAAAAAATCTGTTTCCGCTACAATCCAGGAAAAGATAAACAGGGCTGTAACTCAATCATTGGTAAACCAGAAGAAGCAAAATATGGTCTTACCCGTGAACAAATCATTGAAGCTTATAAAATCTGCAAAGATGAAGGTGTAAAACATTTTGGACTTCACACAATGGTTGCTTCAAATGAATTAAATCCAGATTTCTTTGTTGATACTGCAAAACTCGTTTTTGAACTTGCTGTTGAAATTAAAGAAAAAACTGGCGTTCGTATTGAATTTGTTGATTTAGGGGGAGGACTTGGTATTCCTTACAAGCCTGATCAGGTTGCCGTAGATTATGATTACGTAGCAAAAGGAATTCGTGCAGAATATGACAGAGTTCTTGTTCCTGCTGGCCTTGATCCAATGGAAATTCACTGGGAATGTGGTCGTCCTATTACTGGTCCATACGGCTGGTTAATTACAACTGCAATTCACGAAAAACACATTTATAAAGAATATATTGGTACAGATTCTTGTATGGCAGATCTTATGCGTCCTGGAATGTATGGGGCTTACCATGAAGTTACTGTCAGTGGAAAAGAAAATGCTGCTAAAGATCACACTTATGATGTAGTAGGTTCCCTCTGCGAAAACTGCGATAAATTTGCCGTTGACCGTAAACTTCCTAAGATTGACATTGGTGATCATATTATTATTCATGATGCTGGTGCTCACGGTCGTGCAATGGGCTTTAACTACAATGGAAAACTCCGCTGTGGTGAAATTCTTATGAGAGAAGATGGAAGTTTTAAAGAAATCCGCCGTCGTGAAACAATTGACGATTTATTTGCAACTTTGGATTTAAATGGCGTAAAGGATTTTAAATAAGAGTTTTTATCTTTTCAAAATCTATCTGATCAATAGCATCGGTTAAGGCTTCTATATCAAGATTTACTTCTTGAGATAAATAGGAGCCTTTTATTTTTTCCATTTCTTTTTCTATTTTTTCAAGGTCGCAGGAATCGCAGGCCTGGAGAATACTTGCTTTTATCCCTTCAAATTCATCCACCGTCATAAGTTTTTTCTCTTTAGATGAAGATAAAGGTTCTTCAAGCACTGAGGCTAAAATTCCTTCAAATTCACGATATTCTGACAACATTTTTCCTGTTTTTACCTGAATTTGACCCAAAATTTCTTCAAAATTACCATTTTGAGCCTGTATGTCTTTTCCAAGCATTTCCAGTTCTTCTGCACTTTTTGAAAGTTTATCAGCACCAATAATTCGGGCCGAACTTTTTAAGGCATGAACTAAAATTGTGAAATTTTTGTAGTCGCCATTAATAAGGTCTTTTTCTATATCAGAAGCATTTTTAGAAATGAGTCTTGTAAAAGTTTTAGTTACATTAAACCAGTTTTCAAAATCTCCAGCATTTTCTACAGCCTGCTCTACATCAATATTGTAAGAATGAAGTTTCTGAGCCTGTTCTGAAAAATCTTTTGGAATTAAAACTGTATCGAGGGGGACAGACCCCTCACCATTTTTTTCTACCTCTTCAATTAAGTTTTCTGGAAGCCACTTTTGTAACATCTTCTGAAAATCTCTGCCTTGAACAGGCTTTCCAAGAAAATCATTAAATCCAGCTGCAAGAAAATTTTCTCTAGATCCATAGGAAACATTGGCACTTAAAGCAATAACAACCCTGGAAGTTTTAGGGGTCTGTCCCCCATCATCCTTATTTTCTATTTCACGAATCCTTTTTAAGGTTTCAATTCCATCCATAACCGGCATCTGATGGTCCATAAAAATAATGTCGTAATCTTTTTTAGAAATTAACTCCAGTGCCTTAAATCCACTTTCAGCAAGCTCAGCATTAACTCCAAGTTTTTTTAACAAGCCCTGAGCAATCTGAAGATTTACTTCGTTATCATCAACAACAAGAATATTTGCCTTACTTGCCAAAAATTTGACTCTTTCTGCTTCCTCTGCAAATAAAGCAGAATATTCCGCCTTATTTAGAAGGCCTTCCACCAAAAGTAGTTTCAACTCCGGCTGTTCGCTCAAAACAGGTGCTGCATCAAAGATTGTTTTATATGCCTGCTCACAAGAAGCCTGACCTACCCTTTCCTGAGGAAGATTTACATAAAAACAGGAACCTTTTCCATATTCAGATTCAAGCCCGATTGAACCGTCCATAAGTTGAACAAGATTTTTTGAAATATTCAGTCCAAGTCCTGTTCCACCTTTTGTACGATTCATTGACATATTGAGCTGTTTAAAAGCATCAAAAAGTTTTCCCATATCTTCCTGGCGAATTCCCACACCAGTATCAATTACAGAAACCCTATATCCGCTTCTATTTTCATACTTTTCAAGTTTTTCAAGCCTAAGACTGATGTGACCTTTTTCTGTAAATTTTGCCGCATTTCCCGCAAGATTAAGTATAATTTGACGGATATGCTGATCATCACCATGGAATTTTGCAGAAAGTTCAGGATCAATTTCCAGCCGGAATTCAACATCTTTATCCTTCAGTCTAACTAAAACAACATTGGAAATATCGTAAAAAAGTTTCAGAAGATCATAATCGGCACAGGTAATTTCCATTTTTCCTGAACGAATTTTTGATAAATCCAGAATATCGTTAATAATTCCAAGTAAACTTACACCCGAAGAATGAATCTGACGGATTGTATTTTTTTGTGCATCAGGAAGATTAAAATCCATTGCCAGTTCACTCATACCAATAATTGAATGCATTGGGGTTCGAATTTCGTGGCTCATATTTGCAAGGAAAACCGACTTCATCTCATTTTCCATTTCTGCCTGTTTCTGCATTTTTTCAATCAGAGATTTCTGACGAAGGATTCGCCGCATCTGATAGGCACGAAAATATGAAACTGTAGTTGTTATAAATATGATAAAAATAGGATAAGGCAAGTAAACATGGTACGACGAAGGAAATATTTTATAAGTTATGATGAAAAAAACAAAAAGTTCCAGAACGGACATTATTAAAACAATTACTGGATTAATAAAAAATACGCAGGAAGTAAGCATCAGACAGATAAAGAAAAAAGTTAAATCTTCATGTCCATTTGCATAAGCACCAATAATTCCGTCCAAAATGGAATCTGAAAGTATTAAAACAGAATAAATGCATAAAATGATGTAGAAAAATTTGTATTTTTTTTCAAAATCCCTATGACAAAAAGCCGTAGCAATTATTACAAGAAGAGAAATTCCTGCCATTACAGTGTTCATAATTCTGTAAAGCCATTGAACCTGGGCAAACTCTATACCAGGATTTAGATAATCATACAGCAAAAGGAAGGCCTGGAACAAAAAGATTAAACCTGCATAAAAGTAGACCCTTTTACTATCAACCTTTGCACATTCCAACTCAAAAATATGCCTTTCTTCATCACTTTCAAAATGCATTATAAAAGGATTTTTCATGATTTTTCCCTGGAGTTTGAAGTATCTTTATCAGCCTATTTAAAAACAGAAGAAACTTTTTCTAAAATTGTTTTGCGATCTGAATTTTTCAAAATATAGCCTTGAGGTTTATGTTTAAGTGCTTCTGTAACCAGTTCCCTATCAGAAACGCCTGTAAGAAACAAAATTGGTATAGAAATTAAATCTTTATTAGCCCTTATCATTTCTAGAGTCTGAACTCCATCCCACCCTGGCATTTCATAATCCAAAAGAATAAGATCAGGTACTTCTTTTGTAAGATATTCCAGAGCAGCAGGTCCACTCTTTACAACAGCAACTTTATACTTATCTTTAAGCATATTCATCATCTGTCGTAGTGATATAGGATCATCGTCTACAACCAAAACTTTTTTTCTGTTATCCTCAGGCTTTTCAATTAAAACATCTGTTACATCAATGTGAATATCAACCCAAAACTTATAAACTCGTTTAGCAAAATCATCTTCTAAAACAGGTGCAAGAATAAAAGATATAAACTTTGCCTGGCATGACTGTTCATAAACTTTATATTCAGATTTTGTTCCATACAAAACAACAGGAATATCTTTTAAGTTCATTAAAACATCAATTACATAATCAGAATTATCGAAGGGAAGATTATAAACATAAACAATTGCAAAGTCCGGTTTAAAGTCATTGATTTTTTTTACAGACTCATCATTAATTTCCACAAACTTGGAAGCAAACTTCATTGAAGCCGTATTAAAATACTTTGTGCTTATTTTGTCCTTAGGACCAATAAAAACCATCTTACTCATAAAAAAAATTATAACAAAAATATTAGATTTTGCATTGTTTTTTATAAAAAAAACCCGTAATCCGAAAAACGAACTACGGGTTTTAGGAAGAATTAAAACTGCAAAACCAGATTACTCATAAAGTGGTGTAAGAGTTTTTACAATCTTGTCATATTCAGCATAAGCTTTATTGTATGCAGCTACATTTTCTGCAATTGGGTTTGTACTCTTAGATTCATCAAGTTTGATGTGTTCTGCACAAAGCTGAGCAATATCACACTTACCAGACTGATTTTTCAAGCACCAGAGGGCCTGAACAGCACCACCAAGAGCTGCTGCTTCGTCCAAAAGTGGAACACGGATTGGAAGGTTCATAATATCTGCTGCAATCTGACGCCAGATAGAAGATTTTGAACCACCACCAATCAGGCGGATTTCCTTTGGCTGGAATCCAAGTTTACGGAAAGCTTCAAGTCCACCACGCATAGCAAATACTGCAGATTCAAGAGAAGCACGAGCAATGTTAGCTCTATTTGTATTAGCTGATGTAAGACCTGTAATACTTGCACGTCCGTTTGGAAGGTTTGGAGTTCGTTCCCCATTGAAGAAAGGAATTACCAGAACGCCTTCTGAACCACAAGGAGCCTTAGAAGCTTCTCCATCAAGTTCTTTTACATCCATCTGGAAAAGCCCGCGAACAAATTCTGTAGCAACTGTACAGTTCATTGTACAAAGAAGTGGTAACCATCCGCCGGTAGAAGAACAGAAACCACTCAAACCATTTGCAGGATCAGCAATTGGCTTGTCTGAATAACCGTAAAGTGTTCCAGAAGTTCCCATAGACATTGTAAGGAATCCATCTGCAACAGTACCTGTTCCTACAGCACCCATCATGTTGTCTCCACCACCGGCAGAAACAGGAATTCCTTCTGGAATGCCATAAGCTTTAGCAGCCTGTGCAGAAACTTTTCCAGCAGGAGCAGAAGGTTCAATTAATTTAGGAAGAATATTGATAAGATTTGAATCGATAATGTCACAAATCTTCTTTGACCAGCAGCGGTTCTTTGAATCGAATAAGGCAGTACCAGAAGCATCACCATATTCCATAACGTATTCGCCTGTAAGCTTCCAGTTCAAATAGTCGTGAGGAAGCATGATATATTTCAATGCGGCAAATGCATCTGCTTTATTGCGTTTAAGCCAGAGAATTTTTGGAGCGGTAAAACCAGTAAGCATAAGATTTCCGAGTGCATCTACAACTTTATCTGCACCACCAGCTGCTTCTGTAATGATTTTACATTCTTCCGTAGTTGAAGTATCGCACCAGAGCTTAATGTTGTACAAAGCCTTTCCGTCTTTATCGAGCGGAACAAATCCGTGCTGTTGACCTGAAACACCAATAGCCTCAATTGTTTTTTTGTTCTCTGCAGAAAGTTTTCCAAAACAAACTTCAAGACCTTTATCAAACCATTCAGTCTTCTGTTCACGTGTTCCGTCTGCTTCGGAAATTAAATCCATTGGGCAAGATGCCTTTTCTATAATTTCTTTCTTTTCGTAATCATAAATTACGACTTTCATACTCTGTGTTCCAAGATCAATACCTGCTACAGTTTTCATTTTATTCTCCTATTTTATATTTGGGGCTTACCCTCACTCCGTTCGGGTCGGGCCTTCCGCCCTTCGCTAACGCTCATTGCCGCAAGCGGCAACTAAAGGGGCTCCACGCCCTAAGCTTTAAAATAATTACATTACAAATTCTATATTAAACAGTCTTCTAGTCAAGGGGAGTTTTTACCTAACTCTTATTAAACAAAAGTCGGGGTCTGTCCCCTGTACACCTAAATAGCCTTATACTTTTTAAAAAATGCTATAGCAAAGGGAATTGCGCAAATTGCTGAACATACATCTGCAACAAACTGACTAATTTCTACTCCCGTAAGTCCAAAAAGAGCTGGAAGAATTAATATTGCCGGTATAAAAAATATTCCTTGCCTGTTCATAGAAAGGAAAGTTGCCTGTTTTACATGCCGGGTTGACTGCATAAGCATATTAGTTCCAACTATTAATGAATGAAATGGTATAAATCCTGCCTGCCATCTCAAGGCTACAGTACCAATTTGTACAACCAAATCATCATCTCGGAAAGCTCTTAGAATTTGAGGAGCAAAAATCATACATAGGGAAGACATTAAAGTCATAATGCCAAATCCACTTAAAATCATAAAAAGCCAGGCTTTAAATACTCTATCATATCTTTTAGCCCCATAATTATATCCACTAACAGGACTAAATCCTTGTCCAATACCAATCATAATAGAAGCAATAAACATACAGATTTTAGTTACAATAGACATTCCCGCAACAGCAGAATCTCCACCAAATCTTCCGGCCATAGTATTCAAAATGATTGTAGAAAGACTTGCCAATCCCTGACGTGCCAAAGAAGGAATTCCTGTATTCACTATTTTGCCAAGAATTTGTGGTTTTCCATATAATTTTAAGCTTAAACGGCATATAACTTTTTTTCTTAAATACCAGCTTAAAAGAATTGAAAAACTTATAGTCTGACTGATTAAGGTTGCAATTGCCGCTCCACTAATTCCAAGCTTAAATCCAAAAATAAAAATTGGATCCAAGACTATATTGATTAAGCCACCAGAAGTAAGGGCTATCATAGAAAAGAAGGATTTACCTTCTGAACGTAAACAATTATTTAAGACAAAAGAAGCACACATAAAAGGTGCACCCAGGAATATATAACGGGCGTAGGCCTTTGCATAAGGAAGAACTGCTTCGGAAGCACCTACAAGATGTAAAAAGCCGGAAGAAAAAAGAACTCCGAAAATAGTAATTAAAATTCCTATAATAATAGCAGTAAAAAAGGATGTAGAACAAATAACAGAGCCTTCATCATTTTTTTTCTGCCCCAATTTAATTGAAATAAGACTTCCAGCACCCATTCCAAGTGTAAAACCACAAGCCTGAATAATGGACATTATAGGAAAAACAATTCCTACTGCCGCAGAAGCCTGGGTATTAATTTGAGAAACAAAAAAGGTATCTGCCATGTTGTAAATTGAAGTTACCAACATGGAAATAACAGTAGGAACTGCCAGTTTCGCAATTAATTTAGAAACCGGCTCATTAATCATCTTATCGAACTGAGAGTCTGCAACTGAAGTTTTGTAATTCATTGTTTTATTTTAATTACTTTTAAATAAAAAACATAGTTAAAGGCCTACATTGAACGATAGAAATCTTCATATAATTGATTATTTTTTCAATCTTCTTTAATATCTAAATCATGATTAAACAAGCCGATATTCTTTCAGAATTTTTAGACAAAGACACTATAAATGCTCTCTCAGATTTTCTTGAAAAAAAGAATGGCTACGATTCATCTGCTGATAAAATTGCAAAAGCTTTTGGCTCAAATAAAGATATTTCTAAGTTAGATGAAGAGGGAGTTTCAAAACTTGTCGCTAGCTTTAAAAACAACCTTACACTTTTGATTCAAAAGACTTGGGTTGAAAAATCAGATATTGCATTAAAAGATCAACTTTTATACCAATTAGATATTTTCCTGGGAAATAATGCATGGACAGATAACTACATTCTCTTCCTTCAGATTATTAATCAGGCTGTATTCCTTATGTTTGGACAGAAACCAGATTCTTCTGACTTTGCAGAATATACTCTCCGCATTGACCCAGAATTTGGTATTTTCTGGTGGTACATTTCAAACCTTCCTCCCAAAGCTGACTGGTCAGAAGACAAGTGCCGGCTTGCCATGATGTTAGGAATGTACTTCTTAGCAAATTACTAATTGGTGGTTAAATAACCACATAGACCGGAGCTTGTATAGTTCCGGTTTTTTTATTTATATTTCCAGGAGAAAAAAATGGATATTCAAAAAATCTCTTCTTCACTTAGAACAGCCTCTCAAAAACTGGCTCTTCAGAATGCTCAAATCAAAAACAGTGTTCTTTCTGCAGTTGCAGATGCCTTGGATGCAAATCGCCAGTCCATCATTAATGCAAATAAAAAAGATATTGATGCAGGCCGTTCAAATGGAATGTCAGAATCTTTAATTGACCGCTTAATGCTGGATGACAAACGAATTAACGGAATCATCGAAAGTCTTAAAATTGTAATTGGACAGACCGACCCCATTGGTGAAGAAATTGCAGGATGGAAAACTCCAAATGGTTTGAATATCCGCCAGGTAAGAGTTCCTCTTGGAGTTGTTTCAATTATTTACGAAAGCAGACCAAATGTTACTGTTGATGCATTCAGTCTGGCTTATAAAAGCGGAAATGCCATTTTGCTTCGCGGATCTTCATCAGCCTATAATTCCAACAAAGAAATTGTAAGGGTGATTAAAGAAGCTCTTTCTAAAATTGAAGATGGAATCCCAGAAGCAATTGAACTTGTTGAAGTTCGCGAACATGACCACAGCGATGTAGACCAGATTCTTAATGCTGTAGGATTGATTGACGTAGTTCTTCCACGCGGCGGTAAAAAATTAATTCAGAATGTTGTTTCAAATGCCCGCGTTCCTGTAATTGAAACAGGCTCTGGAGTTTGCCATCTTTATATAGATGAAGATGCAGATTTGGAGATGGCATGTAAAGTTACTGAAAATGCAAAAATCCAGCGACCAAGTGTTTGTAACGCTATTGAATGTATTGTAGTTCATTCTAAAATTGCAGAAAAATTCCTTCCAATGCTGGAAAAAACTTTCAATAGCAGAGTAAAACTTCATGCAGACCAGAAGGCAATTAAATATCTCAAAAATGCACTTCCAGCCACAGAGGAAGATTTTGGAAACGAATACCTTGATTATGAATGCTGCGTAAAAGTTGTAGAAAGCATCGAAGAAGCAATCTTTTATATCAACAGTCATAATACAAAACACAGCGAATCCATCATCACAGAAAGCCGTTCTAAAGCAAGACTTTTCCAGTCGATGATTGATGCAAGTTGTGTTTATGTAAATGCTAGTACACGTTTTACAGATGGTGGAGAATTCGGATTTGGAGCAGAACTTGGTATTTCAACCCAAAAACTTCACGCTCGTGGACCAATGGGAATAAAAGCTTTAACCACAACAAAATACTTAATTGATGGTGATGGACAAACCAGGTGATAGGTTCTAGGTTTATGTAATAGTATTAGGAGTTAATTATGGGAAATATTTGTGAAAGTTTGAAAAAAGCACGTAAAATAGTTATTAAGATTGGTTCGAATACCCTTGCAAAAGCAGATGGAACAATCAACCTAGAATTTATGCTTTCTTTTGCAGAACAATGTGCAAGCCTTATTAAACAGGGAAAACAAATTATTCTTGTTTCTTCTGGAGCACAGGTTGCAGGCGTTTCTACAACAAAAGAATGGGCTCGCAAAAAGGATGTTCACTACCGTCAGGCCCTCTGTTCTATTGGCCAGGTTGAACTTATGCATCAGTGGCGTAAAGCCTTCCAGAAACAGGACCTTCACATTGGTCAGCTCCTGCTCACAAAAGATGATTTTGAAAATGAACACAGAAGTCTGAATATTCGAAATACTTTATTTACCCTGGTAGATGAAGGAGTTGTTCCAATCATCAACGAAAATGACAGCGTAAGTTTTGATGAAATTAAAATTGGTGATAACGACAATCTTTCTGCTCTCACAGCAATTCTATGGTCAGCAGATTTACTGATTCTTTTCAGCGATATTGATGGCATCTACACTGATAATCCTAAAACAAACAAAAATGCTAAATTGATAGAAACAGTTTCTTCAATCCCTGAACTCAGAAAAACAATCACAATTGGAGAAGCAAACTCTTTTGGAACTGGAGGAATTGAAACAAAGCTTCAGGCTGCCGAAAAAGTAACAAAATATGGAATTGAAATGGTACTTGCCAATGGTTCTGAAGAAACAGCTTTAAGCAAACTGTATGACGGACTTTCAAAGGCAACTTTATTTGATGCAGAATAAGCTAAAACAGGAGGATTAAAATGAAAATTTCATGTATTGGAACTGGTGCTATGGGTGGAGCAATTATGCGTGCCATCTGTAAAAAATATGATGTTAAAAATATCAAAATAACTGATAAAAATGTTGAACTTGGAAAAGCCTTTGCAAATGAAACCGGAGCAACTTTTGTTTCAACAAACAAAGAAGTTTTAGATGCAGATTATATTTTCCTAGCTGTAAAACCTCAGTTTTTATCAGATGTTTTTGCAGAAATTGCAGGAAGTATTCCTACAAATGCAGTTGTAATTTCAATGGCTGCCGGAGTAAAACTTGAAAAGCTGGAAAACTGGGCACCAAAAGCAAGATTCGTTCGTATGATGCCAAATGTTTGTGCACAAATTGGTCAAGCAATGACCGCCATCACTTATAATGAAAATATCAAGGCTGAAGAAGCTGCTACCGTAAAAGAAATTTTGTCTTCAGCTGGAAAGGTTGAACAAGTTCCTGAAAAACTGATGGATTGTGTAACTGCCGTTTCAGGTTCTGGACCTGCTTTTGTATTTATGTTTATTGAAGCCTTAGCAGATGCAGCAGTTCGATGTGGAATGCCACGTTCTCAGGCCTACACCTATGCAGCACAGACCGTTTACGGTTCAGCAGGAATGGTTTTGGAAAATGGACAACATCCTGCCGTTCTAAAAGATATGGTTTGTTCACCAGCAGGAACAACTATTGAAGGAGTTGCCGCTCTTGAAAAGAATAACTTCCGTAATGCAGTAATTGAAGCCGTTACAGCAGCCTGTGACCGTTCTATTGCTTTAGGAAAGTAATGATTCCGGTTGTCCGGTCAACAAAATCCTAAGGTTAAGTTTGATATAGGCACATATTTCTCTTAGATAGTTGTGGGGAATTGAAATTGCAGGACACTTTGCAGCAATTCCCTTCACATTTTTAAAGCCCATTCTTTTTGCTAAACGTTGTGCTCTACGCAAATGAAAACCGTTAGTTACAATTACAAAATCCTTTTCTAAAATTTGCTCTTTCGAAAGACCAGTTTCTTCTGCCAAAAGCTTACAAGATAATTGCAAATTTTGAATTGTATCCTGAGCCTGATCTTCTACTAAAACTCTATCTTCATCAATTTCCGAAAGTACTAACTGGCGTTTAATTTCCGGAGCTTCAGCAAAAGGCAGCCATTTTAAAGTTCCCCCAGTTACAACACAAATAGTTTGTTCATGAAGTTTAAGATATTCTGCAGCTTTGTTTACACGATTTATAACCGCCTTTGGAAGTTTACCGTCTTTATCAATTCCGCCCCCAAGTAATATTACACAATCTGCTTTATCATCTATACTTGTAATTTTTGGATTAAGAATAAAGCAGAGATTTACAATTGAAATGAGCAGAATTAAGGAAGTTATACTAACGATTGTTAGTTTTACCCATTTCTTCAAAATTGACCAGAAGGAATGCCCTGTTTTGCGTCGGTAAATACCTAGAAAAATCAATAAAGCACCCATAGCAAGCCAAATATGGGTAAAAGAAGTTAAATTATCCAGAAATGTTCCAGGATTACTTATGATTAAAATAAAATCGTAAAAAACAAAAATAGCACCAATTACAATTAAAAAGATAGAAAACATAATCAAAATATACAGGGTTTGAAAAAATTATAAAAGACCAGGTGATAAAGGGAAAAGCCTACTTTTCTCCATCATCTGAAACTCTATAATCCCAATTATGCTTTGGATAACGACCTTTCATCTCTTTGCAAATTTCCGGCCATGCCCCACTCCAAAAACCCGCAATATCTTCTGTAACTTGTAGAGGACGACTTGCTGGTGACAAAAGCCTTAAAAGAACATTTTTTCCACAAATTTGAGGAGTCTCAAAGCAGGCAAATATTCTTTGAATGATAATTTCTACAACAGGTTTTATCTGGTCCTGTCTTTCATATTTAACTTTACATTTTCTTCCATTTGGTAGAATTAAGATTTGAGGAACTTCACTGTCAATTTTTGAACCATCTAAATACCAGTAAAGTGCATCATAAAGAATTTGTGCGCTTAGATGAGTGGAAGTACCTAAAAAGACAGGAAGCCATTCCTCCACATCATCTTGCAATTTATTTTTGAGATTAGAAGGCATTGCTAGTTCTTTATCACCCTTCTGTTGATTCCAAAATTCTACCCGTAAAAGAAAATTTTCAATTTTTTCATCAAGTGGAAGCGAATCGAAGCCCTTCGTTTTAACTTCATTTACCCAAGCCGCTAATAAATCTTCAGAATCCGCTGGTATTTTTTTGGAAGATAAAACTATCTGACCATAGCAAATATCTTCTGTTTTAACAATTTTTCCGTCTTTAAACTGGCAATTTTCCTTTTTTTGAGCATGATTTTTCATAAAATGCTCTACTTCTGCCTGAGAAAGTTCTTCAAAGTCAAAAATGATTCCCTGAACTTTACCTGCCAAAACAGATGGAGCAACAAGCCATTGAGGGGTCTGTCCCCCATATCCTCCATTCGCACCATGTGTCCCTTGTTGACCACCCAAAATAGCCTTTCGCCCACTTGTAAACTGATATTCTGCCGGCTGCTGGCCAAGAGGACTTAAACGCTTTGCAATTCTATCTGGATAGCCTGCAAGAATAAGTGGATAGGGGTCTGTCCCCTCACATTTTTCAACATTTTTACAATCAGTCTCCAAATAGGAGTCTGTCCCCAATCGAGCTTTTAAATCACTAATAAACCTTTTTTGTATTTCAGCAGAACTCTTAGCGTACGAAGAATATTTAATCACAAGATTCTGCCAGGCTTCGTTTCCTTTAGAATATGCCTCAAGTGCAATACTTGCCAAACGTGGATGAAGACCAAGACTCAAGGACTTTTTTCCCTTATCACTAATTCTAAAATCATCCTTAAGCATTCCAAGCTTTTGTAAAAGACGTCCCGCTTCTGTCCAAGCCGCCTCAGAAGGTTTATCCAGCCAATCTATTCCGTCAAATGAATAAACACCCCTTTCTGCACATTCCAGCACCAATTGAGTTATATCTGCCCTTAAAATCTCTGGTGGAAAATCTTTTATTCTTGGATCAAATTCCGACCACATACGAATACAAGTTCCCTCTTCCAGTCGACCTGCACGACCTTTTCTCTGTTCAGCCGAAAATTCACTTTCTACTTCTGTACAAAGATTTTCCATGCCTGTTGAAATATTCATTCTGTTTACCCGAGCTAAACCAGAATCTATTACCACATTTACACCAGGAACGGTCAATGAAGTTTCCGCAATTGCCGAAGACAAAATAACTCGCCGCTTGTCTGATTCCCTTAAAATCTTTTTTTGTTCTTCTAGAGAAATACTCGAATGTAGAATTAAGACTTCAACATCATCATCTTTTAAAGGCTGATAAAGATTTTCGTAAGCCCGGCGAATATCAGAAATGCCTGGCAAAAACACCAGTATATTTCCAGTTTTTTTACGTTTCAAAGAATCTAACACCAGACCTTCCAGACTTTTTTCAGGTTCATAAAAAACTTTAACAGGATAAAGACGGCCCGGTATTTCTAACAAAGGCACTTTATCTTCATCATCCGAAAAATACTTTTGCAATTTTTGGGCATTCATAGTAGCCGACATGATGATGATGTAGAGGTCGTCCCTGAACTCAAGTGCCTCTTTTAAAAAAGCTATAAGTAGGTCTGTATTAATCGAACGTTCGTGAAATTCATCCACAATAACAAGATTGTAGCCTTCTAAACTCGGATCTGACTGTAGCTGACGAACTAGAATCCCTTCTGTAACAACTTCTAGTCTGGTATTTTTTTCAATTTTATTTTCTAGATGAACCTTATAACCAATCTGTCCTTTTCCACATTCTTCATCACATAATTCTGCAAGGCGATTTGCCACCCCTAAAACAGCAAGCCTTCTAGGTTGACTCATAAGCATTTTACCTTTGAATTCCTCTAACAAAGCCAGAGGCAAAACCGTTGACTTACCAGCTGCCGTTTGAGCAGTTAAAATTAAAACATGAGATGGAGATTCTTTAAGACTTTTACAAATATTCTCTAAATAAGCAGTAATTGGAAATTGTGATATTTTATTTTCTGGCAGCATAATTCGAAAAATTTTTGATATTTACAATAAAAAACATTTATCTTTTTTAATATATCAAATTCCCCATAATTATACTCTACCCGTGCTCTCATTAAATTCCTGAAAATAATTAATTTTTATTTCAAGTTTTAACAAAACCTCTTGCATATAAATCCAATCCATTGTATATTCTTATCTGTTAGGTTTGCCTAACTATATAAGCATAACAATAGAATGCCGTAAAATGGAACGTTTACAATAGATGGCTTAAATTTCGCCATCTATTTTAAGTCTCGAGTTTTTTTTGCAAAAACTCTATTTA
>SAMEA3663057__coassemble_127_pt1 | contig 27156 bp, 24 predicted proteins | sample SAMEA3663057__metabat2_low_PE_007 | metagenome-assembled genome bin SAMEA3663057 (sample SAMEA3663057) | pig gut metagenome | biome: pig gut; feature: pig-associated habitat; material: faeces | place: France | collected 2012
TCCTACGGGAGTCGAACCCAGCCTGCAATAGGAGAAGCGTTAAAAATAAAGTGCATCCGCACTTTATTTAGCTTCCTCCACAATTCCGGCTCCGAGCGAGATTCATCGAGCGAGTTGACTAATTGTAATTAAGTATTTACGTTCGGGTGAAAGAAATGGGCTAAAAAAAAGAAGACGCTTCAATCGAAGCGTCTTCTTTTTTTTAGCTCCTACGGGAGTCGAACCCGTCTCTCTTTTTGTAAGTAAATGCTACAAAAAAGCTTCCGCTTTTTTGCTTAACGCATTTTCTATCTACAATTGAGAGGGCGATGAACTAAACCGATTTCGAAGTCGAATATAGCTGAAAATAAAAAGAACTCGCCAGTGACGAGTTCTTTTTATTTTTTTCCACGGTTCCTGCGGGAATCGAACCCGCCTTTCAGCCTTGAGAGGGCCGCGAACTAAACCGATATTCGAAGGAACCCTTCCGCACATACGCGTTTTTCATAAAAAAAAAGCTGAACCATTACTGATTCAGCTTGAGTTCCCCAAGGAGGATTCGAACCCCCACAGTCAGAACCAGAATCTGAAGTGCTACCATTACACAATCGGGGAATAAGTGAGTATTAATTTACCAATTAACACTCACTATGTCAATAGCAAAACAATGCAATTTTTATTATTTTGTTGTTTTTTTAGCGGCACACTTTTTTGCAGCAGGCTTCTTATCTGTAGATTTTGTTACAGCCTTAGAAGTTGGTTTCTTTGCAGTTTTTTCTGCCTTTGGAACAGTTGTATCTACAACAGAGTTATCATCGTTGGCAATTTCTGAACGAACATATTTATCAGCCTTCCAGTCATTTTCCCAACGGTTACCATCAAGACAATAACGGAACTGATATTCCATATTTGTATCCAGCTGTTTCTTTACAGAGAATGATCCATCAGGACCTTTTTTCATTGGAATTGAAGTTTTATCCCAAGAGTTAAAATCTCCTGCCAAATATACTTTTTCTGAACCTGCAGCAGCTTCTGCATTCAAAGTAAATACAACAGTACATTTTTTTCCATCACTTGAAAATGTTTTCTTTAATGACATTTTTTTATCTCCTAATTTAATAATCTTTTTAAAGAATAAAAAATATTTTTAATTAATGTAATAGTAATCTTTAGTATCGGGAAAATCAAGTATAAATATTTTAGAGCTGTTATTTGGTTTTTTTGCTAAAAGAAAGTGCTGTCTTTATCAGCTTGTCGCTCATTGAAACTATAAAATTAGACTTTTTAACTTCACGATCTGCAAGCAAAGGGATTTCTTGTAGTAAATAATCATTCAGAACAATTTTTATAGAACCACATTCCTCTCCTAAGCTAATATGGCCCCACTTATCTTCATCAATATTAAGGTAAACTTTTACTTTGCTCAGATTTTCATCCAAATCCTGACCAACTATATAAGGTACAGTCAAAAACTGGTCAGAATAAGCAGGAATAAGATTAATGCCCTTCTGTTTAGCTGCAAAAGTCGTCATAAAATAAGGATGATTATAGAGTTCGAGTGAAAAATTCTTAAAATTCTTGAAAGCCCACTCCATCAACTCTGTTCCATCATGCACTCTACCCTGCTGACCTTCCTTTGTTGAAGTTCCAGGACCGCCCATTGTAACCGACAAAAATCTATTTCCAAATCTTCTGGCAGTCAAAGCAAGATTGTATCCACTTTCAACAATATAACCTGTTTTTAATCCATCAACTCCATCTAAAGTGCCAAGAAGTGGATTTGTATTTCTTTGGGTAATGGACATAGTTATGTGACGGGGAAGCCCCTGAGTAAAATCCTGGGCTGCAAGAGTGTCTCCAGGTGCAAGATTGACTTCTTTAGGATAAGTAAACTTTTGTACACTATGGAAACGCTCAATTGATGAAGGATGTCTTTGCAGGTAAACCTGACAGAAGGTGGCCATTTCTCTGGCTGTAGTTGTATTTTTTTCGCTATAGCCGGAGCTTTCTACAAAATGTGTATGAGTCAGCCCTAAATCATAAGCAATCTGATTCATTCCTTCTACAAAAGCATCCATACTACCACAAGTGGCATAGGCAAGAGCATAGGCTGCATCATTTCCAGAACAAATTGAAAGGCCTAACAAAAGCTCTTCCAAAGTTACTTTTTGGCCCTCTCCCAAAAACATGAGAGATGAGTGAGGAGGCATATTACAGGCCCAGCATTCAGGTGGAAGAGGAATTTCCTGTTCGTAAGAAAGTTTTCCAGCGGCAACAGCTTCTTCCACCAAATACATTGAAAACAATTTTGTCATTGAGGCAGGCGGAATAACTTCATCAGCATTTTTCTGACTTAAAATATTTCCGTTTGCAGTATCTATGAGGATGTAGGATTTTGCCCAGATATCCAAGTTGGTCTGTCCAAGTTTATAAGGAAGGTCTTTTAAAATACCTGAACGCTCCCCATAGTGATTATGAAGATATTTTTGAAAAGCTAAAGCTTCCTGATTACTAAGTTTAGAGGCCTGTCTGTAATTTTTAAATTGCCAGGCTCGAATTCCTGTAAAGCATAAAAAGGAAAATAAAAGAATTGCTAAAAAAATCCCGCTTCTCTTTATCCATTTTTTTGCAGGGACTAATTGTTTTTTTGAAGAATTTTGATTGTTGTTTGTATTACTTGCCATTTGCAAAAGATCTTTCATAGGATTTATCATTTAACTAAAAAAAGAACTTTCTTACAAGACAAATATGATAAAGATTAAGTGTTTTTGAACCACACCCCGCTCCTTCACGCAAACATTACGGAAAAGCGTTTATAATGCGTTTGCCCTGATTAAAAAAATTAGCCTCGTTGAATTTAAACTACAAATTCGTTATTATTTATCGCAAAATTACTATATACAGAGGTAGCGTATGAATATTTTTAAGGGTGCTTTAACGGCTTTAATTACGCCGATGAATGCTGATGGAACTGTTGATTTTGATGGATTACGCAAAAATGTCAAATTTCAGCTTGAAGAAGGAATTGACGGTCTTGTTCCTCTTGGAACCACCGCAGAAACTCCAACTCTTGATGAAAAAGCTGGCAGCGAAGAAGATAAAATCATCGAAATCGTTTTTGATGAAGTTCGCAAATTTGAAAAAACCTCTGGCAAAAAAATCCCTGTAATTTTAGGTGCAGGTTCAAACAACACAAAAGATGCTGTTGCTTATTGTGAAAGAGCAAAGAACGCAGGTGCAGATGCAGCTTTAGTTGTTACACCTTACTATAACAAACCTTCAAAAGAAGGAATTTACCAGCACTTTGCAGCTTGTTCTAAAGTTGGCATTCCAATTATTGTATACAACATTCAGGGACGTACTGGCTTGAACATTCCAACTGATCTGCTTGTTAGAATTGCAGAACTTCCAAATATCGCTGGGGTAAAAGAAGCAAGTGGTTCTGTTGCTCAGATGATGGAAGTTATTGGACAGATTAAGAATAAGAAACCTGATTTTGCAGTTCTTTCTGGTGATGACGGTTTAACACTGCCTTTAATTGCTGCTGGAGGAGACGGAATTATTTCTGTTGCTTCAAACATGATTCCTGCTTTGATGCACGATTTAGCTCAGTCAGCACTGGATGGAAATTTAAAGAAGGCACGTGAAATCCACTATCGTCTTGCTCCATTCTTTAAGGCAGAATTCTGTGACGGAAACCCTTCTTCTATAAAGTATGCAATGAACTTTAAGAAGATGCCTGCAGGTCCTTGCCGTCTTCCATTGGTTGATGTAACTGATGCTGCTAAGAAGACAATAGAAGCAGCTATTAAGGAATGTAATTTATAGTAATTAGGTTATAGGTGTTAGGTGCTAGGGTTTTAGGGGCGGAGCCCCTAGGAGAAGGGGTGGCAAGCAACAAAGTGCGAGCCAGGGGAAGGCTTTCCCCTTCATTTCCTAGAACCCAGAACCTAAAAAAGGAGTAATATTATGAGTGAAAAGATAAAAGTTGGTGTATTAGGCGCTACAGGTATGGTTGGACAGCGCTATATTAAATTACTGGAAAATCATCCATGGTTTGAAGTAACATACGTTGCTGCTTCTCCACGTTCTGCAGGTCAGCTTTATAAGGATGCAGTTGCAAACCGCTGGCTCATTGGTGCAGAAATCCCTGCTGGCGTTGCAAATCTTACTGTAGAAGATGCAAATATTGCAGAAAAAGCTCTTGGTAAGTGTCAGTTTGTATTCTCTGCTCTTGAAATGCCTAAAAAGGATGATATTAAGGCTCTGGAAGCTGCTTACGCCGCAGAAGGTATTCCTGTAGTTTCAAATGCCTCTGCAAACCGTTGGACAGAAGATGTTCCAATGTTAGTTCCAGAAATCAACTACGAACACCTCAAGGTTATTGACGAACAGAAAAAACACCACGGTTGGGACAAGGGCTTTATTGCTGTAAAACCTAACTGTTCTTTACAGACATACATGATGCCTATTCACGCTTTGATTCAGGCAGGCTACCCTATTAAGAGAATGATTGTAACAACTTTGCAAGCTACATCAGGAGCAGGATATCCTGGAGTTCCTTCGTTCGACATGATTGACAACATTGTTCCATTCATTGGTGGTGAAGAAGAAAAAACTGAAAAAGAATGTCTCAAGATTTTGGGAACTGTAAAAGACGGTAAGATTGAAAACGCTAAATATCCAATCGTTTCTTCTACATGTACACGTGTTCCTGTAATTGATGGACATACAGCTTGTGTTTCTCTTGAATTTGACTTGCCAGATGACAAAAAACCTTCTCTTGAAGAAATTGAAAAAATCTGGACTTCATATACATCACTTCCACAGGAATTGAAATTACCTTCGGCTCCTGAACATCCAATTGTTGTACGTCATGAAGAAAATCGTCCACAGCCAAGACGTGACCGTGAAACAGAAAAAGGTATGGCTTGTGTAATTGGAAGACTTCGCCCATGTAACGTATTTGACATCAAGTTCGTTGCATTGAGCCACAATACAAAGAGAGGTGCTGCTTTAGGTGGTATTCTTAACGCAGAACTTCTTAAGGCTAAAAATTATCTTTAATCTAAGATAAATGATTGCAAAATGCATCCTGGAAGCGTAAAAACTTTTGGGGTGCATTTTTTTTATTTTTTGGCAACAATCACCATGGTTCGGGCCGCCTGGTCATATGGGGAAAAGTCAAAATCGCCATAAACAGAAGCCTGCTTAAAACCAGTCTTTATCAAAATATCCCTTAAATCTGCAGCAGAATAGAGTCTTTGAACAAAACGGTGGGTAAATTCAGGCTTTGCAGAAGGATCTGCACCAAGCGGATATAAATCCCAGCAGGAAAGTAAACCTTCCCAGGCACCCACAACTTCAAAGTGAGTTTTTACAGTATAACCTGCTCTTTCAAATTCTTCTCCAGGAGTCCAGTACATTATTGCGGTTTCGCGGCTGACACACTCCAGAATAAAAGTTCCGCCATCTTTTAAAGACTCATAAATATTTTTTAAAATTTCTAAATCTTCTTCCTGAGTATCGCAATATCCAAAAGATGTATAAAGATTTACTGCACAATCATACAATTGAGGAGCCTTAAAAGTTCGCAAATCGGCCTTTATAAGATTTAGTTCAACACCTTCTGCCTGGGCACTGTCTTTTGCGGCATCAAGTTCATTCTGAATTATATCCACGCCGGTAACATCAAGACCAAGAGCAGCCATTTCAACTGAAATACGTCCTAAACCGCAGCCTGCATCTAAAACTTTGCCACCTTTTGAAAGACCTGCAATTTTCATTACATCTTCTGCAACATCGGGTGCTTCTGCCCATCTGGCTTCATCAAACATTATTGGTGCATAATGTGTCCAAAACTCATCAGATTCAAACCATTCCATATCAGACCTTACTTTTCTCCAATTCGTCAGTAAAAACTGCCTTTTTTATGATTTTAATGTAACATAAGTTTTTCCTGCCCCACCATCTTCTGCCGGAGCATATTCAAAATCGGCAACAAAAGGACTGTGAGAAAGATAATCGCGAACTGCCTGCTGCAAAACTCCGTCCCCCTTGCCATGAATTACACTAAAATGCATAAGATTATTTAAAACACAAAGATCTATCTGATGTTCTAAAGCCCTGACAGCTTCGTCTGAATACATTCCAAGAAGCCTTAGTTCATAGGCAGGTCGTTCCTTTTCCTTTTCAAAAATGTAATTTCCGTTTACAAGAACAGGACTAGAAACTTCCAGAGAAAAATCAGGAGTAAGATTTTCATCCTGTTTAGCAGAAAGTTTCAAATCTTTTTCTTTGACATCTATTTTCATACTGCCAAACTGAACCTGCCAGATTCCTTTTTTTCCTTTAGCAATAATTGTACCTTCAATTCCTGTGGTTTTAGAAATAACCCGAGCACCAGGTTGAAAAGTTTTTATTTGAGAAGATGACGAAGCCCCATTTTCCTTAGACTTAGAAGCAGGAACACCATTTGCAAGACTTTCTGTAGTAATAACAGAATAGGCATACTTCAAAGCTTCTGCATTCGACATCTTTTTTTTGGTCTTTTTGTTTGAAGATGGATGTTTTTGCTTAGCCAATTCCTTTGCAAAGTTTTCTTCATCACGAGAAAGTTTTTCTTCCTCTGCTTCTACCTTATTTTCAAGTCGCTGGCTTTCTTTTGTCAGTTCATTAATAAAACTTTTTACACCCAGAGTTTTTTCTCTTGTAATTTCGCCTTCTTTCAAAGTACGAACGAGATTTTCCAGCTGACGACGACTATGCACCAGAAAATCATTCATTTCCTGGGTTTTACCCTTTTTCAAATCATTTTCCTTACGGCGGAGCTCTATTTCTTTTTGCTTAAGTCTCAGTAATTTTTCCTGAGCTTCGGAAGCCTGTTTTTCAGCCTCTTTTTGAACCTTATTCAATTCTATATGCTTGCGGTTCAATCCACGAATTAAAGCAGAAACATCGGCCTGCTCTGTGGCAATATAATTTCTGGCCGCCTTACAAATTGATGATGGAAGTCCACTTTTTTGTGCAATATCAAGGGCATGACTTTCGCCAGGAACTCCCATAAGCAAATGATAAGATGGTGATAAAGTATCCTGATTAAACTCCACCGAAGCATTTATACAGGAAGGATTTGTATAACCATAATTTTTCAGAATTCCCTGATGTGTCGTAACAAGAACAAAACTCTTTTTTTCTATCAATTGGTCTAAAACGGCCATAGCAATTGCAGTACCTTCCTGAGGATCAGTTCCACTGCCAAGTTCATCAAGTAAAATTAAAGTATCGGAAGAAGCAGAGTTGACTGCCTGAGCAATATTTTTCATATGACCACTAAAGGTAGAAAGACTCTGATCCAAAGACTGATCATCACCAATATCAGCAAAAATATTTGAAAAAACTGGCAGAAAACTACCTTCAGCCGCAGGAATAGGAAAGCCCGCCTGATTCAGCATAGAAAGAAGTGCAAAAGTTTTAAGACTTACAGTTTTTCCACCAGTATTTGGGCCGGTTATAATAAGAACCCTTTTTCCTTCCATGAAGCGAATATCAATTGGAACAGCCTTATCGCCAAGTAAAGGATGACGGGCCTGAAGCAAAAGAGGTGGCTGGTCTTTAGCAGGCATGGCATAGGTACAGTTATGTTCAGTCCCCCATCTCTGTGCTGCAAGAGTTGTATCAAACAAAATCATGACAGGAAGAGCATCTCTTAGCAAAGGAATTGAAGGCTGCAGGCTAGCAGTTGTTTCTGTCAAAATCCTTTTAATAACTGCGGCAAGTTCAAATTCCTTTTGAATTAATTCATTGGAACACAAAACGGCTTCTTCTGGCTCAATATAAACGGTCTGGGCAGACTGACTTACTTCGTGAATAATGCCTGGAATGCGGTTTTGCAAACTGGCCTTTACGGCTAGAACCTGACGACCATTTCGCAAAACTGGGACATTACTTTCCAGAACGCCAGATAGACGCTGGTCTGAAGTAAAGCCTTGCATAATTGTTTTGATTTTGGAATTCAGGCTGGCAATCTGCTTTCTTATATTTGAAATTTCTGGTAAGTCACGCATTTCTCCATCTGGAGTTATAACACGGAAAACTTTTTTTTCGGTTTCAGAAAGGTCTGGAAGCTTTTCTACTTCCTGTGGTAAGAGTTTAAGGCCTAAACTAACCTGATGCTGACTAATTCCCTGCATCACCTTATTTACACTAATAACTAACTGACCAATTGAAGCAAGCTGTTCAAGAGTAAGAGCGGCACCATTTGTTTTTATAATTGCCAGTAAAGGTTTTACAGGATTCCATGATGATAGAGGAGAGGCATGGGTTTGGCTTAAATAAAGCCCCCATTCCCGGCTTAAATTTTTTAAATGTTCTATTTCTGAAGATTTCTTAAAAGGTTCGCGAGATAAAAGAGAAGCCTTTCCTTCTTCCGAAAGACAATAAGATGCAACCTGATCCCGAATGCGGAAAAAATCTATTTCTGTTAGAGTTTTTGTGTTCATTATTAATCTTCCCAGGAACCTGTTAAGATTTCTCTGGATATTCTTTTCCAGCTGTCATAACGCTCTGGTGTAATTTGACCTTCTTCTACAGCCTTCAAAACTGCACAGTCCGGCTCTGTATCATGCTTACAATTTAAGCCAAACTTACATTTACCAATAAAAGGTTCAAATTCACGAAAGTACAGTGCAAGGTTCTGAGCTTCAATATCATCTAAAACAAAACGACGAATTCCCGGTGTATCGATAATATCAGCTTTACGACCCTTTATACCTTCTGTAAGACTTTCGTTCAAAGTCAGATGGATTAAGGTTCCTTTTGTTGTTGTATGACTACCCCTTCCGTATTTTTTTGACAGACTTCCTGTTTTTAATACACAAGTATCGTCCATTACATTTATAAGACTAGATTTTCCAACGCCCGACTGACCTACAAAAGCCGAAAGATGGTCTTCCAAAAGTTCTGCAAACTGAGTCATTCCTTCTCCAGTCTTGGCAGAAATTCGCAAAACCTTGTAGCCCAAATCTTCCCAAATTGTCAGACGTTTTTCAATTTCTTCAAATTCTTTCTGGCGGCCATCTGTTTGCATAGCTTCTGCCAGATCCCACTTATTACAAACAATAACAGGAGTGATTCCCTGGTGTTCAGCCTGAGCTAAAGCACGGTCTGTAAAGCGGGGACGGAAGGGTGGTTCATCTGGAGTTGTAACCAAAATCAAGTAATCCAGATTAGAGGCTAAAAGTTGGGGACAACGACCCTTTACATTCCAGCGTAAAAAGGTGTTCTTTCTTTCCTGTAAAGAAACAATCTGCCCCTTTTCTTCATTAATTGGATCTGGTTCGATTTCAACTTCATCACCAGGTGCTATAGGGTTATAAAATTCCCGTTCAGTTTTTACAACCTTCCCCTTAATTGTACATGCACGGATAAGTTCGTCTTCACATTCAACTGTAAATAAATTGTTTGTACCGGCTATAACGCGTCCCTTCAAATTAACTCCTACAGTAAAACTGCTAAATTACATTTTTTCCAGATAAGGAACAAGAATAAGATTCAAACTATTCTTGATAACCTGCAAAGTACACTGAGCCAAATAAAGACGGGCACCGGCAAGTTCCTTACTTTCTGCATTTAAGATTGATGAAGTCTGGTAGAACTTACTGAAAAGCTTTGCTGTTTCATACAGATAGCCTGCAATTCCACTTGGGTCAAGATTTTCTGCCCCCTTCTGAACGACTGCAGGGAAATCACCAAGCTGTTTAATCAGAGCCCATTCATCTTCGCTTGAAAGAAGTGCAAGTGCTTCATCTGAAGTATTTTCACAAATGCCAGCTTCTTTTGCCTTAGCAAGAATTGAGTTGATACGAGCCCCCATATACTGAAGATAAGGACCAGTATTTCCATTGAAGCTCAAAGATTCTTCTGGATTAAAGAGCATATCTTTTATTGGTGTAGCCTGAAGCAGATAATAATGCAAAGCACCAAGAGCAACTTTTTCTGCTACATCATCAGCATTTCCAACTTCTTCATCACGACCACGTTCTTTTATTGCTTTGAGGGCATCGGCATGTAAAGAATCAATTAAATCATCAGCATCAACAATTGTTCCTTCACGGCTCTTCATACGTCCACTTGGAAGATTTACAAGACCATAGCTTAAGTGATAAAGGTTCTTAGCCCAGTCAAATCCAAGCTTTTTCAAAATGTGGAAAAGAATCTTAAAGTGATAGTTCTGTTCACTGGCAACTACATACACAAGCTGATTAAAAGCCCAGTCATCGTGGCGGGAAATTGCAGTTCCAATATCCTGAGTGATATAAACAGAAGTACCGTCTTTGCGGAGAAGAACTTTTTCGTGATTATCTTCATCCTTTCCTTTACCTACAACATCTGTAACATCAATGCGGACTGAACCATCTTCTGCCTTAAAGAAAACGCCTTTTTCAAGACCTTTAAGAATCTGATCTTTTCCCTTGAGGTAAGTTTCGCTTTCCATGTAGAGTTTATCAAAAGAAACACCTGTTCGGGCGTAAGTTTCCTTTACACCTTCCAAAGTCCAGTCATTCATTTTCTGCCAGAGTTCCCGTACTTCAGGATTTCCTTTTTCCCATTCAATAAGCATGTCTTCTGCCTGCTGGGCTGCTTCTGGATGTGCAGTTTCAGGTTTATCTTTTTCGCCTTTAAGCCAGCGGTCAAATTCAACATAACACTGCCCAACAAAATGATCTCCCTTCATTCCAAGCTTTTGTGGAGTATCACCTTTTGCTTCATGGAACCATTTATAAGCCAGCATAGATTTACAGATATGAACACCACGGTTATTAATAAGATCTACCTTGTAAACTTCGGCACCTGCCATTTTCAAAATACGGCTGACAGATTCACCAAGTGCGTCGTTTCTGAGGTGACCAAGATGGAGAGGCTTATTTGTATTTGGTGAAGAATATTCAACCATTACACGACGACCTTCCAGAGGCTTTTTTCCTTCCTGATTGAAAGAACCGTAAGAATCACCCTGTTTTGCAATTGCGGCTAAAATTGGAGCTGCTGCCCCAGCCTTGTCGAGTTTAATATTGATATAAGGACCTACTGCAAGAACTTTTCCAAGGCTGCATTCCTTAATAAATTCAAGAACACCTGATGCAATCTGAGGTGGAGCCATCCGGGCAGATTTAGCAAAAACGAACATTGGAATACCCAAATCACCCATTTCTGGATTTGGTGCATTCTGAACAACCATTTTATCCAGTAAAGAAGTGTCGAGCTCTAAATTCTTTGCCTTAAAAAATTCAGTTATTGCTTTTGAAACAAGCTCTTTAAACTCTGATTTTGAATCTGCCATAAAAAAAAACTCCTGTAAATTAGTAAAGAAATATTACCAATTTTCAGGAGTTTTAACAACGACAGACCTGTTTTAAAAGAAGCTCTTAAATAAATTTCCAGCCTGTTTTTTTGCCTCTTCTTCAGCCTTTGCCCTAGCTTCGTTCATAGCCTGTTCAGCCTTTCTTCTTGCTTCCTCTTCCGCCTGGGCCTGTTTTGCCCTAAATTCAGCCTCAGCTTTTTCCTGGGCGGCCTTCAACTCGGCTTCTGCTTTTTCTTGAGCGGCTTTCATTTCGGCCTCAGCTTTCTCCTGTGCAGCCTTTAATTCTGCTTCAGCTTGAGCCTGGGCCTTTTTCAGTTCTTCTTCGACCCTTGCCTGAGCTTCTTTCATAGCCTTATCAAGCATTTCCTTTGAAGAATTTTGAATAGTTGACTGCAAATTCTTCAACTGATTTTCAAGATCCTTAAGCATGTTGATGTAATATTCAACCTGCCCCTTTATTGCATCAAAGGTTTCTATATTACCTAAAGCGACCTGTGAGTACTCAGTAATTTTAGCCTTAAGTTCTGAAAGAGCTTTTTCTTTAATAGAATTAAGCTGTTTATTCATTTCATTTGTAAGGGCATTTACAAACTGCCTATTTACATCAGATGTAAGATTTACTGTAAGTCCTTTATCTGCCATAAAACCTATATTTGCATTTAAATCCATAGATTTAATCTGAGTCATAACTCCATTGTAAATATCATAAGCATAAAATGGTTCAAAAGGCTTACTTTCAATTACAAGATTTTCAAAAAGTCCCTTTCCAGAAAGCAAAAATCCTTCATCTGCAAAAGCTTTAAATTCGGCAGTAACCTGAGTTTTTGCCTTAAATGATGGAGACCCAGGTCCTCCTCCAAACACAGAAGAATCCAGATTGAATGGATAATTATTTCCAGAATAAGCAACTGTTAGCAGAGCATCATCTGAAGTTTCACGAAGATCCAAAACTAAATCACAATGATGATCTATATTAAACAAAGACAGATTAACATTTGCGTTTGTAGTTTTATTAAGTTTGTTCATGTTGTTTGTAATATCAGTTGCAGTAAAACTAAAGTTTGTTCCAGAGCCGGCAATTTTTTTAATCCAAAGAGTTGGAACAGCATCTTCACGGTAAATTACATCGCGACCAGAAGCACGGGCAATTCCCTTTTTCTTTTCTTTAGACTTTTGTTTTTCGCTGACCGGTTTTTTAGATGCAGAATCCTTCATCTCAATAAGCTTTTGAGACAGTTTTTGATAATAAGGATAATAAGAACCCATGAACTGGTACACCGCATTATTAAAGAGGTCTGTAATAAAATTCATGCCAGTATCTTTTAAGTTGAAGGATTTGATTTTATTAATTTCACTTGAAGCAAACTGAGTATCATGCTGCAGGGCAAGATAAATCTCATTCGACAGATTCATAACCTGATCTGAATCATTTTTGATTTCATTTACCAAAGATTGTGAATTATCTACCACATTTTGAACAGTTTTAATACCAGAATCAAAAAGTTTTATCATTTCAGCAATTTTTGCAGGATCTGTTAAAATAGAGGAATAATCATAATAAATAAGATTTTCTACAGAAGCTTTTGTTTCATTGTAAAGTTTTTCAAGTTCTGCAGGTTTATTCTGATATCTATTTATAAAGTCTTCAACAGTTTCCTGAACTTTTGGAGCAAGTACTGGCGACTGTAAAGAATTATAGCAATTTTGAATGATTGATTGAGGGTCATACTGAGTAAAAAGGCCTGTTACAGAATCCACAGTGGAATTTTTTGCCGCATTCAGTCTTTTTTGCAGTTCCAGACTAAGTGCAGTATCTTTTTTTTCGGTCTTTTCTTGTTTAGCTTTCTTTTTCTTCAATTTTTTAAGTTCTTTTGGTGGGAGAGTTCCATCATAAGCACGGTCTTTTCCAGTTTCAACACCATTAACAGAAAGTTCGTTTGCCACAAAACGAGCACGAAGAGCCTGTATTAAATCAAAATCGAGAGCAATTGAATCAATATAGATTAAATCTTTCATTGGTGCTGATTTATTTGCAATTTCAAAGTCTTTGATAAAGAGAGATGCCCCGAAAAACTTAAAATCAACTTTAGCAATATCACAACGAGCTTCAAAAATATTTTCACAACTTGTCTTAATCACTTTTTTGATAACAATATTTTTTGTAAGTGAAAAAGTTGTAACCAGCACTACTAAAAAAATGGCTACAGCCGCAAAAGGAAGAAGTCTAACTCTACCCTTCTGCTTCTTTATCTGTTTGGCAATAGTTTTAAGGTGCTTAAAATCTTTTTTAGTAAAAAGCTTATCTTTTGGAATTCCGTAAACAGGAATATTTTTCTTGCCAATTTTTCCAGTTTCCACAATCAAGCTTTGAACATAAGTTTTATCAGCTGGCACAAAAATCTTTTTGTAAACTTTTGCCTCCAATTTTTTTTGCGTGTATTTTTTTCTAAAAAAAGAAGGAGCTTTTTTCTTCAGTTTCAAATTTTCTTGCTCTGGATTATTGTTCTTTATCATATTTTTATCATTTTTTTGCATTTTCCAGACTCCTTAGACTTCTGCAGAAATTTTTGAAATCTTTTTAATAAGTGGCACTTTTGATAAAGCTAGTATAAATTTGGTTTTACGCATTACAGGTATAAGTTTGCTTCGAATGCCCCATATTGCTAAACGAGATAACCAATAAAGCGGAATATACAAAATCAGTCCACTAACTATAGCTCCTGCAACAATTGTATTATTGAAATGTGTAAAACCTACAAATGGAACTTCAAGCAGATTTGCAAAAACAGGTTCCAGAAAACTTATGTGCAAAAACCACCATCCAATTGCATCCAAAGTCGGATCAAAAAGATGACTTAGCATAGAAAAAATTGTCGTAAATAAAATGAAGGCTCCTTTATTAATTCGAATAAAAAGACAAAAGATTGTGACAATATAAAAGATGATATTATTTTTTGGAATCAATCCTAAAAGAAGTGCAAGGCAAACCGCATGTGCTATTTCACCAGGATGTGAGTTACTATTCAAAGCTTTTAGCAAATTTATTAATTTTTTTAACATTTTTTCTCCTTTTGGTATTGACACATTTTAACAGAAAAGATATATTTATCAAGCATTCGCAAGAATGAGTTGGGCTACTAGCTCAGTAGGTAGAGCAACGCCCTTTTAAGGCGTGGGTCACTGGTTCGAATCCAGTGTAGCTCAGAAAAAGGACTTTCGGAAACGGAAGTCCTTTTTTTTGTTTAACCATTAAATCGAACATTAAATCGAAACCCCTCTTTGAACAGATTCCCCCACCATCAAAAAAAAAGACCATACAGATTTCTCCATATGGTCCATTCAGTTTTGTGCTTATTAAAACATTTCTATTTTTTTAAGATATCTGACATGTTATCGCTTTTGCGGATTGCTTCTTTTATGCAATCAAATGATTCAACACTAATATCATGTTCAATTTTACAAGCATCTTCAACAGCAATTTCTTCTGGCACGCCAATTCGCATTAATAAAGCACTAAGAACCTGATGTCTTTCATAAATACGTTCAGCTATTTCGCGCCCTTTATTTTCAAGAGTAATTACTCCATCATCAGCAAGCTTTACATAATGTTCATCAGCAAGATTGTGTATAGTTACACTTACAGAAGGTCTGGAAAACCCCATTTCGCGAGCAATATCAATTGAACGAACTGGGCCTTTTTCAGATAATCTAAGTATAGTTTCTAAGTACATTTCAGCAGATTCTCGAATTTGCATATTTACATCCTTAATTTTGATTATTTAAAGTATAGACAAATTTCCTAATAATTCAATCGTTTTACTAGATTAAATCTCTCTTCGACGCCCTCTGCAAGCACTGTCATTCCCATTGACTTTATCATTCTGATTGTGGCAGCAAGTGCTTTTTCTGCCCTTTCATCTGCATATGCCACAAAAGAAGAACGTTTTGTAAATCCTCAGTTGTTGAAACAGCTTGCGGTTTACAAAATTAAAGAACATTAAAGAGCTACCGAAATAGCAAAGCACCGAACAAAAAATGAAATTACACCTATCATACTCTTATTGTGAAAGCTTTTTCAATTAACTATAATAACGAACATGAGTTATAAAATTTTTATTGATGGGAAAGAAGGCACAACCGGCCTTAAAATTTTTGAACGTTTTGCAGAAAGAAAAGATCTGGAAATTCTTAGTATTGATGAAGATAAGAGAAAAGATCCTGTAGAAAAAGCTAAACTTATTAACGCTTCAGATTACACTTTCCTTTGTTTACCAGATGCTGCTGCAATTGAATCGGCTAAACTTTGTACAAATCCTAATACTGTAATTATAGATGCCTCTACCGCCCATCGTGTTAATCCAGACTGGGCTTATGGTTTTCCAGAACTAGACAAATCTTTTAGAGAAAAAATTGAAAAATCAAACAGAATTGCAAATCCAGGCTGTTATGCATCTGGTTCAATCGCAATACTTTATCCTTTAGTTCAATCTGGAATTATGCAGAAGGACTATCCTGTAAATATTCATGCAGTAAGCGGATATTCTGGAGCTGGAAAAAAAGCAATTGCCCAGTATGAAGATCCTGCTCGCAATTCAGAACTTGATTCACCACGTCTTTATGCTTTGACTCAATCTCATAAACATCTTCCGGAAATTAAAATTATTTCTGGACTGGAATATGAACCAATCTTTAATCCTTATGTTTGTGACTATTACCAGGGAATGACTGTTACAGTGGGACTTCACGCACGTCTTCTGGCAAAAAATGTTACTGCAAAAGATGTTTGGGAAATGTTTGCAAAGCACTATGACGGCTGTAAATTTGTTCAGGTTGCCGGTTTCATGGGTGAAGGAGTTTTACCAGAACAGTTTATTCCTGCAAATACCCTGGCAAACACCAACAATATGCAGATTTTTATTTATGGAAATGATGACAGAATCATGATTACAACCCGATTCGACAATCTTGGAAAAGGTGCAAGTGGTGCTGCCGTTCAATGTATGAACATTCGAATGGGAATTGATGAAGGCTTAGGTCTTTAATACCGAGGTAAAAATGGCTAAATACATATCTTTAACATTTGATGATGGTCCAAACTTAGGCGATGACCATACTATGAATGACATGCTGGATCTTCTTGAAAAGAATGATGTAGTAGGTTCCTTTTTTTTAATTGGCAATAAAATTAACGACGAAAACGCAAAAGTTATTAAGAGAGCCTTTGATATGGGGTGTGATATTGAAAACCATTCCTGGACCCACCCTGCTATGCCTGAACTTACAAAAGAAGAAATGATTGAAGAATATGAAAAATGCGACCAGGCCATCATAAAAATTACAGGGAAAAAGCCGGAATTCTTTAGGCCTCCTTACATTGCGGTAAACGACCTTATGCACCAGGTTATTCCAACTCCTTTTATTCAGGGACACGGTTGTAAAGACTGGGAGCCAGACGTTTCTGCAGAAGAAAGAATTAAGATGATGGAAGAAGGAACTAAAGATGGGGTTCTTTATCTTCTTCACGTAATGGAAGGAAATATCAATACCCTTAAAGCCCTTGAATATTTGATTCCAAAACTTAAAAAGGACGGCTACACCTTTGTAACTGTACCTGAAATGTTTAGAATAAAGGGCATTTCTTTCCAAGGTCACACTGGTAAGCTCTTTACCTACTGCTAATTTTATAAATTACTATTTATCAATCATTATTACTTGCATATAGCCTTATAAAAAGGTATAAATATACAAAAGGAATGAATATTTATGCAAGTTAAATTCATAGAAGGGGGCGTTTGTGCTCCAGCAGGTTTTACTGCAAACGGTATCTTAACTCACATCAAGGCCAGCAGAACTAAAAACGACACTGCTCTTGTTTTTTCAGAAAGACCTTGTAATGCAGCAGGGGTTTTTACACAGAACAAGGTAAAAGCCGAAAGTGTAAAACTTTCTAAAAAACACCTTGCAGATGGAAAGGCTCAGGCTCTTATTGCAATTTCTGGTAATGCAAACTGTTGTACAGGTGCCCAGGGAGCAGAAAATGCTTTGCGTATGGCGAAATGTACTGCTCAGGAACTTGGAATTAAAGCAGAAGATGTAATTGTTTATTCAACTGGAGTTATTGGTGCTCAGTTTGATGTTACAAAAGTAGAAAATAATATTGGAAGCCTTAAAGCAGGCCTTTCAAAAGAAGGTCACAAGGAAGCTCGTATCGCAATCATGACTACTGATACTCAATTTAAAGAGTGTGCAGTAGAATTTGAAATTGGTGGAAAAATCTGCCACATGGGTACTATGTGTAAAGGTTCTGGAATGATTCACATTAATATGGGAACAATGCTCAGCGTAATCACTACTGACTGTGCAATTTCTTCACAAATGCTGGACAAGGCTCTCCATGAATCAATTTTAGGTACATACAATTGTGTTTCTGTTGATGGTGATACTTCAACCAACGATTCCCTTACTATTTTTGCAAACGGAATGGCTGGTAACAAGGAAATTACCTCTACAGGTGCCGATTACGACTGTTTCCTTGCAGCCCTCAATAAAATGAACACAGTTATGGCTAAGAAAATTGCCGCTGATGGCGAAGGTGCTACTCGTCTGGTTGAATGCAACGTAAAGGGTGCAAAGACTGTTGAAGCTGCAAGAGGCCTGGCAAAATCAATCATCTGTTCTTCTTTGGTAAAAGCTGCAATGTTCGGTTCGGATGCTAACTTTGGTCGTTTCCTTTGCGCAATGGGATACAGCGGAATAGACTTTGATCCAGATAAAACAAGCATCTGGTTTACAAGTAAGGCCAACTCAAAACGCTATTTCGAAAATTATGATGATTTTGAAGTTCACGGCGAAAACTCTATTTTAGTTTACAAAGACGGAGTTCCAACTGAACTTGATGAAGATAAAGCTAAAAAAATCATGAGTGAAGAAGCTGTTGAAATTCTTGTTGAATGCAAGGATGGAGATGCAGAAGGAACAGCATGGGGCTGCGATTTAACTTATGATTATGTAAAGATTAACGGAGATTATAGGACCTAACAAAGGGAGATAACAAACATAACTTATGGATAACACTAATACACTTTCTACAGAGACTTGGTCGCAAGTCCTTTCGGAAGCCTTGCCTTATTTTAAGCAGTGGTGTGGTAAGGTTGTTGTTGTAAAGTATGGCGGAAATGCCATGCTCAACGAAGAATTAAAAGAAGCTGTAATGGACGATATCGTTTTACTTAATACAATTGGAATTAAAGTTGTATTAGTTCACGGTGGTGGTCCAGAAATTAATAAGATGCTGGATAAAGTTGGCAAGGAATCTAAGTTTGTAGATGGACTTCGCTATACTGATGCAGAAACAATGGAAATTGTTCAAATGGTTCTTACAGGAAAACTGAATAAGGATATTGTAGGAATTCTTTTACAGAAGGGAGGCCGTGCAGTTGGACTTTCTGGAGTAGATTCGGGCTTAATCAGAGCAAAAAAGACTGATAAAGACTTAGGCTACGTTGGTGATGTAACTCATGTAAATCCTGAAATTCTTACATCACTCTTAAACGAAGGCTTTATTCCAGTTGTTTCAACAGTTGCCCTTGGAGAACAGGGAGATGATGCTCGCTACAACATCAACGCTGATACAGCAGCTGCTAAAATTGCAGTTGCCCTTCGTGCAGAAAAGTTTGTACAGCTTACAAATGTACCTGGAGTTTTAAGAAATATTGAAGATCCTTCAACCTTGATTAAGAGAATTGAAAAGTCTGCTCTTGGCTCATTAAAGGCTACTGGAATTATTGCCGGTGGTATGATTCCAAAGATTGACTGCTGTCTTACAGCACTTGAAGGCGGAGTTCCAAGAACTCACATCATCGATGGTCGTGTACCCCACAGTCTCCTGATCGAAATGTTCAGCGACCGTGGTATTGGTACAATGATTTATTAAAAGTCTTAAAGATTACTAAAACTTATACTCAAGACCTACAGAGCCGGAAATTGAATGTCTTTGATTTCCTGGCACTGAGAAGGTATAAGTTGAAGTATCCCCTTTTACAGTATTACTTACCTGAGGCAAAACATCCCATACATAATGAGCAGCAAAAACTAAACCAAAATGTTTAGCAACATAAGCAATCAAATTAGCACCAGCTGCAAAGCCCACAATAATTCCACTTGATTGAGAACCTTCTGTATGTCCAGAAAAATTAAGACCAACTCCACCACCAATTGTTATTGGTCTAATAGGCAGGTTGTACCAGATATAAAAAGGTATATCTACAGTTTCATAATTCTGAAAACTTACTGAATTCTGAGCAAAAGTAACTCTATTTGTAAGAAGATTTACTTCACCCTGGAAACCAAGTCCCATAATCAAATCAAGATTAAAGAAAGCTCCTCCACCACAAACAAATCCCTGATATTCAGAATTATCTGGAGAAAGGTTTCCTCCGAACAAAGCACGACCACCAACAGCAAAATTAATAGCAAAAGATGATGTAGCAAATGTAAGTAAAACTGATAAAATGATAATAATTTTCTTCATAAAACCCTCCAAGTTTTATAGATTCTTTTCTAAGTTTAAATATTCTTTTTTATTGCGTTAAGTAATTCAGAATATTCACTAAATGCAAGATATTGTGGATAATCCTTAATAATCTTTTCAGTAGAACGGAAAAGGAAACCTGCCTTTGAAGCCTGAATCATTCCAAGGTCATTAAAACTATCACCAGAAGCAATTGTTTCATAACCGATTGACTGTAAAGCCTTTACAGTTGTAAGTTTTGATTTATCACAACGCATTTTATAACCAGTAATTTCTCCATTATCTGCAACTTCCAGAGTGTTACAGAAAATAGTAGGCATTCCAAGTTTTTCCATTAATGGAGCTGCAAACTGTTCAAAAGTGTCACTTAAGATGATGGTTTGACAGCAAGAACGAAGTTCGTCAAGGAATTTTTTTGCACCTGGTAAAGGATCAATTTTTTTGATTGTATCCTGAATTTCTTTAAGTCCAAGACCATGTTCCTTTAAGATTGCAATTCTATACTTCATCAACTTATCATAATCAGGTTCATCTCGGGTTGTACGACGCAACTCTGGGATACCAACAGTATCAGCAAAAGCAATCCAGATTTCTGGAACCAAAACACCTTCAAGATCAAGACAAGTAATTACCATAATTTTTCCTCACGTAGTCATAAAATAGTGTATTTATTGAAATATGTCAAAGAAAGATATAATATTGAGCAGAATTATTAATCAAAAAAACTGATAAATATGTCTGTAAAAAAAACAAATCGTAAAAGCAAAAAGCCTAAGGTTTATATTCCAGCTTATAAAATAATTTTCCTTTGCTCCTTAATCATTTTAATTTGTATGGGTCTCCTTCTGTTCACCACCATCAAAGAGCCTGAAACTCCATCTTTAAGTCAGCGTTTTGAAGACAAAAAAACAGAATCTACAGTTACATCTACAATTACAACAGAAATAACTTCCCATACTGCAGAAAATACTCCTAAAAAAACTGCACAAACTGAGAAGACAACTAATAAGGAAGATAAAGTTTCTATAAAAAAAGAAAATACAAAGGCTTCAGAAAATCAGGAAAATCAAACCGAAAAGAATAAAACGGAATCAAATTCTTCAACAAATACAAGCAGTTCTTCAGTAAAAACATCTGCATCTAATAGCGAAGACACAAAAAAAACCGCTCCTGCAAGTACTGTAAAAACTTTTAAGTATAATTTCCCTCAGGCTAAGAATGGAGCCCAATTAGTTTTTGTTTTTGATGATGGAGGCCAGAACCTTAATCATCTTAAAGAATTTCTGGAACTGCCCTTCCCAATTACAATTGCAGTATTGCCACAACTTTCACATTCTGTAGAATCTGCAAACCAAATCAGGGCCTCTGGAAACGAACTGATTCTTCATCACCCTATGCAATCAATAAATGCAAACACAAACCCTGGTCCTGGTGCCATTAGCCCAGATATGAGTGAAAGTCAAATTATTGCAACCTTGTTCTCGAATATAAACGAAATTGGGCCAATTGCAGGAATGAATAACCACGAAGGTTCTGCAATCACAGCAGATGCAGAAAAAATGGCCATTGTGATGAAGGTAACCAGCGAAAATGGAATCTACTTTTTGGACAGCCGTACAAATTCTGAAACTAAGGTTCCTTATGTTGCAAAAGAATTGGGCTATTCCTACTACGAACGCAACATCTTCCTGGATAACGAAAAGACCAATGAAAACGCTCGCAAGGAATTAGAAAAAGGCCTTGCTATTGCCAATAAAAATGGAAGCGTTATAATGATAGGCCATATTTGGAGTGCAGATTTTCTTCCAGCCTTTTTAAAAGATGTTTACCCAGAATTGAAAGAAAAAGGCTACACGTTTACAACTGTATCTAAATCAAAAGCACTCAAAAGATAGAAGAAATTACAGAAGGAATAAAATGAAGGTTCTTGGTATTGAAAGTTCATGTGACGAAACTGCATGTGCAATTGTAGAAGACGGACACACAATTTTGAGTAACGTTGTTGCAACTCAAATCCCTTTTCATCAAATTTATAAGGGAGTTGTTCCAGAAATTGCCAGCCGAAAACATGCCGAATGGATTTTACCGGTTGTAAAACAGGCCCTAAAAGAAGCCAATTTAACAATGGATGATGTTGACGCAATTGCCGCTACAAACAGACCAGGTCTTATGGGCTCCCTTCTGGTAGGTTTTACATTTGGCAAGACTTTAGCCTGGGCTACAAAAAAACCTTTTATTGCTGTAAACCATATGCTGGGTCACCTTTACGCTGCCCAGCTGCAAAAACCTGTTGAATATCCTTTCTTAGGACTTTTAGTTTCAGGTGGTCATACCATTATCTGTAAGGTAAACGGTTTTGATGATTTGGAAGTACTTGGAACCACTGTTGACGATTCAGTTGGAGAAGCTTTTGATAAAGTCGCAAAATTCTACGGACTTGGTTATCCTGGAGGAGTAATTATTGATCAGCTTTCAAAGCAGGGAGATCCTAAATCTGCACGTTTCCCAGTTCCAAAGCTTGATGAAGATGCTCACCGTTATGATGTTTCTTTCAGCGGATTAAAAACAGCCGTTATTCACCAGTGCGACTTATTCTGGCAGCCAGGATATGAACATTCAAAAGAAAATATGTGTGCTGCCTTCCAGGAAACTGCTGTAAAAACTCTGGTTGGAAAACTTTTAAGAGCGGTAGATGATACAGGACTTAAAACTGTAGTATGCGGAGGTGGTGTTGCAGCTAACTCAAGATTAAGAGAAATGCTTGCCGCTCGTACAGATTTAAACTGTATTTTCCCTCCATTAAAACTTTGTGGTGATAACGGAGCCATGATAGCCGGAGTTGCATATCACTTTTTACAGCGTGGAGACAGGAGCGACTGGAATACTGTAACTTGTGCAAGAATTCCTCAGTTCAAACGCGGACTTGATCAGGTAAACCACGAAAAAAATCGTAGGCAGGAAAACAAATAATGGATCAGCTTCTTAAAATAAAGGCCTATGCAAACAGGGAAGCAGTTCCTATTATGCAGGACGAAGGTTGTGACTTTATCTGTAATTACATAAAAGAGCACCAGGTAAAATCTGTGCTTGAAATTGGAACTGCCATTGGTTATTCTTCCATTCGTTTTGCAAGCCAGGCAGATGATATTTATGTTACAACAATTGAATCCGATATTGACCGCCACATAAAAGCCAAGGAAAATTTTCAGGCCTGTGGACTTTCAGACAGAATTACTGCAATTAATGATGATGCCCTAACCCACGATTTTGGAGATGCCAAGTTCGACTTGATTTTCATTGATGCCGCAAAAGCCCAGTACATCAAGTTTTTTGAAAAATATAAAAACAATCTTTCTGAAACCGGCGTTATTATCAGTGATAATTTGTCTTTTCACGGAATGGTTGATGATTTAAGTTTGACTCATAATTACAGTACAAAAAAACTGGTAAAAAAGATTCAGAAATATGTCCAGTTCTTAAAAGATAATACTGAATTCCATACAGATTTTTACGAAATTGGAGACAGAATTTCTGTTAGTAAAGCAGTTCATTAATTTTATTTAAGACCAGCTTTTTATTCATTGTCCATTTTGGTTCAATTATCAAAGCCTTTGGCGGATCTCCCGTGAGGCGGTGGATTACCATGGAAGCTGGCATAAGTTTCAGGGCCTTTTTAACCAGTTCAAAATATTCTTCCATCTCAAGAGCCTTGAACTTGCCCTGAATAAAGTCCTTCTCCAAATCCGTATTTTTCAAGATATAAAGACAGGTGATTTTAATTCCGTCACAAGCGGATGAAACAACTTCTTTTACACTTTTCATCATATCCTGCTCGCTTTCACCAGGCAGTCCAAAAATTACATGAGTAACAACATGGATTTTTCCACCAGCTTTTTTAATTCTTTCCACCGCATTACGGTAGGTACTGGTCGGAAAGGCCCGCCTTATATATAGAGCAGTTTTATCATTAGACGTTTGTAAACCAAGTTCAAGCTGAACATAAGTTTTTTTGGAAAGTTCTGCAAGATAAAAAAGGCATTCATCAGAAATGCAGTCTGGCCTGGTAGCTAAAGAAAGGCCCACTACATCATCACAGGCAAGAGCTTCTTCCCACTTTGCTTTCAATTTTTCAAAATCACCATAAGTATTAGTAAAACTTTGAAAATATGCTATGTATTTTATTTTTTGGGAATGTTTTAATTTTGCCGCCAGAAGATTTTTTGCTTCTTCAATCTGGGCAGAAAGAGAAAGTTGGGAAGAAGGAGTAAAATCTCCACTGCCAGAAGCAGAACAGAAAATACATCCTCCCTTCCCTTTTGTGCCGTCTCTGGTTGGACAGGTACAGCCCGAATCCAAAGACAGTTTGTAAGTTTTTGCATTAAAAATAGATTTGTAGTAGTCGTTTACAGTCATAAACTCTACCAGTGACCAGAAGCACCGCCACCGCCAAAGTGACCACCGCCACCGCTAAATCCACCACCAAAACCGCCTCCAGAAAAGCCTGAAAAACCGCTTCCCGAAGACTTACGATATGATTTACCACTTTTAGAACCGGAACCAAAAATATGAGAAAGCAAGAGCCATTTCCAGATTCCGTTTTTTGAAGAAATTATAGCAACACAGAAAATAATCCAGAGTAGCAAAAAGAGAATACCATAAAAGGCACCATCTTCATCCTCTTCTTCAAGAACACTCTTATTTACAAGTTCAACATTACCAGAAGCAATGCCACCCATATTTTTTACACCTTTAAGAATGCCTTCTGAATAGTCCCCATTTCTGAATTCGGGAATAATTACATTTCGAATAATTAAACCGCACTTTGCATCTGTTAACGAGCCTTCAAGACCATAACCAGTTTCAATTCTTAAAGAACGTTCCTCGTAAGCTACAAGAAGAAGTGCACCATTATCTTTTCCTTGATGACCAATTCCCCATTTTTCAGCTACTTTTATTGAATAAGAGGCTAAATCTTCACCTTCAAGACTTGGAACTGTAAGAACAACAATTTGAACTCCAGTCTGCTCATCAAGACTTTCCAGATAAGAAGTTATTTCTGCTTCTGTGTTAGAATTGATGATTTTTGCGTAGTCATTTACCCTGCCCTCTAAAGCTGGAACTGCCAGAGAAAATAATGAAGATAAAGATGATAAAAGCAGCAGGATTAAAAATAGTCCTCTTTTCTTTTTATTTAGTACCATTCAGTATCCTCCAAAACCACAAGTCCATCTGCCAGTTCATTAGGATTTTCTTCATGATTAGGAAAATTTTCTGCCAGTAACTGACCGCACTTTTTAATTGCATTGGTAAAAGCCGTTTCTGCATCACCCTTTTTAAGATTTTCTGCAAGCTCATCTGCAATCAAATTCCACAAATCCTGAGAAATCTTCTGAGAAATTCCACGATCGGCAATAATTCTGACCTGTTTTTCCATAAAAGAAACAAAAATCAAAATTCCTGAATGTTCTGTAGTGTCATAAACTCCAGATTCTGTAAAATAACGAAAGGCCCTGTGAGTTACGCAGGAACGTCTTACGGCAGAAGGAATTATCAGACGGTCTATTGCAGGAATATTTGCAAGATAAAAGACAAGTACCACCGCAATAAAGGCAGAAATTACATAAAACATGGGAATAATCCAACCAGGTTCATTCTGCCAGTAGATTAAATGATAAAGCCCCCTAATTGATTCAGAAAAAGGAAGTAAAACCAACAAAAGAAAAGCCGCAAAAATGTTTGCTGCCAAAAGTTCCCAAAAAGAATAATGAGCACTTTCGGGAGCAAGGGCAAGGGCAATTTCACCTGTAGTTTTAGACTCTACATCTGCGACAGTCTTCTTTATATTTTCAAAAACCTGATCATTCAGATGTAGTTTTTTATAAAGTGTCTTTTTTTTCATTAAAAATCCACCTTAGGAGCAGACTGAGCTTCTGCAGATGCTGCAAAATAAGTCTTCTTTTCAAAACCACCCATATTGGCAATAATATTTGCAGGGAAACTTCTTACCTTTGTATTGTATTTTCTTGCAACATCATTATAACGCTGACGTGCAACAGTAATTCTATTTTCAGTTCCTTCCAGCTGGTCCTGCAGACTCAAGAAGTTCTGATCTGCCTTAAGTTCAGGATAATTTTCTGTAACAACAAGAAGTCTCTGCAAGCTTGAACCAAGATTATCCTGTACCTGCTGATAGCGGGCAAAGGCCTCTGGATCACTTAAAACTTCATCAGAAATATTTATCTGACCACCAGCACTAGCACGAGCTTCTGAAATCTGAGTAAAAACTTCACTTTCGTGCTTTGCATAACCTTTTACAGTTGAAACAAGATTTGGAATTAAATCCAAGCGTCTCTGATACTGATTCTGAACTTCAGCCCACTGTTCACTTACACCTTCATCAAGATTTACCAAGGAATTATATGTATTCTTACAGCAAGAAAATATGCATAAAACACATACTAAAACAATAATTAAAGCAACTAACCATTTTGGGAATTTTTTCATCTAACTTCTCCTAAAAATTAAAATCTATTATCAATTTAAACACTAGACTTTTTATAGTCAACAAAAGATTTTCACATTTAACATTTCTCTTTCCTAGCATGTTTCTCTTTCTTCTTGCCCGGCATTAAATTTCATACTACAATAGAAATGTTATATTATTTTAAGGAGCTATTTATAATGAACAATTTTATTTTCTTAGGCCCACCAGGAGCTGGTAAAGGTTCTTTAGCTGTAAAAGTTGCAGCAGACTACAAAATCCCTCATATTTCTACTGGAGATATTTTCCGTGCAAATATTAAAGCCCAGACTCCACTCGGAGTAAAAGTAAAGGCAATTATTGATTCAGGTTCTCTTGTAAGTGATGAATTAACATTCGAACTTGTAAAAGATCGCCTTGCTCAGGATGACTGCAAAAACGGATATATTCTTGACGGTTTCCCACGTACAATTCCTCAGGCAGAAATGCTCGAAGGCTTAGTTAGCGATGTAAAAGTTGTAAACTTCGAAATCAAAGATGAAATCGTTATTAAACGTCTTTCTACACGTCGTGTTTGTAAGGCTTGTGGTGCAAACTACAATGTTCTTACTCTTAAACCAAAGGTAGAAGGTATCTGCGACAAGTGTGGTGGTGAACTCTATCAGCGTGATGATGACAAGCAGGAATCTATCCTCCATCGTATGGACGTATACCGCGAACAGACAGAACCTCTTATCAACTTTTATAAAGAAAAAGGTAAGATTACAGACCTTGATGCTTCAATCGAAACAGATATTTTGCTTG
>SAMEA3663057__coassemble_131_pt1 | contig 26141 bp, 26 predicted proteins | sample SAMEA3663057__metabat2_low_PE_007 | metagenome-assembled genome bin SAMEA3663057 (sample SAMEA3663057) | pig gut metagenome | biome: pig gut; feature: pig-associated habitat; material: faeces | place: France | collected 2012
GAGTGTTTTTGAACCACGCCCCGCTCCTTCGCGCAAACATTACTGAAAAGCGTTTATAATGCGTTTGCCTTGATTAATTGAAAAACTCATCAGTACTAGGATACTAGCAAATTTGTACTTTTCTTGTAACAAATCTTTATAGGTAATTTTTTTTAATCTTTATGATTTTAAAATTTTTAGTTATCAGTTGCAGATGCATCTATAGTAACAGCTCCTAAATAAAGGATATTACTATAATAATTTGTATATGTATAATCGTAACCTACAGCTACAGCGAACATTGCAACGTACCACTTATGATTTGTAGGTCCACTTGTGTAATCAACATCATCATCACCTTGGGCAGGAGCTTTATCATTACTTCCAGAACGACCAAAATTAAAACTGGTTCTATTTACGTTTCTAACAGGAATAGTTTTAGTAGTAGAACTATTTACATAAGTTCCGTTTTCTCCACCTTCAAGAATCCTTGCAGAATATAATTCAATACTCTGATAATCAGAAAGGCGTACATATATTTGTTTATTTTCGCCAGTGTATGGAATTAAAGGTTCATCATAGCAGCCACTAATTCTAAGCTTATTAAAATTGTAAGTTTCAATCATTTTTGAGGCGGCTGTATTACTTGTTGATTCATTATTTGAAAGAGATACTAAAGAACTAACTTCACTATTCATTTGTGAAGAAGAATCAAATTCTGTAGTATATATCGGTTCCCTTAAAACTAAAGCCAGAGTTACTTGTTACATTTTCATTTGTAAAAAAAGAAAAATAGCGTTCCGAAAAGTCTGATGAATCGTAGCTTGGTGTGTGAACAATTGTAATAGGGGCCGGCATAACATAGAATACATCCAGCCCACATCCAGAGTTAAATATAAAAAGACATACAAAACATAAAAGTAAAAAAATATACTTAAATTTATTGCATGTCTTCATATTAAAACTCTTATTAAAGGTTACTCAGCTTTATTCTGAGCTTTAAGAGCAATAAGCCTTGTTTTAGCTAATTTTCCCCAATTATCATTTGGATATGCATCATATAATTCTGTATAAGCAGTAATAGCTTCTGCCTTATTTCCGCTAGCTTCTATTACACGTGCATAAGAAAATTTTGCATGAGGAACAAGTGCAAACGATTTTGAATCAGCTGCTAATTTGTAATTTTCAGCAGCGTCTTCAAGTTTATTCAACTGTTCATAACAAACACCAAGATTATAATATGCAACTGGAGCTAAATATGTTTTACCAGCTTTTTTTGCTGTAGCTTCGTAATAAGTTACTGCATCTTCATATTTTTTCTGCTGATATGTCAATTCAGCACAAAGATAATTTGCACGAGCACCAACAATTCCACCCTTCTTTGCATAAACAGCAAGATTATCAATAGCATCAATACGTCTTGCATTTAATTCACTTTCATCAAGCGAAGCTGAATCATGTGTTAATGTATATGAAATTTCTTCAATTTCATCTAAATTCTTTTCTTTTATATTATTATTTACAGCTGAAATAACAATGTAAGCTGCCAAACATACAATAAGAGCAATTAAAAGTCCTAAAAGCCCCTTTTTCTTCTTTTCAAGAAAAGAATTCAATTTTGAAGATGATGTCTGATTTTCTGCCTTATCTGCCATTTTATTTTACCTCAAATAATTCAATCAATTTTACAAATCTAATTATTTAATTTGTTAATTTATTTTTTACGAATATTTAATTCGTTCATTAATCTTATCACATAAGTCCTTTGGATTCCAAGTATCTGGGCAGTTTTAGTTTGGTTCCAGCCATTTTCTTCCAGAATCTTTGTTACATATTCCTTCTTAAAAAGGTCTACAGCAGACTTTAATGATTTATCATCCAACTCAGTTTCAATAGGAGAAAAATTCTCTACAGAAGCTTCTGATTCAAGTCCTAAATCAACAGCCTTTATCACCGGCTCCTGACCAACAATGAATGCCCTCTGTACAGAATTAATTAGTTCATCCGCATTACCTAACCAAAAATGATTAAGCATTGCTTCCTTTGCAGCTTCAGAAAAAGAAATAAACTTATATCCAGATTTTTTTGCAAAAGTTTGTAAATAACTTTCTGCCAAAGGAATAATATCTTCCTTTCTTTGTCTTAAAGGCAAAATGTTCAAAACAATTGCATTTAATCTGTAGTATAAATCTGGTAAAAATTTACCGCTATTTACTTTTTCTTCCAAGGATGATTCAACAGAACAAATAACCTTTAAATCCATTCCCTTTTGACTCGTAGCTTTAATCAGATCCAAAAAAGTTTTCTGAAGGATAACAGGCATTTCATCCACAAAACTTACAAATAAAGTAATTCTTTGTTTATAAGCTATAAGTTTATTTACAGTATCAAAAGCTTCCAGTATCTGATTTTGATTAAAGGATTTACAATTTACTTCAAAGAAATATCCAAAACTTTTAGCAATTGAAAAATGAATATGCTGAGCTATCAAACGCTTACCCGAACCTCTTTCTCCAATTAACAAAACTGAAGAATTATTTGTGGAAAGAGTCTGAATTAAGGCTGTTATTTCTTTTGTAAAAGAACTTTCTCCTACAAAAGCTACAATTTTTTTATTCATTCTGTTTTAAAAGTAAACGCATTGTCTGCCCTTTAAACATACAATGCGTTCAAACTTAAAAAAGTGGTCTGGAAATCCCAAACCACTTTCCTATTTAGTCATTCTTCTGTGATTTAATCATATCACCAAGAGTGAAAGCTCCATCGTCATTATCGTTTGAAGTTGACATATATTGTGAAATTTCATCACGCTGCTGCTTTCTCTTGTATTCGCGTACAGAGAATGCAACCTGTTCCTTTTCAACTTTTACATCAACAACGAAAACGTTGATTTTGTCTCCAACCTTGTATTTTGTTACAGCTTCTTCAAAAGGAACATCCTTTTCTTCGCTGAGGTTTGCCTTGTTTACAAGACCTTCAATTCCATTTGGAGCTTTTACAAACACACCAAAATCTGTAATAGAAGTAATTTCTCCTTCTAATGTAGAACCTGGTTTGTATTCTTCTGCAAATGCCTTCCAAGGATTATCAGTAAGCTGTTTAATTCCAACCTTAATTCTGTGAGTTTCTGGATCACATTCAATTACAACTACTTCAACTTCCTGATCTACAGCCAATTCGCTACCAGGATGTTTTACTTTCTTTGTCCAAGAAATATCATCTGCATGAAGGAAACCGTCAATACCATCTTCAAGAGAAACAAAAGCACCAATGTTAGTTACTTTTACAACTTTTCCCTTTACCTTTGTACCTACTGGATATTTTTCAGAAATCTTTTCCCATGGATTTTCAGTAGCCTGTTTGAAACCAAGAGAAACACGTCCTTCCTGAATATCATATCCAAGAATCATTGCTTCAACTTCCTGACCAACAGAAACCATATCTTCTGGCTTGTTTACTTTCTTTGTCCAAGAGAATTCACTGATATGAACAAGACCTTCAATTCCTTCTTCAAGTTCAACAAATGCACCGAATTCAGTAAGTTTTGTAACCTTACCCTTTACGATATCATTTAAATGATATTTTTCTTCGAAATGAATCCAAGGATCTTCTGTAAAGTGTTTCAATGAAAGATTAATTCTCTTTTCATCCTGATCAAGGCGGATAACCTTAAGTTCGATTTTCTGACCTTTCTTTACAAAATCCTTTGGACGAGCTACGTGTCCCCAGCTCATATCATTAATGTGAAGAAGACCATCAAAGCCTCCCAAATCAATAAATGCACCGAAACTTGTAAAACTCTTAACTGTACCTTTTACTGTATCTCCAATCTGAGTATTAGCGAAGAAAGCTTCACGTTTTGTATCAATCTGTTCTTCCAAATACTTACGACGATTAACAACAGGATTAAGTTTATTATCTGAATAAAGACGTTCAATATAGAACTTTGATTTCAAACCAAGTAATGATTCTGGCTTTTCAATTTTTTCTGAATCAGCCTGACTAATTGGCAAGAAAGCTGCACGGTCAATACCAAGATTTACTTCGTAACCGCTCTTTACTACCTTAGAAATTGTACCATCAACTGGAGTCTTATCCTTCCATGCGGCCTGAATTTCTTTCAAATAACGTTTTGAATCAGCCTTCTTTTTTGACAATACAGGACCATTTGCATTGTATCCTGATAAATAAGCCTGAACCTTATCCCCTTCTTTCGGCAGATCACCTGCGAACTCCTCTGTAGGGATTAAACCTTCTGATTTGTCTCCAATGTCAACGTAAACATAATCATTTGTAACCTGAACTACAGTTCCATCTACTAACTGACCTGCCTGAGGTGCATTGAATTCTTTCAGAGATTCCTCTAATTGTGCCTGAAAGTCTCCCTTGGAGTTCTGGGCAACTTCCTTTTCCACTTCCATTTCTTCCATTGCAAAACCTTTCTTTTATGAAATTTGTTTAAATATTATCTCACAAACCTTATCTATCGTCAAGTTCGAGGTATCGATATATAAGGCATCGGGAGCTATCTTAAGAGCACCTTCTTTCTTATTTTTATCAATATTATCTCTTTCTATAATAGATTGTTTGATTTCTTCCAGCGTCATATTGCTTACACCCTGATCAAAACGCCTTTGGGCTCTAACATCAGGATTTGCGTCAAGATAAATTTTATGTTCAGCGTTTGGGAAAACTACAGTGGTCATATCACGACCTTCACAAACAATGCTAAGTGATTTTGTAATCTCCCTCATCAGGCTATTTACATAATGTCGCAAAGGAACAATAGCACTTACCTGAGCTACATTTTTTGCAACTCTATCATCATGCAAATGCTCAGTAACATCTTTTCCATTTAAGATGAAATGACTTTCTTTTGTATATTCAAGCTTCTGTTCTTTGCAAAAGGCAAGAGTTTTTTCTTCATCCTTGTAGTCCAGACCTTCATCTAGAATTGCAATTGTGAACGCCCTGTAAAAGCCCCCGCTATTCAAAAAAGTTATATTAAGTTTTTCTGCTATTATTTTAGCAATGGTACTTTTTCCAGTTCCAGCTGGCCCATCAATTGCAACTATCATAAAGACCTCCTATTTGCAAAGCTTTAACAGTCCTTTTACTTCTATATCAGTTAAATCTCTTGAATCTCCTGGCTTCAAATCATCTAGATTAACGTTTCCAATTCTTACGCGAACCAGTGATTTTGTTCCTATATTTTGTGATTCAAGGACGGTTCGAATTTCACGGTTTTTACCTTCAATCAAAACTATCTTAATTTTTCTCGACTTCAAAATCTGGCATCGAAGACATTTGTAAAAAATACCCTCTACCCTAATCCCTCTTTCAAAACGTGCAGGAAAATCTTCTGGAATATCCTGACTAGTTTCTACTATATATTCCTTCTCCAATTGACTAGAAGGGTGAGATAATTTTGCTGCAAATTCTCCATCATTTGTAAAGATAATCATACCTTTACTGTACATATCAAGGCGACCTACATTATAAAGTCTTTCAGAATATTTATCCTTGAGTAAATCAGCAGCAACAGCTCTACCTTTTTCATCTGAAGATGAACAAACAAAACCGGCAGGTTTATTTAATAAAACATAACGTTTTTTACTTTCCAGCTGGATTTTTTTATCATCAACAGTAACCAGATCTTTATCACTTACTTTTGTACCTAAAGTTGTTACAAGCTGACCATTTACCTTTACACGACCATCTAGAATTATTTGTTCCGAAGCACGTCGACTTGCAACACCACAATGAGCTAGATAAGTCTGGAGTCGGATTTCTTCTTTTTCTGTGTTTTTTTCAATTTTTTGATTATGATTAGCGGGCAAGTTCGAATCTCTCCTGTTCATCTTCGTCGAGTTTTGGAAGTTCTGCAATTGAATTCAGACGGAAAAGTTTTAAGAATTCTTTTGTTGTTCCAAATAAAGTTGGACGACCAGGAGCTTCTTTTTTTCCTACTTCTTTAATAAGATTTCTGTCAATTAAAAGACGAATCATATTATCTACACCAACTCCACGTATTTGTTCAATTTCTGCACGAGTGATTGGTTGAGAATATGCAATAATAGCAAGGGTTTCCATTGCAGATTTAGAAAGACGACCTTCCCTTTTTGAGCCATAAAATTCTTTCAAAACATCCCAATATTCTTTTTTAGGACAAAGACACCAGCCTCCAGTAATCATTGCCAATTCAATACCGCAATCATCTGAAGCATACTTTTCCTTCAGCTTTTCAAGGCATTTTTCTACAACTTCTTCTGAAAGCTGAGCTTTATTTGAAAGAACTTTTGTTGTTAATGGTTCGCTTTCCAAAAATAAAATTGTTTCGCAAAGGGCTGTTTCTTTGTTAAAATCCATTTTTTATGATCCTTTAGTTATGGCAAATACACGCTGCCTCTTAGATTTGATTTAGATTATAAGGTTTAGTTTGATGTTAATTCATCTTCACTTGGAATATAGCCATTATTATCTTGTCTGGCGCATATTTTTATATCACCAAAAAGTTTATTTTGGAAGATGGTTATCATCTTAAATTTTACAGCTTCAAGTATAGCCATAAAAGCACAAATTACATCCATTTCATTTCCAGGACGAGTTAGCAAATCTGTAAAAAGGCACTCTTTTTTATCCTCAAGAAGTTCATTCATAAGAGTTATTTTTTCGTTTACCGAAATTTCCTCATACATATTCAAAATCTTTTCATTTGAATATTGATGCATGATTGATTTGAAAACTTCCTGCATTTTCTGCAAAAGTTCCCAGGTATCTACCTCTTCCCACTCCTGGTCAGATTCATCAAACGGTAAAACCCTCTGAATCTTTTTACGTTCAAAGTTCCAATCAGAATCATCTTCCTTTTCTTCCATAAGAGATGATAGAGTTTTAAATTTCTGATATTCAATCAGTTTATCTACAAGTTCCTGACGAGGATCTTCTTCATCTTCATCATCATAAGCAACTTCTACAGGCAGGAGCATACGGCTTTTTATGTAAATTAATTTGGCAGCCCAACTATAAAATTCCGACAAATCTCCCAAATCGGTCTGCACTGCAAAATCTAGATATTCCAGATATTGTTCTGTAATCTGTGCAATAGGAATATCATAAATATTTACTTTACTTTCACGAATTAAAGTCCATAGTAAATCAAGAGGACCTTCAAATTCTCCAGCTCTGTACTTATGTTTTACTGCTGTTTTAGCGGAATCGTTTGATTCAATCTGTTCCATCTTCTGCCACCTTGTAGGAATAAGAAAGTGATTTATAGAAGTTTTTCTATATCATCAGCCTTTCCCTCTTTCTCTAATTTTAAGAGGCATGCTGAATATTTCTTCCTTATTAATTCATCGGCAGAATCTTTTAAAATCTCAATAGCAGGAACTAAAACAAAAGCTCTTTCTTCCATTCTTACATGTGGAATTTGAAGAATTGGATCCGAAATTGTATCATCCCCAAAAAGTTCTATATCAATATCAAGAGAACGTGGCCCAAAACGAATTTCTTTATCTCGGTCCCTTCCATACTTAGCTTCAATTAAATTAATTTTTTTTAGGAATTCAAAAGGATCAGTCTTATTGTCAACATAGCCAAGAGCAGCCATATTATAAAAATCATCCTGATCTTCTACATACATTGCCTTGGTTCTATAAACAGATGAAAAGACACAATCTTTCATAATCAAAGCGAGCTCCTCTCTCGCAAAAGAAAGGAGCTCTAATGAAGAATGACCTTTATATGTCTTATTAGAACCTAAACCCAATAACACTCGTTTCATAACCAAAGGCATCTGTTTCTAAATAGCAAAATTTACTCTTCAAGAGTTTTATCATCGGACTTTTCAGTCTTTTTAGATGATTTCTTTTCTTTTTCAGCTACAGAATTTCCCTCTTTATCTTTCAAAACCTGTCCTGGAAAAACTTCAGCACGAATCTTTGCTTCAATTTCTGCTGCAAGGTCTTTATTCTGTTCAATAAAATTAACAGCATTTTCCTTACCCTGCCCGATCTTCTCTTCGCCCATGTTATACCAAGCTCCACGTTTATCAATTATTCCGTGTTTTACAGCAGAATCAAGCAAACTAGCAGAAGATGAAATACCTTTTCCAAAGTAAATATCAAGTTCACACTTTCTAAATGGAGGTGCAACCTTATTTTTTACAATCTTTACTCTGACACGGTTTCCAACTGCATCTTCGTCACCTTTACCATCAATTGTTTCAATTCGGCGAATATCAAGTCGAACAGATGAATAAAACTTCAAAGCCTGTCCACCGGTAGTAGTTTCCGGATTACCAAACATTACACCAATTTTCATACGAATCTGATTGATGAAAATTACAATACAATTTGATTTTCCAATAATAGCAGTAAGTTTACGCAAAGCCTGACTCATAAGACGTGCCTGCATACCCATTACAGCATCACCCATTTCGCCTTCAATTTCCTTTTCAGGAGTCAAAGCCGCAACAGAATCGACAACGACAATATCAACAGCACCACTTCTTACTAAATTTTCAGTGATTTCAAGGGCCTGTTCACCAGTATCTGGCTGCGAAACCCACAACTCGTCAATATTTACGCCAAGGTTTTTAGCATAAACTGGATCCAAAGCATGCTCAGCATCAACAAACGCAGCAACACCACCCAATTTCTGAGCTTCGGCAATTGCATGTAAAGCTAATGTAGTCTTACCTGAACTTTCAGGACCAAACATTTCTATAACTCTACCACGTGGATAACCTCCAATTCCAAGTGCTTCATCAAGCAGAATAGAACCAGAAGGAATCACATTGATTCCAGCAGTATCGGCTTTATCACCGAGTTTCATAATAGCTCCCTGCCCAAACTGTTTTTCAATCTGCAGGCGAGCAGCCTCAAGGGCCTTCATTTTTTCCGAAGTATCCATTGAATCAATAGAACTAGACATATAAGCCACCTTCCTCCCGTATATAATATGGCCTCGATTTGACTATTTTTACCAAATTTTTTAAAAAAATTTCAAAATTTTCTTAAAAAAATGATTATTTATGTACGCTTTGATAAACAGCACGACCTTTTAAGCAAAGTCTACCGTCTTCAACAACTATTTTACCAAGAATTCTAACAAATTGACTACCATCCAGAATTGGAGTTGAATCAAACTTTACAGTTACAGTTCCTTCATAACGAGATAAAGAATCATCACCAACAATTAAATCACAAGAATAGCTTCCGTTTTCGTAAGTTTGAGCATTAGATATTTTTCCGCCCCAATTAACCCAGCAATCAAGATATAGAATATAATTTTCAAGAACATCTGAACAAGTTGGAACATCGCTTATAGTGTCAAAATCAGGAATTTCCAAATATCCCATCAAAGTAGTTGCCTTCTGTTTTATTGAAAGACTTGCATTTGAATTTAAAAGATAATTAATCTCTATCTGAGCTGCATTATCTCTATGATTCTGAAAATATTGAATTGCATTATTATATTTTTTTGTAATTTCTTTACTTGTGAATACAAATTTGTAGGATTGAGTTGTTAAATCTTCTTCTTTTGCATCTGACTTTTCTTCACTTGTAAGTTCAATTTTAGAAAGATCAGCTCTTGCCCCTGTATAAGTTTTGTTTTTTGGGAATATAAAAATAGCAACAAGAACTCCAACAAAACAGGCTAGTATTGGAAAAAGAATAGCAAGCACTTTATTAGGATTGAAACCGAGAGGAGGATAAAACTGTTCAATTCGCCCCGTATCAACCCAACGACAAATTGTATCATAATCACCATGAATTCTTATAAATTCCATAGCTTGTTCTGCAGTTTTATTCAAAGGTTCGTTTTCTTTTATTTCAAGATAATATTGAAGAGCTCTTGCAGTATCTCCTCTTCGAAGAAAAATTGCTGCCTGCCCTAACAAAAGTCTGGTATCAGTAAGTTTAATTCTGCGTGCCAGCTGAAAATATGATGATGAAGCTCCTACATCACCTACATAGAGACAAGCAATTCCCAATGTAAGATAGTATTCAAAATTTCCTTCATAAACATCAGCACGAGCTTCCAGACGTTTAATCGCAGTTGCAAAATGACGTCTGCGCATATCATGACTTGCAAGAGTAAGCACATCTTTAGTCATATACTTTTATTCCCTCAAGGCCTCAAGAATCTGATCAAGTTCCTGATTTAATTTCAACAATTCATCTCTGTTTACAGAAGCACTATCTTTTTCAAGTTCTGCAATTCTATCCAAAAGTTTCTGAATATATTCTGGAGTAAATTTTTCTCTTGAAAGCTTCTTAACATTAAATTCAACTGATTCAGTAGCTTTAGGAGTGTAATTTTCTTCAAATTTCTTTTTAACAACTTCTTCAGACTCGTTTGCTGTATCATCATTATAGCTGTTAGTAACTTCATCATTATAACCATTTGTCTGGGTCTCGTTACCAGCGACTTCATCTTTATTGTATGTAGAATTACTATCAGTATTTACAATTTCTGCTTTAGTTTCTGGAGTTTTATCGGAGCTAATTAGTCCTTCAGAAATATTTATAACTGTATCTTTAGGTTCTTCATCTTTTTTAATAGAAACTGACTCTGTGGTATTATTTTTCTTTTCTGAAGGCATACCATAAACGTATTGATCACCACAAGGTTTTGCACCATCAGTTGCAAATGCCAGATAATAAACAAAATCGGCAGTTTGTTCGGAAAGAAGATTTACACTTGGCCAAATAACTCCTACTGCAGAGTTGTTATATGAAAGAACCGTATTAAATGAACGGATTGTAGCCATATCAGGTTCCCAGTAAGATGATGCGAGAGTTGAATAATTTGCGAGAACAAAAAGCTCTGGAGCACTTGTATCGCCACCATCAAACAACAACTGCATAGAAGTAGATTCATTTCTAGATGTAAACCACTTCTGCAATTTTAAGCTTCTATACAAAACTTCGGTTTTAACTGGCTGATTATCGAAAGTATAAAAATGGCTGTCTGTTTTTTCGCCAAGAATAGTATCAAGAACTTCTTTTACTGTAAAAGCAGCCTTCTTTTTTCCTGTATTTTTTACAGAAATTGTACATTTAACCATATCTATATCGCGTTCAGGAGTCGACTGGATAAAATCCATGGCCAAAACTACATCTGCCACTTTATTTATTTCATAATTTATAAAAACTACATTGTCTTTTTTTGAAACAGTGCACTTTACATTTGGAGCAGCAGCTAATCCGTAAACTTTTTTATCTACCTTAAGAAAAAGATTTGTTGTTGTATATTCATTTGCGGCAGAAAGAACCTGAACAAGTTTTTCATTTTCATCTGCAACTGCAATATTGTAGGTTCCCATCTTAGGCTTAACTTTTACCTGAACAATACCTTCTTTATAAGTTAAATCTTTAGTTGAAGCTTCAATTATATTATTATCAGACTTTTTGGAAGCCTTAGCCTCCTTTTTTTTATCCTTTTTATTTGTCTTTTTTTCATTTGATGAAGCTTCTGTTGAATTTTTTGCTTCAAGTTTTTTTGAAGAAGCACAAGCTGTAAATGAGAAAACAGAAATTAACAAAGCACTTATAAATATTATTTTTTTCATTCTTTCTTTCCCTCAAGAATACGCTGAGCTTCCAAAGCTTTTTCCTTAAGTTTACGAAGAGTTTCCTTAGTTTCATCATAAGGTTCGGCATTTGGAACATCAACTTCATCTGCACTAATGCTAAGTTCTTTTACAGCATTAGCAGAACGAAGATCCGCTAGTTGAGCTTCTAAATCAGAAACCTGTCTTTCAAGTTCTTCATTTCGTGCCTGAGCGTCTTCCAGTCTTTGTCTTGTATTATTAATTGATTCGGAATTGTACAAACGAAGCTGTTTTTCATAATCCTCTTTTGCAGACAAATATTCTTCACCAGTCTGTTTTAAAAGATAGATTAACTTTTCTTCCCTGTTTCTCTGATCAATTGTATCTATACGATATTGTGCAGCAGGAGCTTTTTCTGAATCTGCAAAATCTTTTATGATTGTTTGATAAATTTCTCTCGCCTGGTCATATTTATAACATGCAAACAAGGATTCACCAATGTAAAAGAGTGCATAGGAATACAAATCATCATTTTCATTTTGATGACAAAAATCGCTAAGAGTGATGATGGCTTTTTCGTACTCCCCAAGATTGTAAAGAGTTTTTCCCTTAAGATAAGAAACTCTTGGATAGTAAATTGATTCAGGAAAATGATCCAGATAAAGATTACAATCATCTAGAGCACTTTTATCATCTCCATCATTAACTTCAGCCGCAATAAGCATATAGTAAGTGTCTGGATTAATATTTTCAGGATAAGAAACAGCCTTTTTTAGCATGAATTTTGCAGAAGCCCAGTCTCCTTGGGAATAAGACCGACAGCCTTCTACAAAAGCCCTTGTAGCAGACTCTGAGGAAAATCCCATAAAAGCAAAAGTACAGAGCAAAACTGTAATTGCAATAATTTTTTTCATAAAAAAAACTAACTCCAATTAAGCGTGTTATTGAAAAAAGCAGAGCCGGAAACAATTACATCTGCACCTGCATCTTTTACATAAGCAAGAGTTTCTGAATTAACTCCTCCATCCACTCCAATAAGGAACTTATATCCCTTTTCTTGGCGGATATTTTTCAAATCCACAACCTTCTTTACACAAGACGGAATAATTTTCTGCCCACCCCATCCAGGATTGACAGTCATCACTAATATAATATCGGCAGATTCCAGCAATTCCGACAGTGCAGAAATAGGAGTTCCAGGACAAATAGCAACACCTGCTTTCTTACCAAAATCATGAATCATTTGAATTAGACGGTGAGCATGATTTGTTGCTTCCAAATGAAAGTCAATCCAGTCAGCTCCAGCTTTTGCAAAAGATTCTATTTGCTGTTCAGGATTATCCACCATCAAATGGACATCAAAAGGAAGCTTTGTCAGTTTTCTAATTGAACGAACGATTGGCTGTCCATAAGTAATTTCTGGAACAAACTGTCCGTCCATAACATCTATATGAACTACAGAGCCATTATTTTCTTCAATTTGTTTAATTGCCTTTTCTAAATTGCCAAAATCGGCAGATAAAAGAGATGGAGCTAACATAGGACTTTTCATACCTTTAAAAAATATCAAATAATATGCATTTTTACAATAAATTAAATACAATATATAGTACAAATCACATTTTATAAAAAAATGCTTGACAGATTAAAACTTTAGCTGTATATATTTTGTTCCATTTTTTTTAAAAATTCATAAACTTTATTGACTAAGCCCCCCTATCTTGTATAAAATTAAACTTAATCATTATGGAGTTTCAGACAGAAGAGAAATTTAAGGGTGTCCTTAACTTATTACGAGAAGGAAATCCTTTCGAAGCACAAAAAGAAATCCAAAATCTCTTTGTATCAATGATAGATTCAAAGGAGCTTTCTTTTGCTAACAGGTGTTGTAATTTCTGGGTCGGATCCATAAAGAGACTGAGGGATTTTGAAGACCCGATTGAACGCAGCGATATTTTACTGAATGACTGGAAATATCTCCAGACTCACACAGAGGAAGAAAAAGAGATTTACAAGTCTATTTTTTTTTCAGTTCAACAAGGATTCTTTTCAAATGCCCTGGAAAATTTCACAAAGTTATTAGATCAAAAGGATGATTATCAAAAGGCTGAAATCTACAAGAAGACAGGCATTTGCTACAAAAAACTTGGCGATTTTCAGAATGCGACAAACTTCCTTACAGAGGCAAACAATATCTATCCGGGACTTTCTTCTGTACTGGCGGAATTGGCTGACTGCTATTCACTTTGTGGAGATGATAAGGCTGGAAAAGTATTGTTTAGGGAAGCATTTTTTGCTGACCCGGGAAATATAGATTTAGACTTTCTTGATTCAGAACTGATTAAATGTCTTATCGAAAAGACAAAAAGTAAGGGCTATTCAGGAAAATCTCTTCAGTATTGGATTCCTGTTTACGGAGTTCTTTCTGGAGTTTTAAATATCAAAAGAGAGCTTACTTCTCAGGAAGTTGCCCGCTTAAGAAAAGACATTTATGCGATGGAGATGGAATTCAAGGATCCTTCCTGTAACAGCGAAATCCTAATACCTCATCTCTTAAATTGTTATTTCTGGCTAATGGATCATTATGATTTGGCAAGAGAAAATCCTGCCAAAATTAATGAGGTTTTATTAAAGATTAAAATTTTGGATTCATCTGTATACGAAGCTTATATAAAATAGCAAGGAGATTAAAATGGCAGATTTGATAAAGTCAGTTCAGGACATGCTTAAGGAAGAGACTTGGACTCGTGCAACAATTAACAACTACACAGAGAACAATCTCAAAGAGCTGGCAAACATCGTGGAGAAAGCTCGTAATGAAAATTGTATTAAAGAAATTTATGCAACAGCTTTCACATTCAAAGGACAGTATTATTGCCCTCTATATCTGCGGTATTCTTGACTTGCAGAAAGGTTCTTTGGACAACTCAAACCTTGTTACACTTGTTGATATTTTCCAGAAGAACAAAAAGGAAAACGTTGTTACATATTTGTGCGAAAGCATTCTTGCTGACGACCCAAATAACAAGTTTGCACTTAGAACCTTGGCCGACGGTTATCTTGCAGAAGGTAATGAAAAGGTTTGGGATCTTTATTCGACTATCGTTAAAATTGATTTTGAAGAAGCTGACCTTGCAAAGGTTCTTGCAGAACATTTCGAAGCAGAAGGTGATACAGAAAATGCCATCAGCTATTACAAAAAAGCAATTCTCCGTTATATTAACAACAACAATTACAATGCAGTAAAAGAAATCTGGTCAAAACTCGTTCAGTACATTCCATTAGAGTTCGACTTCTTCCAGCTCCTTAGAAGAAAAATTTCTAAAACTATGGGAGAAATCAAAACAACAACTCTTACACCAGAACTTTACGACTGGTATAAAAAGAACGCTACAAAAGAAAACGGTTACTGGGACATTGCAATCACAATTCTTAAGCAGGATCTTGAAATTGACCCTAAAGATTCTAGATCAAGAAAAGAAATTATCGATTGTTATCGTGGTAAATACTCTGACCACACTCATCTTGAAGAATATATCCGTTCTTCAAACCTTGCACAGAGCTACAGAAATGTTTTTGAAGCTATTAATGACTTTGAAAAACACATTGCTTTTGACAAAGGAAACTTTGTATTCCACAGAAGCTGGGGTGTTGGTATTATCAGAAGCTTAAAACAGGATACTCTTACAATTCAGTTTGGTAATCCAGTTGGAATTAAAGACAACATCAAGCTTTCTATGGCTGTTACTGCTCTTAAACCTCTTTCAAAAGATCACATTTGGGTTAAGAAAGCAACAATGAAGAAGGCTGATCTCTTAAAATTTGTAAAAGAGAACAAGGCTGAAACTCTCAAGACTATAATCAAGAGCTTCGATAACAATTGTGACTTTAAGAGAATCAAGGCTGAACTTGTACCTTCTCTTCTTACTCCAGGCGAATGGACTTCTTGGAATACAGCAGCAAAGAAGATTCTTGAATCAGATTCTTCTTTTGGTGTAAATCCAAACGATATTTCAATGTACACAGTTCGCGACGGAAACATTTCTCCAGAAGAAAAACTTTCTAACGAATTTAAAGCACAGAAACAGTTCTTTGCACGTGCAGACATTCTTATGAAGTTCTTTGAAAGTGATATTACTGATACTTCAAGTGAACTTTTTGCAGAAATGTACACATACTTTACAGGCTACTTAAAGTCAATTTCGAAAGTAACTGAACAGGTTTTAGCTTCTTACCTTCTTGTAAAATATATTGGAAGCGTAAATAAGCAGCTTGCATTCTCTGTAAAAGAAACATTTGCAGAAATTTACAGCAGAATTGAAAAGCCAAGAGAAATGTACGAACTTCTCAAGGACACAAAAAATACTCACTTACGCCAGGACTTTTTAACAAGCATTAAAATGCTTCCTAACTGGAATGAAGAATATATCCGCCTCTTCCCAACTGTACTTAATGAAAAACTTTTGGACGATTTAATTGCAGCTGGTTACATTGAAGATGTACAGAAACTTGTAAGAACTGCATTCGAACAGTACAAAGATTACCGTGAAGCAGTAATTCACTTCTTCAAAGAAGATCAGAATAAAGAATGGTTCCAGAATGCCGGAGTAAGCTACGAAAAACAGTTGATTACACTTATTAACATCAGCGAACTTACATTCCGTGAAATCAACAACCGCGTTAATTCAACAGAAAACAAGAAGATTAACAAGAACGCTACTACCCTCCTCTTTAAGGATGACGCTTTCTTCAATTATATTTTCTCTAAAGATGAAGATACAGTTAAGAAAATGTATACCCTTATTGATGATATTGCAGATATTGATCCTCAATATAAGGCACAGGCTCGTAGTAAGATTCTTGAAAAATACCCAGACTTTAAGTTCCGTGTATCTGAAGAAAAGTCAAATCAGCCTAAGGGTATGATTGTTACTGCTAAAAAACTTAAGGAAAAGAAAGAAGAAGCTGATAAGATTCAGAACGTTGACCTTCCTGCAAATGCAATTGAAGTTGCAGATGCAAAGGCAAAGGGAGACTTGAAGGAAAACCAGGAATACAAATCTGCTCGCGAACAGCAGCACTGGCTCAACCTCAAACTTACAGAACTCCAGGATGGTATCAACAGAGCTGTTGTATTTGATCCTACAACTTCTACTACATCGCTCGTTTCTTTCGGTACAGTTGTTACATTAACAGACAACAATACAAACAAGGAAGAAAAGTTCACTATTCTTGGACCTTGGGAATCTGACCCAGATAACAATATCATTTCTTATATGTCTCCATTTGGAAATGCTATTTACGACAAGAAAGTTGGTGATACAGTTAAATTCACAATCAATGAATACGAGTATAACTATACAATCAAGAGTATTGAAAAAGCTAAGAATATCTAATTTCCAAGCTTAAATAAGGGATAAAAGGCACGCTAAAAACAGGCGTGCTTTTTTTTGTTGCAAAATAAAGGATTTAAAAATATGGATAATCTTTCGGCAAAAATAATTGAACTTTCACAAGGCGTTTATGTAATTCCTGGAAGTACAAATGTTGGTGTAATTACCTCTTATGAAGACTCATGCACTCAAGTTTATCTAATAGATAGTGGTTGTACAGAAATTGATGGAGAATACGTTTTAGATGTAATTAAGGCATTTTTTAACCAGCAAGAAAAAGAGTTTAAGATTAAGGCACTTATTTCTACTCACTGTCATGCAGACCATGTTGGTGGTCATAACTATATAAAAGATGAATGCCATTGTCAGATTTATGCATCTAAACATGAACGTGGTTGTATGGAAACTCCAATGATTCAGTGTACTACCCTTTGGGGCGGTTATCCTCCACATGAATTCAGAACCCTTTATTTTAAGCCACAGGAAACAGAGGTCGATGTTATTATAGGACAAGAAGATTCAATTCCTTTATCTGACAACAGAACCCTTACTTTTATGGAATTAAATGGTCATTCTTACCAGGAAATCGTTCCTATTATCACAAATAATGATGGTAGAAAGGTTCTTTTTGCTGGTGATGCAATTTTTCCACGAGGAGAAATTTTGGAACATTGGATTCCATTAATTGTAAACCCTGTTGAATTTATGGATTCATTAGATAAATTGAGTGCCATAGAAAATGTTGACTGGTGTATTCCTAGCCACGGAGACTTTCTGAGCAAAAACATTCTTGAAGCTGCAGAAATGAATAAAATTGCAATTATGTCTACACGCATGGCAATTCTGGATGCTCTTAAAAACAACAAAAAAATGACCTGCGAAGAAATTGTAAAATATGTGGCCGACAAAAATAATATGGAAATGACCATGCCTCAATGGGCAATGGTGGGCTCTTCTGTAAGGTCTTATCTTTCAGTTATGCATGACGCAAGAGAAATAAGGATGAAGGTAGAAAAAAATCTCCTCTATTTTTATATAGAAGAGAAGAAAGAAAGTAATTAAATTTATAAAATAGACTTGAAAAAGGAAGAATACTCTATCAAGTCTATTTTTTGCTTTTAAATTTTTACAGGAATATCTTCGTTCCAATTATCCATAATTGAAACTCCACTTGAAGTTCCAATTCTATTTGCCCCTGCTTCAAGCATGGTAATTGTAGTTCTTGCAGAACGAATGCCACCCGAAGCTTTTACACCCATTTCTGGACCGACAGTTTCCCTCATCAGTTTTACATGATGTTCACTGGCTCCATTTGGCAGAAGGGTTCCATCTATAGCTTTAGGAGCGGCAAAACCGGTGGAAGTTTTTACAAAGTCTGCACCGGCCTTTTTAGCAGCCTGACAAACAGAAACAATGGTTTTATCGTCCAGAAGGCATGTTTCAAGAATTGTTTTTACAATAATATTTTTACCAATTTTTTGACCTTCATTCTTACAAGCTATAACAACATCAAGAATATCGGTAGCTACTTCTGAAATACGACCATCTTTAGCGGCACCAATATTAATAACCATATCAATTTCATCTGCCCCATTTCTTATGGCATCGCAGGCTTCTGCAACTTTTGCAACTGTAGTAGTTGCCCCCAAGGGAAAGCCTACAACTGTACAAACTTTTACATCTGAACCAGATAGCTCACTTGCAGCACTAGAAACATAAATTGGATTTACACAAACAGAAGCAAATCCATACCGAATAGCCTCCTGACAAAGCAAAGCAATTTGTTTAATTCCAGCTTGTGGAGTTAATAAAGTATGATCAATATATGAAGCAATTTCTTTTTTAGTCATAAATTAATTATACTTTAGTCTATTATTTTGTTCAAATATCAGTTGCGAATTTGATTTTATTAAGTTATTATTTGATTAATAAAATTTTCTATATGAAGAATACATCTTCAAGCTGTACTGTGATTACTGGCAAGAAAATAGTTCAGCTAAATATAGCAATACAATTTATAAGGAGCATACTATGGCATTTAAAATTAATGATCAGTGCGTAAACTGTGGTACTTGTGAACCAGATTGTCCTGTTGGAGCAATTTCTGAACAGAATGATGTTCGCGTTATTGACGCAGCAAAATGTATCTCTTGTGGTACATGTGCAGCAGAATGTCCAGCAGAAGCAATTGCAGAAGAATAATTGCCGACAGCTTGTTAAATTGAGGGGCTTTCTAATCCTAGTTTATAAGTCTAGATAGAAGGCCCTTTTTTTATTTATTTTTGTATATTTATTTTTATGAAAAAGTATTTTGTAATTTTCACATTCCTACTTTCGCTATCACTTCTAAATGCCCAGGAAACAAAAATAAATTCTGTAAAACTTGATGTAGAAAAATTGCCACAAATAGAAAGCCTGTCTCCATCACGCTCAAATGTTATATTTGCAGACTACCAGTCTGTCATTGCTTCTAACACAAAAGCAATAAGTGCCGGCCGTACTCCCGAATACATGTTCTTTGTCTATAAAAATACAGAAAACTTTACATTTCAAGGTTTGGCTGCCCGCTCTTGTATAAACCAGGAAACTTTAGCAAGCCTGAATCAAATTGAAAATGCCCAGGATAATATCAAAGGGAAAACCTTTATTCTACCTACTGTAAACGGACTTTTTATTCCAATGGATAAGACAGTTAATTCAATTGAAGTTTTATTACAGGAAAATTACTCCACACAAACCTTAACAAATAAAAGCTTATGTTATAATATTGATGGTAGGAATTACTTATTTCTTCAAGGCAAACGTCTTACACCAACCGAAAGAGCCTACTTTTTAGATTCTGCTTTGAGACTTCCAATTGAAAAAGGAACTTTTACTGTTTCTTCGGAATTCGGTTTAAGAAAAAATCCTTTTTCAGGGAATATGAAAAACCACAAGGGAATTGACCTTGCAGCACCAGAGGGAACTCCTGTGTACGCAATCAAAGATGGAGCGGTTTATATAACAATTGAAAATGATCCGGAATTTGGTAACTATATAATTCTAACTCATGACACTGGAAAAATGACCTCTGTCTATGCTCATCTTTCTGAAATTTTGGTAGACCGATACCAAACTGTTAGAAAAGGTGATATTATTGGTTATGTAGGACAAACTGGAATGGCTACAGGTCCTCATCTTCATTTTGAAATTAGACAGGGCGGAAAAGCCGAAGATCCAAGATTGAAACTAAACCTGGGAGACTAATGAAAGGATTGCTTAAAAAACAATTTATTTTCTCATTAATGATTACGGCACTATCAATAAATCTAGCCGCTGAGTCTTTCCGTGTAAGCAAGGTTCATATAGCCTCTATAAATCAAGATACTAATTTTGAAACAACAGTAAAACTTGGAATAAATGACGGACTGGGAATTGAACTTCCTGCAGACCAAACATTTATAGAAGGTTTAGAGCTTAAAATGGATATTCCTGAATCTGTAGCATACTGGATGGATTCAGTTGCATGTTCAGTTTATGCAAATGTAAACCCTAATCCAAAAAGTTCTCAGATTGACTATTCAGGAACCAGGGCATATGTAAGCACTCTGCCAGGTAAACTTTCCTGGGTTTTGCAGATTCCAATTAAAAAGGAAAATTCTATAAAATCTAATAAATATACAACAAAGGTTGATTCAGTTGTTCAACCTAAAAATAATTTTATATTTATCCGTTTGCAGCCGGTGATGAAGGGAGTTCCTGAAGAAACTTCAAATGCCATCATCCCTATTACTATTAAACCTATTTTGACAAACAAAGGAATGCTAGACTTAAGTCTGACTTCTGCTGATAAGAACACTCAAAACTGCTCTGTATTTATTGATGACAATATTGCTGATATTTCTTCATCGGGTAAGGTGATGCTGGATACAGGCATTCACAACATTTCAATTATTTCGGAAGCCTATAGAAACGAAGTTAGAACTGTAAGAATTGACCAGGCAAAAATTACAAAGCTTACCGTAGAAATGAAATCAATTGAGCCAACTCTTTTAATTACAGCTCCAGAAGGAACTAAAATTCTTTTAGACGATCAGCCTTGTACAGAAATTGGAAGTGAATTCCAGATTAGCGAAGGCGACCACAAGCTAAAGTTTTCAATTGGTGATTACGAAATTTACAGAACTATTACAGCTATAAAAGGAAAAACTTACAAGGCAAACTTCTCTCTTGACCTTGATATTAGTGAAGAATAATTTTTATTTTTTTTCTTATTTTTTCATTTTTTAAATTAAAGAATTCGGGAGGCATAGACGATAATAAATATATCGGGAACATTTTCCCCTCCCACCCATGTTCCCGATTGCCTGATGGGCATGGCTCGGTTCTACCGAGCCTTTTTTTTGTCCAAATGAACTTATTGTAACTAAGGCTTAAATTAAGTATAATTGTAGTCTATGACTAAGATTAAAAAATCTGGAATTGTATTTTTGGCTTTACTTTTAATCAGTGCCATTGGACTTGGAGCCCTTCTTGGCTGGGCACTTTCAGAAACCATTAATATAAAAAATTCAGAATTTATTACAGAATTTGAAACAGCTCTTCCTACAAAGCTTCTTGATATAAACGGCGAAGTAATTACTGAATTCGCTTCAGATGAAAAACGAGAAATTATTTCTTATCAACAATTACCTCAAAACTTAATTGACGCACTTATTACTCGTGAAGACAGAATTTTCTTTTCTCACAAGGGATTTAGTTTTAAGGCTCTTATGCGTGCCGTTTTTGGTAAACTTACAGGTAAATCTTTGGGTGGTGGTTCAACTCTTACACAACAGATTGCAGGTACCCTTTATTGCGACCGTACTGATATGTCTTATACTCGTAAACTTTGGGAATTGTGGTGGGCCATTCAGATGGAACGCCGCTATTCTAAAAACGAAATTCTTGAACTTTATCTTAATAAAATATATTTCGGTGGTGGTACTTACGGTGTAAATGCGGCATCTAAATACTATTTTGGACACGATGCTACAGAAATAACACCTGCAGAAGCTTCTATTCTTGTTATTCAGCTTTCAAACCCTGCCTTTTATAATCCATTTGACCATCCTAACCGGGCAATGGAAAGACAGAAGGGCGTTTTGAACGCTATGGTGGCCAACGGTTATATAAGCAGAGAAACTGCAGATTTATCTTTTGAAGATTATTGGGCAGGCTTTGATTATACCCGTACTTCTACATCAGCATATATGATGAGGGACGACAAGGCACCTTGGTTCAGTGAATATGTTCGCCGTGAATTAGGAAATATGATTTACGGTTCTGATGACATTTATACATCTGGTTTTACTGTAAATACAACTTTAAATCTTCAACATCAGATTATAGCTCAGGATGTAATGTCAAAATGGATAGAAACTGCTAATTCCCGCTACCAGAGAGAGCATTCATCTAAATCAAACTTAGCTTTCAACACCTATGTACCTTTATCTGAACTTCTGGCTCTTTTGTTTGATATTCCTACCTTAAAAGTTAGTGAACAGCGTGCAGAAAATGTAGCTAATTCTAGTTATATAAAAGAAGTAAACCCTGTTTTGGACATTGTTTCTTTGATGACAGGTACAGATAAACTTAAGGTAAACATTGTTAACAGAGCAACTGCAATTTCTAAGAAGGAAAACGAAAAGACCACAATTGAAGGAACTATGATTGCCCTTGATCATGAAAACGGCTATATAGACGCTTTGGTTGGAGGAAGCAAGTTTGATTCAGAAAACCAGTTTATTCGTGCAACTCAGGCAAAAGTACAGCCAGGTTCTACATTCAAGCCTCTCTACTACTCTGCCGCAATTGATACTAGAAAATATACGCCTACAACTCAAATTTCAGATACTCCAGTAGTATTCTATACAGCAGGCGGTGACCAATATATACCTTTAAACTTCCGTGGAGAATGGGAAGGAAACGTTTCTTTATGGTATGCTCTTACACGCTCTATGAACATTCCTTCTCTTAAGATTCTTGATGGAATTGGTTTTGAAGCCGCTATTAATAGAGCAGTTGCCTTGTTGGGTATTTCTAAAGAAGAATTACCTACACGAGGTTTTACTCCTGGTTATCCAATTGGTCTTGGTGTTTGTTCTGTTAGACCTATTGAAATGGCAAGAGCTTATGCTATTTTTGCAAATGGTGGTAAAGATATTACACCAATGGCGATTAGAACTGTTGAAGACAAAAATGGAAATGTTATTTTGAACCCAGAGCTTGATATTAGAAAGGCTCAGGCCGCAAAGGGAGTTTCAAACCAGGTTATTTCACCACAAACTGCTTTTGTAATGACAAAGTTGCTTGAACAGACTGTAAACAATGGTGGTTCACTTCACGCTCAGAAGTGGCATTTTGACTATAAAGATGAAAAAGGCAGACGTTATACAATGCCTGCTGGTGGTAAAACTGGTACAACACAAAACTGGGCCGATGCATGGACTTGTGGTATTACACCATATTATGCCGCAGCATTCTGGTTTGGTTTTGATAAGCCAGGTCAGTCTTTAGGATTAAATATTACAGGTGCTACTTTGGCAGGTTTTGCATGGGGTGAATATTTTGATAAGATTCATGCTGATCTTCCATATAAAGATTGGAATAAGCCATTGGAAGGTGTAATTCAGGTTAAGGTTTGTTCTGAAAGTGGTCAAATTCCAACAGAAGCCTGTGGAGACCATACAACAACTCAGTGGTATTTATTGGGTACTCAACCTACTGAAATCTGTCCAATTCATTCTACAACTTCAAGTTCAAGTCTTGCCATAAAACGCCTTGAAAAAGAAATGATTATGTCTGGACAAAGATGGTCTCAACAAATAGATTTTTCTCCATTAACAATTAACTGGGAAATGACTGCTGCAGATTATGTTTCTGATGATGAAAGTGAAAGCTTTACCGAAGAAAAAGATTTTATTGAATCAGAATCAGAAGCAGAAGAAAATGATGCGTACGATTATAACTATTTAATGGAATAAAAATTATATATATAAGGAGGATGTTTTTATGTTAGTACCAATTAAAGATATTAAAATCAAAAAAAGAGTGCGTAAAAATTTAGGAAATCTTGAAGACCTTAAAGACAGTCTCCGTACATATGGCCTTTTAAATCCAATTACCTTAAATAGTCGTTATGAATTGATTGCTGGAGAAAGACGTCTTCAAGCAGCAACTCAATTGGGCTGGACTAGTATTAATGCCAATATAGTTGATAATTTATCAGAAATTGATCAATTAGAAATGGAAATAGAAGAGAATAATCAGCGAAAGGAATTTACAGATGCTGAACTTATGGAGGGCTATAAAAGACTTCAGAAACTTAGAAATCCTGGCTTCTTTTATAGAATTTACCTCTTTTTCAAGCATTTATTCCAAAAAATTGCAGACGCATTCAACAAGAAAAATTAACTGATTGGAGATTTAATGAACCGTTCTAGAAAAATAGCAATAATTATTAGCTTAATTCTTGGTCTTTTTACGTTCAAAACTTTTTCACTGGGAGCAGGATTTCAAGTAGGTTTAATTCCAGCATTAGACATTAACCAGGACAATATCAAATTAGATGATTTTGAAACGAACATTACTGGTACTCTTAGATTATTTAGAATTCCTGGAACACTTGGTTTAGGGCTCAATATTGGAAAGGAAAACTCTTTATATCTTTTAGGACTTGCAGGCTTTATTGACTACTGGACTATTGATTACCAGATTAAAAACACTTGGAATATTTATTCTGGCTGTGGAATTTATTCAAAATTTATGGTGAATTCAAATTCAAAATTTCAAATTAGCCTGGGACCAAGATTCTTTTTAGGATGTAACTGGCTTTTTGTGGATAATTTCATTGAATTCTATACACAAATTACTACAATTCCAACTTATGTTAGAAACATTTCTGATCACACTGGATTTATAAGAGTTAACATTCCTTTTGAAACTGGCCTGAGATTTCACTATTAATATATGTAATTACCTTTGATGCTGTTTCTTCAAGCATCCAAGGGGAATTGATTACCAGCATTCCCGAGCCATATAAACGTGGTAAATCTTTATCATCTTTTGAATATACTTGCAGTTGTAAATTTGAGATTTCAACATGCTCATTATGGCTTTTAGCTGAATCACAAATTATCTGAAGCATTGCCTTTATTTCTGATTCCCGGTGACTTAGCAGAGGGTACCAGAGCATCAATATTCCGTTGCTCCATTTCTTATTAATCTGACAGATAGTATTTGTGGCATCAATATAATCCTGATTTTCTTCATAACTTGGATCAATAAGAATTGCTCCCCTTTTTGTTGCAGGAGGAGTCAGAGCTTTAAGCATTTCCCAACCATTTCTATTATGAATTTGAATTGCAGGCTGATTAGAATTGTTAAATAGAGGCTTATTCATATTGCGACGAAGATTTTCGATTTCCTGGGGATGAAGTTCTGAAAGAATCAAAAAATCTTGTTTACGCATAAGACGTCTTTCAATTTCTGGAGAACCAGGATAAAGATTTTTATCTGAATATTCCTTTATCAAATTTAAGTAAATGTCAAGTTCCTGAGGAGGATTTTTTGCTTGTAAAAGGGCCTGTATACCTTTCTGAGCCTCCCCTGTTTTAATAAGTCTATTATCATATAAATCATATAAACCTGAGGCTGAATGAGAGTCAAAAAAGGTGTATGCTTTATCTTTTTTATTCAAACTATTTAAAACAAAAGTCAAAACAAAATGTTTGAGCAAATCTGCATGATTTCCGGCATGGAAGGCGTGTTGGTAACTTAACATAGGCAAATAATATCATAATATATAAGAAAAATCTTACATTGTTCTACAGGGCAAACGCATTATAAACAAAAATCCCGAATTTTTGGCTCCCAGTCACGGTTGCGTGATTCAAAACCGCGCAATAATGCACTACACGCTTTTTGTGGTATAGAAACTATTGAACTGCCGCTTCGCAGCAGCCACAAAAAGAGTGTTTTTGAACCACGCCCCGCTCCTTCGCGCAAACATTACGGAAAAGCGTTTATAATGCGTTTGCCCTGCATTGCTCTAAGTTTGTAATTACTTTATACTAAGCTAAATTTCGAAATATAAGAAGGTTTAAAATGAATAGTGCAGATGGCACTATTCATTTTAAGTCTCGAGTTTTTTTGCAAAAACTCTATTTATTTACATGTTCGCTTGC
>SAMEA3663057__coassemble_137_pt1 | contig 24923 bp, 21 predicted proteins | sample SAMEA3663057__metabat2_low_PE_007 | metagenome-assembled genome bin SAMEA3663057 (sample SAMEA3663057) | pig gut metagenome | biome: pig gut; feature: pig-associated habitat; material: faeces | place: France | collected 2012
GAAATTAGAAATTATTCCAAGAAAAGCGGAAAAGACGAAATATCAAAACAAGCCTAGCTCAAGGCGAGACAAAACCTAAATCCAGAAGTATTCAAATATGCCAATGACGAATATATAAAATCCATTTATGAATCAGAGGATGAAGTAAAGCTATGGAATGGTTATCTTGTACTTGCGATAGACGGCAGTAAAGCAGAAATTCCAAACTCTGAAGAAAATAGAAAAACATATGGAACTCAGGGGAATATATATTGCGAAGGACCTGCCAGAGCTTTAATAAGCGGCCTTTTTGATGTCCTCAATGATTTTTTCATAGATCTCCAGATATGCAATGTAAATGTGAATGAACTTGAAGCTGCAAAAGAAAACATCAATGCCCCAGTGCGGCCGTCCGTATAACAATGGGTTGTATCACACAGGCAACTTGACTGCCTGTGCGGTACAACCCATTGTTATGTGCTCTTACTACAGATTGATTTACTATTCTATCAACCAGATTCCTTTTATATTTTATCTAAAATATATTCTTATTTTTTTTACTTCTTGAATTTATTATCATAAATATTTTCGCGATGATATTTCATATAATATTTTTGTTTTTCCGAAAGTTCAAAAGGTAATTTAATATTCTCATTTGTTTTATTCATTTCGCTGACAGTTATTTTATCCAATTTTTTTGAGACTTTCATCTTTCCATCATCCTCAAACGAAATATATCCCAAATCAAAAAGTTTATCCCAAAATGGACTTAACAACAAACCGTTCTCAGCGTCTATACATTCTTCATATTTTTGTTCTTTACAACAAGCAGACCATGGTTTTATATGACTGGCTATCAAAATTTTTTTATTAGTAATACCTGTAATTACACATCTACAATACTTGTTCAAAAGTTTATCTCTGTATTCTCCCTGACCTTTTCTTGCTTTTATTATTTGGAATTTTTGAAGTTCCGAAAGCGATGCGTTTTTTGTAATTTGAAATTCGGCATCATTAATTTTTATATCTGACAGTTCCGATTTAAGGAAACAAAGAAATTCTTTTATAACAGGATTTTCATCTGCTAAAATTTTCAATTCTTCATATTTATAAGCAATTTTTATACATTCTTCAACATAGTCAACTACAGGAAGCTCATACAAAGTTTTACTCGTGAAATTTTTTCTTTTTAATGTCTCCGCAATTTCAAACTCTTTTTCATCAGGTTTTTCAATGCCATTACTTTCCAACCAGTCACTAAACAAACATTCATGCCATTTTATTATCCTTTCAGATAAGTCCGCATTAGGATTTTCAATTTGCAAGTGACATACAAACTCAGGATGATTAGCTTTATGAGTTTTGCTATTATCCTCTGCACATTCAAATATATAGCTACGAATAGATTTTTTTAATTCCTGTGCAGTTGAATGAAAAATATCTTTTTCTTTGTCATCTGTGATGCACCTAACCAAATCGTCATAAACTATTTTATTGTTATGCTCTCTTAATACTTTTTTTATTTCCTGAAACCATTTTTTTTTCTTTAACTTCATATCAACACTTACAGTTATTTTATTCCACAAATTCGAATCACTGGACGGCAAGTGACTCTATCCATTACTTACAGAGCTTTAATCGCCCTAAAAAGTTCTATCATGAAGAGGTTCTGCACCAAGTGCAGAACCTCAGTGTGTTTATTAGTCAATCCCAGTAAATAATATTTTTACTTCGTTCCGCTAGTTGAAAGCCTAGATACAACAAGCGTATTTTTCTCCTAAGGATGCTACAACGCGTTACGAACAACACGGAAACCACAAGTCACATAACGGGCGTACGGTGTTTGGGACTCTTCCCGGTAATACACGGTGCATTCCTTATTGTTCCAGGAGGTAAAAGAACCGCCGCGTATAACGCGATTAGTGCCGGTAGCCGAGCCGGTGGCTTCTGTCGAAGGCGAAATACTTCCAAACCAGTCCCAGCAAAATTCAAAAACATTTCCACTCATGTCGTATATGCCTAGACTGTTGGCTTTAGGCTTTGTCTTTACCTTGTGGGACTTGTTGCCACTGTTATCCTTGTACCATGCAACCCAATCAATAGAGGAATCTCCCGAATAAATATAGGATGAGCTGTTTGCTCCACGTGCTATGTATTCCCATTCAGCTTCGGTTGGCAGACGGTAGCCGGTGGCTTTAAAATCGGCAGCCATGCTATCCCATGTCGTGTTTTCAGAGTCTGGTCCGCAGTATTTTGAGTCAGCATCTCCTCCTATTCCGCTCCACTTTCTTGGGTCTTTTTCTCCGTCTATTGAATATACGCAACTCTCAATGCCAAGTTCTGCTATTGTGCGCAGGTTACAGTATACGACTGCATCGTACCAGTTTACTAAATATGCGGGGTAATTGTCGCCTATGCCGCAATCAACAATATTACTGCTTGGCTGAGTGCCTCCAAACTTACAGTATGTCGTATATTCCTTCTGCGTTACCTCGTGGTCGCAAACAATCAGGTCAGGTATGTCAAGGCTTCTTCCGCTTACGAACACGTTTGATTCTGGCGACAAGGTCTCGTTTCCTGTTATCGTAGTTCCTGTTACCTTTACAAAGCCTTCGGGAATGGTGACTACACTTGTTACCGTAAGAGTGTAGCTTGCTGTCTTTGTGGCGTAAATGTATGTATCGCTATCCGTAACGGTGGCGGTGATTGTCGTCTCGCCTGCACCAACAATTGTCACTTCGCCGGTGGAAGCGTTTACAGTGGCAACAGCCTCTTTGCTCGAAGTGTAACTTACTGTGCCGTCGCCTGTCTTTGTAAGCTCGTTGGTAAAGGCCTCGTCGGCTGTTTTCTTTTCTACGCTCGTGGTCGCGTAGCTGATGCTGCCGGCCGACTTTTGCGGTGTAGCCACCGTTTCCTTGAATGTTGCGCTTACAGTCACATTGCTTTTCGGCATGGTGAAAGTGCCGTCCGTAACTGTAATGGCGTTTGCACTTGCATCCTTTACGCTGTAAGATTCCAGTTCGTAGCCACTGTCGGCTGTAGCGGTAAGTTTTACTGTTGCTCCCGCTTCTGCCGAACTCTTGTCAGCGGTTACTTTGCCGTGCTCAATGGAACTTGAGATTGAGACCGTGTACATAGTTGGGTCTGGTAATGTTGTTCCCGTCTGACAGGAAAAAAATCCCAATACCAATACCATGCCTAAAACGACGCTTAAGGCTTTACTTAATTTTTTCATAATTGTTCCCCTATAAAAAAATTTAAAATATAAAAGCCCAGATGTAAGGGCTCATTTAGTCCTACATCATGGGCAGTTTTCCAAAGTGAGAAAGTGTCAGCCATGCGGCTTTTCTGTGAATTGAATTTAAAATGCATATAGCCCGAAGTTTTGTTTCGGGCAGAGTTATAGCTTGTGCTAGTCGCAAGCTTCGCTTGCTTAGCTAGTTTTCCGCTAGAGCGTAAAACTAGTGCTGTGCTGTGCTGTGCTGTGCTGTGCTGTGCTGTGCTGTGCTGTGCTGTGAATTTTGGCACGAAGAGAGAATTTATGTCAAGGGTAAAATCAAAAAAAATCAGTAGTTTTTGAGCTGAGCATAAATGTCTTCCGCATTTTCTTCTTCATAGGTATATTTGTCAATCTCCATGCTGAGAACAGGACTTGAAAGAATCTGTATGTTTCCATTCTCTCAAGCCTTGAGGATTGCAAGAACAGCCTCACTTTCAAGGCGTATCCTATCCTGAGTCTGGTCATCAAACGGACGATTGTAACAACAGTTATCCAAATAAAGTTTCATAACAATATTGTACCACAAAATCGTATTTTTGTGTGGAATATTTTTTTTCACAAACCCAGCGCCCCAGTGCGGGCGTCCACATAACAATATTTTACGCTAATGATATAGTAATAAGTCGAAGTCAATTAACTGAATTTTGGAAGGTAATCAAATCTGATAATTATAACCCTTGGACACCTGATGATTTATGCAAACTTTATGAAGAAAACTCTGTACGTTATGAGAATAAGTTTAAACATGTTGCATTTGGAATTCGAGGACAGGTTGCAAGAATCCGCAGAGGATTTTTCGATGAATATATCGTCGAATTAAAATGTAATGAATCATGGGTATCTGATTTAGCTGTCGTATACCCAAGTAAAATTTCCGAAGCGATGAAAAATGAACTTATGAATTTAAACATTGGAGACTATTTTGAGGCTTTAGTTGTTGGACGAAGTAGTTGGTATTACGTATATATTCCTTTCTGGAATTCAAATGGAACCTATCGTACAGAACCATAAACAAAGGAATTTAGAAATGAAAACATTTTATTTTTTACTATGTATTGGATTACTATTCACATCATGCAGTTCAGTTCCAACATCAAATATATATTCAACAAATTCTATCCAGACGACAGATTATGTTGAGAAAGCAATTAGCAGTGTACCCTACTGTAAGTGGGAACTTTAAAAGCGGAGAGTCCTGCCGTCAAGTGGAATCGATAAAGCCGTTCAGTTCACTGAGACGGCTTTTTTTGTAGGTATTTGGAAATTTACAAAAAAAAAGCGTAAATCTTAAAATTTTAATCACTACAAAAAGAGTTACGCTTATGATGGAAATGAACAGAAACAGTCTTTACTAGTTATCCCAGTTTTTATTCTAATCATAGACTTTACCCCGGACTCCTGGATCCTTTAATCCGCTCTTAAACGGCCTGTAAGAACAAAAACAAGGGCACAAATCAGACCCAAGATGACACCCGCCGCACAGGCTTCGTTAAACCTGTAAGCTCCAGCCAATCTATAGGTAAATAATGATAAAGTATCAAACCTAGGAATGGCTAAAACCAGCGGCAAGGTGGTATCTCCGGCGCTAATGGCAAAACAAAAGCCAAAAGCACTTATCAAACTTTTTTTACTAACTGGTAACAAAACTCTCCAAATAATGTCCAGTTTACTTTTTGATAATATAAGGGACGCATCCATTGTATCCCTGTTTATTTTTGACAAATGAGGATAAATCACCCTGAAAGCTAGCGGCCAGTTCAAAACCGACTGGGCCAAAATCAGGCAGATTACATTCCCTTTGTGAACAATCATTGTAATTAAAACTCCAACAACAACACTAGAAATTGCCATTGGAATCATTGGAAGAACCTTAAAGATGATGTTTACAGGCCGTCCGTTTTTTCCTTCCAAAAATTGCAGTAAAAGTGAATAGGCAAATCCTAGCAGAGTGCACAAAAACCCTGTACAGCAGCCTATTTTTACAGTAGAAGTAACAGAAGGCCAGAAACTCCTCATCTTAATAATTCTGCGGAAGGTTGCTAGTGTAATTCCAGCAGGACCCGCTGTTACTCCCGTCTGACTTGAAGTAAAGGCATTAAAAACAATTCCCAAAAGAGGAGCCAGAAAAAATAAACAAATTACAAGAATTACCAGACTGAATACAGAAATTTCTTTAACTCCAGTCATCTTTATCCTTGTATTCCAAATCTCCGAAGCAAGGCCTTTCAGTTTAGAGGTCTTTTGCTCCAGCATAGTATAGAAAACTGTTATAACAATTAAAATTGAAGTTTCAATTATGGCTAAAAGTCCAACCTGTTTATAGTCCAGAGTGGCACGGGCAGCCTTGTAAATTTCAACTTCGAGCGTAGAATTCCCAATCCCGCCAAAAAGCAAAACCAGAATAAAACTCAAAAAACAATAAATAAAAACCAGCAGACTTGAAGAAGCTATAGAAGGCATAAGTTGATGGAGTGTAAGGGTCCTAAAAATACGTCCTTCACTAGCCCCAAGAAGTCTGGCGGATTCAGCAGGTTCCACAGGAAGTCTTTCCCAAGCGTCTGAAAGATTTTTCATTATCAACGGGAAGTTGTAAAAACCATGTGCAATTATAAGACCTACAAAGGAATATAAAAGTCTAAGAGGAGGTTTTTCAAGTCCAAAAATGAACATTAAAAAGCGATTAAGTCCCCCATTCATTCCCAAAAATGTCACATAACCCAAAGCAATTAAAAGTGATGGGAGACAAAAGGGAATTGCTGATAATGAAAGAAGGAATTTTCTACCAGGGAAGTTTCTTCTTCCACAAAAAAAAGCGGCTGGAATTCCTATAAGAAGAGCCATTAAAGTCGAAAGGGTCGCCTGGAAAAAAGTAAACCAGGCAACTCTTATAACATGAGAAAAATCCAAGTGCAAGCCTCAGATTATTCTGCAAGAACCTTCATAATTTCTTCTACAGCCTTTTCAGTTTTAGCTGGATCGGCATTAAGAGTTTTAGAAGGAATTGGAGCGGCAACTTTGTAGCTTTCTGGAAGTTCTACATTTTTGTTTGCAGCCTTATAACTTTCAGGTACTGCCACATTTTTGTTTGCAGGATTCATCCACTGTGTTAAAGGAATAAGTGATTGTGCTTCATCAGAAATAAGGAAGTCTAAGAAGGCCTTAGCACCAGCCTTGTTTGGAGCACCCTTCAAAATACCAGCACCTTCAACCTGCATTGTATGCCCCTGTTCAAATACAGGAGCAATGTAACGATCTGTATTATCATATTCAACATGACTTGCAGGACTTGTTGTGTAAGAAATAACTAAAGGAGCTTCTCCCTTCTTAAAAAGACCATAACCAGAAGACCAACCAGGAGCCATTGTCAAAATATTTGGTTTAAGAGCCTTCCAGTAGTCCAAAACTTTATCACCATAAATTGCAACTGTCCAAGCAACAAATCCAAGTCCTGGTGTAGAAGTACGTGGATCCATCAAAATAATTTTCTTTTCATAAACAGGATTTGTAAGATCTTCAAGGCTTTCTGGACATGGCACATTAGACTGAGTATCGTAAATCATTGCAAAGTGACTGTAATCAAATGGAGTAAGAGTCCATTTTTTTCCAAGAACTTCTACAACATCTTCTGGAATAAGTTTATCAGCATTTTCTGGCTTATAAGGATCAAGAATTCCAGCTGCATTTGCTTTATCTGCAATATTATTATCAAGACCAAGAATGATATCGGCCTGAACATTATCCTTTTCAAGAAGAGCACGGCTTAATACCTGAACTCCATCACCACAGTCTACCCAAGTAATTGTATAATCTGAAGAAGCTTCAAACTTTTCACCAATTTCGCGGCCAGCTCCCCATTCAGAAATAAAAGAATCGTAAGTGTAAATTACAACTTCCTTTAAGCGTGGATCATTAGATTTAGTAGATTTTTTTGAACAGCCAGAAAGAACTGTCAAACCAATAATTGAACATGTAAAGATTTTAAAAAGCGAAGATTTGTTCATTATCTTCCTCCGCCGGCATTATCCGGATCAGGTTGGGTCCTCATACGAAGACCTACGGGTCTATTCTCAGCCTGGAATTACCAAGCACCCCGTTTTTTTTTAGCATTGCACTAAAAGTAGAAACAATTTATCACAATTGAAAAGGTCTTGCAATCATGTTAAATAATTATACAAAACGAAAAAAGCCAGCCCCTTATGTAAAGTATACTTCACTTGCAGGAACTGGCTTCCAAATTAGATTACTTCATTAAGCTGCTGTAATTGCAATTTTGCGAGCTGCTGCAATTGCTTTACGTGGCATATCAATATGCAATACGCCATTTACGACTTTAGCAGTAATGTTTTCGGCATCTACATCATCAGGAAGAGTAAAGCTTCTTGAGAACTTAGAGTAAGTACGCTCTTTAATCAAATATTTTGGAGCGTCTTTTGCTTCGGCTTTTTCTTCTTTCTTTTCTTCTTTTTCAGATTTAGATTCAGAAGAAATTGTCAAAACATTATTCTTGAATTCGATGTTAATATCTTTTTCTGTTTTTCCAGGAAGATCCATCTCCATTGAATATTCATCTTTTTCTTCTTTTACATCAACCTTTGGTGCAAAAACCTTCTTGTAATTGAAAGATGGCATTAAGAATCCGTCATCTCCAAATCCATCAAACAAGTCATTAAAAAGAGCTAATTCGTTCATAAAATCCTCCTAGCCAGGCGTTAGTCGCAAGGCCTTGTTATTTGAATATGTCGGAAGCTTGTTGGGTTTCCTTGTAGCTGGGAACTAAACTTGTTCTTGCTACACTTAATATATAGCAAATATCGTGCCAACCTTGTAAAAAGCTTACAAACAAAATAATTTCCCCAGTTTTCCTTTTTTTATGATAAAGAAAAGCCTTCCAATATCACTTTTTATGATGATGAAAGGACAATTTTACTCAAATGCTCTAGTTTCAATTTTTAATTTGAGACCTTTTGACCCATGAATTTAAAATGAATTAAACAGATTTGAGTAAAATCGTATTATATATCTACAGGCAGAAATTTATTCGCTTGACTCCTTACCTACCGTTCGGTATATTAAATCTTATGGAAGACGAATCAACATTTTTAAATATCCAATCAATCGCTATTAATCTTTTTGCAACAAGAGGCTACGAGGCAGTTGGCGTTCAGGAAATCTGTAATAAAGCAGGAATTAAAAAACCTACTCTTTATTATCACTTTGGAAGCAAGTCGGGACTTCTTAGTCAAATTGCCCAAAGCAAGGGGCAGGAACTTCTAAATACTATTACAGAGGCTGCCAGCTACGAACACGACTTTATTAAAAGCCTGACCAAGCTTTTAAAAGCCGAAATTAAATTTGCTCAGGAAAATCCAGATTTTTACCGCCTTCACTCTGTCCTCTACAATGCCCCAAGTCAAAGTGAATCTAAGCAACTTTATCAACCTTTACTGGACAAAATTCGAGACTGCTACCAGAAGTTTTTTCTGCAATCAACAAAAGAAATTGGAAACATGAAAGATAAAGAAGCCCTTTACAGCCTGCTCTTCCAGAACAATGTAATTTCTGTGGTAACAAATCTCTTAAACAATAATCTACAGGCAACAGACCAGACTATTCACCAGATAATCCACAGTTTTATTTATGGTGTTGTTGCATAGCGTCATAGGAGTACAGAAAAATGGAAAACTTTTTATTTTCAGATAAAATTACCTATCATATATATCCACTCGGACTCTTTAATTGTCCCAAAAACAACGACTTTACATGTCCGGCTGGAAATGGTTTTGACCTTCTGCAAGGGGAACTGGAACGCATAAAAGATTTAGGAGCAAACCTTCTTTACATTGGACCAATTTGTGAATCTTCAAAACATGGCTATGACACACTGGATTATTACCACGTAGATCGCCGCCTTGGAAATAACGAAAAATTCGCAAGTTTTTGTAACAGGGCTCACGAAATGGGCTTTTCAATTGTGCTTGATGCTGTCTTTAATCACACTGGTCGCGACTTTTTTGCCTTTAAGGACCTTTTACAAAACGGACAAAATTCCCCATACAAGGACTGGTATCTTAATCTTCATTTTGACCGCCAGAGTAACTACGGAGACCCTTTTGATTATGATGGTTGGGCTGGCTGCAAGGACCTGGTAAAACTCAACGTAGATAATCCACAGGTTCAGGAGCACTTGTTTGGTGCAGTAGAAATGTGGATGAAGGATTTTAAAATTGACGGCCTACGCCTAGATGCGGCAGACGTACTTTCTAAAAACTTTATGGATAATTTGAACCGGTTTTGTAAATCGCGTAAACAGGATTTTTGGCTTATGGGCGAAGTTGTTCATGGCGATTATAACGACTGGGTTCGTCCGGGTCGGCTAGACAGTGTTACAAACTATCAGATTTATACAGCCCTTTATTCAGGCTTTAACGATGCAAATTTTTTTGATCCAGCTTTTAATTTAAACCGTGAATTTGGAGATCCTGGAATCTATAATCATTCTCCACTCTACACATTCCTAGATAACCACGATGTAAACCGAATTGCGAGTACTGTAAAAAAACCGGAGTTTCTTTATCCTCTTTATGGACTTGCTTTTACAATTCCAGGAATTCCGTCAATTTATTACGGTTCCGAATTCGGCATACAAGGTAAACGCGGCCAGTACGATGACTTCCAGCTCCGCCCTAGCCTGCCTCCATTTGCCCCAATGCCTGATTTTGCTAAACCTCAAACTGACCCGAACGCGCTGGTAGAAGTAATAAAACGATTTGCAAAAATCAGACAAAATGAAGTTGCCCTGCAAAAAGGAAGCTACAGACAAATTGCCGTTACAAATACTCAGTTTATGTTTGAACGTAAGTATGATAATGACCAGATTGTTATTGCAGTAAACAGTGAAGATTCAGAAAAATCCATTTACAACAATTTGAACGGAACTTATGAGGACTTGTTAAATGGCGGAACTTTTTCTGGTAAAGAATTGCAGGAATTAAAAATTCCTGCAATTTGGATTAGGATTTTAAAAAAGAAATAACAGCAGATAATGAATTGTTTGCAACCTTTCGCCCCTGATCATAAACTCTTTGCAGTTCATCAGGATTATGTTCAGTTCTACTAATTCCTAAATCTGTATCTGGGCAAATTACAAAAGCAGAACCTTCTCTTTCGCGTGCAAAAACATATTCTTTTTCCTGGTTGTAAACTTCGGAACGCTTTGCCATTGCATCTACAATCGCAGGGTACTTTTTTAGAGCCATCCGCATAAGTCCTATTAGCTTGTTTGGACCTTTTACAAAGTTTCTTGGCTGAGTCAAAATTACAATATTTTTGTTGTAACCAATTGACTCAAAATATTGAAGAGGAATTGAATCTGTCATCCCTCCATCCAAAAGTTTATATCCATCTACTTCCACAATTTTACTTGCCAAAGGCATACTAGCACTTGCACGCATCCAAGTTAAATCATGAGCATCGCAGGTTTTGAGTTCCTTATAAACTGGTTTTCCACTTACACAGTCAGAAGCTACAATGTAAAAAGGCATTGGGTTTTCGCGGTAGGTTTTTACATCGTAAATATCAAGTTCATTTGGAATTTTGTTATAACAGAAATCGGCACCATAAAGGTCGCCTGTCTTAATCAAGCTTGATAAAGAACAATAACGTTTATCTCGGGCAAAACGTTTATTATAACGGATGGCACGTCCAGGTTGTTTAGATTTAAAATTACAGCCAAAAGTTGCTCCGGCAGAAACTCCAATTGCTCCATCAAAGTTCACACCATTTTCCATAAAAACATCAATTACTCCGGCAGTAAACATTCCTCTCATTGCACCGCCTTCCATAACCAATCCGTACTTTGACATATTTTCCTCTATCAGTTTAGTTTCAATTTAGACTAATCGTTCTTTTTAAGCTTTTCAATAAAATCAATTTCAGAAATAGGCTTAGAATAAAAGAACCCCTGAATAATTTCACAACCAATATCACGCAAAAAATCGGCCTGCGATTCTGTTTCTACACCTTCGGCAATAATTGCCATTTGCAGTTTAGCACTCATTCCAACTACAGAACTTAAAATTATAGAACCGCGTTCGTTCTTTTCCTTGTTGGACATAAAACGCATATCAAGCTTTATAATATCAAAATTAATATCTTTCAATACATTTAAAGAAGAATATCCGGAACCAAAGTCATCCATTTCAACAACATAACCATGCTCCTGTAATTTTTTGACTACAGAATTGATGTAGGAACTTCCTTCAATAACGGCAGTTTCTGTAATTTCTATGCGAATCTTTTCAATTGGAACATTATACAGTACACGACATTCTTCCAGCTTTTCTACAAACTCTGGTTCAATAACATCATATCTTGAAAAGTTAGTTGATATAGGAACCACAGGAATTCCCTGATTCATACAATTTCGAATGAACTTACAGGCCTGCTCAAAAACGTACATATCCAAAGTAGTAATAAAGTTGTTCTTTTCAAAAACTGGAATAAACTGATTTGGCGAAATAAAACCTAAATCTGGATGTGCCCAACGAACCAAAGCCTCGGCCCCTACAATCTTACCGCTAATATGACTGTATTGTGGCTGATAGTACAAAACAAACTGATTATTATCCAGGGCCGACAACATATCAGAAGTAAGGCTCTGTTCATTTACCAAAATTTCTGTAAGTTTTTCGGTATAGTAATTAAAGATTTTTGTATAACTTCCCTTAATAATTTCTTGAGCAGTTAAAGCCCTGTCGACTTTAGCATTTGCAGATAGATTTTTTTCCGGTTCATTTAAATAAATACCTACATTACAAACAATGTTGAAATTTAAATCATAATCTTTAATTTCCTTTACAAGATTCATTGTAAATTGTTCAATGTAAACCTTGTCTGTATAAACAAGAACCGCAAAACGATCTGCAACAATACGTTCTGCAAATCCATTACTTTCATTATTTAAAAGAAGTTTCAGAACATCCGAAATGTGAACTAAAAGTAAATCTCCACCTGCACTTCCGTATGTATCGTTTATGGCCTTAAAGTGCCATATATCAAAATAAAGAATTGCATAAGGCTGAGTAACGCTATCAACCTTGTGTTTAAAAGCAGAACGAGTATAAAGTCCTGTCAATTCATCATAATCCAAAAGCTTTGATAAATGATTAAAATACTGGATTTTTTCACTAATATTATTAAAAGTTACTATAAGTCGTTTTTTAGGATCTGAGAGCAAAAAATCCAAACGGAACCAACAAGGAATCCCCTGGCAGTTTTTAACTTGAATTTCGCGAGATATGGATTTTACTTCTTTTGATTGAATAATTTCTTTGTAAGCCTGATAAACAATTACAAAAGTTTCTTTATCTGCATATCCTTTTTCAAGCAATTCTTTAGCAAATGAAATATCATAACTTGTCTTTAAACCTTCAGGAAAAAACGCTTCAGCATCTTTAGAAAAAGTAAAAGTATTCTTCTTTAGATTACAGATAACGAAAAAATTAGAAACTGAAGATTGCTGTAAATATTCCATCTATTTTTTAGTATACCTCTGTTGCTTATATAAAACTACTATATTTTTTATGCAAAATTATTAAATTATTTGCTTCTTATCTGCTTGCCATATAAATTTTTAAGCCACTTTGCAAATCTGAAAGTCTATTCTTCTTTTCCTGCAAATCTTTTTCCATTATTTCTCTTTCTTCCAATGAATCAGTTAATTCTAATGTATGTTCAAGTTCAGGAATTTCTACTTCGAGTTCCCTAATCATTTTTTTTGCTTCCGAAACGGCCTTTGGAGGGCGACCACCTTTTTTTCCATTTTCTTTACTGGCATTCTTTTTAGCAAGACTTGTAGATTTTCCGTTGAAGGAATATAAAGAATCTATCCAAAATTTAAGCTTTTTAAGTTCCTGTTCCATTTTAAAGCCCATGTCTTCAAGCTTGCGATCTTGCAAATTCTTGTTATAATCTGCCAATTCCTTTTGCAAATTATTAAGATTATTTATTGATTGGTATATTTCCTGGGTCTTCTTACTCATATTTTTATAATAACCCAATGCTTTAGGATAATCAATAAAGTCTTATATAAAAAATTTATTAAAAATATAAATTTTAATTATTACTTAAGAATATGTTGATTTTATTTTGATTTAAACTTATATTATAAGAGGCTTATAAATAAGCTGATAAACTCTCTCCGATGTTCAGCACAGCTGAACAACAAGGCTTCTAAATAGTGTTACTGTTTGGGAGCCTTGTTTTTTTAACACAAAAGTTCTTTATCTATAATTTCTATTCCAAGGTTTTAATGTTTGCCTTGATTACATTCAAAAGAGCACCTCTTTCCACATTTTCAGGAAAGTTTCTCCATACAACATATTTTGCATTTGGAGCAACTTCTGCCAAAGGAGCCCCCTGAGGATTATGAACATTGTCAATTATAAAGTCATAATTTCCTGTCTTAGCATCTGCAATTTGATCACTTGTAACTGGACCTGGACCAAATACAGCTGCAATTTCAAGACCTAAATCTTTTGCCAAATAAGTCTGATTTTTATTACAAAGAACTCTAGCCCCTGCAAGTCCTCTTTTTTCCAAATCAGCCTTAGCATTCGTAATTTCACTTACATATTCCAATAGACGTTTTTCGCATTCCTCCTGGCTTCCCCAGATTTCAGCAATTTTTCGGCTTTCTTTTGACACAGTTTCTATTGAATTATCACAAGTAATTTTGACCATTTGTGTTTGTCCAACTGCATCGCCCAAAGTCTTCATCATTCTTTCAAAACCTGCATAAATGAAATACTGACTTTTTTCGATAGTTTGAATATCACTTACTGTAATTTCATACTCAGGTGGATGCTGTAAACTTGCTGGGGCAATAATTTTTACCTGCTCTGCACCTGCAATATCTGCAAATGCTGCTGTCCATGAAGTTGATGCAACAATTTTTCCTTCATCGGAACTAGCTGCAATTTTTTTTGTTTGACGACAACCTGTTAAAACCAGACCAACAATCAAAACTAAAAAAAAAATAATTTTTCTCATTTTCGACCTACTCCTGTTGAAAATTTCCTAAATATACAAAATATAAGAAAAGCAAAACCTGAAAGCATAGAAATTGTTGCTGCAGGAGGCCAATTTATTCCTACAGCCAGCAAAAATCCAAATGCCGACAGAACCAATCCTATAATTGAACTAATGATAAAGAGCTTTTTCATACCCAAAAACTTTTTTCCAGAAACAACGCTTGCACTCAAAACCGGAAGAATCAAAAGGGCATCTACCAGAAAAGCCCCTAAAAGTTTCATAGCAAGTGCTACAACAAGAGCAATAATTAAAACCATAATATTTCTATGTAATCCAACCTTTACTCCAAGAGAAATGGCTATTTCTGAATTAAAGAAGATGGTAACAATGTTCCTAAAATTTAAAATTATATAAAGCACAAGCAGTACTGCCAAAGCAGCCAGTACAACAAGATCAGTACTTGTAAGTGCAAAAGGACTTCCCCACATCAAACTAAGGGTATCCTTTGCAGGAACATCCTTTACATGCATGATGATGGAAGCAAGGGCCATACTAAAAACCATAGCTCCAGCAGAAGCCCCGCTAAAACCAAAACTTTGACTCCTGGTAAAAAATATCATTGCAAAAATTAATAGCAAATTTATAAGCAGAGTAACTGGAAGTATTGGTAAATTTAAAGCTAAAGAAATTGCACCACCCAAAATTACTCCATGCATAAGCATATAACGCATAGGAACCAGATCCAGACGCAAAAGCATGACTCCACACAGAGGAAACGAAAAACCACTTATAAGCATGGCAATAAAACCACGAGTAACAGGTGCAAGGCTAAACAAAAGAACAAATCTATCAATCATATACTTCCACCTGTACATCTTTTACAGAATTCTGCCCAAGATAGAGTTTGTCCCATCCAGGCATTTTTGCAAGTTCTTTATCATGCGTAACTACAATAATTGTTGGAATTTCTGAAATAGTAAGAGAAAGTAAAATTTTTATAACCATTTCTTTATTTTCTGCATCCAAACTGGCAGTTGGTTCATCAAGCAGCAAGACCTTTGCATTTTGGGCAAGACAACGCGAAAGCTGAACCTTCTGTTTTTCGCCACCAGAAAGACTATTAAAACTTCGTTTTGCCAGATTACTAGAACAAGTTCGTCGCAAACTATTAGAAATTATCTTTTCTTTATCAGTTTTTTTTGCCTTTATCCCCAATCCTACAACTTCTTCCACAGAAAGACTTAAAGTTGCCTTATCGGTAAATTGAGGAATATAGCCAATTGTGTATTTTTCCAGTTCCTTAGGCGACTTTCCATCAATCAGAATCTGACCTTGTTCAATTTTATAAACCCCTGCAATAAGACGCAAAAGTGTTGTTTTACCAGCTCCATTATCTCCGCAAATCATAAGGTGGCCACCAGCCTTTAGCTCAAAAGAAAGATTGTTTATGTGGCCAAAGGAATGAGTAAGATTCTGAACAGAAAGGTCTAAGCCCTGAACTTTTTTTGCCCTCTGACGAAGAAGAAAATACATCTGATCGCTGTCGTGTAAATCTTCCAGCTGGTTTTCGGTCTGACACAAAAGTTTTGGAATTAAATTTGTCCATACAAGTTCAATTTTTTGAGAATCTTCTGCTTTCTGATTTAATTCTTCAATATAGTTTTTAGCATTTTGGCTTAAAAGCTCTGCATTAATTTTTTTTATTCCGCAACGAATTGATAAAAGAGCAGCCGCTTTTCCTATTGCAGAATCATGCGATTTTAAATCATCTTTAGGGCCATCATAAGTTTTTAAAAAATCCTCGAATTCAAAAAGAGGATGCAACCATTTTCCAGAACTTTGAAAAATTAAAGAATCACCATTAAAAACCTGTAAAGAAATCCCTTGTGGTAATTTATCCGTATAAGCCATTAGGCAAGTATTATAACACGAGAAGAATACTTTTCCATAGAACAAAACTTTTGTAATTTTGAACGAATCCTATTATATTAGTTGTTAAAAGAGGTACTTATGCAAAGAGCTATGGTTTATGATTCCGAAGAAAATATCTGGAAACCTGCAAATGGCCAGGGAATTGGAATTATTGAAGAGCAAATAATTCCCGAAAAACAAAAACTTGTCCTCCACTTTGGTAATGATGTTAAATACATTCGCTTTGATCTTATAAACCACTGCAGAAACTTTGCTAAAAAACTTCACGCAAAACCAAACTTTCTCTATGGATCAACCCATGCTTTAATGAAGGCAAGTGGCCTGGATGTTGAAGAAATATACAATCTAATAAAAAAAGAAAACGCCTGGCATATTGCAGAATTTGCACTTTTTCTTAAACTTGCAGATAAAAACACAGACCGAGAACGTCTTGAACTTCTATATGATATAGAAAAAGACAATAATCCCTATAATTACTAAAATAGGTTTATAATATAAACATTATGAATGTACACATTTTAGAAATGCCCCTGGATTTTGGGGCCAGTCGTCATGGCTCAGATATGGGTCCTTCTGCAATTCGTCTTGCAGGCATAAAGGAAAGACTCGAATCTCTTAATCATAAAACTTTTGAACATGCCGATATTTTTCAGCCTCAGCCACAGGAATATGAGCAGGTAGGAAATCCAAAGGCAAAGTACTTAAAACCAATTGTTAATGCATGTACAAAACTTGCTGCCAGTGTAGAAGAAATTTCTAGCAAAGGAGACTTCCCTCTTGTTCTTGGAGGAGACCACTCAATTGTACTTGGTACTCTTGCTGGACTTGCAGCATCTGCTAAAAAAGAAAACAAAAAAATTGGTGTTTTGTATGTAGATGCCCACGGAGATTTTAACGACACAAACACAAGTCCAACCGGAAATATTCACGGGGAATGTCTTGCCGCATCTGCAGGACTTGGTTTACCAGAACTTACAAACCTTTATTTTGAAGGGCAGAAAGTCGATCCACACAATATCTGTTTTGTTGGATGTAGGGACCTGGATCCAGGAGAAAAAGTTTTAATGAAGAAGGCAGGCGTTACCGTTTTTACCATGAGTGATATAGACCGCCAGGGCTTTTCTGAAATTGTAAAAAAAGTTTTGAAATTCTTTGAAACTCACGCAGACTGGATTCACGTAAGTTTTGATATGGATGTCCTAGATCCAATGTACGCACCTGGAACCGGTATTCCTCTTCCTGGTGGATTAACAAACAGAGAGGCCCTTCTCCTCATGGAAGAAATGGCCTCTATTGGTAAAGTAAAATCTGCAGAAATTGTAGAAGTTAATCCAATTTTGGATGTTAGAAATCAGACCGCAATTTTGGCAGTTAGCCTTGCAGCCCGACTTCTTGGAGAAACTCTCTACTAGAGCTGGAAAGAACCTATCTGTTTTGACAGCTCATCAATTCCCATCTGATTATCTTGTGAAGATTCTGAAACTTTCTGTACAGCATTTGAAATGCCTGTAATACTTGTACTCATATCTCCCATCTGTGCATTAATCTTTTGGGTAAGTTCGTTAAGATTCTGCATTTCAATAAGAACCTGCTCAGCTCCAGAAACCATTTCCTGAGAACCATCTGTAACCTGTGAAGTTGAATTACGGATGTGTTCCATTGCCTCAAGAACCTGCTTGTTACCTTCTGACTGTTCTGTCATGGCATTCATTACGACATTTTCCTGAGCTCTAACAGTACTTGCTAAATCATAAATTGCATCGAACTTCTTCTGAACTTCTTTTGTATTATCTGCAACAGCCTGAATAGAAGCAGAAAGATTCTTAAGACTTTCATTAATTTTTTTACCCTGCAAACTAGACTGTTCAGCAAGCTTACGAATTTCATCAGCAACAACAGAGAATCCCTTTCCTGCTTCACCTGCATGAGCAGACTCAATTGCGGCGTTCATAGCAAGTAAGTTTGTTTGAGAAGCGATTGCTTGAATAATTGATGAAGCTTCCAACAAACTTGCAGACTGTTCAATAATCTGCTGAGAAGTATGAACAGCAATATCAACAGAACGACGTCCATCATCAGAAGCCTGTGTAAGCGCATTTACAGATTCACTATTCTTTCCAAGAATCTGTGTAACAGAATTGATATTGGCAACCATTTCTTCTACAGCGGCAGAAGACTGAGTTACGGCAGAAACCTGCGATTCAATATTATCATTCAAAGCACGAGTGCGGCCCATAATCTGATTTACAGAAGCAGAAGCTTCTTCTACACCAGCAGACTGATTTGTCATCTGTTCCTGTACAAGACCAATACCTTCGCTAATAGATGAAACTTCGTTCTGTACAAGCCCCATTTCTCTCTGAAGTTCCTGAGCATTTAGTGTAGTGGTATCAATTGAACTCTTAAAATCAATCAAAAGATCCTGTGTAGAATAATGTAACTGGTTTAATGAATTTGCCAATTCTCCCAATTCACAACGAATTAAAACAGGAATTGTAGGAGTCAAATAATTTTTGTTACTAAGATCTTCAGAAAACTTATTTGTAAGTTTGATAACATTTTTTACATCACTTAAGAGAATGTACATATCAACCAAACCTAATAAAGCTACAGAAATACCCATTGGAATCATTTTTTTTGCAAACAAAGCATTTCTAGTAAGTTCATCATTTGCAGGAACATCAACAATAGATTCCAAAAGCAAAATCATACCAACCATTACAAAGAAGATAATCAAAAGGTTTCTCTGCATAAATGAAAAACCCTGATATTCTTTTTTATATGGTAACCAACCTACATTTTTTTCCATTATAAAAATTGAAATAATGTAACAAAGAACGGCAACAACACAAATTCCGCCTCCAAACATTATTGCAAAAGAATAGAAAATATAAGAAGTTCCATTGAAAGCTTCTGGTGCAATTCCCTTTTTCATATTGTAAATACCAATAATAAGACCATATATAATGGTATTTGAAATTGGCAATGCAAAAGTAAGAGTTTCTGTAGTATTCAAAAACTTATTTGTTCGCTTAATAGCCTCATCAGTACCATCATAACTCTTTACTACATTGTTAAATGCTACATAAGTAATAATTGGAAGTACGACAGCCAAAATCTGACTAATAATACACAATGGATTCATGGATAATGTCATACATTCTGCAAAAGTAAAACCGCCTGTAAATATTGCAAATAAAGGGAATGATAATAGAGGTAGAACATAGGTTAGAAACATAATCAAAAAGATTTTCTTTGAAACTCTGTACTCCGAGCTTAAGTTTGCTTCATTAATAGAAATTTCATCCATTTTATAAACACTCCGTTTTTATAATTATTGTACTATTTTAGCACATGAATATGATAATTTCGCTTTCTTAAATGAAATTTTATAAAAATATTTTACAAAATTCATTATCCGTGATGATATAGTTCATTTTTTCATCATGTTTTTCTATCGGAATTTTATCAAAAAATTGAATAGAAAAACAAACTCCTGCTAAATGAATAAATTCCAAATTGGATTGTGAAATGCAGGATTTTAACTTTGAAATATATGTATCATAATAGCCTTTTCCCCTTCCAAGTTTGGCACCTTCCAAAGAAAACGCACGTCCCGGTATAAGAAATAATATTTCTTCATCATAATTTTTAATTTGGAATTTTGGTGCAGATTCAAGAGGCTCTTTAATACCGTAATAGTTTAATTCTGAATCATAAGTCTTTTCATAAAAATCCATTTGTGAAGAGTTAGGAATTATTCTTGGAACATAGACCTTTTTTCCATCTTTTAGAGCCTGTTCCATAAGACCGTCCAAATTCACTTCATCTGCAAGAGCCATATACGAAAGGATGATGGAGGATTTTTTATAAATTTCCGAATTTAGAATACGCTGACAAATTAATTCCGATGCCTTTGGAAAAGTTTCCACAGAATCATTTAACAGAGCTTTTATTTTTTTTCTCAATTCAACTTTAGTCATAATCTTGCTTGTGTAAATATTAATTTAAATCTGCTTTTTTTTCAAAAGTTTGATGACCCCTTCCATTTATTTTGATTTAAGGTCTTCCATGTAAGTTCCGTCCGAGTAGCTACAAGTAAGACCCTTAATGCAGATGAATAAGCCTCTGATTTTCAGAACCACGGAATTCCAGCATAAGATTTTTCTGCTCTAAAATAAATGGGCCATCAACCAGAACATCAATACATTTAAGCATGCGGTCAGTATATTGGGTATGCTTTCTACCACCTGCAACCAAGTCTCGATCCCAAACATAACCAGTCCAAGCCCAAATATCCTTTTTAGGGTAGACTTCCTTTAAACGCTCAAGAAAAGGAGCTAAAACTTCCTGATTTTCTTCCTCAAAAGGTTCCCCCCCTAACAAAGAAAATCCTTGAATATGAGAAGGTTTTAGATATTCTATAATTTTATCTTCAGTTTCTTTTGTAAATTCCTGACCATATTTAAAGTCCCATGTAGCTTCATTAAAACAGCCTGGACAACAGTTTCTACATCCACTTACAAACAGAGAAACTCTAACACCAAGTCCATCCGCTACATCAAAACTTTTTATATTTCCATAGTACATTTATATCTCCAAAAAAAATCCCGTGCCTTAAAACACGGGACCGAAAGATTATTTCATAAAATTAAAGATGAAGAACTCTTTCCTTTATTTCCTGAGTTCTACCCTGATTCCAGTACTGAGTTCCAATGTAGCCACAAGTACGGCGTGCAACATTCATCTTGTTCTGATCTGTATTTCCACACTGTGGACATTTCCAGATTAATTTTCCATCTTCATCTTCAACTACCTGAATTTCGCCTGTATAACCACAGCACTGGCAGCAATCTGATTTAGTATTTAACTCTGCATACATGATATTTTCATAAATATGTTTGAGCAGAGCCATAACAGCTGGAATGTTGTTTTCCATATTTGGAACTTCTACATAAGAAATTGCTCCACCCGGACTAAGTTCCTGAAACTGACTTTCAAATGTAAGCTTAGAAAAGGCATCGATGTTTTCTGTAACATGAACATGATAGCTGTTTGTTATATAATTTCTGTCTGTTACACCTGGAATTTCTCCAAAACGACGTTTTAAGCACTTTGCAAATTTATATGTTGTAGATTCAAGAGGAGTTCCGTAAAGTGAGAAGTCCATATTTTCTTTGGCCTTCCATTCCTTGCATGCATCATTTAAGTGACGCATAATTTCAAGTGCAAATGGAGTTGCATCTGGATCTGTATGAGGCTTACCTGTCATATAGCGAACACATTCACAAAGGCCTGCATAACCTAAAGAAATTGTTGAATAGCCACCAAAAAGAAGCTTATCAATTGTTTCACCCTTCTTTAAGCGTGCAAGTGCACCATTCTGCCAGAGAATTGGAGCAACGTCAGATGGAGTTCCCATAAGACGATTATGACGAGCCATAAGGGCACGGTAACAAATTTTCAATCTTTCATCAAAAATCTTCCAGAATTTATCTAAATCGCGGCCACTTGAACATGCAATATCAACAAGGTTTAGAGTAACAACACCCTGATTAAAACGACCATAGAACTTAGGTTTTCCAGTTTCATCACGATAAACAGTTAAAAATGAACGGCAACCCATACATGGGTAGCAGTTTCCTTCCTTAAGTTCAAACATCTTCTTTTCAGAGATATAATCTGGTACAAGACGTTTTGCAGTACATTTTGCAGCAAGTTCTGTAAGATAATAGTATTTTGAACCTTCTTCTATATTATCTGGTTCAAGAACATAAATCAGTTTAGGGAAAGCTGGAGTTACCCAGTAACCTGCTTCATTTCTAACACCCTTGTAACGCTGCTTAAGAACTTCTTCAATAATAAGAGCAAGGTCAGATTTTTCCTGTTCATTACGAGCTTCGTTCAAGTACATAAATACTGTTACAAATGGAGACTGACCATTAGTTGTCATAAGTGTTACAACCTGATACTGAATTGTCTGTACACCACGAGTAATTTCGTCTGCAAGACGGCGTTCTACAATTGTATCAAATTGTTCTTTTGTAAATGTTACACCAGTTTCTTCTACAGTCTGGTTAAGTTCCTTTATCAGCTTTTTGCGACTTACATCAACAAATGGAGCAAGATGTGTCAAAGAAATTGACTGTCCACCATACTGAGAAGATGCAACCTGAGCAATAATCTGTGTAGCAATATTACATGCAGTGGAGAAGGAATGTGGGGTATCAATTTTTGTTCCAGAAATGACTGTTCCGTTCTGGAGCATATCTTCCAGGTTTACAAGGTCACAATTGTGCATGTGCTGAGCAAAGTAGTCGGCATCGTGGAAGTGAATAATTCCTTCATTGTGAGCTGCTACAATATCTTCATCCAAAAGGAAACGGCGGGTAATATCTTTTGAAACTTCTCCAGCCATATAGTCACGCTGAACCGATACAACTGTTGCATTCTTATTTGAGTTTTCCTGTTTTACTTCTTCGTTTGCACATTCCAGCAAAGAAAGAATCTGCTGATCTGTAGAATTCTGTTTACGCATAAGAGCGTGGCGATAACGATAAGTAATATAAACACGTGCAATATGGAAGGCACCTATACGCATCAATTCAGTTTCAACAAGGTCCTGAATTGCTTCTACGTTCATTTCTACCTTACTTGCATAACACGCATCCTTTACTTTAGCAGATACGGCCTGAATATAAGCTTCTGAAATACGGTCTGTTTCTGGTACAGCTGCGTTTGCCTTTTCAATAGCATTAATGATTTTCTGTACATCAAAAATTGCTTCTTCGCCGTTTCGCTTGATAATCTTCATCTTTCCCCACCCTTTTAAATATAAAAGTTTTTTTGTTTTTGGAGCACACAAAATTGCATTTGTCAATAGTGTTTTTAAAGTTTTTCCATAAATAAAAAACGCTATATCTAGTGTACTATGTGGATATGACTTTACTCTCAATTACCAAGAATTTCAATATAAAATCACTGCAAATTCCATATTTTTAATAATTTTTCTTTTTTCCTTATTATGTTTTTATCTGACCTTTGGAAGGTTAAAAATATCAGTCGTCCAGTTCTTACTTAAAAATTCTCTTTTCATTTGCCAGCCGTCTATGGCTAACCCTTTTGCAAGAGTAACCGTCTGCCGACCATACTTTTGAGACAGTTTATCTAAAACTCCCATAAAAGATCTCTTTTTAATATCTTCCATTGGGTCTACCCATAAGTCCCCTTGGTATGCTGCAGGTAACAGTTTAAATAAAGTAACCATCAAAGTTTTATACCCAAAGCCCTGCCTGTAAATTTCATTTAAAATAGTCTGAGCCGCCTTCACTATATCCGGGGTATACGAAGTCATACGATTTAGCAAAAGTCCTCCAGAATTAGTAAACTGCTGTTTTGGATCATCCAGATAATAATTACAGGTAGAAATAAGAATATGCACTCCCCCACATTCACACTCCTGCAGCCTTAACCTTTCTACAGCCAGTTCCGTATACAAAACCAAAGCACATTCCAAAGTTTTCAAATCATATACTCTTTTTGAAAACTGCCTGCTTGAAGTTATTAAATCCTTTGTCTCCCTAACAACTTTATCTATGCAAGAAACACCATTCAGTTCTCTAACAGTTGCAAAGCCCTGAATTGTAAGTAATCGCCTGGCATCACAAAGAGGCATATGTTTGAGCATAAGAGCATTCTTTATTCCATGATTCCATAGTTTTTTTGCCCTTGCAGGCCCAATTCCCCAAATTGTTTCGCAATCCGTAGATTCAAGAAGTCCATCTACAAGCTCTGGGTCATATACAAAAACACCACCATGCTCTTTTGCTTTTTTATTGTACAGTTTTGCCAGAGTCTTAGAAGGGCCTATTCCAACACAAATAGGCATTCCAACTTCCTTGTAAATTCGAGCCTTTAAATCGCGGCCAATTTCTTCATATTCTTTAAAAGTCCAGTTACATTTGTCAAAAAACAAAAACGACTCATCTATGGAATATTCTTCAATATCTGGAGCGAACTCTCTATATATAGATGTAATTCTTTTAGAAATATCTGCATACAAGGTGTAATTACTGGAAAAAACAGAAATTCCACGAAGGTAACAGAACTCCTTAACTTTAAAATATGGATCTCCCCTTTTTAATCCAAAAGCCTTTGCCTCCTTATTTAAAGCAATAACAATTCCATCATTATTGGAAAGAACTACAACCGGCTTTCCCCTTAAATCCGGCCTGAAAATCTGCTCACACGATGCATAAAAACTATTCGAATCTGCATGCAGAATCATGATTCCCGAACCTTATGAATTACATAAACAATACTTCCGGTAATAACCACTTCAGAATGAATGTTAAACACTCTACCCAACACAAATTCTCCATCAGACTCATAAACAACAAGACTATTTGGAGTAACTTTCTTTGCCCTGTCCACAATCAGAATATCTCCATTATAGATGCCCATGCCAACATAACGGCTTGATGCAACTTCCATAAAGTAAGTAGCAGACGGATGCTGAATCAAAATAGAGTTTAAATTTATACTTTTCTGCTCATAATCCTGGGCAGGACTTGGGAAACCTGTTATCATACTTTTATTATACACGTTTATAGTATTTTTACAATACTTTTTACAAGTATTTTTATACAATGTCATTAACTTAAGCCGACCTATAGCAAAAATATGTGCATGACTTGGGTTT
>SAMEA3663057__coassemble_148_pt1 | contig 23077 bp, 19 predicted proteins | sample SAMEA3663057__metabat2_low_PE_007 | metagenome-assembled genome bin SAMEA3663057 (sample SAMEA3663057) | pig gut metagenome | biome: pig gut; feature: pig-associated habitat; material: faeces | place: France | collected 2012
TTCCACCATGCTTACGCATTGTTTTGTCTAGCGATAAAGATATTTCATGTGAGAATTTGGATGGAAGACCAGCTCCGTCTACAATATAGCAGTAGTCCATAATTCCCATCATAAAAGGACACATTGTTGATGTAGGTTCACCAACATATGTCCAGTAGGGTTCAATTATGTGCTGGGCTTTTTTAGGAATTTTAAACTTGTCAAAAACAAAGTCTGTAGAAAAAGACAGTAATTTAAAAAGGTTAAAAATTTCTGGCAAATCTTTAATATTAAACTTCTTTTTATCCAGTTTTTCAGCTTCATCCATTGCCCGTTTTTGATATTCCAAAAAGAGTTTGATTTTTTCTCCGCTTCCTGGAACTTCTTTATCTACCGTCTGGCAAAATTCGTCTATTCCACAAGGCAGTTTTATATTGAATGATTCCTTTGGATCATTAGAAATGATTGTGTAGCATGAATTTTCGTGAATCATATCTACATCTGCATCTAAATCTTTTAAGAGTTGTCTTGAAACCCCAGGTTTTTCTTCAGAACCTATTTCACACATTTCATGTAATGAAGGTTCAAACTCAAAGCGACCGCGTCTAAAACTGGATACGGCCCCTCCTGGCAAATTGTGTTTTTCAAAAAGAATTGTTTTAAGTCCCTTTTGACTTGCAGTAACAGCAGCAGAAAGTCCACCATTGCCAGCTCCTACGACAATGACATCATACTTATCCATTAATACTTCCTAAAAATTTATGGTTTTAAGCTCTTTTCCGGTAAGATTATATAAAGAAATTTTGTGATCTTCGTAAATTGCAAAACCTGCTTCTGTTCCTCCCTTTGGTAAAGAAACTGAACCAGGATTACAAATTATTTGACCCTTATCATTTTTTTCTAAAACAGAAACATGTGTGTGTCCGTATAAGATAATAGCAGGATTTGTAACATTTATTTTTTTGTTTGCAGTCTCGCAACCAGTAGGAATAGAACCATCTGATCTGGTTGGTGCATAAACATGCCCGTGTGTTCCAAAAATTGTTACTCCATCATCTATTATTTGGAAAAAATCACCTAAACAAGAAAAATTTAATACCATCTGATCAACTTCGGCATCGCAATTTCCACGACAGGCTATAATTTTGTCTGCAAGAGGATTTAAAAGTGCTATTACACCTTTAGGATTGTGACCTTGAGGCAAATCGTTCCTTGGTCCGTGATATAAAATATCTCCTAAAAGCAAAAGTTTGTCGCATTTGAGATCATTATAAAAAGTCAAAGCTGTTTTACAGGCACTTTCGGAACCGTGTATATCTGAACAGATGAAGTATTTCATTATTAAATATCCTTGTTAATTATCTAATTATATCATGGAATGTAAAGAGATTGTGGAAAAAAATTAATTAATGTGATTTTTATATTTAAGGATGCGAATTACACTTTCATCAATTCGTTTTTCTGGAATTCTACCCTGGCGAACAGCTTCTTCTACAGCCTGGTAGGTATTTATGTAGTCGTAAGGAATAAGAATCAGGTCAACTCCGGCCAAAATAGACTGAATTGCGGCTTCTCCAGGATTGTATTCCTTTGTGATTGCCCCCATTTCCATTGCATCAGAAATAATTAGTCCTTTGTAGCCAAGTTCTTTTCTGAGTTTGCCTTGTAAAAGAGTTTTAGAAAGTGTTGAAGGTTTTAATGAATGGTCAACATTTGGCAAAGTGATGTGGGCTGTCATTATCATGTCTACACCGCTATCAATTCCTTTTTTAAATGGAATAAGTTCGCATTTTTTTAGCTGGTTCCAGGTTTTTAAACTTTCGGCATATCCTCCGTGACTGTCTGTATTTGTGTCACCATGTCCTGGAAAATGCTTTATGCAGCCTTTTACCCCTTGCGATTCCAGACCTTTGTAAAAACTTAGCATCATTTTAGCGGCAATATTTGGGTCTGAAGAAAAAGCCCTGCGACCAATAATTGGATTTAGAGGATTTGAATCAACATCGGCCACTGGTGCAAAATCAACATCAAAGTCATATTCTTTTAGGTAAGCACCAATTGTAGAACCAGTTTTATAAGCTTCACTTACATCTCCACTTTCGCCAATTGTTTTCATATCTGTATAAGTTGGCAGATTGAAAGCAGGATTTTTTGCAACTCTGGAAACAATGCCGCCTTCTTCATCAACATATATGAGTGGTTTTATTTTATTAAGATTGTGGATTTCCTGATTTAGACTTTTAATTTGCTGGGGATTTATAATATTTTTTCCAAAAAGAACAATTCCTCCAGCTGGATAATTTTGATATTGGTCGAAAATTTCTGGAGTGATTTTTGTAACTCCTCGTCCATAGGTCTGGTGAACTTCTTCTGGCGGAAAAGAAGGGTCAAGGGATTCTGCCCTTACAACAAAGAGTTGTCCAATTTTTTGATGAAGACTCAACTCTTTTAATTCCGGGTAGGCATTTTTGGAAGATGCACATGAAAAAAATGCTAAGGGAAGGAGAAATGATAAAGTCAGCGGTAAAAATTTTTTCATATAATCTGATTCTCCGGTATTTTGCAGCTTTCTCGCCTTTTTGCGTCCAATTCTATCCATTCTTTTAAGCTTAGGGGAGTGTAGTCGCTGAATTTGCAGAAGCAGTTTATCATATTGCAGGGAATGGTGCGTTCTTTATCATCATATTTTACAATAGTTTTACGGGTGAGTGCCTGAAACTGATTTACAAGAACTTCGTCGTGGGTGTTATGAACATGTCCGTATAGCATATAGGTTCTTGGATTTCCGTTTTCGCCGGTCTGGTACTGATGATTATAGCAAAAGGTAGGATAATGACTGGCAATTACAGTTTTATTACCATCGGTAATTTCGGCATAAGGTTTTATCCATTCAAAACGATTTAAATTTACACCTTCTTTTTTAAGCCAGCGGACATCGTGGTTGCCTTCTATAAGGCAGATTTTTCCATGCAGACGATTTAGAATTGGATTTACTTCGTCGGGGTGCTTGGTATCGAATAAATCGCCAAGAACTATGATGTAGTCTCCGCCATGAACCTTTTTATTCCATTGTTCAATCATGTATTTGTTCATTGTGAGAATATCTGTAAATCCCCGCTTGTCCAGGTCTAGTTCAGACTTTTCCTGGTAAAAATGCAGGTCTGCTATATAAAGTTTCATGCTTGTACTCTATCAGATTTTATAAGAAAACGTAAGATTATTTTAATAAAATATATAGTAATAGGACTTATTACTATTTACAAAGTGGAAAGCAGGTGTTATTCTAATATTAAAGAGGTTATGCATCTATGCAGAACAGAAATTCAGCTCAGCGGTCTTTGATTCTTGATATTATGGCTGGCAACAAGACTCATCCGACTGCGAATGAAATCTATGAAGAAGCAAGAAAAAAACATCCTCATATTAGTCGTGGAACCGTTTACCGAAATTTAAATTTTCTGGTCGATAGTAAGAATATTCTTAGAATTTCGGTTCCAAATGGTGCTGACCACTTTGACAGTACCCTTGAAGAGCATTACCATTTATACTGTGAAAATTGCAGTAAGGTAACAGATGTCCCTGAGTTGGATATAAGCAAAATCAAGGAAGTTGAAAGTGCATTAAGTCAGAAGGGATATAGTCAGATTAAACATAAAATTGTGTTTGAATGTTTGTGTCCCGACTGTTCTAGAAAATTTTAATAAACTATTTTTATAAGGAGCAAGAAAAAATGGCAAACAAGTACGAAGGAACAAAAACAGAAAAGAATTTACAGGCAGCTTTTGCTGGTGAATCTCAGGCAAGAAATAAGTATACATACTTTGCCTCTGTAGCTAAGAAAGAAGGTTTTGAACAGATTTCAGAAATCTTTTTGAAGACAGCTGATAATGAAAAAGAACACGCAAAATTGTGGTTCAAGGAGCTAGGAGGAATTGGTGATACAAAAACTAATCTTGCCGCTGCAGCTGATGGTGAAAACTACGAATGGACAGATATGTATGAAACTTTTGCAAAGGATGCTGAGGAAGAAGGCTTTACTGCTTTAGCTGCAAAATTCCGTGCTGTTGCCGCAATTGAAAAACGTCACGAAGAACGTTACCGTGCACTTTTGAATAATATTGAAATGCAGCAGGTATTTGAAAAGAGCGAAGTAAAGGTTTGGGAATGCCGTAATTGTGGTCACATCGTAGTTGGAACAAAGGCTCCTGAAGTTTGCCCTGTTTGTGCACATCCAAAAGCTTACTTTGAAGTAAGTGCAAATAACTACTAATTGATTATAAGTTTTTAGTAAAAACTGTTAAAAACTTACTAAAACTTTTAGTAAAAATTCGTAAAAGACCGGTTTTTGGGTTATAAAACTTAGAATTCCGGTCTTTTTTTTTAAGTTTTAATATCAATAAAAGTGGTCTATAATTACTATATTTTTATTTTGTATGGAATTCAAAAGCACCGTCCCATTTTTCTGGTGGATTGGCAATTAAGTCTTCCAAACGTTCCAACATCAAGTTTACAGCTTTATCATCTGGGCTTTCGGCCTTTGCCTTTTGGAAGTATTCTTTTGCTAAAGGGAAAATTCCTTGTTTGTATAAATCAAGGCCCTTTGCATAAGAGTCACGGTATAAATGTGAAAATTCGTTGATGGAATGGTCAACTGCATAAATTGGAACGCCTTTTGCCTTACCTTTAACTTTTACATCATCCAGATAACGGAAGACAAAATCATTTTCCTGCTTAATATCTTGTTTTACATAATTACTTACAAGAATCATAGAACCATAAACTTTTGTAAGACCTTCCAGACGGCTGGCCAAGTTTACTCCATCACCAATTACGGTATAGTCAGTTTTATCGGCAGAACCAATAGATCCAACTGTTACATCGCTATAGTTTATTCCAATACCAATGTTGAATTTCATTCCTTCTGGCAAAATAAGGTCACCAAGAGGAACGGTAGAAAGGGCTTCTCGCATTTCGCAGGCAGCTGCAACGGCACGGCGGGTATTGTCTTCGTAGCTAACAGGTGCACCAAAAAGTGCCATAATTGCATCCCCAATAAATTTGTCGATTGTACCACCGTGTTTTTTGATAATATTTACCATAATTGTGAAGTAACGGTTCAAAAATTCTACGATTACTTCTGGTCTGTTTAACTCACTTATGCTGGTGAAGGAACGGATATCGCAAAAAAGGATTGCAACATTACGTTTTTCACCAAGAGGAACTTTGTCTGTATTTTCGGAACTGCTTACTAAATCATCTATAATCTGTTCTGGAACAAAGCGACCAAAGGCCTTTCGAATGTTCTTTTCAAAACGGATTTTTTCTTTAATTTTTACGGCAACTTCCAGGGCAATTGAAGCTTCTTTACCAATAAACTTTATAAGATCAAGTTGTCTTAGAGAAAAATTACCTTCGCGAACCATATTTATGGAACCAATTATGTTTTTATGGGAATCGGTCAAAGGAATTTGCTGGTAAGATGATAAAGGAACTTCTTTGGTGTTGAAAGGATCCATATTTTTATCGTTAGGAAGTTCTATGTGGGTAATTTTTGAAAGATTAAGATCTGGGCGTAATTTTTCGAAGTCGCTTGTACATACCTTATAGAATTGTTTGCGAGCATAACCAACAATGTTTTCGGAAGATTTTGAATAAAGATGAGGTCCATCGCATTCCTGAATGAGCAGGGCAACTGCAGGAACTTCACAGAATTCTGTAATCATATTAAGAATTAGGCCAGATATTTTTTCCATATCTTCCAGGTTTGAAATGATTTCTACGAAATTCTGGGAAATTGCATTTTTTATAACATCATTACGGATGCATTTTTTTAGTTTTCCTATTTTTCCAAGTTCCAAAAGTTTGGTCAGGGTTGCTAAAATTGTGTCTTTATCAAAATCATAAAAAATATCGGCACCAGAATTGCGGCGGCAGTAGTTTTCAAAAGGCTGCTGACCTGTTGTGTAGAGGCCGATTGGAAGTTTTGAAAAATAAGCCATAGATTTTATAAAGCGAACAAATTCAAAGCCTTGAGGATTTTCGTGATCTGCATTTATAAAAAGAGCATCTGGCTTTTTAGAAAGAATGCTCAAGAAATACTGGATAAAGGAGCTTTCAAAAATGAGTTCAAAATCGGCCTTCTTTGTTTTTTCCAAAATGAGAGTCTGTATTGTTTTTGAAGGTTCTAAAATTAATATTTTTTTAGTCATGTAAGAGCTCCTTAACGGAATGAATTAAATCACTTCGTTTGAATTTGGCTTTGTTGATAAAGGCGTTAGCTTTTTCCAGAGGCTGAGCTGCAAATGCAACAACTGGAACTTCTGAATAATTTTCCATACGTCGCAAGTTATCCAGGAAAATTTCGCCGTTCATTCTTGGCATAGCATCATCGGTAAGAATAAGGTCATACTGATTTTGACGTGCCAACTCAAGAGCGTTAATTCCGTCGACAGCAAGATCAACCATAAAGTCACTAAGAATGGTCTTTTCAATTTGACGAGTAGTGTCGGAATCATCAACAGCAAGAATTCTGTAATTTCGGGGCCTTGAATTGACCTCGAACTTTTTAACATCGTAGCCTCTAAGAGAGCGGAAGCGTTTTAGAATTTCCGGAATATAGAGGATAGGAATCATGTCGTATTTTTCGTCAAATACAAGGCCTTTTAAAATAGGAAAGTTATTGAAGCAGTTTGGCAGAGGTTTTTTTACAATTGAAATAAAGGTCTGCATAAAGTCGACAATAATACCAATTCTTTGGCCCTGGTATTCTGCAATAAAAATTGTGTCCAAACCATTGGAAGTTGTTTTTCTTTGGCCAGGGAAGAGGGATGAAAGAAAGTAAACTGGAATGTAGACTTCTTTCTCATCTTCTATTCTTTTAAGACAAAGCTGGTTTTGTTTTGTTTCATAATTTATTGGGTTTTCATAAGTTACATCGGAAAGGTATTCGCCCGAAATAAGGTATTTAACTCCGTTTGCATAAACAAAGAAACCCCGAATTTCCTGGTGACCTTCTGCAAAGTACTGGTCATCTTTAATGAAACTGAAAATTTCTTCGTGGGAACTTTCAAGTTCAGTCTGTAAAATTTTAAAATCGGCCAAAAGCTGTTTACGAAGAGCCTGAAGTTTTAAGACAGAAGGTTCATCTTCCAGAGTCTTCAACTGATTAATCTGGTTGTTCAGTTTGTAGGAACGGGCAATCATTTCTTCGTGGGCATTTAAAACTTCACCAATGGCCTTAGAATGAACCTGAACAATTTTGTCTTCTATTTTGCGGTTTATATTTTTGGTGGTGTTGGATTTCTTTTTATTCTTGTCAAAAGCATCTGTATCAATAATTTCACCGGCAGCTGCTTTATCACAATAGCGGATATAAAGACGAATATCACATTCGTCAGAGCCTTCTTTCATAATCTGCTGGCAACATTCTGCAATTTTTATAATAACTGCTTTGATGAGGATAAAGATAGACTGATTAAAAGTAATAACATTATCTGCAAGTACCTGGTAAAGGCCTTTAAGGGCAGCACAAAGTTTTGCTATATATTCGTAACCTAAAATATTTCCAGAGTTTTTTACAGCTTCAAGCTGATTGAGGATTTTATTAGTTTTCTTAGGTGCCTTATTGATTGTGAAAATGAGATTTTTTACATCAATGATAAAGGCATTTTGCAGGGGTTTAGAAATCTTATCCATTTTTTGACCTCTTTACAAAATAGAAAACATTTCCATCGGACCTTTTTTCTAAGTTGTATGGAAGAATAGAAGGCTCAAGACTTGCAATTTCGTTTGTTGAAACAAAAAGATATGAACCTTCAACCATAGAATTATCTACAATCGCTTTTAAAATCTGGGCCCTTGTTTCCATGCTAAAGTAAATGAATACATTTCGTATAAAAATAAGATGTTGATTTTTTGGAAGCAGACATAAATTGAGTTCGTTTGAAAGTTGAGAAAGATTTATATTTTGAATATTAATTTTTGCTTTTAAATCTTCAGGCATATTAATGTGGCCATTTTCATCAGTTTTTGGTAAAAGATGATGGAAGTAGGAACCGTCTACCAAGCGAACAGAATTTTTGCCATAAGTACCAGATTTGCATTTTTCTAGCATAGAAGTATTTATGTCAGTGGCAGTGTAGTTTGCAGGTAAAAAGACACTTTTACCTAGAAGGGCCAGGGAATAAATTTCTTCGCCGGAAGAACAGGCAGCACTCCAAATGTTTACAAGTGGAAAATTAAGTTTGAGTTCTGGGAAGATTTTTTCTTGAAGGAGTTTAAATTGGCCTTCTTCGCGGAAAAAGTAGGTTTCATTTACAGTAACTGCATTTATTAAAGATTCAATTTCTTGAGGGTTATTAGCAATATAAGAGCTAAGATGGAAGTCTGTAACTTCAAGCTGATCCTTATAGGTTTCTTCAAGATAATGGCGTATGCTTTCCTGGTGACTATTCTTTGGAATAATACCGGAGTGCTGAGTAACTGCATAAATTATTTTTTCAAATTCTTTATCAGAAAGCATATATACCATCCGTTACTAAATTCTTAGTTAAATTCTTTTAAGAATTTACAAGGCCAAATGCCTGAGTCTTTTTGCAATTTCATTTCGGGGCAGAACTTCGCTTGCTCCACCCATTTCAATTGCAGCAGCCGGCATTCCAAAAACGGCACAAGTTTCTTCTGATTCAGCAATGGTATAACCGCCGTTATCAACAATCATCTTGCAGCCTTCGGCTCCATCTTGGCCCATACCAGTCATTAAAACTCCAAGGCATGCGTTACCGTAGTTTTTTGCTGCAGTTCTAAATAATTTATTTACAGCCGGACGAAGGAATCTTTCTTCTGGTTCATCCGAAAGTTTCAAAATAGGGTTTCCGTTCTGGCGTACAAAATCAATAATAAGATGATGGTCGGCAGGTGCCATGTAAACATTGCCAGGTTTAGCTTCCTGACCATCTTGGGCCAAATGAACTTTTAGATTAGGACATTCTTCGTTAAACCAGTTGACCATTTTGAGGTCGGATCCAATATCAATATGCTGAACATAGACAATTGGAAGTGGGAAATTTTGACCAAGTCCACTTAAAACTTCTTGAACGGCAGTTGGGCCGCCTGTTGAAGCACCAAGAACAACTACCTTAAATTTATAAGGATGATGGTTGTGGTTTGGAGTTACCTTAGAAGGTTTTATATTCTTTACATAAGAACGGACATTTTCAATAAAGCCGGCAAGATTTTCGATTTTAAAAGCTGATAAAGGAGGTTTTTCTTCAAAAAGAACTGCACCTGCTTCGATAGCCTTGTTTTTGAGGTCTCTATCTTCAGAAAAAATTACAACTGGAATATTGTGTTCTGCTGTAATAATTTTAGCGGCTTCGATACCATTCAGCTCAGGCATATCAATATCAGAAATGATAATATCTACTGGGTTATACTTTATGGCATCAATGGCCTTACGCCCATTTGAGACGGAAGCAATAATTTCAAAATCACCGTTTGCATCCAGGGCTTTTTCTAAAATACCTCTAATGATGGCGGAATCGTCAGCTATTACAATTTTAATTTTTTCAACTCTCATATCTGCCACCTTTTATACAGCCAAATCTTTAAGAAGTCTATTTTCAATATCATCTGGATTAAGAATTTTAATTTTGCGATCTTTATACAAAAGTAAGTCTTCCTGAACGATATCCTTCAAATCTTCAGATAAAATCTCGTAAAAAATTTCAATTGAAGAAATATGCATGCAAAACTGGTCATCATCACGTCTGAAGATAAGAAAATTCTGTTTAGAAATTACGGGGTCCTCTTTTATATCTTTTTGAGGAAAAAGTAGGATTGGATTTACTGCGACATAAGCTGTACCACCTGCATTTATAACACCTTCAATGTGAGCTGGTACAAATGGGAGGGGATGAACCTTTGCGTTTTGAGCAATTTCCTGAACTAAATCAGTATTGATTGCATAAAAACGGCTGTTTACAGAGAAAATTAAAAATGAAATTGTATCTCTATTATCAATATCAGCAGTATTCATATCTAGTCCTAAGCTTTTCTTCCTCGGTTTACCATTTCAATTTCTTCCTGGTTTTGAGAGTTCAAATCTTCGGCAAGTATTCTGATAGAGTCAGCTGATGAAGAAATATTGTTTGTGGCAACGGTAAAGTTTTCTACGCCGGCAGAAATCTGTTTTAGGGCAATAAGAATCTGTTCAGAAGCGGCAGTCTGCTGCTGGATGATGGCGGTAATGTCGCCGGCAGAAGAAGCGGTAATTTCTGATGAAGATTTAATGCTCTCAAAATGATTACTAAGGATTTTTGCAGTCTCGTAACCGGCATTAATTTTTTCGGTACCATTTTCTGAGGCCAAAATAAGGCTGTCAGAAGAATGCTGAATTTCTGTAATTTTTTCTTTTACTTCTTTTGTACTGTCAATAATACCATCAGAAAGACGACGGATTTCGTTGGCAACAATACGGAACTTCTTACCTGATTCACCAGCAGAAGTGGCTTCAATTTCGGCGTTGAAGGCAATAATTTTGGCCTGGTCTGCTACAGAGTTGATTAAGTTTACAATGTCCCAGATGGAATCGATTTTATCGCCTAAATCTTTCATTCCACTAATAGTCTGTTGGTTAGCATCAAAAATACTGTGCAGCTGTTCAACGTTCTTTTCTACGGCTGCAACACCCTCTGCAACTTCATAAGATGTTTTTGTAGCGACTTTAGAAACATCCTTAATCTTATTAGCAATATTTTCAGAAAGCGAATTAGAGTCTTCCATTGTTGCTACAATTTCTTTAACAGCGGCCGACTGATCCTGACTGGTAGCGGCAGTTTCCTTTGTGGCAACAACAAGTTTTTGGGTTTCTTCAAAAAGACTGGCACCCATTTTGCGGTCTTCTTCACGACTCTTAAAAATTGTACGAAGGTTAGTACCAGCGGCAAATAAAGAGAATATAGCTAAAGCAATTTCGAAAATGTAAATAAACTGTTTAACTTTTTTGCTGTAGTCATTGGTTGGACCTTCTGCAACAATGTACCATGGAGTTTCGCCAATTTTATTAGAACAAGTGAAGTAATTGTAATTTACTGTAGCAAAATTTTCTTCGGCTGTAAGTTGAGCTTTAGAAATCTTGTTCAGAGAATCGTTAAAGTAATTGTGAGTATTGTTCAAAACTTTTGTGTTGTCAGTATTAGTGATGTAGTTACCGTCTTCATCAATTATGAACAGACTTGTGTTTTCTGAAAGTTTAATAGTTGAAAGGTATTCAGCAATATCATCCAAAATGATATCAACAGCACAAACGCCAAGAACTTTTCCATGTGAATCGCGGGCTGCAAGAGAAAATGTTGAACAAATTTTTTGAGTCATATCATCTCTATAAGGGGTGTTGAAAATAATTTTTCCCTTATTGGCAACAGCGGCTTTATACCAACTGCGAGTTTTTGGATTCCAGCTTTCATCAGGTACCCAATCAGCAGAATTAACAAAACCACCTCCAGCTTTATTACGATCTGTTTCGGTTGCATAGTAAACAAGAGTTACGTATTGTAAATTTTCTGCGAATGTGTGGACTACTTTATCCATAGATTCAATATCAAGCCCAGCTTCGGCAAATTTAGCAATGTTTTTGGTTACAAGAATATCAGGATTAAAGTTTGCTTCAAGATAATTATCTATTTCTCCTGTAATTCTACCAGTTTCAGCTTTTATATAAATTTGGAGTATATACAGCATAAGAATGGCAAATACTGTACAAGAAATAAAAGTAATAGTTATAAGAGGCACAAGGGTGCTAAGAAATAAACGTCGGGTCTTTTTCTTTGAAGCATCGCTAATTTTTTTTCTTTTTTCAGTTTTATTCTTCATAAACGATAATCTCCTGAATCTATGACTATACCCTTAGATTATCGGCAGTGGAGCTGAAAATGTTTAATGAGATTAAGGCACAAGGCGTCAAAACTACTTTTCCAGTAAAAACTCAATTGTCAAACATGCAGCAGCACGGGAAAGGGCTTGTTTTTCTTTTTCTATTTGGGCGTTGCATCGTTCGACTTTTGCAGAAAGTAGATCGGTTTCTGAGCCATAGCCAGATTCATAAATCTGTTGTTTTTGGGCAATTTTTCCACTTGCAGACTCAATTTTGAGATCCTGGTACTCGATTTTCATGTTGCAGACTTGAGCGGCGTTCCATTGTGTTTTAAAGGTTTGTGCAAGGTTGGAGCGGGCGTCGTCTTTGTTTATTTGTGCTGTTTGAACTTCACTTTTTTTGCGTGAAACATCGCGGATTTTTTTACCGCCATCCCAGATAGTGGTCTTTATACCGATTGAAATGTTGAGCGAATAGTCGTCTTTTCGTAGATAGTTAGGTTCAAAAAATGGAACTCGTGAACCAGAATAGCCGCCAGTCATTTGAAGGGCAAAGTCTGGTTTCCAGTTTTCGTAGCCTTTAGCAATTTCTTCGGCAGTTTTGCTAATGTCTTGTAATTGAGTAAGCATTTTGATGGAGGTCTGATTGCCAGAAAGAATTACTTTCTCCAATTGATCAGGGTCTTGGGCTAAAAGCTGTTCAAATTCTTTAATAAAGTCTGTGACAAAATTATAGTCGATATTGTCCAGACTCAGTCCACTTATTCCGCTGGTTCTTTCCAATTCCAACAGCTGGTTTGTAATTTGTTCTTTTAAGTCCTGGCGGGCTATTTCCAGCTCTTTTGCCTGAATTTTCGCATCAACAACCTCCTGGTGCAAAAGCATTCCCGATTTTTCGGCTTCTTCGCTTACTTGAACCATGCGACTGGTGTAGCCTTCTTCTTCATCTATAACCGCCAGAATATTTTTGAGGTAATAAAGGCTGATTAATCGTGTTTTAAGTTCTGTTTCTAACTGCTGAGTCTGCTGGGTAATTTGACTTTGTTTGATATTGGATATTTGTTTGTAAAGTTTAATTGCGTTTGTAATTTTTCCCCAGGTGAAAATGGGCTGGGTTAAACCCAACTGTATATTGTAAAGAGTGTTCTCCATCCCATCAAAAACTTTTACATACTGACCATTGCTTGTAGGTTTTACGCTACCCCAGGAGATGGAGTTCAAAAGTTCATCTACATTGAGATAAACTGGACCTACTGGAGGATTTACCATATAAGTTCCGCTTATCTGCATGTCTACTGTTGGTCCAAGAGCCCACCAGGCATCCTGAACATCTAAAAGGCTTCTTTTATATTCTTCCTGGAGTTTTAGCAATTCAGGATGATTTTGTTTTGTTGCATCCAAAAGGCTTTCTAGGGTGTATGTTTCACTTGTAGCTTCAGGACTTTGTTCAGGGGTCTGTCCCCATCCGCTTTGTATTATAGAGAATATTACAAATGTTAGAAGAATTTTTCCTTTTTTCTTCATCTGCATGTCCTTATAGATTTACGGTATAGGAATTTGTGTCGCTGCGGAAGGTTTTTACAGTTCCTATGGCACTTCCATCTGCATAAAATTTAACATCAATTGTGGCGTATTTTTCGGTGTAAGTTGTATCTGTCCAGGTAGCTCCACTTCCAAGTCCGCTAAAATATCCGTGATCTTGGCTACCATTCGTTCCAATTGTACGAGCACTTGTTGTTGTTTCTCCACAGTCGATTGTAAAGTTTCCGCTGGCATCTTTCCCCATCATCTTAATTATTTTTCCATCGCTTGCGTCTGATTTTCTGTCGCCGCAGTATCCGTCTACAGTTGGCAGAGAAAGTTTTGTCGATTTTCCATAAAGTGATATTGAATAATTGTTGTTTTGAATTGTTTTTGTGATTGGAGAGGTGTTATCTAAAAATGCGTAGTTTCCATCGGCATTATCTCCATTTGCACAGGCTTTCCAAGTAATTTCGTCGGCACTCTGGGCATAGCTAATGCTGATTGTAGGAGTCATTTCTTTTCCCGAGGCCTTGTCTTCATCATTTTTCCAGCGAGGATATGAGATATTGATTGTTCCGTTTCCACTGATTGTTGATTCATAAACTTTATCTTCCGCTGTTATTGTATCTGTAGATTGAGGAACGGTCACCTTAACCAGTACATTATTTGTGGTAAGGCTGGAAGTTGCGGCATCATAAATATTTATATTAAGAGCAGTTGTTTTTCTGATAGAGGTAAGTTCTGCATAAACTGTAGAATTTGTTGAGTCAGAAATGATGACGGTTGCATCTTTGGTCAGGCCGTATTTTTCGTGGTAGTACAAAAGATAAATTGTGGTAAAGTCGGCATCTCTTCCAAAATCAGGCTGTTCTTCTTTCCAAACGAGTTTTGAAATTGTAAAACTTCCGTCTGTATCTGTTGTTGTGTGGCCGTAGTAGGAGTTTGATGGAGTAAAAACGCTTCCTTCTTTCCAAGCTAAATAGTCTAAATCTCGAACCAGGCAATCTGTGTAAGCATAAACGTCTACATTTGAAATGCCTGTTTTTGGAGTTGTGGTACTTTCTGCATCTACAATCATGCCTCCAGTTCCACCGCTGAAAACAGAGTAGCAGGAAGAAAATAAAAATCCTGCTGCTAAAATTGTACTTATTTTAAAAATTTTACTGGATAGCTTTTTCATAGGTACCTCTCGAAATTTGTTTTGCTTTTTTATGTTTATTTTCACTCATGTAATAAATGACTGGAATTAAAATAAGGGTGATTAAGGTGGAAGTCAAAAGGCCTCCTGCAATTGCCTGCCCCATTGAAGCATACAATTCTGAACCTTCGCCCTGAGCCACTGCCATAGGAATGTCTCCCAACAGGGTAGTAAGAGTTGTAATAAAGATTGGTTTAATTCGGCTGGCTGAACCGTCCAAAACAGAGGATTTTAAGAGTTCTTCTTCCTCTTCTGCACTTAAATCAATGTGCCATTCGCCATCTTTATCTTGATAACCTTTTGTTTTGGCTAGAACTTCTCGTCTGCGTTTGCGTAACTGATTGATGTAGTCAACAAGAATAATTCCGTTATTTACTACAACTCCGGCCAAAGAAATTAAACCTAAAAGTGAAAGCAGGTTAAGGGTTGAACCGAACATTAAAAGTCCTGCAACAACGCCAATAAAACAGAATGGAATTGTTACCATAATCAAAAGTGGCTGGCGGAACTTTTCGAACTGAATAACCATTACTGTGTATACCAGGAAGACTGCTATCAAAAGGGCAGAAATCATTGGTGTAATCATATCGCCAATAAGAGCCATAATACCGCCGGCTTTTGAATGAACCCCGTTTGGAAGAGGATTTTTTGCAATAAACTGGTTTACTCTCTGGGAAACTCCACTTGTGTATTGGCTTACGAGAGATGCAGTGATTGTAATTTTTTTAGCTCGGTCTGAATGGTTTATCTGCGAAATTGATTTCTCTACTCTTATATCAGAAAGATTTGCAAAAGAAACGTCTTGTCCGTTTTGGGTAACAATGTGCAGGTTAGAAATATCATCTGCGGTAATACTTTTGTCTGTAATATTAGAAGAAATGTGGAGATTGTAGCGTTTTCCACTTTCTATATCCTTGTAGCGGCCACAATCCATGCCCTGGAAAAGTATGGCAGAAGTAATTCCTGCTTCATAACTGGTAATTCCAAGTGAACTCAAATATTCCTGACTCATATCAATAACCATGGTGCTGGTATCAAAGTCTGTATCCAGTTTTGCAGTTACAACTTCTGGGTCTGTTTCAAGGAAGTCTTTAATTTTTGTAGCAGTTTGATAAAGTACGTTCAAATCTTCCGAAATAAGAGTGATTCCGTATCCGCCTCCATCTGAAACGTAACCAACCAATTTGTCGAAACCACCATTTTGTACAGAAACCTTGGAATCTGGTAAAACTGCGGCCCAAATTTCTTGTATTTGCAGCATGATATCGTGGACATCGCGTTTACGTTCAGAAACAGGTACTAGAACTACGTGGGTATAGGTGTAGTGTGGAGTTGAACCCGAAGAAAAGTTTGTAGAATCTCCCTGTCCTTCGTAAATTACAACATTGTCGATTTCTGGAACATATTTGTATAAAAGATCTTGAGCAACCTGCATTTTTTGATGGGTTTGTTCCTTTTGGGTACCCATTGGAAATTCTGTTGAAATGTAAAAATCTCCTGAGTCGGTTGAAGGGATAAAGGCAATTCCAAGTCTAAGAGCAATAAAACCCGAAAAGACTAGAAGGAATATTGCAATGAGCAAAACAAATGCCCGGTTTTTGAGGGCAATTACCAGAATCTTTCGGTAGCCTCGTTCGATTTTTCCCATAATCTGGTCGAACTTTCTTGGTTTTGAACGGATTTTTGGTCCGTTTTCAGAAAGAAATATTTTAAGTAGATAAGGAACAATTACAACGGCAACCAGAAATGAAGAAAAAATAGCCAGGATGATGGTAACGGCAACTGCGTGGAGTACGCTTCCGATTAAACCGCCAAGCATGGCAATTGGAATGAATACAACGATTGTTGTAGCAGCAGAGGCCAGAATGGAAGCGGAAACTTCATCCCAACCCTTATAAATAGATTGTGTTACAGTATATTCAAGTTCACCTGTTTCCTGATCACGCCTTTTGTAGTAGCGGTAAATTTGGTCCAGCATAACGGTGGAGCCATCAACAACCATACCAAGAGAAATTACAAGACCTGAAAGGGTCATAAGGTTTAGAGAAATATTAAGTACTCTTAAACCAATAAGACTGAACAAAATACAAAGTGGAATTGAAAGGCTGATTGTAAGGGTAGCACGCCAGTCTGCCATAAAAAGCAAAATTACCAAAACTGCAAAAACAACACCAAGTATTCCAGATTGAATTACGGCCTTTAAAGAAGCCTTTACCTGTCGGCTGTCGTCACTGATGATGTGGAATTGTACTGCTCCATTTGTGCTTTCTTCACATTCGGCAATGGCGGCTTTTACTTTTTTAATAATTTTGGTTGTGTCTCCATCAAGTCGCTTGGTTACATTTACAATTGTAAGAGGGTAGCGGCCATCTGAAACATAGGTATTTGCCTCGGGGTAAGAAAGACTTACATCTGCTACATCACTAAGTCGGATAATGGTTGAACCGTCTCCAACTCCAACAGGAAGATTTTTAATGTCTTCAAGGGAATTGAAACCACCTGCATAGCGTACTTGAATTGCACGGTCTTGGTAGCTGGCAGATCCCAGAGGAAGACTTACATTTCCGTAATTAAGTACCTGGTAAACTGTAGACACTGCAATGCCTTTAGAAGTAAGGGCATCTACATCAATCTTAATATTTACGGCAAGTTCTTTTCCACCTTCAATTGTAACTTGGGAAACTCCATCAATCTGGGTAAGAAGAGGAGTCAATTCATCTTGAAGGAATTGGGTAAGGCGCGCTGTATCGTTTCCGGCAGAAGCTGAAAAACTGATAATAGGAACCATGGACATACCACCAACCAAGGCTCTTGGTTCTCCAGAAATGCCGTCTGGTAGTTGCTCCATAAGTTCGGAGATTCGGTTACGAAGTTCTGTCAGCTGGTCGTAGGGATCGTAGCCGTCGGCGTAGGTAATTGTAATCCAGCTGAGGGAATTGGAAGACTGGGAATCTATGGATTTAAAATGTGGCAGGGTTACAAAGGAATCTTCCAGGACTTTTGTAATGTCGCTTTCTACATCTTCTGCACTGGCACCCGGGTATACGGTGTAAACAATTGCCTGGGGCATGGAAATATCTTCCATAAATTCTGTTCGCATGCCGCTAAGGGAGTAAAAACCAAAAACCAGCAGAACTATGAGCAGCATGGTGATGATGATTGGATGCTTTACTGAAAATTCGGAAACCTTCATCTTTTATTTGTCCTTGCCTACTTGCGAATTGGCCTGGTCCAGGGCTTCTTCAAAAATACGAACCTTCTGGCCGTCAAAAACAAAGTTCTGGCCATCTAAAACTATATAGGAATCTGCATATTCCTGAGGAACTATAAAATTTTCTTCATCAATTGGAGGGTTTGTGTTTTCTACATATTTAACCCTTCCGCTATTCTGATCATATATATAGAAGGAACCATCCATTTTTCTTGCTTTTAGGCTGATAAGGGGCACGTTTTCGTAGCTTTTGTAGGCTACCTGAACTTTTACAAACATTCCGGGGCGGAAACGGTCGCCTGGTTCGTCCAGATGGCAGACTACAACAAAGTTTTTACTTTCTGGCGAAACATATGGGGCAATATTTTCGATAGTTGCACTTGTGACAGCATCTTCATACATGTTTTTTTCTGCTGGTCGTGTAACTTTTACCTGAAGTTTTTCGCGGTCAAGATTAAAAAGGTCAAAGTATTTTTCTGGAACCTTGAGGCGAACTACCTGATTTGAAAGGTCTGCAAGAACTGCTACTGGCTGACTTTGGTTTCCAATTCCTCCAACCGCCTGGTCTGCAATTAAAATTGTTCCGTCAACAGGGGCTTTTACTTCTGTATAATCTACCTGAAGTTTTGCCAAATCATACTGGGCTTTTGAGGCATCGGCCTGGGCTTTTGCTGAATCGTAGTTTTGTTGAGTTGTAGCTCCAGATTTATAAAGATTTGAAACACGGTCGAAGGTTGATTTTGCGGCAAAGTAGGCGGCTTCGGCCTGTAGCATTTGCTGTCGGAAAGGTGCATCGTCTATTTTTGCAAGTAAGGTATCTTTTGTAACAAAGTCTCCGGCACGTGCAGGGTATTCTGTAATTGTTCCTGAAATAAAAGGTACTACTGGAATCATGTCTTTTGCTTCTACATAGCCCGAAATGGTAACTGCTTCTACCAGTTTTCCGGTGCTTGGTTTTTGAATGACAACGGAAGGCAGGTTTTCTTCTTTTTCTGATACCGGTTTTTTACGGGTTACCAGAATAATTAAAAATACAAAGATAAGAGCCATAAGGCCGAAGAGTATGTAGCGAAAGAATTTGTTTTTAAAAAATGACGAGTTCATAGCGATTCCAGATAATGATTTTTGTAGTCTTGTTAGTTTGAAATTTAATAAAAAGTAGTTGCCTCGACAATAGACAAATTCTTGCAGATGTCTAATAATTATTACATGAACGAAAATCCTTCTGAAACTAAACTTTTGATGGCTCAGGCTTTAAAAAAATTGATTAAGGACAGGCCATTTTCCAAAATTACTGTGCAGGATATAGTGGATGAATGCAATATAAATAGAAATACCTTCTATTATCATTTTGAAAATAACTATGACCTGCTTTACTTTACATACAGTCAGGAAGTTCAGAATATTGCAGAGTCCTTTAGAAATGCAAATGCTTTAATTCCTCAGGCTATGGATTTTGTTCTGGATTATATTGATAAAAATAATCCTCTTTGTCAGTGTGCTTATGAATCTTTGGGGGAGAAGGACTTAAAAAATATATTTCAGAAGGATATTTACAATTTTGTCCGTGCAACAATTGATTTTTATGGAAACGAAAATGATATAAAGTTTTCAGAAGATTTGAAGAGTTTTGTTGGCTATTCATATACCGAACTTTTGAGTACCCAAATTATCTGGTATATTAAGCATACTTCCGATTTAGATAAAGAAACTTTTAAAGACTGTCTGCAAACTTTTTTTACAGTGTCCCTAAAGTCTGTTTTGGAAGAAGCAGTAAAGAAAGGCCTATAAAAGAAGCTTATTCCTTTATCCTAATATTTGTAATTGTACACTGGTCACCGGTAAGGGCGGCATACACAGTTGGCTAATCTTCACTAAGAATAGAAACGTGACAATCCATTCTGGCTTTGTTTAAAGCTTTCCAAGATCCCAGTTTTCTCCATTCTTAATTCATTGGGACTTGAAAAGGATATGCTGTTAGTTACAAAAGATGATGAATTAGGCAGAAAATTGATTTACAATTTTCTGGAAAACTTTATGATGAACAAAAAGGTGCTTTAAAAGCATTATGGTAAGAAAACGACATCCAAATCAGCATGGACGGAAAAGAGAGGGCTTTGGATAACATCAGAATTGAGCGTCTTTGGAGAGTCTCTAGTACGAGGACATCTACCTTAAACCTGTAAAAATTTTGTGTTGTTTCTTCACTAAAGTAATAAGAAATAAATATTACCTGCGGTTATCTCGATAAAAACATGAGATAACCGCAGGTAATAATTGCATTCTTAAATAACCAGTGCTATTATATTGCTATGGCTAAAGATTTAATTATTGGACGACAAAAAGAAATTGAGCAGATTAATGAGTGTTATGAATCTAAAGAATCTCAACTTGTAATTTTGTACGGAAGAAGACGTGTAGGAAAAACGTTTCTCATAAATCAAATCTTTGATGAACAATTTGCCTTTAAGCTTGTTGGCGATTATAACCAAAATAAAAAAGAACAGCTTTATAATTTTTATGAAGAACTCAAACGAAAATCAAAAACTGAAGTAAGTGTTCCGCAAAGCTGGAGAGAAGCTTTTTTCCAGTTAAGGGATTATATAGATTCTTTACCGCGTGATAAAAAACAGGTTGTATTTTTTGATGAAATGCCCTGGCTGGATAACCATAAATCAGGATTTTTGGAAGCCTTTGAATATTTTTGGAACAGTTATGGAGCTTCGAAAAATAATCTGATGCTGATACTATGCGGATCTGCTACTTCCTGGCTTGTTGAACACATTGATCACAATAAGGGTGGACTTTTTAACAGACAGAATTGCCGCATCTATCTTGAACCTTTTAATCTTTACGAAACAGAGCAGTTTCTTTTATCACGAAATATTCACTGGTCACGCTATGATATCTGTGAATGTTATATGATTCTTGGAGGTATTCCTTTTTATCTAAATTTATTGAAAGGTTCCATTCCATACAGTGCAAATATTGATAATCTGTTTTTCAAAAAGAGAGCTGCTTTGTGGGATGAATTTGAACATCTGTATAATACATTATTTACTAACAGTGAAGCCTATATCAAAATTGTAGAAGTTCTTTCTGAAAAACGAATAGGACTTTCCAGAAAAGAGATGGTTGAGAAATCAAAATTAAGTGATAATTCGCTTTTGACAAAGATGATTAAAAATCTGGTTGATTCAGGTTTTGTTCGTGAATATCCATTTTATGGAAATAAAAAAAGACAGACAAAATATCAGCTCTCTGATTTTTATACTATGTTCTATTTTAGATTTGTTAAAAAAAATGCTGGTAAAGATGAACACTTCTGGTCCAATGCACTTGATAATCAAGCAAGAAAATCTTGGGCTGGATTTACCTTTGAGCAGTTGTGTAAAGATCATATAAGACAGATTAAGCAGAAAATAGGAATTTCTGGTGTTCTTGCAAATGTTTCTACATGGTTTGTTCAGGGTGATGAAGAAAGTGAAGGTGCTCAAATTGATATGCTCATAGACCGAAGAGACCGTGTTATCAATATCTGTGAGATGAAATTTGTTAATGACGAATATGTGATTGACAAAGACTATGATCAGGATATTCGCCGAAAGATTTCAAAATTCCAAAGTAAAACTGGAACAAAAAAGGCTATTCAATTGACTTTTGTAACAACTTACGGCGTTAAGTTGAATATGTACAGTCAGAGGATTTCCAGTCAGGTTTTGTTGGATGATTTGTTTGTAAATTTATAGTATAGAAAATGAACTTAAAAGAGTATCTTACAACCTTATCTAAGGAAAATCTGATTTTTCTAATTGGAGCCATTAGCTCAGCGGTTAGAGCAGGGGACTCATAATCACTTGGTCCAAATCTAAGATTGCCCACCTACTACAGGATTTTCAGTGAAAACAGGGAATCCTTTTTTTATATTTATATTTTTCATCTACAATTTCTTAAAAATCATGTTATATTCTAATATATGGATACAGCCATTTTAAGCAGTTTTGATAAATATACAACTTTCTCATTCGGAAATACAAAGCTTACTTTCAGGACATGCAATAATCTTGAGCGTTATACAAAAGTAATTCTTTGGGACAATGGGTATATTGAAGTTATGGCTAAATACAGACACTTAGATCATGAAATTGAGGAATATATTGATTTAGAACCTGTGCTTGAAGTTCTGTATATGGATAAAAAGAAATTTCTTGCTCCAATAAAGGAGGTGAAAATAGAATAGGTCTGATTCAGAATTAAAAAAGATTGCTGAAAATGCTAAAGCTATTATCAATGGTTATTCTTTCACAATTAGAGAAGACGGATTTATAAGTATCTTGAATTTACAGCATCCAGAATGTGCAATTGTATTTAACAAAGATTTTGAAATCATCGAAACGAATATGGATGAAATTGAACAGAATATCGTGAAAGAATTGGCTAAAAAAAATATTGAATTCCTTGAGGAAGAAAATGCCTAAGTATTTTATAGGGCAGATGGTTCATCTGTTTTGCAAAAGAGAGGTGACTTAACTGATAAAGAAATTAATGTCATTGAGAAATTTATCAAATTAAATTATCAAGACATGTATAAAACATGGAAAGACTTTGGTGGAGGAGATTTTTTCAGAAAATAATATCAACCTTTTTCCAAAACACTAATATCAACCGAAATTTCAACCCATGGATTATCATCTTTTCAAAAAAAAACGTAAAATCAAAAATAAAACCATTCATCGATGGTATTATTACTTTTGAAGTAATGAAAGGCGGTTATGGGTAATATTTATTAAAATATAAAAATATATCCCCATAACTGGTAAATAACGGAGAACTATTTTAGATGACTGATTTAACACCGATTCAAAAAGAAATAGCAACTGCCCTTGAGCAGATGAAAGAAAAGTCTCTTATTACAGAAGCAAACCTGGCAAAAAAGGTTCGGGAAAACGCAAAAATCTCCGGCAAGAATAAGGCCGGAATCTGCCTGAAAGATCTGGAAGTTTGTATTGAGTATCTTGGTGAAAATAAAGAGCTGCCATACGCACTTCATCTTAACAGCGCGAATGATATTTTGATTAAGAAAGTAGATTCGTGGAAATTGCTGGATGGGGATGCCAAAAAGCGTCGTCAGTCTAGTGAAAAGTCTATTTCTGTTTTGACTAATGGAGATTTACGACAGAAGGCTTCCGGCGGGAAGGTGGCGAAGAAGCGGAATGATAGGAAGAAGATAGATTATAGGCACTTTCAAGAAGAGTAGTATCTAATCAAAAAAATCAATTTAATTGTCAACTTTC
>SAMEA3663057__coassemble_152_pt1 | contig 22575 bp, 17 predicted proteins | sample SAMEA3663057__metabat2_low_PE_007 | metagenome-assembled genome bin SAMEA3663057 (sample SAMEA3663057) | pig gut metagenome | biome: pig gut; feature: pig-associated habitat; material: faeces | place: France | collected 2012
AATTTGATGAAGGAAAATCTTTATTAAAGAAGGATATTGAAGAAGAAGATATTGAATCGCTTTTGATTCAGCAGATTGAATTCTGTTCAACTTTGATTGTAAACAAGCGTGATCTTGTAACTGATGAACAGATGAAGATGGTTCGTGCAGTTATCAACAAGATTCAGCCAACTGTAAAAGTTTTTGAAACTACAAAATGTGATGTTCCTGTAGAAGAAGTTATTGGAACAGATCGTTTTGATTTTGAAACTGTTTACGCTTCTGCAGGCTGGGTAAAAGCTTTGGAAGAACACGACAAAGAAGAAGATGATGATGACGACGATCACGATGAACACGAACACGACCATGATCACGAAGAACATGAACATCACGATCACGACGATGATGATCACGACCATAATCATGAAGAAGGACATCATCACCACCACCATCATCATCATGAACACAAACACGAAGGTGAATCAGAAGACGAATACGGAATTGGAAGTTTTGTTTACTACCGCCGTCGCCCATTTAACCGTATAAAGCTTGATGAATATGCTTCAAAATGGCCAAGAAACATCATACGTTCTAAGGGTGTAATCTGGTTCAGCGACGAAGAAGACATGGCATATGTTTTGGAAACTTCTGGTCGTCAGATTCAGGCTGGATACTCTGGAAACTGGCTTGCTTCCTGCCCACCTGAAGAACAGAAGCGTGTACTGGCAGAAGAACCAGAAATGAAGAAGGACTGGGATGAAAAGGTGGGAGACCGCATGATTAAGATGGTAATCATTGGCCGCCATCTGGACAAAGAAGAGATTTCGAAAGCCCTGGACTCTTGTTTGGACTAGAGCTTTCTTTAGATTTGAATTTATAAAAAAGAATTCAAAAAAAGGCTGTCTGAACTCCTTCGCCCCGGAAGCTAAAGCCCCGGAGTCTCAGGAAGTCTGACAGTCTTTTTTTTGAATATCAACTAAAAACAAGAAAAGAAAACCGTCAAATAAAAATAAACATCTCGATAAAGGACCCCACCTCTCTGTAAATCATCAGGTATCATACACCAGCCTTTTTGTATATTACCTTCTGAATCCGTATGTTCTACAAGGAACCAATCTTTAGAATGTTTTTTTGTATCAGGGGAGTAACCTATCATAGTAATGTAAAAGTATCCACCTTTTTCTTTTATGTATCCTGTTTGTTTGGAACCATTAGTATCAAGATATAAAGTTAAATCTCCACATGTTTCAAGAGCAGAGGAAGTCTCATATCCATAAGTTCTGCTAGTTTTCCCATCATAAGTGAAAGTAATCATTTTAGGAATCACAGATTCGGTATCAAAAAACTTTAGAGCATAATCTGCTTCAAGCCAGCCCACTTTTCCATTCTGTTCAATTTCGAGCCAACATCGAGTCTTTTTTTCATCTTTTACGAAACCTTCTCTCATTTTTTTATCAATTCGGAATTTCAAAATATACATACACTGTTCAAAATCTAGATTCCAGATAATATTTCGCTTTTCAGGAGAATCATAAACAAAACCAAGGCTTGGATCATCTATAACTAATTCTTTAAATTTGGAATACCCAATATCATATGCTTCCCTTTTTATATACCTAACTTGACACATATAACCATCTGATTCAAATTCATACAGTAAACTTCCCAGCATCAATGGAGGCTTTTCCTGTACCGCAGGTTTTACAGAAGCCACAACTTCAGTTTTTTTCTTCTTATTCTTCTTTTTATTATTATTTTTAGCAAACAAAGAAAAGCAAACAACTAATAATAATACCAAACATAAAACTCGTTTTCCCAATATTAACATCCTCCTACTATGTTTCTATAATAAGATTACTTATTACAACCAGAAGTTTCTAGACCAATAATACGCAATTCTTTAAGATTCGAAAGATTATAGACATCCAATCTATTGTTCGTATAAATTCTATTCCTATCACCCGAACTGGTACAGGCTACATCAGATTTATCATTCAAATGTCCTGTTTCATCAAATACATCATTTAAGCCTACCATATGATTCTTTGCACACTCTGTAGCAGCACTCAAATCAAAAACACCTATAAAGTAGAAATCACCTCGTAAAGCTTTATATTTTGCCATTTGAGCCCTTAACATATAGGGGGTAGAATTCGCAGCAGTCCAGTAATCCCAGTTTCCTTCTCCAAAAATTGTATCCATAGATTTTTTTCTATCAATACAACCTGAATCTTGGGCAAATAATTCTTTATTATCATTAATAGCTAAAGGATCTGAATATTTAGGATCAACTACATTATTTTCTTTTCCGTTATTCATACTATAAGAAATATTTGCCATGGTAGTTATATAACATCCTTCTAAGTGTACATAAGAAGGTGCGATTAACACTCCTTTTTCATTATAAATTTCCTTACCACTATTACCAAGCAAAATTTTTTGCTTCTCATAATTTGACATGTTATAGAATTCCTTTATTACCCCTACCTCCAAACCATTTCTATCGCAATAATTCAAAGGATCTCCGGGACAAAAAGCAAACCAGTTTTGACCATCTCTAACAGGATCCTGACTAATAAAACATTTCATAGCTGGACAGTAATCTCTAAAGCCTAGATTTATCAAATGCAATCCACAATCCAAATTCGACTGACTATAACTGTATGAATAGTTTTTACCATTAGAAAGTTCATTTCCCCAAACATCCATACAATTTTCGTAAGTCAAATTCGAAAAGGCGTCACATACAGCAACTATATTATCCCGATAATTTGGAATTAGACATTCCACTTTCACACTTTCATCAAAACCAAAATCAGAATACAAATATGCACAGACCAATCCATCTTTAGAAATCACCGAAAAAGGTCTGGTCTCACAAGATTGATTTATAGAAACCTGTAAATCAGACTTGTGAAAATCCAGATCCATAGACCTAACTTCCCCCGACGCAGAAAACGAAGAATCGTCTATCCAGCGAACAGAAGCAGGCTCAAGATTTACCTGATCCGAAACAGGAACATAGTTTGTCACAGCAGATTGATTCATCAACAAAGGAACAATTTGAATTACATCCAAAGACATACCATCATATACAAAAACCTTTGATTCACTTTCGTTTTTACATTCTCTTATACGCCGACCCCAAGGATCATAAGAAAAAGATAAACTTTCAATTGTAGAATTCTCATAGTCTTTCGTAATGATTTTTTCAGGTCTATTTAAAGGACCATATTCAAGACTAACTTCAAACTCACTGCTTATAACACCAGTAAGATTTCCATTCCTATCCCAAATAAAATGCATTCCATTATCTTTAGAATTTTCACCATACTTTGAAACCAGTCTATTCATCGAATCATACTCATAAATAAACTTCCCCAAAGGATTTTGTACAGAAACAACATTGCCCTTTGAATCATACTCAAAAGAAGTTTTCCATTCCTCTAAATCACCTGGAAATTCTTTTACATATAATCCACAAGCTCTTGCTTCTTTTAAATAATAATCCCCCAAAGAATCCACAAAAGGATAAATGCTTTCTACCAATCGCCCATTTTCATCATAAGCAAAACAAGTTTTTTTACAATTTTTATCCTTAACCCCAACTATACGTCCCTTTACATCTCTTTCAACAATCTCAGAAGAAACAATCTGACCAATACAATCCTTCGAAATTCTTGCTGACAATAGTCCCTTAAAATCGTATTCAGAGCAGACTTCATTACCATTAGAAAAACTTCGCTTGGTTTCATTACCATTTAAGTCATATTCAAAAGCAACCCAAACATTTTTCATCAGATCACAAATCTTAGAAACTAAACCGACTTCATCATAAGAATAAACAAAATCAAATGAATTAGACTTTTTCTCAACACAACGACCAAAATCGTCATAAAAATACTCTATTTCCACTTGAGATATGTCATCTCTAAACAAGACAAGCTCTCCAGCTTCGTTATATTTATACTGATAGTCACAAGAATCCGACTTAAGTTTTAAAACCTGCCCAAGAGGATTTCTAACAATTTCGAGGCATTTTCCAGAATCACTCGTAATAATAGTCTTAAATGACTCATCATCATACTGATAAAGGAAAGTCCTTCCATTAAAATCAACCTTCTTTTTTACACGATTAAATGCATCGTACTCATAGGTCATTTCATTTCCCAAACTATCTATTTCCCTAATAATTCTTCCATACAAATCGTATTCATACTTGTATTCATTTCCATTTTCATCTATACGACTATACGAATAATCTCCATAAGAAAATTGATAAGTTCCGTTTTTCTGATTGTCTAGATAAACAAGACGCCCTTTCTCATCACAAACAGATTTTGAAGCAACTCCATAAAAATCCTTAGATACCAAAGATTTATCATCCAGATTCCTATTCATCGAAATAATTTCACTATCTCCTTCTGCAGAATGAAGATAAGAACTCTCAAAGACTCCTGTAGAATCGTAAAAATACGAAACCTTACACCCTTGATTACTTTCCGACAAACCTAATTGTCCAGCTCCATTATAATCACCACGAATTTCCAAACCATTTCCATAGGTAATTTTCACAGGATTAGACAAAACATCATAGGAATAAGAAACACAACCATTTTTATCCAAAACTTCAAGAGGCCTACTCCAACTATCAAAAGTCACCTTCTGATACATCCGATCATTGTGATAAAGTGATAAAGAATCTCCATCGTAAGATGCCGAATAAGCTCTACAAAGATTTCCCGCATTATCAAAAGTCTTAGACGAAAGCATGCGACCGAAAATATCATACTCATTTAATATTTCATAACCAGGTCCTCTTTCTTTTATTTTCCGCCCATTTTCATCATAAAACCTTTCAAACACATTTCCTGAATAATCACGAATAGACACAAGTCTTCCGTAACAATCAAATTCCTGAGTAATAGTTAGACCACTTTTCTGACCTGTAACATAAAACGACCCATCTTTTCTATAAAAATAGTTCATCAAATTATTACTAGAATCATTTTCAGATTTTAATCTTCCTCCTCTGGAATAAGTCCAGGTCTTTGTAAAACCATCTTCAAAAACTTTTTTCACCATTCTTCCATATTTATCAAACTCATAAAAAGAAGGCACTCCCATATGATTTTTACAAGTAACAAGAGTTTTTTCTCCATCACGTTTGTATGAAAGCTGCTTAAAAGTTATTTCACCCCTACGTAAAGATGATAAAGAATCCGCAGCAGATTCCCCCTCCACCGTTGAATAAGTTTCTGACGACAAAAACCCAGAATCATCATAAGCATACGAAATTCTTACCCCCTGTTTCGCAAGTTTTGATGAAGAAACACTTGAGCCTATAAGATTCCATTCAGTTTTTTCCAGCAAAAGATCAGATGAAGAAAAAGTATTTTCTTTATAAAGTTCACCATTAATAAAAGTTTTAATAATGTTTCCATGTCCATCATAAACATTTTCTTTTGTATATGATTGACCAGAACTTAAATCTTTAGAAATCACCTTAATTTCTCTGTTTTTGCAATCAAAGAACCTTTCAATAATCAATTTTCCATCAATTTTTTCAGTTCTCTTATTCAAGCTAGTATCATAGGAAATATCCGTTACAGATCCATCATAATCTTTAATCTTAGTAAGACGATTTTTGGAATCATATTCCATTTCTCGAACAAGAATACCGTAAGATGGAAGACTGTAAATTACTTTTACAAGACTGCCAAAACAATTGTATTCATAATCCCAAGAAACACCGTCTTCCCAACGACTTTTTACCAGTCCATTTGGATAATAAGATGCAGAAGAAACTACTTCATTTTCAAAATACTCACAAAGCAAATTTCCTCTATCATCATATTCATACCTCATCGAAAAACCATCAGGATCCTCAAGACATGTAAGCTGCCCTCTGCTATTGTATTCCAATTTTTGCACACTACCATCATCATCAATTATCTGAACCGGTCTAAACAAAGAATTGTATACAAAACGCCTGCTTACTCCATCCTCAGTAAAAGTTTTTATCAAACCATGAGAATCTCTTTCGATATTAATTTCACGACCGTAAGCATCTTTTACATAAACTGGAGCACCCCAACTGTCATAAACATAGATCTCTTCATCCCCCTCAACAGTCCTATGGGTAGTCTTTTTATTAGGAACATCATAATCAAAATACTCAGTCTCTGATTTTTCATTAGTTACAGACGTACATACATAATTACAAAGTGCAGGAATAAATTCGTGCTCCAACTGAACAAAGGAATTGTCAACCTTAATAATCTTTTCAAGTTTTCCCATTTCATCATAAGTATAAGAAACGGGAACTCCATCATTTGAAATTACACTAGTCAACCAGTTTCCATTGTAGACATAGGAAGTCTTACCTGAAACAGCCCCTTCAATCGCAGTAATTTTTCCATTTGAATCCCTGGAAATATTGATAACTTCCCCGGTCTTCAAAACAACCTGATTAATTTTTCCATTCTGATTACGATAAATAGTTTCGTTTCCATTAGGATCAACTTCACGTTCTAGAATTCCATAATAGGAGTAACATTTTTTATGTCCATCACTATAATGGATGATATAGCCACCTTCAGCATTACAGCTTGAATCAGTTCCTCCATCTACATTTAACCCCTGAAGATAATACCTGGCAGAAGATAATTCACTCATTGGTTTCCAAATGCCATTACCTTCATACTTAAAAGGAATATCCCTTCCCTTTTCATCCAGATAAATCAGCATCTCAGAAGTACCTCTAGGCGAATCTTCTCCAGAATAAAGGCCATACTTTACATAATGATTTCTATGAATTAGATAATTTCTAATTCTTTCAACATCTTCAATGTACTCTTTAATTTCCTGTAACTCATTCTTCGTTGCTGTAAATTCATTTATCTGATCCTTACTTATGGCATTATAGAAAACGGACATTATCAGATCTCTCTTTTTGTAATCTTCATAAATCCTCATGAATTCATCTATTGCAGCAACAGTTTGATCAATCGAATCAGCAGCACCTTCATAACCAGGCATAAAGCATCTAAGAATTCTTGAATCAAGAGAACTAAACCAGCCCTTTCCAAATGATTCACAAACGACATATGGTAAGAGTGATCTAGAAACCTGGAAGGCTTGCAAATAATCCTGAGCAAGAAAATCAACATAGTCAGCAATATAATTACCACTAGAAATTCCTACAGGATCCCCAGTCCAATTATACTTCTCATAAGTTTTACCAAGATCATCATAAGCTTCACACATTCTATCTGACATTTCTTTACAATGCTTATTAGCATGTTCCAATGCTTTTTCAAACGTTGCTTTATCCCGGATTAACTCATCTTTTGTTCTATATGACTTCCCTGCACCTTGTAGAAGATTGTTTGTGTAATTTAGTTTCTTTTTTATATCCTTTACTGCAGCCACCGCAGACTCCATCGCACTCTCAGAATCCTTAGCTCTTTTTTCCGCTTTTAATATTTCCGCATTCTTTTCGGCAGCAGCTTTTTGCTCTTCCGAACTTGGACCAGCAGGAACAGAAGAATTTCCAGATGATTGAGATCCTGAATTAGATGATGAAGAACCTGATGAACTACTTCCTCCAGAATCAGAAGAAGGCTTATCAGGAACATAATAAGCATATGGTGTCCCATTACTCATTGTGACATGTTTTATTTCCGCATAAAGAAATGAACACGAAACCATAACTAAAACAAATAATATTTTCTTAAACAAAAGCACTCCTTAATCTATAAAAGATTCATAAAACAATTTTCCCAAAAAACTGTCATTATTTTTAATACTAGGAACATATCCCTGACTTTGACTTACAAAATCAATTTGTTGAACAGTTTTTCCATTAATGTATTTATCAGGATGGGATACAGAAAGAAGTCCTCCTTCTGATAAAGGAGAAAAAAACACACTCAAACCACCTTTCGCCCCAGCAGAAGTCCAACTTCCAATAACAGTTTTTTCAGCTGCTGCTTCAAAATTAGTTTCAAGTTCCTCCAACTTTTCAGATGAAGTAAAATAGACTGATAATTGCTCCACCATCGAAGAAACATCTAAATAAACATCACTATTCATTGAACCATAGGTGTACTTTTCCGTTTCGCAATCATTATCCGAATACAAGATTCCCATAATTTCATCTCTAATACCTCTTGAAGTAACTTCCTCTGCAAATGCTCCCATTAAATTATCAAAAGAAGAAAAATACTCTTCCATTGAATCCATTTTGACAACCGTAAAAGAAGCCCCATTTCCTGACTCATACCATTTTTTAAATTCATTCAAAGTGATAAGAGACAAATCCCTTCCACTAGGCGACTGTACAGAATTAAAAGCGTTGAACAAACTTGTATAATTCCATCCAGAAGCCATAAGTAAACCTTCAGAACCGACAGCATAAGTACTACAATTTCTCAGTTCATACATGAGTTCAACGCAAGCGCCGAAACATGTATCAAAACCCAAAAATGCAAGTTTATCGCCTCTCAGTCCCCTTTCGAGTCCTTCTCTAACTTGTCCCAAAGACATGTAAGATCCAGAACTCTCATCAAAAGCAAATCCCTTATATGCCCCTGCCTCAAAATCCAAACAATCAATTTCAGATTCCCCGCTTCTCCAGCCTGTACCATGCCCCCACATCACAAGACCGTAATTTTCAGCCGGGTATTCCTTTTTTACATATTCCAGACAGTTTGAAAGAACATAAGACGATGCCATATCAAGTTCAGTACTTTCTCCAGGCTTTAAGTTCAAATCCTTACACTCAAGTTCTTCTGATACAATCTTCTTTGATTCTTCAATTCTTCCAGTTTTTAGCTTAAATAATTTTCCACCAGTCCAGTTTGAATCAGAAGTATCGTAAGAAGGACTTCTATCCATAAGCACAAAAACCGAAAAAACATCTGTATTCAAATTCGACGATTCCATTTCAAGCATATCTTCAATCGCAGCCGCTTCCAGATTATTATCAGCAGACATATAAACCAAAATCGACCAAAGCCTTTTTACCTCTAAAGAATCTTCCTCCGCCTCCTCATTTTCAAGCTCCTCATTTTCATGCTCCTCCTTTACACTAGAATCATCCAGAGTTAGGTTGATAGTTTTTGAAGTAATAAATCCCATATCACAAGCAGAAAATACAAAAAGTGTAAAAACGCTAAATAAGACAAATCTAAAAATTGAAAAAAGTGTTTTTCGTTTGATAAATTCCTCCTGATAAAAGCTAAAAGGCATTTAAGCCCAGAGGATCTTCCCAAACACTTCCATCTTCATACTCAACTCTACTTATATACAAATAATCAACTTCATAAGGATATTCAGGAATCTCCGATAAATAAGGATCAAGACTTATGCAAGTCTCCAGACTATTTCCCCCTTCAAGTTCTTTTGAAATAGAAATTACAAAATTACTCTTCCCATTACTGATAGGTTCACCATCTTCATCAAACAAAAAGAACACTAGAGTAAAATTTTTTATTGTTTTCTCTGATTTATTCATAAGGAACAAATCAAACCCTGCTGCTTCAAACTCTCCAGTTTCCGAAATTAGTCTGACACTTCCACTCACTAAATAAGGACAAGCTTCCTTTGCAAATAAAGAACAAGAAAAAAGATTTAGAAACAAAAGCAGAAGAAAAGCCTTCCCTAATATTAATTTCACAGCTCCAAATCTCACTGATAATAAATCACAGATTCTTTTCTTCATTCCCTTCAACTTTTTTCACCTCCTCTTCCACGAGCACCTCTACACCCCCTGTACTTATTCTTTGCTCCAAATACTTCTTATAAATACTTAAAACTTCTTTAGAAGGACTTCCTTCCTCACAGACAATTTTCCCAAGTAATTGATTAGCCCCCTCGTAATCTCCATACAAAATCATTTCTTCAACCTTATCCAAAGCCCTATCAATACTTGAAACCTGAAAACAAAGAATCTTACTTCTATCACCAAAAATCAGCATACTTTTTTCAAGCTCGACAAAAGAATTTTTTCTCCCCTTGATCCAGCAATTTCCAAGTGCCATATTTTCGAACACGAATAAACCATTTTTATCTGTTAATGTAGTTTTCAAAAACCCCTTCTGTCCCTTACAAGAAATAATAAATTCCTCAACAGGCAAATTATTTTCATCAACAACATAGCCACATAAATCTCCGTTTCCAGAAAACTTTGGATTCGAAGCACAAGAAACTAAAGCAAATACAAACAGACCTAAAAAAAGATATTTTAAACTTCTATTTATTTTCATCATCTTTTCCCCTTTCCTTTTTAATCATTTTTCCATTTCGATCCTTGTAAAAAACAATACCTGATCCATCCGCATACCGAACTTCACCAACTTTTGTAAGATTTTCTTCACTCAGAACCTTTTTTCTGGACTCTTTTTCCTCAACAATTTTTTTAGGCTCAACAGAAGAACTTTTCAAAGAAACATCAAATATGCTCCAGGCTCCCTCAAGCACTTGCAAATTAACCCCCGAATCAAAATCCATCATCTCTTCAAAAAGTACATCCGCCAGAAAAAAAGCCGAATCCTCCACCTGTATTCTCAATTCCTTTACTGCAAGATTCCTTGATTTTAATAATTCCCTAAGACTCTTAAAAACTTCCAAATTTCCAAGCTTAAAACGGATTGAATAAGGAAAATATTTTTCTTCTATTAATATGCAATTATCCTTAAGCAATAATCCCCTGATTTCTTTCTGATAAGGAAGCTCCGATTTTTCCTTCAAATATTCAGTCTCCGAAAAATCATCATTTTCTCTTCTTTCATTTTCTCTTTCAAAAACTCCTTTTTCACAAGAAAAGAAAAATGAATTTCCCGCACCTTCATACGAAACCGGCGATATTTCAAAATGCTCATTTCCTTTAAACTTAAAAAGCTCATCAGGACACATATCCTTTACCTGCATAGAAACAAACTCTTTCTTATTTCTTATCTTCCATGTCAAAACAGAAATTTTTCCATTTGCTTCTTTAAGGCATTCAAAAAGTTCTTCAACAAATCCTCCCGAAGTCACAAGAAAATCATCAGACCCAATAATTTCACTATCAATTTTTGCTGAATTCTTTCCCTCATCCAAATCAAGCTCAGATAAAGAATCATAAGATGATGTAAGAACAGCCGAATTCCATTTAAACAAAAGCACAAATACTGCAAATAAGAGTAAGAAAAACGGAAACATGATAAAGAAAAAGTCCTTACGAAACCGTTTAAATCTCAAGCCTTCAAAATAAATACCCCCCTTTTTTCTATAAGCAGAATATTTTCCCTTATCCATCACAACTACATCAGATAAGATTCCCTTTTTCCCTAATCGAAATCTTGAATCAAAACAAAATTTATTCGAAAAACAAGGATGCCTTTTTTCCAATTCAGAAAAAATGTATTTCTTCTTCCTCTCTCCTAACAACTTTGAAAAAGGCATGGGAATTAGATAACGGTCATATTCGTTCTTCCTAACTACATTTTCATTTTTCATACGACTTCCTCACCCTGCTATAAACTTCTCCATCTCCATAAGGCCCAATCCATTTAGCATAAAACAAATCCCCCTTATCTGATTTTTCCACCAGCATAAAGGAATCCGCCCTAGTACAGGAAATATAGTCCAACTTCCACAGGGCCTTACAGGTTTTCTGCCATTCCACAAATGAATCAAAGCCTCTTCCACAAGAAGTTTCCCTAAAAGATTCCGAAATAAATCGACTTGATTCAAAAGCCATCTTTTTTTCCATTCTTTTTTGATAAAGGTCCCCGCAAAGTCCCAAAGATGATGACAAGACACAAGCCAGAAATGTCTGCACACAGATGAAAGCTAAAAGTTCTACGAACCTCAATTCATCAGCCCCCTAATTGCAATTCTATTTTTTTCCTTTGATTCCTCAGAAAACTTTTCCATTTCTTTCGAGTACTTTTTTATATCTATAGTTGCTTCTTTTTGAAAACCATTAAAAAAAGCCAGACAAACCATGTTGATTAAGACCAGGCCCAACAAAGCCCCTTTACTCCCAGGAAACAATATCGCCCGCCTCCCCTTGACCACCTTCTTTTTTGTCAGCCCCGTAGGAAATGAGTACAAAGGGTAAATTTTCCGGCAAGGATGATGGAAGAGCCGAACTTTCAGTGCTGATATATTCAAAATCTCCTCCCCAGGGATCAAGGCCTGGCTTACGGTCAAGATATGGTCCCTGCCAGTTCTCCGGTACCGGATACAAAACTGGTTTTTCCCATAAGGCTCCAAGTCCCTGCTCCGAAGTTGGGAATCGTCCGCAGTCAAGGAAGTAGCACTGCAAGGCCGAACTAAACTGGTTGATTTGACTACGTGCCGAGGTTCTTTTTCCCAGCGAAATAAGTTTTGTTGCCGAAACCATGCTTCCGGCTGTAAGCACTGCCCCGATGGCAAGAACTGCCAGTGTTTCAACAAAGGTAAATCCATCCGATTTCTTCTCCTTTAATTTTTTTAGTTTTTGTAAGTTTTTATTCACTTAAACCTCCTTCTCATTCTAATAAATCCAATATCATCAAAAAAATTTCATATCATTCATAAAAGGCATGAAAAACTTCATCACCAGACACAAAAGAAAAACTCCAGTAACACAAATAAACAGCGGTTCAACAAGACAAAGACAAAGCTTCCGTCTTTTTTGAGCTTTTTCATCTATCCAAATCGCAAGTTTTTTAAACACTTCACTGGATTTCCCGCATGAATCCGCATAATAAAACGCCTCCTGGTACTTTTTCCCCAAACAAAAGGCATTCTGCAGACTCATACCAAACTCCAGTTTTTCACCAGCCTCAACAAATGATTTTCCCAAACGAGAATCCGCTCCCAAAACGTAAACTGCACTAGCAACAGCAGCAGAAACATTGACCCCCGCCTTAATCAAAAAATCTATTCCAAGAAAAGCCTCATACAACTTGTCCTCCGAAATGATTTTTCCAATCACAAAAAAAATGCTGCCACAGACTCCTACCAGAAAAAAAAGATAATTCAAAACCTGCCCGTAATTAGCGTCGCCACTTAAATTACAGACAAAAAGAGATGCTAAAACCGCCAGAGAAACCACAAAAAAAGGATAAAGACTTACTTCCAGCAATTTGTTCTTATTCTGATACTTTCTTTCATACTTTAAGTTCAGATATTCCAAAGTCTTTCTCAAATCCCCCGATTTTTCTGAAAGCGAAATAAAATAAGTATAAGAATCATCAAAGCTGATAAAAGGACAGGTTTTAAAAGCATTAGAAATTAAATTGCCTTCCTGCAAACACTCAAATAAATACGCAGCACTTCTAGAAATTCTATTTTTGCGTTTTTTATTCTTATGCATCATAATTTGCAGACTTTCCGACAAAGTCATATTCTGCCGCACATACAAATCAGCCAATTCGCTTGTGAATTTTCTGACCATACATACCTCCCGGTAAAAGAACCTTACGCTTATATTTTCCAGACTTCAAATCATCAAGAGTTTTATTAAAAGCTTCCGAAAAATTCGTTAAATGAATGAACAAGTCATCAAGTTCTTCTTCACTCATAAATTTTTCTACCAAACTTCCAAACTTGGCTTTAGGGATGGCCAAATCCGCACATAAAAAAATTTCCTCATCCTTATAATCCAATTCCTGACAAATCGTCGCCCTTAAAATAGAAGCCAAAAGTTTTCTTTCCAGCCCAAGATTTTCCAACCTCAAAATAGCCTCTCCAGGTCCCGAAGTATGCAAAGTTGCAAACACCAGATGCCCGGTCAAAGCCGCCCTCAAAGCAACCCCAGCCGTAATTTCGTCCCTGATTTCACCAATCATAATCACATCTGGATCCTGTCTAAAAACATGAGCCAAAGCCTCGTCATATGATGTAAAATGATTTTCATCTACCTGTATTTGACTAACCCCTGGAATCACATATTCAGGCGGATCTTCCATACTGATTATTTTTAGTTTCTCAGATTCCCTTTTTTCCATTTCAAGTAAAACCGCAGCAACTGTCGTAGATTTTCCAGCCCCTGTAGGACCACAAACCAGAACAAGTCCATTTTTCGCCTTCAAAATTTCATCAATTCCACACAACTGGTCTTCATTAAAGCCCAAATGTTTCAAATCCAAAGGAACCCTACTGGTATCCAGCAATCTCATCACCAGAGATTCCGAACCCAAATAGTTTTTCCCAATCACCGGAACAGTCGAAACTCTCACAAAAATCGGATCCCTACTCCCGTACACAAACCGCCCATCCTGACACCTATGCTTTTCAATTACGTTCATCCCGGCAAGCAGTTTAATTCTCTGTACAAGTTCACAAACCCTTTCTTCTACAAGTTCTTCACCCCTCTCCAATCGCCCGTTTATCCTGAACCTCACACAATTTTTTTCTATATGAATATCCGTAGCCTTCTTGCTTCTAGCATCATGCAAAATACTATCCAGCAGAAGAACTGCAGCAGCTTCCTTTTTTTCATTTTCCTTTCCATTCAGAAAAAGAGCTTGCTCTTGCTCATCCCCAACTCTTACACCAGCCTTATAAAGTCCCGAAACACAACGCCTCAGCTGGTCACGATTTCCTTTTACAAAATCGATTCTCATTTCCTCTTTTAGTTCCCCGGGGCAATCATCCAAAGCCCTGACCGAATCCAAATAATTTTTAAAAGCCCTTTTCAATCTTCCCTGCAAAACTACATCATCTAAGTTTTCCAATAAAAAGATGATTTCAGAACCATGCTGCTCTAAAATGGCCGCCCCATTAAAAAGACAGTAAGCAGGCGTCAGTTTAAAATCAAACATTTACAAATCCCCCATCCTTTTCTTAAAACTAGCAATTCTCTCCTTTGCCCAGTCCGCATCAAATTTTTTTTCATATGCAGAACTATCTTCTTCCTCCAGATGAGGAACCAGATAAATTACCATCTGCGATTTTTCCTTAGTAGTATTCTTAGCCTTAAAAAGATTTCCCAACAAAGGTAATTTTGATAAAATTGGAGTTCTCTTTTGTTGATTAGACTCCGCATTCAAAACTAGCCCGCTCAAAATCACCGCTTCTCCGCTTCTTCCCCTAACTTCTGTTGTTACAATTTTTTCAGATGTAGGAGGCGGGTTCCCAGTTGATGATGAAGTATCAGTTCCCTGTCTGGAAAGTGATGCCGTAACAGAGCTTGTAATCATTCCATCTCCACTTACCCAGCCCAAAACCTCAAGTTTTATTCCCGAAGTTATTTCTTTAGTTACACCAGAATAAATTGGCAGTCCTGTATCTGGGTCTACATTGTTATCCCTATAACGATAAGTATTTGTATTCTGAAAATTGATTTTTTTACCCGAAACTCCATGCAAGGTTGTATCTGCAAAAACCTTAGTTTTATTTTCTTCAATAGAAGATTGAAGCTCAGCCGCAAAAGAAATTCCAAAACTAGTTACAACATTCAAATTAAAATTCATAACCGAACCCAAAAGAGCTGAAACATTGTTTTTGTCTCCAAGTTTTAATCTGCTTGCCCCTAGTGATGAAGACCAGGCATTTTGATCTGTTTCGTCATACTGTAAAATCAATAAATCATAACTAAGTCTTTTTACCGGCTGATCACAAAGCTCCAGTTGTTTTATAAAATTTTCATAAGCACTTTTACTTCCCCTAAAATAAAGAACAGAATCGTCATCCGCCAAAGAAAGACTTGATTTATCAATAGAAGGTGGTAAATGGCTCATAAGTTCAGAAGGTTTTATATACTTTAAACTGATTGGGTACAGGCTTTTTTCAATATCCACTTCTTCAATTAAACTTAAAATGTCCTCATCTTCTCTTTTACTTGCAAAACATAAAAAAGAATTTTCATCCGGCAGAGCAAGACACTCCAGTTTTCCAACTCTTTTTACCAGATAAGAGAAAAAATCCTGAGACTTTGTGAATTTAAGTGAATATTTTTTCCAGTTTCTGTTTCCAGTAATGAGTTCAGTTTTTGCATCTCCATTTGTAAAGATGTAGAAAATATTTCCATCCAGAACATAAGAAAAGCCTGCCTGGGCACACAACTTTGCAAGTGTGTCGGTAAAATCTATGCCATCAAAAACCGAACGCTGCAATTTTACATCCCCATTCGCCAGCAAACAAAAATTCAGATTAGAATCTTCAGCCTTTGCAACAGAAAAAAGTTTTTCAATCGCATCAGAAAATTTACAATCTCTAAGATCAACTGTAAAAAATCTTCCAGAAAAACCAATCTTACAAAAAGAATCCGAAGTTTCAACTTTCCGAACATCATTCTTTCTGGCAAAATTGTATCCTGCATCGCTTTTGACCAGTTCGTAATTGCCAAACTGTTTAGCCAATGCCTTCAGCAAAAGTTCGTCCGTTACGCCATTAAAATGAACCGAAACCCTGGCAGAAGGAAGACTATCAAAAGTAATCACACAATCAACAAAACTCGACAGTTTTTCCAAAATCTGAGCAGGAGATAAATCGCATGCATCCACATAAAGAAGACCCGCTTCCCTTTTAGCCATGAACTTACTCACCGTCCAAACTTTGTCACCCTTATTCACAAACAGGCGATTTACTCTCAAAAAGGTCTCAAAGGCAGAGTCAAAGTCACTTCCCGCAAATTTCAAATCACCCTTTCCACTGACAGTGTCATCAGGGACAATCGAAATCTCAGAGTCCAGACTCACCGCATAAAGAATGTCTTTAATCTCGCAATCTGAAAAATCCCAGCTGTAGTAAGGCCCTTGCGCAACCACAAAATAACAAAAGCCAACCAAACAAGCTAAAAAAGTCAAAAAGCGTTTGGGACTTTTTCTCAAAATAAAACGCACTCGTCTCAAGTTTTTTCCTCCATCATAGTTATTGCCACAAAAGACGATTTTTACCAAAATTTTGAAAAAAATTTAAAAATTTTTTACTTTTTTTAAGATTGCCTATTTCTTTTTTATTCATTACAATTCAGTAAAAGTCAGTTTGACATTTTTACCCTAATTCAGGAGGCGAATATGGACAGCGGGTCGAGTTATCCCATATATTCATTAATCACAAATCGCAGCCTCTTGAATAAATTCAGCTTCTAAAAAGCCTCATATTTCCAATATTTTTATTCATTTGGCTCCTCTATCATAAAAATTATTTTGCGGAGTAGACGATGATTACATATTGGCAGCAGATTGACGGTCAGTTTTCTAAGACCAAAAAAGATTCTATAGACACTTCTCTTCCTCTTTGGGTTGATGCAAGAAGCGTAACTCGTGATGAAACAGTCCTTTTACAGGAAGAATACCAGATTGAACAAGACCACATTCTTGACGTTCTGGACCCTGATGAACTTTCGCGTATTGAAGATGGTGATTCAGGCTATATTCTTACAATCGTCCGTGTCCCTTGTTATGATCCAGCAGCAGAAACCCCTTATTTTACCGTTCCAATTGGTATTATTATTAAAGGCAAAATCATTATCACAATTTGCTGGACAGATAATGAGGTTCTAAAAGATTTTGGTGCAAACAGAATTCGTAACGTAAGGCTTAACGATTTCCCTTCCTTCATCGCCCATATTCTAAACAGAGCCAACCTGAACTTTTTGCGCTATCTTAAAGAAATAAACCGACGTTCTACCAGCATTCAGAACGAAATGCGTATGGAAGTTGAAAACAAGGAAATCCTCCTCCTCTTGGGTTTGGAAAAATCTTTGTTCACCTTTACAACTTCCCTCAAATCTAACTCGCTTTTACTGCAAAAGATGAAGAATACCCGCCTCATTAAGTTTGATGAAGATGATCTGGACTTTGTAGAAGGCGTTGTAATTGATAACCGACAGGCAATTGAAATGGCCGATACCTATACAAACGTTCTTTTTGCCGTTATTGACGCATTTTCTTCGGTAACTTCAAATAACCTTAACGTAGTGATGAAGAAGCTGGCCGTTATCAACCTGGTTATGATGGCACCAACCTTTGTTACAAGTTATTTTGGTATGAACTTTAAGCTTCCATTCGACAATCTTGCAGGCTATATTCCGGTAATTTGTACCAGCCTTCTATGTCTTGTTTCGGTAGGCTTAAGCTGGGCCCTTTTAAGTATAAACCGTAGCTCAATCAAAAATTTTAGGAATCAAAGAAAACTTTCTAACAAACAAAAACAGAAACTAAAGGCTGAAAAGAAAAAGATTAAAAAACAGGAAAAGAAACTTAAATAAATTATCTTACTGAGCAGCAGAAACGGAAGCCCATGTAGTTGTAGCATTCGTTTGGGTCATAAGAGTAGCGGTCACCTGCAAAAAGGAAGGCCGTATAAGCCGACCAGCTGCCACCCCTACTCACTCTTTCAAAACCAATTGGGGCCCCGTAAACATCATCATTAGTATAATCTTCAAACCAGTCCCAGCAGAATTCCAGAACATTCCCACTCATATCGTAAATACCAGCAGAATTTGCATTACCAGTTCCTGGCATAGCTGAACTGTCTGGATCAAAAGGAAGACCTGCTGTTCCTACAATTCTTGAAGTGCTTGCGTTTTCAAATGACCAGGCATACAAAAGACCTTCTTCCGCATCATCAGTAACCTGACCGCTAACTAAATCTCCACGTTGAAAACCAATTTTAGTTCTACGGGCTGCATATTCCCATTCAGCCTCGGAAGGAAGTCTATAACCATCAGCTTCCCAATCACACTGACAAAGATCACAGGCAGCAGTATCGCTGGAATCCCTAAGAACTTCTCCTTTGTATGTATAACATGGAACCTTGTTACGAATTTCCGAAAGTGCATTACACCAGACAATGGCATCGTACCAAGAAATCATTGTTACAGGCTGAGAAATATTTTCTTCTATAGGAGCAGCCCCTCTTTTTCCAAAAGAACCGCCCTGCCCAGGGTTCTGGAAGTTATAGCCAATTTTTTCGGCCCTGTTTTTTACTGTATACCAAAGAGAATAAGTTGTTTCAAATTTATTGATAGAGAAAGGTTGCAGCGTTCTTTCTGCAGTATAGCTTTGAGTATCTTCACCGATTGTATAAGTAAGATTAGAACGAAAAGTAACCAGACTGATGTGGGCAAGGTTAGACTGTGCAAAAAGCCCCGCACCTAGCAAAGAGGAAACTAACGCTATACTAATTTTTTTACAAATTCTCAAATCTTACCTCAAAACTATTATAACATGCATTCAGGCTTTTTTAAAATTTAACACCGCCTTATACTTATAAAGTATTCAACTGTGTTTTGGTTACGATCCATCCCTTATCATTTTTTTCAACTTCAAGCCATACATAAGTACCCTTTTCGCCAAGGCTGCCAGGGTTGATTACTACTGTATCGCCAATTTTATCAATTCCAGTGCCTTCATGAATGTGACCACAAACTACAGCTAGCGGCTGATGTTCCTTTATAAAGTCCGTAAACTTTTGACTTCCTGCATGGTGTTCTCCATCAAAAGAATCCAAAAGTCCACAAATAGGAGGATTATGACTAACCAGAATAAGACTCTTCCACAAAGATTCATCACCAGTATCTTTTACCGAATTCAAAACAATATTAAAGTCGCTAAGAATTTCATCTTCACTTCTTTCAAACTCTGTTTTACCAGTAAAGAAAGTTCCTCCACCAGCTCCTGCAAAAGCTAATCCCTGATGAAATACAAGAGCCTTTTCTATACTAACATCTCTTTCTTCCATATCGCCCAGGAATTCGAAGTTATCGCAGTTTCCTAATACAGAAAAAATTGTATCGTGTTTTGTACAAAGTGCTTCCAAAGCTCCCTTGCCAGTTTCAGGCTTAAAACATTCGGCAAAATCTCCACCAAAAATTACAGCATCAGCCTGCTGGAAAAGGTCGTCCATTTTATCTAAAACTTCATTATGAGCGTGTAAATCTGAAATTACCAAAATCTTCATATCAGTTTCTCCTAAAATCTTATTTAATAACTTTTTCAAAAGCCTCTTTTAAGGCCTGCATCTCTTCCTTTGAACCAATTGAAATTCTAACAAAGTTTTCAATACCAGGTGTTGCAAAGTGTCTGATTAAGAGCCCCTCATTCTTTATCATTTTATAAAGTTCTTCTCCAGAAATAGAAGGATGTTTTGCAAACAAAAAGTTAGTCTGACTCTTTATTACATAAAAGCCCTTTTCACTTAAGAAATCGTAGAACTTGTCTCTTTCCTCTACAACCTTTTTAGAAGTTTCTACATAGTAAGCAACATCGGTACAGGCAGCCTTACCAGAAACCTGAGAAAGAGCGTCAATTGGAAAGTGATTAACAGAGTTTTTTACAGTTGTAACAATGTTCACCAGTTCTGGATCTGCTACAATATAACCAAGTCTCTGTCCTGCCCCGCAAAGAGATTTAGAAAAAGTTCTTACAATTACCAAATTCTTAAAATCCTTAAGAAGAGGAATACATGACTCACCGCCAAAATCCACATAGGCTTCATCAACTATAAAAATTTCATCAGAACTTGCCTTAGAAAGCATTTCTCTTACCTGATTACGAGTAAGGCCCAGGCCGGTAGGTGCGTTCGGATTGGCAAAAATTATGCCTCCCTTATCACTCTTTGCCCTGTTAAGCATTTCTTCTACATCCAGACTCCAGTCTTCTTTAAGAGGAACAGTATCCATTGGAATATTGTAAAAGCCTGCATAAACAGGATAGAAGGAATAAGTAAATTCTGGCATAACAAACTTTTTTCCAGAATCAAAAAAGGCATAAAAAACAAAAGACAAAACCTCATCAGAACCATTTCCTGTGTAAATCATATCAGGAGTTACGGTAAAAGGAATTTCATCTTTTTCTGATGGAGTAACTTTATCACCATCAACCTTTGCCCTACAAAGAACTCCACCACACTGATTAAGCATATCAGCAATTGCAGCATGCAGTTCAGTGGAATCTGGGTCAGGATAAAGTCCCATTTTTTCTGGATGCGACTGAACAAAATCTATAAGAGCCTTATTAACCTTTGGACTTGGAGCATAAGGATTTTCGTTAGCATTAAGTTTTATATAAACACGGTCTTTTGGCTGCTCTCCTGGAACATAAGGATGCAGGCCTTTCATACGATTAGAAACTATCATAATCATATTTTATGCTTTTCTGTTATTAATTTCAATTAAGTTGTTGACATATAAATCCTTCTGTATTATATTTTACTACATCAGACGTAGTACGACAGACGTTACATCGCCTGACAAAGCAACGACTGTCGGAGGATAAAGCGATGGTATCAATCAGCAGTGATGTTATACGTGGTTATAACGACACAATGATCTTGTACTTGCTCTCAAAAAATCCTTCTTACGGGTACGAAATTTCCAAGGAAATAAAGGCCTTATCCGAGGAAAAATATGTAATAAAGGAAACAACCCTTTATTCTGCTTTTACACGAATGGAAGATAATGGATACATTGAATCCTATTCCCAAATAGCAGAAACAGGAAAGAAAAGAACTTATTACCGTATCACCGAAAAAGGAAAGAGTTATTACAAGGAAAAGTGTGAAGAATGGCACCTCACAAAAGAGGTTGTAGAAAAATTTATCGAAAAAGAAATGAAAGAGGATAATTAAGGAAGAGTTATGGAAACTATTAAAAATTATTTAGAAGCAATGTTTAGAAATTTGCCACAAACAGAAAAAGTTTTACGTGCTAAATCTGAACTTTTTCAGATGATGGAAGATAAATACACAGAACTAATTCGCGAAGGAAAAACCGAAAACGAAGCTGTGGGAACTGTAATTTCGGAATTTGGTAATCTTGAAGACCTTGCTGATGATCTTGGTATTAAGGACATCATTGTTACAAGCCGAAACGAACAAATTAATCGCCGCAAGGTAACTTTTGACGAAATTAAAAAATACCTGGAAGCAAAGAGAATTTCTGCCTATATGAACGCTACTGCAATTATGCTATGTATCTGCTGCCCTGTTGGACCAATCTTTTTTGGAGATGTTTTAAAGAATGACACTTTTGGCGTTATTTGCCTTTTCTTGATTCTGGCTGTAGCAATTATGTTCTTTATTATGGCATCTTCAAGACTCGAAGATTTTAAGTTCCTTCAGCAGGAAGCATGTACATTGGATGCTATTGGAAAAGATTATATTATCAATGCAAAAAGAGAATACACATCATCTTACAGCGTAAGACTTTCTATTGGTGTTTTACTCTGTGTTTTGTGTGTACTGCCTTCAAGCATAGTACATTCCACTGGTCCATTAGAAGACCTTGCAGATGCCCTGCTCTTTATCTTCGTAGGTGCCGGTGTATTCCTTATTGTTTCCAGCAATAAAATCAAACATTCATACGAAAAATTGTTAAATCTGGAAAAAGAAACTGTATTCAAGGAGAAAGATATGGAAACTCAGTATTCAAATAAAAAACTTAAAGCAATTATGTCGGCTTACTGGCCAACTGTAACCTGTATATATCTTTGTGTTAGCTTCATCACAGCAGAATGGGCATATACCTGGCTTATATGGCCAATTGCGGCTGCTCTTTCTGCAATCTTAAAGGCTGTTTTTTCAACTTCTGAAGAACAGTAAAGATAAAGAAGCTTAAAAAGGAGAATTATTATGAACAAAAAAACATATCTGATAATAATTTGGACA
>SAMEA3663057__coassemble_161_pt1 | contig 21560 bp, 15 predicted proteins | sample SAMEA3663057__metabat2_low_PE_007 | metagenome-assembled genome bin SAMEA3663057 (sample SAMEA3663057) | pig gut metagenome | biome: pig gut; feature: pig-associated habitat; material: faeces | place: France | collected 2012
GCATTGGATCACTAGAGTAAGTTGGACTGTCTGGATTATTTATATACCAATCAAGAACAGCAATAAAACAGAGGGTGTATTTAAGCAAGTTCGCATTTGTCGCGGTTGTATTTGCAGTTCTGTTTTGTGCTCCTAAAAGAACATCCAAACGTTTTGAAACTTCATTTGGAATATCAAATTTGTAGTGTTCCCAAGGATTCTCTATCAAAGAACATGAAGCTTTAGTTTTTGTCTTCTGGTCACATTCATTTATAACTAAAGTAAGGAATTTACGAGCATAGTCAGTTCTGTGGAATAAAGGTCTGTATTTACTTTCATCTGTAGGATGCTCAAGTAAAAGCTGTTCGAACTTAAAGTTAGGCATATAGTGGTAAGTTGTTTGCCATAGAAGTGAGTTAATCATCTTCTTACCAATATGACTGTTTTCAAAATCTTTTTGAGAATAGATAGAATTAACCAAATCCAGCAGAGGTTCGCAGTAAAGCTGTTCAAAAGTTTCTTCCCTGTAGGCAGACCAGTCATCTAAAACTTGCATAATAGAGTCAGAGCCTTTTTTCTGCTGTTCAGGTTCTGGGAATTTAATATTTCTGCATCCCTGGAAACAATCTTCAATAATTCTTTGCAAAATATTGATTGTTTGAATAGGATTGTCAGGCGAAAGAAGATTGAATCCATCATTATATTTATAAAGAGGCTGGAAATATGGATACATGTCCGGGTGATCTTCCAGTTTATTAAAACCTGCTTCAGGGAAAAGTTGATTAAGGAGTTTCAGACCTGTTATAACGGTTGAGTCCTTAACTCCCTTCTGTGGTGGAGGAGCTTTTACCTTTTTTTCTTCTGGGCTTGGTTCCTTTGGTTTTTCAGGAAGCAGAAGGTCAAACTTGTGTAATCCAACAAATTTTAAAATTTCACCAACCTTTGTGTTAAAGAAAGTTGGGTAAGCCTCAAAAGTATCAGAACACATTCTTAATAAAAGAGGATAAAGTTTTTTGATAATTTCTGTATCAATATAAAGCCATTCTGTAATAGCCTGTTTTGCAAATGTTGAAAGCTTGTCCTTTGGAGCATCAGGGTGTTCAGCTTCATCCCCATAAATTTCTTTAATAAGTTTAGGGATTTTGTTGTTTCCAAAATAGTAAACAGTAATCAGGGGTTTGTAGATTGCTCTTACAAGTGGAATTAAATCGGCCACTATCATAGGTTGTGGAGCCATCTGTAAATTAATATATTCAACCTTAATTGGCTGCATAGCCCAACCGGCAACCATTCTTAAGAACTTAAATTTAATTTCGGTTCCGCTGGCAATTTTAGATTTATAGGTGGCAGGGGCAATTTGAATCAGAGTTTTGATGACCGTGATAAAGCTTTCCATGTGATCCAGCATACCCTTTAATTTATATTCGTAGAATTCTGGCAAAATTTTTTCAGTACCGTTTTTTTGCCATGAACGGATAAAATTAAATACACCATAATTAGGCTTGATTTTGTATTCTGAAGACATCATCAACTTGTCTATGATGTTTGAAACTTTTTTAGAAATAACAGGCAGGTCTTCGCGAACGTATCTTTTGTTGGCAGTTGCAATTCCGCTTGAAGAAGAACTTCCTGATGATCCTGAATTTGAGCTAGAAGGCTGGCGAACAATTCTTCCAGCCTTAGGATTTCCTCCAGAAGAATTTGAAGAGCGTTCGTACATTACCTGACCGCCAAGTTTTTTTGCCATAGCTGCAGCATCTTTTTCGCTTATATCGCCAATGTTTTTTCGAGTTTTATCAAGGGTTCCAGGAGCCCAGTCTGCAGTTTTATTAATTTCATCAGCCATATTCTTCTCCTATATTTTCCAGATTTTACAAACGCAACATTCCCTTTTGCAAAATACCAGGGAAGTGCTTTAGGGTGATTTTTTCACCATCTTTGGTTAATAGAACCCCATCAAAGTGGCCAAACATATTTGTGTAGGTTGTTCTCAATGCAATTATGTTTACAGTTCTTGTATTTAAGGATGCAGGGGTAAAAGTTAAATCGACCATGTTTTCGGTATCTTGAATAACCCATTCCTTTGAAATTCCAAAAGGATGGGTCATATAAACAGGAGGTAGGGCTGTAGCGTTTCCATCTACCACCAGACAGTTCGAATTGTATGTATCAGAGTCAGCCGCATCAAGGTTAGATGATGAAAGATTGAAGATGATGGACTGCTGTTTGATTGTGCCAATTCCGTATACAAAGTTTTTATTAGAATGGAATTTGTAATAGGCACGATTAAGAACCATTAATCCTAGTCCCTTAGATTCATCAACATTTTCCTTATTAATAGAAATCTGTCCCTGAACAGACATGCTTGTAGTCCATGTTGTAGAACAGCGTGATGATGTAGGAGAAGGGCATACAAACATCATATCATGGTGCATCTTGTCTTCCATTGGAGAGTAAACGTAACCTTCCAAATTTGGACGTGCACTATCACCTTTTAATTTATAAGATAAGGCATGGTGCTGGTGTGAACGGCCCCATGAAATTTTTAAATAGCGGCTTTTATTGTAGCAGGCACAAATACCTCTTGTAGTAGAAATTGGTACAAAGCGACGGCGAGGAGGCATGATTGTGTGGTATACATATTTTTTTCCACTTTCTTTATTCCAGAGAGTAATTTCTCCAAGCCCAATAAACTTAAAATCTATAAAGGCAGCAAGGCCTATAAACTTATCCAAAGAAAAAGCGTAATTTAAGCGGCTTTTAATGCGGAGACTTGAAATAAAATGTGGTAGAGGGATTCCTGCATAAGGAGCCCGCATTCCCTTGATATCAATCTTGGCAGATACTCCTTCGTATGTCCCAAATTCTGCTTTCCCCTTTTGAATAATTTGTTTTGGGGGCTCAGAAAATTCCCTTGAATACATATTCTTCTATTATAAAGATGTTATTAGGGATTGTAAATATTTTGAAAGGAGGAAAAAAAAGAGTAAAAAGTTTGTAATATGCTCTTTTCGGGCTTAAAATTAATTAAATATTTTTTTACATCCAGGGGGTCTATTATGGCAATTAAATGTTATTCTTTAGGTGCAGCTCAGGAAGTCACAGGTTCAAAGCATTTGTTCGAAGTTGATGACAGGTTGTATATGATTGATTGTGGTTCTTTCCAGGGAAAACGACATGAGTCTGATGAAAAAAATCGTAACTTTGATGTTGATTTAGAAAAACTGGATTCTGTAATTCTTACTCATGGACATCTGGATCATTGTGGACTTTTGCCACTTCTTACTAAAAAAGGTTATACAGGAAATATTTATGCTACTCCAGCTACGCGAGATATTGCAAATCTTGTAATGATGGATAGTGCCAGAATTCAAGCTCACGATGCCGAATTCCTTGCAAAGCAGGCTAGAAAAAAAGGGGAAAAATTCTCCTGGAAACCACTTTACGGTGAAGTAGATTGTATTAAAGCTGCTAATCAAATTGTATCTTTATCATACAATCGTTCAATGTACATAAGTCCAAATATTCAGTTGGAATTTTATGATGCAGGACACATTCTTGGTTCAGCTTTTGCAAATGTTACAATCAATCCAAATCCAAAGCATCCAGAAAAAGAAACTCGTCTTCTATTTACTGGTGATATAGGACGCAAGTGTAAACCAATTATCCGTAACCCTGCTACAAACATGCCTGCTCCAGATTATATTTATTTGGAATCTACCTATGGTGACAAACTTCACGATAATCATGATTTTGCCATGCATGAACTTGAAAGAATTGTGCGAGAGGCTTGTGTAAGAAAGGGTAAGATTATTATTCCTTCGTTCGCAATTGAACGTGCTCAGGAACTTGTTTTCTATCTACATCTTCTTACAGATCAGAAAAAGATTCCTGTTGTTCCTATTTACGTTGACTCTCCAATGGCGACAAATGCAACTTCGGTTTTCCGTGTTCATCCTGAATGTTACGATGAAAGTGTAAACGAAGCTTTCCTTAAGCATCATAAAAATCCATTTGGATTTAATTCTCTAAAATATACAACTAGTGTAGAAGAATCTAAGGAACTTAATGATAAAGAAGGCCCAATGATTATTATTGCAGCCGATGGTATGTGTGAAGCAGGCCGTGTTCTTTATCACCTTGCTAACGAAATTTCTAATCCAAAAAATACAATTATGATTGTTGGCTATATGGCAGAAAATACTTTGGGACGCCGTATTTTTGATGGAGAAGAGGTTGTTAAGATTCTTGGAGATGAATATCCGGTAAAGGCAAAGGTTGAACGCTGTAACGGATTCTCTGCCCATGCTGATTATAACGAAATGATAGAGTGGCTTGGAGAAATTGATACTAGTCGTTTGAAGAAAATCTTCCTTATACATGGTGAATTAGACCAGCAGAAGGGCTTTAAACAGCATCTTGAAGATGCAGGTTATAAAGATGTAGAAATTATTGAGCCGGGAAAAGAGTATACACTTAAATAGGATGGAGAAAAAGAAATCTTAATTATACATAATTTTTTTTATTGTTATTTATATTCTTTTTTACTATCTTATAAGTAAAATTTATCGTTTTATTTGGAGATGATATGTCTAAGAAAATTAAAACTTTGTTAGTGGCCTTAGTAATGCTTTGTTCTTCATCAGCTTTTGCTAAGGATTTTGACTGGTCTAAGTGTTGGTGCAATTATGGTGCAGGTATTGAAAAGGGAGATGTTTTGCTTTCTGTAGATGCAGGTCTTCCATGGGATTTCTTTACTCCTTTTAATCTTGGTGGTTGGGCTATTCCTCCTGTTGCTGTAGATTTGCAGGTTGCATGTCCAATTTGGAAACTTCCATTTTCATTTGGTGGTTATGTTGCTGGTGGATATAGTCAGTATAGAAATTACAATTATGTATACAATAATATTCCTATAAAAACAGGTTCAAGCGTTTCTTACCATGTAAGAATGCCAGCTGAACCTTTGGATTTGTATGCAGGTATGAAGGTTGGTTTGGCTATTGATTTTGGTAATGCATATCCTTCAAATTTTTATGTGTATCCAGATTATGGCTTTAATATTGGTGCATCATGGTATTTTGGAGATGCCTTTGGTGTTAATGTAGAATTAGGTTATCCTATGTGTAAGGCTGGCTTTGTTTTCCATTTTTAATGAATAGGATATTTTAAATAACTTGTATGGTGTAGTCTTTTTTTTCTTGATGAAAGAAATGCAATACACTAGAATACAAGTGCATTAAAGCTGATGCATTTTTATAAGTGCATTAAGAATTGATGTGAATTAGTTCCGAAGCAGAAAGTTTTTCTATTTCTTTTCAGGATCATAAAGGAGCCTGAGGGGAAAATCGGAGCAATCAATATCCAAGGGAATCATGAAGGAGTCCCAAGGAAAAAGAGGTTTTATTATGGCTTTGAGACCAGAATGGGAAGGATTTAATCCTGAAGGCTTGTGGACAAGTGAAGTTAATGTTCGTGACTTTATCCAGGCAAACTACACACAGTTTGACGGCGATGAATCGTTTTTGGCAGGACCTACTGCAGCAACAAAAAAGTTATTTGACGAACTTCAGAAATTACAGAAAGCTGAATACACTAAGAAAAGTGTAGGTCTTGATGGTAAAGAACGCTCAGGTGTTCTTGAATTGGACACAGATGTTGTTACAGGTCTTACATCACATCCTGCTGGATATATTTGTCCTGAAGGAAAAGAACTTGAACAGGTTGTAGGACTTCAAACTGATAAACCATTGAAAAGAGCATTTATGCCATTCGGTGGAATCAAAATGGCTGAACAGTCATGCGAAATGTATGGCTATAAACCAAACGCTGAACTTCATAAGATTTTCACAGAATATCATAAAACACACTCTGATGCAGTATTTGATGTTTACACTCCAGAGATTCGTAAAGCTAGAAAAGCACACATTTTGACAGGTTTGCCTGATACTTATGGACGTGGACGAATCGTTGGTGACTATCGTCGTGTTGCTCTTTATGGTATTGATTATCTTATTGAACAGAAAGAGCAGGATAAATTGAATTGTGGTGACGGAACAATGACTGAAAATGTTATCCGTCTTCGTGAAGAAATTTCAGAACAGATCAAAGCTTTGAAGGGAATGAAAGCAATGGCTGCCCTTTATGGTTATGATATTTCTAAACCTGCAACAAACGCTAAGGAAGCTTTCCAGTGGCTTTATTTTGGTTATCTTGCTGCTATCAAGACTCAGAACGGTGCTGCAATGTCTGTTGGACGTATTTCTACATTCCTTGACATCTACATCGAAAGAGATTTGAAAAAAGGTATCATTACAGAAGAAAAAGCTCAGGAACTTGTTGACCATATCGTAATGAAATTCCGTATGGTTCGTTTTGCTCGTATTGAATCTTACAATCAGTTGTTCTCTGGTGACCCTATTTGGGCTACTTTGGAAGTTGCTGGTCTTGGTCAGGATGGACGTTCAGAAGTTACAAAGAACGATTTCCGTTTCTTGCATACTTTGGAAAACATGGGACCTTCTCCAGAACCAAATATCACTGTTTTGTATTCTAAGAGACTTCCAGAAAACTTCCGCCGCTATGCAGCAAAGATTTCAATCGATACATCTTCTATTCAGTATGAAAATGATGATGTAATGCGCCCAATCTGGGGTGATGATTATTCTATCTGCTGTTGTGTATCTGCAACTCAGACTGGTAAAGAAATGCAGTTCTTCGGAGCTCGTGCTAACCTTGCAAAAGCTTTGCTTTACGCTATCAATGGTGGTAAAGATGAAGGTGCTGGACTTACTCCTTATGCACAGGTAGGACCAGAATTGCAGCCAATCACTTCTGAATATCTTGATTATGATGAAGTAATGAGAAAGTATGATGTTATGCTTGAATGGCTTGCTGATTTGTATGTAAACACTTTGAATGCAATTCACTATATGCATGATAAATACTATTATGAAGCAGCTGAACTTGCTCTTATCGATACTGATGTTCGCAGAACATTTGCTACAGGTATTGCAGGTTTCTCTCATGTAGTTGACTCACTTTCTGCTATTAAATATGCAAAAGTAAAAGTTATTCGTGATGACCATGGTTTGGCAAGTGACTTTGTGGTTGAAGGTGATTTCCCTCGTTATGGTCAGGATGATGATAGAGCTGATGACATTGCAGTTTGGTTACTTAAAGACTTTATTGCAAAGATTAAGAAACATCCAACTTACCGCAATGCTGAACCAACAACATCTATCCTTACAATTACTTCTAACGTAGTTTACGGAAAAGCAACTGGTGCATTGCCAGACGGAAGAAAAGCTCATGAACCTTTCTCTCCAGGAGCTAACCCTTCTTATGGTGCAGAAACAAAAGGTTTGGTTAAATCTTTGAACTCTGTTGCAAAAGTTCCATACAAATATGCTTTGGATGGTATTTCTAATACACAGACAATCAATCCTTCTGCTCTCGGACATGACAAAGACGAACAGATTTCTAACCTTGTGAACGTTATGGACGGATATTTTGCAAAAGGTGCTCATCACTTGAACGTAAACGTATTCGGTGTTGAAAAGCTTAAGGACTGTCAGGCTCATCCTGAAAAACCTGAATATGCTAACTTCACAGTTCGTGTATCTGGTTATGCTGTACGCTTTATCAACCTTACAAAAGAACAGCAGGACGACGTTATTGCACGTACCTGCCACGCAAGTTTGTAATACTACTGCGAGTTTTGCCCTGCAAAACTCGTGAAGTAAGCTTATAAATGCGAAAGGCCATCTTCTTGCAAAAGGGGGTGGCTTTTTTGTTTTAAAACCGAGATACTCTTCTTATGTTTGAATATTACTTTTTTGATTTAGATGGAACTCTTACAAATCCTGCTTTAGGAATTACAAATTCTTTTAAATATGCTTTTAAGGAACTAGGAATTGAAATTCCTTCTTACGAAAAACTGTGTACATTTATTGGCCCACCTTTGGTTACAACTTTTAAAACATATTGTGGTTTTAATGATGAAGAAGCAAAGCTTGGTGTAAAAAAATACAGGGAATATTTTGCTCAAAAAGGTCTTTTTGAAAATGAAGTAATAAAAGGAATTCCTCAAATGTTAGAGGAATTAAAAAAAAGAGGAAAACATTTGTTTGTTGCAACATCCAAACCAGAAGAATATTCAATTCGAATTTTAGAGCATTTTGGCCTTGCAAAATATTTTGACCATATTTGCGGATCTAATATGGACGAAACCCGAAGTAAAAAATCCGAGGTTATAGAGTATGCCTTGGAGACTGCAGATAATCCTGATAAAACAAAAGTTATTATGATAGGGGATAGAGAACACGATATTTTTGGTGCAAAGGAAAATGGAATTAAGTCCTGCGGGGTTTTATTTGGGTTTGGAAAACGTGAGGAGTTCCAAAAGGCAGGAGCCGATTATATTGTTGAAAAAGTTTATGATATTTTAGAAAAGTTTTAACAAAAAAGTCTTGTAAAACGTTTAACCATATCATAAAGTGTTTGTGAGGTATGTTATGCTTTTGCAGGATTTTTCTTTAAATGATATTGAAGTTTTCGATTCTTATTCAGTTGGAATTTCACAAAAGGTTGTAGATTTTATTGGGAAATATGATCCAGACCGACTTCTTTATAATTTTAGAGTTGCCGCTGGGCTAAATAAGAGTTTAAATGTTTTTGGACCTTATCCTGGATGGGAAAATGCCAAAATTGGTGGTCATACAATGGGCCATTATCTTGCAGCATGTGCACAAGGCGTCTCTCACGGTTTTGCTGCATGTAAGGGTAAGGATGGACGAACTTTAGAGGAACGTCTTAAATACTTATTAGAAGAATTAGATAAATGTCAGAAGAATTATTCTAAGGCAAATGGTTTTATTTTTGGTGCACTTTTAGATGATGGAGAAGATGCAGAATGTCAGTTTGACCGTCTTGATTCTGGTGATCCTAAAAACACCTGGGTACCTTGGTATACAATGCATAAAATTCTTGCTGGCCTTCTTGAAGTTTATAAGCTAACCTCTAATCATAAATCTTTGGAAATTGCTCAAAAACTCGGAGAATGGGTATATAACCGTGTTTCAAAATGGTCTGAAACTCAAAAGTATAAAGTGCTTGAAATTGAATACGGTGGAATGAATGACTGTCTTTATGAGCTTTATAAATGTTCTAAAGAAGACGGATATAAGGATTTTGAACACTTTGCAATAGCAGCCCACGCTTTTGATGAAGAAAAACTCTTTGAAGAAGTTTTTTCGGGTAAAAAGAATTGTTTGAATAACAGACATGCCAACACCACTATTCCAAAATTTATAGGTGCATTAAATCGATATAGAGCTTTAGGTGAAGAAAAATATCTTGAATATGCAAAGGCATTTTGGGAGCTCTTAATCCATCATCATACTTATATTACAGGTGGAAATTCTGAATCGGAATTTTTTGGTCCAGATGATGTTTTGGATTACCAGCGTTCAAATTCAAACTGCGAAACTTGTAATACCCACAATATGCTAAAATTTACAAGAGAACTTTTTAAAATTACTGGTGAAAAAAAATATGCGGATTACTACGATCAGACTTATCAGAATGCAATCTTGGCAAGTGTGAATAATGAAAGTGGAATGACAACTTATTTCCAGCCAATGGCTACGGGTTGTTTTAAGGTTTACTGTAATCCTGACCTAGAAAAAAATTATTTCTGGTGTTGTACTGGTACAGGTCTTGAAAATTTTACAAAACTTGGAGATTCATTCTACTTCCATAATCAGAATCAGCTTTATGTAAATATTTATCAGAGCTCAAAAATTCAATGGAAGGAAAAAGGACTTGTTCTTTATCAATCTTGTGATTTAGAAAAAGCCGGACAGGTTTGTTTTGAAATTAAAGAGGCAGACGGACGGGAATTTGAAATTCTTTTTAGACGACCTGATTGGGCTGCTTCCTTTGAGATAGAAGATTCAAAGGGGCAAAAAATTTCTGTTTCTGAAAAGCAGGATTACCTTGGTCTTAAAAATAAGTGGAAGACTGGTGATAAAGTTACTGTGAACATGACATATAAACTCAAAGCCTTTAATCTACCAGATAATTCCTGGGTTTTTGGATTAAAATACGGCCCTTATGTTCTTGCAGCAGAATTGGGAAAAGATGAAAATATGACTCTTCGACAGATTGGGGTAAATTGTGATGTTGCAGGAAATAAAATTGTAAATAAGCAGAGACAGGATTTAATGGGTTCCTACCTTAATACAAGAGGAATTGGAACTTTGAAGGATGAAAAACTACTTGTGGATTTTTCTGCAAAAGATTTTATGGAAAATCCGGGAAAATATCTTGAAAAAGAAGATAATAAAGTAAGTTTTTATCTTTCTGCAAAGAATTGGCCTGAAAAACTACACTTTATTCCATATTTTAAACTTCATAATAAGCGTTACGGAATTTATTGGATTATTTAATGTCAAAGTGCTAGACTCTTGGCATGGCATATGTAAAAGCATCAACTCAATTTAAGAGAGAAAATAAACCTGATTATGGTCACGAAAAAATAGAAATTCTTTATCAGGATCAGTGGCTGGTTGTTATAAATAAGGCAAGTGGACTTTTGTCGGTTCCATATCCTGGAAGTAAGGTTAGAACCGCTCAATCTCTTTTGGAAGACATTTTAAGAAAGCAGGGAAGTGTTAATTCAAAACACAAGCCTTATGTAGTTCACCGACTGGACCGGGACACTTCTGGTGTAATGATGTTTGCCCTTACCGAAGCAGCCCAGCAAAAGATTATGAATACCTGGCATCAAATGGTGACCGAACGTCTTTATCATGCTCTTGCAGAAAAAAATCCTAGGGCAAATATTTTTGATTATAATTTATTGGATTCTGGAATTATAGACGATGATATTGCACAGAATGCTCACAATGTTGGATTCGTTCCAAAATCTGGTCAGGTAGATAATAAAGGTCACGAGTTTAAAACTGTACATGCAAGAACCCATTATAATAAATTGATAGAAGGTCCAAGTCATGTACTTTTTGAACTTTCTCTGGATACTGGAAAAAAGAATCAGATTCGTGCACATCTTGCGGCTCATGGGTATCCTTTGGCAGGGGATGAAGAACACAGAGCTCATACTGATCCGTACCATCGTCTTTGTCTGCATGCCAGAACTCTTGAGTTTGATCATCCTTTTACAGGTGAACATCTTAAGTTTGAAGTTCCGGAACCTGAAGAATGGACTTTGTATGTTCAGAAGGGAGATAAACATCCTCAAAAACCTGTATGGGACATTCCTGTAAAAGCACATAAAGAAGAAATTGAACTTGGTGAAAGAAAATTAAGCAGAAAACAGGCAGCTCATATGGATTTTATTCAAAGAGGAAAAAAGAGGAACAAAAATACAGATAAATCTTTCAAAATTTGAAATCCTTGGTATAATTATAGTAAGACATTATTTGATATAAATAAAAAGAGGATTTGGTTTTTATGGAAAAGAAAAGCAAAAAGGATGGAAAATTATTCCTTACTTTGGCAGGAATAATTGCTTTGGTTACTGTAGTCCTTAACGTTGCAAACATTATAATTGTTTCAAATCATACTCAGAAAGGAATTGAAGATGTGCAGAAGGAACGTTATAAGGATGTAACAAAAGGTTATGCAGGACTTATTGGTAAAACAATTGAAGAGTATTATGGGTGTTTGGATTTTTATGTAAATTCTGAAATTGTAGCAACTCAGGATACTAAGCAGATTGTTGATTGGCTTTATAGTGTAACTAATAAACGTGATTCAAGATTTGATTATATTGCCTGGGTAGATAAAAATGCTGATTTTTATTCAGACGTTGGAAACAAAACAAATATAAAAGACCGAGACTATTTTAAGGCTATCATGATTGATGGCAAAAATACTTTTGTTGATAACCCTGTAGCTTCTAAATCAACAGGAAAAACTGTAATGCACGTTTGTAAGGCTGCAAAAGTAAATGGAAAGACTGTAGGTTTCTTCTGTGCTGTAATGGGTATTCAGCAGCTTACTAACCTTATAGAAGACATTAACATGGGAAATGACGGACTTGTAGTGCTTTTTTCTGGTGATGGAAACCTAATGGCAAAAAATGGTGCTGAAGATATGATGCAGATTGATATAGACGCATTAGATAGTAAAGGTAAAGGAAATTTAATCAGAAAAGAAACAGGTAATGGAGAATCAGGAACTTTCTGGTCTGTAATACCTGGTGCTGGAAATATCTTAAATGTATATACTCCTGTTAATCAGACAATGTGGACACTTGTAATTCTTGTAAAAGAATCTGTTATTAAAAATATAGCAAAGAATCTTTCACATTACATGATTATTTTTGGAGCTATTCTTGGAGTAATGGTAGTTCTTATTTCTGCACTGGTAATTTATTTTTCTATAAAACCTTTAACTGTTGTAGAACGTGCTATTAAAGATATTGCTTCTGGACATGCTGATCTTACAAAACGAATTAATCTTAATGCAAATAATGAAATTGGTCGTGTTGTAGACGGCTTTAATGACTTCTCTCAGAAACTTCAAATTATCATGACTTCTATTAAAGATACTAAAGATGGTCTTGTTGAAGCTGGTAATATTCTTGAACAAAGTACATCCGATACAGCTGCCGCTATTACAGAAATTATTGCTAATATTGAAAGTATGGGCGGAAATATTGGGGCTCAGACAACAAGTGTTAATGAAACTGCTGGTGCTGTAAATCAGATTGCTTCTAATATTGAATCTTTGAACAATATGATTGAATCTCAGGCTTCGGCAGTAACTCAGGCATCTGCAGCTGTAGAAGAAATGATTGGAAATATTAATTCTGTAAGTAATTCAGTTGGAAATATGGCTGCTCAGTTTAAGGAACTTCAGAATAAGGCAATTACTGGTTTACAGATGCAGGATGATGTATCTAATAAAATTGAAGTTATTGAATCTGAATCTGAAGCTTTGCAGGAAGCCAATGCCGTTATTGCAAATATTGCAGAACAGACAAATCTTCTTGCTATGAACGCGGCAATTGAAGCTGCCCATGCTGGTGAAGCAGGAAAAGGATTCTCTGTTGTTGCTGATGAAATTCGTAAGCTTTCAGAAAACTCTTCTTCTCAATCAAACTCAATTGGAAATCAGCTTAAGAAGATTATTGATTCTATTAATGAAATGGTTTCTGCTTCTGAACAGGCTCGTGCTTCTTTCCAGTCTGTTTCAAATGGAATTGAAACAACAAATAATCTTGTTCAGGAAATTGCAAACTCAATGGCAGAACAGCAGGAAGGTTCACGTCAGATTTCTGAAGCTTTGAGTGCAATGAATAATTCAACTTCAGAAGTTCGTACTTCATCTTACGAAATGTCTGAAGGAAATAAGGCTATTCTTGCTGAAATTCAGAAGTTACAGAATGCTACATATACAATGAAGTCTGGAATGGATGAAATGTCAGTTGGTGCAACTCAAATTAATAGAACTGGATCAGAATTGACTAATATTGCTCAGCAGATGGAATCTTCAATTACTGCAATTGGCGAACAGGTTGATCAGTTCAAAGTTTAATAAATATTAATAGATTTATATTATTTCTATTGAAAACTACGGAAGTGTAGGGTATCTTACTTTTCGTAGTTTTTTTTATTATGAATATAAATAGGAGCGTTTTATGCAGGGATATGTACATCAATTGGAAAGTTTTGGTTGTGCCGATGGCCCGGGAAGTCGTTTCATTATCTTCTTTTCCGGATGTCCTTTGCGCTGTCTTTATTGCCATAATCCTGATACCTGGAATATTAAGGATGGTAAACTGTATACGGTTGAAGAACTTTTAAAAGAAGCTGAAACTTGTAGAGATTACTGGGGAAAGAAGGGTGGTATTACAGTAAGTGGTGGAGAGCCTTTATTTCAGATTGATTTTCTTATTGAATTGTTTGAGGAATGTAAGAAAAGAGGGATTAATACCTGTATTGATACTGCTGGTGCTCCTTTTACAAAAGAAGGTCCCTGGTTCGAAAAGTTTCAGAGACTTATGAAGGTTACAGATATTATTCTGATGGATATTAAACATATAAACGAAGAAGAACATGTAAAACTTACAGGAAGAACAGGAAAGAACATTCGTGAAATGTTTGCTTATCTTGATGAAATAAAGAAGCCAATTTGGATTCGTCACGTACTTGTTTCAGGTATTACAGATAATGATGAATATCTTACACAGACAAGAGATTTTATCCGCACACTCCACAACGTTGAACGTGTTGAGATTCTTCCATATCATGGTCTTGGTGCAATGAAGTATAAGGATTTAGGAATTGATTATCCTCTTAAAGATTTAGAAAGTCCAAGTGTAGAAAGAGTTCAGAATGCAAAGAAAATTCTTGAATGTGAAAAATATACAAAATGGAAAGATTAGATTATGAGTAAGTATTTAGATCGTGCAAAAGAAATTCGTGCAATTGTAGAACCACATCACAATTGTTCACAATCGGTTCTGATGTCTTTTACACAAAGCCTAAATCTTGATGATGAAACTGCCTTTAAAATTGCCACTGCTTTTGGAGGCGGCATGAAAAGCGGTATTACCTGCGGAGTAATTACTGGGGGCCTTATGGTTCTTGGCCTTTTTGATGTAGATGCTCCTGAAGATACTCAGGCCCTGGTAAAATATTTTCAGAGCCGTCACAGCGATATGTTGAATTGCGCCGACCTCCTCAAAGCCAATGCTGCAGCTGGAGGAACTCGAAAACCGCATTGCGATGCCCTTGTTTACGAGATGGTAGAATACGTAGAAAAAGTACTTAAGGAAAAAGGAAAAATCTGATATTAACAACCTCATATTCCGATATGAGGTTCCTCATTTTAATATTGTAAAAAATCCCATGCCTGTAATATTTACTTTTTATGAAGAAATTATTTTTGATTTTAATGATGGTTTTGAGCACAGCCTGCCTGATGCTTTTTGCCACTTCCTTTACCCAAAACGATTCCCGCCTTCCGCATTATAAACAAAAATCCCGAAATTTTTGGCTCCCAGTCACGGTTGCGTGATTCAAAACCGCGCAATAATGCACTACACGCTTTTTGTGGTATAGAAACTATTGAACTGCCGCTTCGCAGCAGCCACAAAAAGAGTGTTTTTGAACCACGCCCCGCTTCTTCGCGCAAACATTACGGAAAAGCGTTTATAATGCGTTTGCCCTGACTTCATGTATTAATTATATTGTGGTAACTTCTTTTTTTCTATATAATAGTTTCACTATTCAGTGCTAAAGTCATACTGTGACTGAAACAGTATTTTAATTGAGGATAAAAATGATAGATAAGTGGGAAATTGTAATCGGTTGCGAAATTCATACTCAGCTTTTGACTAAAACCAAGGCTTTCTGTGCCTGTGAAAACCGCTATGGTGGAATGCCAGACACTCGAGTTTGCCCTGTATGTCTTGGTTTGCCTGGAGCTATGCCACGCATTTCAAAAGGATATGTTGAGCTTGGAGCAGTAGCTGGTCAGGCCCTCAACTGTAATATCGCACGTTTTACAAAATTCGACCGCAAGCATTACTTTTACCCTGACCTTGCAAAGGGTTATCAGATTACTCAGTATGATGTTCCTCTTTGTACAGATGGATATGTAGATTTGCCTTTCCGTTCTTTCCCAAAGGATGAACAGCCAGGTGGACCAAAATGCCGCCCACAGAATTTTAAAGGCCAGGATTGTATAATTGAATCTAACGGAGAAAAATATCGTCGTGTTCGCGTAGAACGTATTCACCTTGAGGAAGACGTAGGTAAGTCACTCCATCTTCAGGGTTCTCACTCTTATATCGACTATAACCGCTGTGGTACTCCACTTATTGAAATTGTAACAAAACCAGATATGACTTCTCCAGATGAAGCAGCTCTTTTTATGCAGACAGTTCAGGAAATCCTTCGTTATGTAAAAGTAACAAACGGTAACCTAGAAGAAGGAAATATGCGTTGTGATGCCAACATCAACCTTAATATTTGGGAAGATGGAAAACTTTATCACACTCCAATCTCTGAAATTAAGAACCTTAACTCTTTCAAGTCTATTCGTGAAGCATGTACTTACGAAGCTCAAAGACAGCTAAAAGAGTTCCAGGAAAATCGTCAGGAGTTTGTAGCAGGTTATAAGAACACAATGAACTGGGATGAAGAAAAGGGTGTTACACAGATTATGCGTACTAAAAACTCTTTTGTTGATTACCGTTTTGTTGTTGAACCTGATATCAAACCTTTCAGTGTAAGTGAAGAATTGATTGCAAATGCACTTAAACAGGTTGGTGAACTTCCTGAAGCTAAACGTCAGCGTTATAAGAAAGAATATGGAATGTCTGATTTTGATGTTGAAACTATTACTTCAACAAAAGATTTGGCAATGTTCTTTGAAGCAGCTGCTACAAAATCAAAGAATCCTAAGAAAGCTGTAAATATCATTCTTGCAGAATTGCTTGCTGTTTTGAACGAAAAGAAAGAAACAATTAATGATGTAGAAATTAAACCAGCTCATATTGCAGAACTTGCTGATGCTTTGGAAGATGGAAAGATTACTTCAAAGCAGGGTAAGGAAGTATTTGCCGAAATGATGGCTACAAACAAAATGCCTTCTGTAATTATTAAAGAAAAGGGTATGGAAGTTGTAAGTGATGCCGGCGAAATTGATAAGATTGTTCAGGATGTAATTGCGGCAAATCCAAAAGCTGTAGAAGACTTCAAGGGTGGAAAAACAAATGTAGTTGGATGGCTGATGGGACAGGTTATGAAGCAGAGCCACGGAAAGGCTAATCCAAAACAGGCTACAGAGATTTTGAATAAGTACTTGAGTCAGCTATAATTTTTCTGATTGAGGGTTTATTACAAAACCCTCAAAACGGCGAAGTCAAGGCTTTAAGCGTGAGCGTACCTTGATTCGACGTATTCTTTATTAAGGCTCCTGTGTTTGAAGTTTACTTCAATTGCAGGAGTTTTTTTGTTTTAGACTCTTAGTAAATAGATTTATACAATTTTCTAGTCAAATTTTTACATTGATACTATTTATTAATCAACTTATAATTTATAATAAGATTATACAACGTTGGAGTAGGACCAACGTAGAAACTAGAAATATAAAGACTATTTTATTGAGGGAAAGGATGAAATACGGTTATTTCGACGATGACAAAGCAGAATATGTCATCACTCGTCCAGACACTCCAACCTCTTGGAGTAACTATCTTGGATCTACAGTTTATGGTGCTGTAATTACAAACAATGCCGGCGGTTATGGCTTTTATAAGTCAGGAGCTCAGGGACGTTTTATGCGTCTTCGTTTCAATGCTGTTCCAATGGATCAGCCAGGACGTTATTTCTATCTTCGCGATCAGGAAGATGGAGATTTCTGGTCAGCTTCATGGCAGCCTGTAGGAAAACCTCTGGATCAGTATAAATCTGAATGCCGTCATGGAACTGCATATACAACAATCACATCTGAATACAAGGGAATTAAATCTGAAACAAAGTATTATGTTCCTCTTGGACAGAACTTTGAATACTGGCGTCTTAAGGTAACTAACACTTCTGATAAGACTCGTAAAATCCGTGTATTCTCTTACTGTGAATTTGCTAACCAGTGGAATACAACTCAGGATCAGGTAAACCTCCAGTATTCTTTATTCATCGTAAAAGGTGAAAAAGTTGGAGATAATCTTCTCCGCTATTCAATTCAGGATAACCTCTATATCCAGCACCCAGAATTTGATGTTGGTGGTGCATATATGAGCCAGTGGGTTGCCCTTGTTGGTACTCCAATGACTGGTTTTGATACAAGCCGTGAAGCCTTTATTGGAACTTATGGTTCTTACGAACATCCAAAGGCTGTAGTTGACGGTGCTTGTACAAACTCTGAAGCATACGGAGATAACTCTTGTGGTACTGTTCAGGGTGACCTTGAACTTAAACCAGGCGAAACAAAAGAAATCATGCTTATGCTTGGTATTGATGATGCAAGAGATGTTGGACAGAAAATCGTAAATGAATTCGGAAACTTCAAACGTGCAGATGAAGAATTCGAAAAGCTCGTAAATAACTGGCATGCAAAACTTGGTTCATTCAAGGCAATCACTCCTGATGAAGACATTAACCACACAGTAAATGTTTGGGGTCTTTACAACTGTTTGATTACCTTTGCATGGTCTCGTGCTGCATCTTTAGTATACAATGGAGAACGTGATGGTCTTGGTTACCGCGACTCTGTACAGGATATTCTTGGTGTTTCTGCTGCAATTCCAGAAGAAGCTGAAGAACGTCTTGTTCGCATGATTTCTGGTCAGTGTCAGAATGGTGGTGCTGTTCCTGTAATTTCTAAGGACTTCAACGCTGGTCACGAAAAGGCTCCAAAGCCAGAAGAATTCCGCTCAGATGACTGTGAATGGTTCTTCAACGCTGTTCCATGTTTCGTTGCAGAAACTGGTAAGTTTGACTTCTATAACAGAGTTGTTCCTTATGCTGATGGTGGAGAAGCAACTGTATTTGGTCACCTTAAACGCGCCCTTGAATTCAACCTTGACAGAATGGGGGCAGACGGACTTCCTTGCGGTCTTTTGGCTGACTGGAACGACTGTCTTAAACTTGGTTACCACGGAGAATCTCTCTTCGTTGCTTTCCAGCTCCGCTTAGGTCTTACAACTTATGCTGATATTGCAACTCGTCTTGGAAAGAAAGATGAAGCAGACTGGGCTTTGGCACAGCGCAAGACTTTGGATGAAAATATTCAGAAAAAATGCTGGGATGGAAAATGGTTTATCTGGGCTGTTGGTGAAGATGGAACTGTTTACGGTACTCAGTCAATTGAAGAAGGACAGATTTACTTTAATACTCAGGTTTGGGCTGTTATGTCTTCTGCTGCAACTGCAGAACAGGCTAAACTTTGTATGGAAGCTGTAAAAGAAAAGCTTGCAACTCCATATGGACTTATGCTTTGTGCGCCTCCATTTGTAAAGACTCGTTCAGACCTTATGACATCTGTAGTATTCTTGAAGGGTATTAAGGAAAATGCCGGTATCTTCAATCATACTCAGGGCTGGGGTGTTATTGCAGAAACAATGCTTGGAAACGGAGATCGTGCTTACGAATACTGTAAGGCTTCTATTCCTCCTGCATATAACGATAAAGCAGAAGTTCGTCAGAGTGAACCTTACGTTGTAGGACAGACAACTTATTCTGCATATTCTAAACGTCCTGGAAATACAAGAACATCTTGGCTTTCTGGTGCTGCAACATGGAACTACTACTCAATCACTCAGTACATGCTTGGTATTAAACCTCAGTATGACGGTCTTTTGATTGATCCATGTATTAAACATGACTGGGATGGCTTCAAGGTAGAACGCCGCTGGAGAGGAATGAACCTTCAGATTGAAGTAAAGAATCCTCAGCACGTATGCAAAGGTATTGAATACATCGAAGTTGATGGAAAACGCCTTGATGCTGCCGTAATTCCAGTAGATATGATTAAAGATGGAACTAAGATTGTAGCTTACATGGGAAAAGATGCTAAATCATTCCCAGTAGAAAGAGTTTAGTTTTTAATTAACATAAAACTAAAAAGGCACTTTATTGCAAGTTTCTTGTAATAAAGTGCCTTTTTTATGAAATGACGTTTACACTATGGTGTAGTTATCTCCATATATGAATCATTGGGCCTTGTTTACGCATTTCTGCATAAGTTTCGCAGTTTTGGGTATTTAGTTTTGAAAGAGCCGAAGAATCTGTGCTAACAGTAGGTTTCCAGTCGACATTCCAGTCGAGTTTTTTTCCTGTCCCAAACATCTGATTCTTAATCTTGATGTAACATTCCTGGCCGGTAAAATCTTTTCCCTTTACAGTATAGTCTGCACAGCAGGATTGGGTAATTTTTCCAAGGTGAATCTGCTGGTCAAAAGCAGGAGTTTCGACATCACCTGTAAAATATGGACTTTGAGCATGACCTTTAAAAAACAGTTTTGCAGTCTTTTTTTTGCCTTCCAGTTTTTCTTCGTAGTCGGTAAGAACTACATCAACATTGATAATCTGCTCTTTTTCTTCAAGAAATTTTTTGATGGCGAAGAAGGCATATTTATCCCAGTTTGTAGCTTCAGGACCCCAGAAACCGTGATTTCCACCATCAATCATTACAAGCTGAAGGTCTTTTGAAGGTGTATTTCCATGGCTTGTAAGATAAGCCTTGTATGCATTTTCTGAATATTCTGGTTTTACAAGATCATCAGCGGTACCATGTATTAAAAGTACGCGTCCCTTGTAGTCCTTTATTTCATCATAAACATTCATCTTGTTTACATCTGTAACAAATTGTCTTCCAAGTTTCATTTCTCCGCACATAATTTTTTCAGGCACATTTTCAGGATCGAATTCTGCCAGAATCATTTTGCCTCTTCTTGCGTCATCAGGAATACAAAGGGCAGGGTAGAACAAAATCAGATTCTTGATTTTTTCTTGTAAATCTTTTGCAACAAGGGCAGAAACAAATCCTCCCTGACTACAGCCCACAAGGTTTATATTGTCCTGATCAATGAAAGATAAATTGCAGGCAGCATCAATCACCGCCTTTAGGTCCTTTTTTTCTGTAAGGACAGACATATCGGTAGTTTTTCCCTGACTTTTATTTTTTACAGAACCGCCGTTAAAATCATACGCAATAGAAACATATCCCATTTCTGCAAACTTCTGAGCGTATTTTTTTGTTCCCAGATAATTTCCCATAAAACCATGACTAACAATTACAAGAGGGTATTTTGAGTTTTTTTTGAATTTTTTTGGATAAATGATAATTCCACCAATTTTAAGACCTTCTCTAACGCAGGTAAATTTTTTGCAACTCATAATCTAAAAACTCCTTATCTTAATTTTATCATAAGAAAGACTATGAGTAAGTAGGAGAAAATCTTGAAAACGCCAACTTTGGTTTTTGCAGCTGGTCCAAGTAAAGATGATATTGAAGCTTATATGCAAGATGAATACGGTAATATTACCTGGCTTTTTGAAAAGGACTTAAAAAAGGCTAAAGCTATTAATGAAAATGAGTCTTATCTTGGTGCTTATGATGATGCCCCAATTGTAGTTTTTGATCCACTTTAGGCACTTGGTGATGTTTTTAATGATGATGGAGTTCATTTGATGATGGTTTTTGATATTGGAAATCCAAGTGGTACTATGGATTTATATAAAATCAAAAAAGGCGGTTTTACAATTGTTGCAAGTGCTGCTGTCTCAATCAATAAATAAAATTATTTTTAGAGGGAATAAAGCACCAAAAGGATTTATTCAGGGAAAAGGATTTAGATATGATAATAGAACTTATTTAGATATTTGTAATCTAGAAGCTGTAAATGGAAGTGCGGAATAAAATATATTAATTTATCAGAAAGATAAGGAAGTATGATAAAAAACTCCTGCAATTTGAAGTGCACCCCAAAAGTTGGAGACAATTTTGGAGGTACACTTCAGTTTTTCTTACAGGTGTTTTTTTTACATTTTTTCTCCATTTCATTTCCTAAAATCGCACATCTTGGAAATAACTATAATGGG
>SAMEA3663057__coassemble_162_pt1 | contig 21557 bp, 19 predicted proteins | sample SAMEA3663057__metabat2_low_PE_007 | metagenome-assembled genome bin SAMEA3663057 (sample SAMEA3663057) | pig gut metagenome | biome: pig gut; feature: pig-associated habitat; material: faeces | place: France | collected 2012
TTCTCACATTGAATTTATTTCACTTGCAAAAGAATTAGATAAAATTCAGGGAATGTTTCATTTAAGAGATTATTATTCAAAAGAAACATATTACAGAATTTTTATTCCAAATCTTTTCCCTCATCATAAAAAAGTTCTCTATCTTGATTGTGATATTACAGTACTTGGCGACATTGCAGAGCTTTATAATCATAACATTCATGGCTATTACGTTGGAGCTGCACAAGAAGAAGTAATGCAAACTTTTCCAGTTTTTGGAAACTATGTTGAAAAAGCTGATGGTATTAAAAGAGAAAACTACTTTAATGCAGGTATTTTGCTTATAAATTGCCGTCGCTGGAGAAATAAGTTAATTGCAGAACGCTTTGCAGATCTTTTAGGTCGCTATAAATTCCGTGTAGTTCAGGATGAAGATTATTTAAATGTTCTTTGCAAAGGCCATGTAAAATGGATTGATTTGGACTGGAATAAAACTTCCTATAAAAACGATAAATATGATGATAAGAATTTAAAACTTATTCACTGGAAAATAAATTGGCGTCCATGGAAATATAAAAATATTTTGTATGAAGAATATTTCTGGAAATATGCAAAAATGACTGATTTTTATGATCATCTTATTAACATGAGAGATTCTAGAACTCAAGCAGATTATGATAGTGACCAGTTACTTATGGAAAATCTTCAGAAAATGGCTGAAGAAGATGCTAAAGATCCAAACAACTATTACAACACTCAAGGAAAGAATGGTAGTGTTTGGTGGATCTTTGATAAAATTAAGAGAATTATTAAAATTAGAAAACTTGTAACAATCAGGGCATATAAATTTAAGAGAAATCATGGAAAACACAACAAATAATCAAGTTGAAAAAAATCCTGAAAGATTAAAAGTTCTAGCAAAAATCGAAGAATACGAAAAAAAAGGATGGTTTTCTAAAGATGTAGAAGAAGACCCTCCTACAATTCCTCTAACACCTGATAAAATTGACTATATAAATAAAAAACTATCCAACAAAATCATTTCTAAGTTTGCAATGCATCAGGCTGTTTCCTTTGTAAAAAAACTTATTAAAAACAAACAAATGATTATAAAGGATGTAGTAGGAATTGAAAATTTTACAAAACTTGCCAATCAAGGGGCAATTTTAACTTGTAATCACTTTAATCCATTTGATAATTTTTGTATCCATTGGGTATTGCGTCCTTATCTTAAAAAAGAAGGTCGTGAAATGCATGTAATTATTCGTGAAGGTAATTACACAAACTTTCCAGGCTTTTTTGGTTTTATTATGAGACATTGTTACACTCTCCCACTTTCTGCAAACTTTTCGACCATGAAAAAGTTTCACCAGTCTCTCAAAATTTTATTGGGAAGAGGTGAAAAGATTTTAATCTACCCTGAGCAGGGCATGTGGTGGAACTACAGAAAGCCTAGACCAATGGTTGGCGGTGCTTTTAAATTTGCTGTAGAAAATAAAGTACCAATTATTCCAATGTTAATTACAATGGAAGATACAGAAAATATTGATGGAGACGGATTCCCTATTCAGGCATATACCTTACACATTATGCCAGCAATTTATCCTGATCCAAATAAATCTAATAAGGAAAACATGGAATATCTTAAGGATGAAAACTACAAGCTCTGGAAAAAGACCTATGAAGATTTCTACAAGGTTCCATTGACTTATACAACAGAAAAAACTTCTACCATCGATGAGTAAAAAAGATCAGATAAAAATCATCTATTACAAAGATGAATTAAATGATGAATTTGCGGGCGACTCAATTAAACCTAAAAAAATTGATGAATATTTTTTTTACGGGGATAATTCATTTGCCTGGAGAATAATTCACTACTTTTGGTATAAAATAATTGCTCATCCAATTGCATATTTTTTTATGAAACTTAAATACAGACATGTATTTGTAAATAAAAAAGCAATTAAACCTTATATCAAAAGTGCAAAATTTCAAATTGGAAACCATACAAATAATATTGCAGATGCACTAATTCCATCTTTTATGCAGTTTCCTAATCATAATTATTTAATAGTTAATGCAAACAATGTAAGCATGCCTTTTTTGGGAAAAATTACACCCTATTTGGGGGCAATTCCTCTTCCAGATAATATGGCAGCTACAAAGCATTTTATGAATTATCTAAAACTTAGAATTGAAGGAAATAGTTCTATAACAATTTATCCAGAAGCTCATATCTGGCCTTTTTACACTAAAATAAGACCTTTTAGCGACCAGTCTTTTAGATACCCTGTTCAATACGATGTACCAACTTTTGCATTTACAAATACTTATCACAAAAGAAAATTTTCTAAAAACCCTAAAATTATTACTTATATCGACGGACCTTTTTTTCCAGATAAAAATCTTTCAAGCAAGGAACAGAGAAAAGATTTAAGAGACAGAATTTATAAGGCAATGGTTGAAAGAAGTAAAAATAACGATATAGAATTGATTAAATACATCAAGTTAGAAAGCGAGGAAGATAATGATTAACATTTTATTTTGTGGAAATGACGGAGTTTTTGATGGAGTTCTTACTACATCTCTTTCAATTATGAAGCGTACACAAACAAAAGAAGCTTTTAATATTTATTTATTCACAATGGATGTTTCTCATTTAAATCCAAAATATATTCCTATTTCAGACCAGAAAACTAACTTTTTAGAAGATGTAATTAAATCTTATAATCCAGAAAACAAAGTAACAAAAATTGATATTACTGAATATTATAAAAAGGAATTTGCAGGTTCTCCAAACGAGGGATGCTATTGTTCGCCTTACACCTTAATCAGACTTTTTGCAGACATGATTCCTAATATTCCAGAAAAAATGCTTTATCTTGACTGCGATATTATGTTCAATCGTGATATTACACTTTTATACAATCAGGATATTTCTGATTATGAATATGCAGCAGCCCCTGATCACTATGGAAAATATTTAATCAGACCTGATTACATTAATGCTGGTGTTTTACTTTTTAATATTACAAAGTGTAAAGAAACTAAGATTTTTGAAAAAGCTAGAAATCAGATTAAAACTAAAAAATGGCTTTTTGCTGACCAGGATGCACTTTGGCATTCAACTACAAAAAAGAAGATTTTACCACAGAAGTTCAATGATCAGAAATTTTTACATCCGAAATCTACAATTGTAAGACATTTTTCAAAAAGACTTTTCTGGCTTCCTTATCCTCACACTGATAATATAAAACAGTGGCATATAACAAAAGTACACAAAATTTTTAAATACGATCAGTTTGATGATATTCTTTATGAATACGTTTATTTGAAAACTAAATTCGAAAGAGAAATTGAAACTAAATAGGATAATGATTATTTACCTTAAAGGATTATGGCAAGTTCCATAATTCTTTTTTAGTTTGAATTAAGTGAGTTACGTTTTGCTCTACTTTTTCCACTCCCATATCTCTTAATGTTTTCTGCATTGATTTCCATGCTTTATCAAAATTTTCTTGAGGGCCCAAAATCATATCTATAAGGGATTCTTTTACAAAATTATCTGCCTTTTCGATAAGAGCGGTATCACTTGCTTCCATAGGATATTGCCAAATCTGTCCATGTTTTGAAACGCCTAACTCCTCTGGAGAAGGAAATAAATCTGTCCAAACATCAACACCATATGCTTTTAATGTTTCTTTTTCTACGTAGTTATATTGTGATATAACAGATTCCTTCTGGTTCTTTCCAATACTATTACCGGTAGAGTCAATATAACCTGGGCCGCCTTCTGGGAAAGGATAAAGCCAGGTTCCAACTCCATTTTCTTTAGAATCAATTGTTTTGCTTATACGTTTTCCCTGACTATCATAATAATAATTTATATTTTCTATTCCCCAGTTAGTAAGAATCTGAGCTTCTTCGGAACACATCCAGTCTAAGAATTTAAAAGCTGCAACAGGATCTTCACAATTTTTGGAGATTGCAATACCCCATCCACCGGAATATCCATAATCCTTTAAAGAGGGATCTTTATAATTTTTATTTGCTGTAACTGAAAGATATGCAAAAGTCCTTTCTATAAGTCCATTATTTTGAAGCTCTTTTTGGATATCTTGTAAGCCCCAATGAGGATAAGAGGTTCCTAAAACATATCCATTTGAAAGTTTTTTGTGCCATACATCTATATTTTGAGTAAAACTTTCAGGGTCCAGAAGGCCTTTATGATAAATTTTATTTAACCACTTATAAAAAATATGCATTTCTGGATGAAGGAATTTGTATGTTACCTGCATAGTATCTTGATCTACAATCCATTGTCCATCATCTGGGAAACCAATTAAATAATTACCAGGATTTGAAAGGCCTACCAGCCAATACCAGTCATCTGTAAGTAAGCTTAATCCTATTGTTTTATGACCATTTATTTCAGGATACTTTTTGATATAGGCCAAAAGAAGATTTTCATAATCTTCAAGGGTAGAAATTTTTGGATAGGCAAATTCTTTTAATACGGCATTTTGAATTTGCATGGTTCCACCAACCTGGTAGGTATTATTTTTTAATTCATAAGTTCCAACAGTATAAATTGACGGGTCATCCAGGGTATAGCGAAGTTTTACCAGCTGATCTCCATACAATTTTTTGATATTTGTCCCATATTTTTCTATGTATTCATCTAGGGATATTACACCTTTAGCATTTATTAATTTGGTTAAATCACTTTTGGCAAAAATTAAATCTGGATAACTTTCATTTACTATCATTAAAGAAATTTCTTCTGATGAAGAAAGTTTAGGATAATGAAATTTTAAAGTAACGCCTGTTTTTTTTGTTATTTCTTTTGCTATAGGATCATTAAAATAATTTGGCTCTGTTAAATCTGTTGAATAAAAGGTAAAAACTTTTTCTTCTTTAAAATCTTTATCTTTATCACTTTTGCATGAAGATAAAAAAAGAAGACTTAAAAAAAATGATATAGAAATTATTGTTACAATAGATTTATTCTTCATTTTCAAGAACCTTTTTATACTCTTTTGGAGTATAACCTGTACATTTTTTAAACTTCATAAAGAAATAATCGGTATTTGTGTAGCCTACAAGTTTTGAAATCTGATAGATTTTTAAATCTGTATGCAGGAGTTTTTCTTTGGCGTCTTCAATTCTTAAATTATCAAGATAGGTATTAAATTGAGTTCCAGTATATTTTTTAAATTTTTTACCTAGATATGCAGAATTACAATTAAATAAATCTCCCAAAGTTTCTAATTTTAGGTCTGACGTGTAATTTGTCTTTATATAAGCAATTACTTTTACAATTACAGAATCAGCGGTATTAAAATTAAAGTTTTCCAAAAGCTCATCAAAAACACTTTTAATATAATTTATTATTTCTGAATATGACTTTGCTTCCAGAATTTTTGGCACGACTTCATAAGTTGTTCCATTCGAAATCTCTCTTTCAGGATACTTTGTTATAAGATTATTTCGCAATTCAATCATACATGAAATAAATAATTTTTTAGTTTCTGATTCTGTTTTTTCTATATTCATGTATAAAGTTTTTATTTCTTCAACAATTTTTTCAAGTTTTGTTTTGTCATAAGTTTCAATAGCAAAAATTATTTCTGGAATATAATCTGATAAAGACTTGCAGTCTTCTTTATAATCGATAATGCTTTTAACAGAATCGTAAGTAATCCAGGCTTTATCTGAAATATAAAAGAGATAGGAATTCAATTTTTGTATATCTTCAAAACTTTTTAATATTCCTTCTAGACCAGTGTAAAGTCCACTTCTACAAATAAAGGTCAGGTTATTTTTATTCAATCTTGCAGTTCTTTCAATACAGTTATTAATAGCAACTTCGTTTGAAGCCTTTAAAATAACTATAATTTCTTTACCTTTTTGCAAAATAACTCTTGTAAAGAAAGAAAAATAATTATCAACTGATTTTAAGAAATCGTTTGCAGGATGTTCCGAACAAATATCGGTATTAATTAGTATTGATGTGTAAGTTGAATTCTGACAATCAATAAAAAATTTATTTTCAACAAGACTTCCTAAATCAGTAATTTTTTTATTTTCAAAAAGTTGAAGCAAATAATGATTAATTTCGAAGATTTCAGCATTTTTTGAAACTTCATTAAGAGACCTTTTTTCCCTTATTTCTTTTGCAATTTCAATCACCTTTTCCTGCAATTCGTCTTCATCAACAGGTTTTAACAGATAGGCTTTTGCACCTTTATTAATACTTTTTTGAGCATATTCAAAATCCGAATAACCAGACAGAATAATAATAGCGGGCATTTCCAAATGATTTGCCTCATGGTAGTCTCTGATCTGAGTCATTACTTCGATACCAGTAAGGCCTGGCATTTTTATATCAAGAATTACAAGATCTGGACGTAAATCATTTATTTGACTTACAGCATCCTTACCATTAGAAGCTTCACCACAAATTTTATAACCGCATTTTTCCCAATCCAGAATACATTTTAATCCATTGCGAATATTAGCTTCATCATCTGCAATTAAAACTTTTAATAAATCCATTCTTAGCCCCTTACACTGGAATAGTTATAGTTACTATAGTCCCTTCCCCAAAATCACTTTTTATAGAAAGCCCATATTCCTTACCATAAAAAAGTTTAATTCTGGAATTAACATTTACAATTCCTATATGAGTTGAATCAATATCATCATTTTTTTTCTTTAATTTATTATTCAACTCTTCAAGTTTTTCTTCATCAATACCAGATCCATTATCTTTTACAGAAATGTTCATTATCCTTTTTCCATCAATTTCTTCTGTATTAATAAGGATATAGATAAAGCCCCCAGAAACTCTATCTTCAAGCCCATGACTAAAGGAGTTTTCTACAAGAGGTTGAATTAAAAGTGGCAAAATCATTATATCGTTTATATCACACATTGTAACAATATCATATGATACGCGGTCTTCAAATCTCATGTGCTGAATATTAAGATAGTTTTGTATGGCTTCAAGTTCCTGTATTAATGGAACTGGCTGCCCTTTTATTCCAAGATTATATCGCAAAAGTGACGCGAGTAATTTGAGCATTGTGGCAACTTCTTTTTCGCCAGAGGCAATGGACTTCATTCTTATAGTTTCAAGTGTATTAAAAAGGAAATGAGGATTTATTTGATTTGCCAGCATTTTGAAACTCATTTCGCTTTGTTTTAAAAGGAATTCTTCTTTTTCTATATTCTGTCTGTATATTTCGTTGATTAAGTTTTTAATTTCTTTAGACATTTCGTAAAGTTCGTGGTAAATGGTTTCGAATTCATCTGAACCACCAATGCTTGGGGCAATTTCGAAATTTTTAGAAACTACATTTGAAATACCAGACTGAACTTTATTTACTCGGCTGTCCAGATAATTTGTAAAAAGCATCATTACTATCAAAGACAGCAAAAGCATAATTAAAAAGATTGATGATGAAAGGAGCAGCATTTTATTTGTAACCATTCCCAACTGCATCAAAGGAATTATATATATAAATGTAAATTTTAAGGCGGAATCATCTGGATCATAAAGATCTTCTGAAATAATTCCAAACCTCTGTCCGTTAAGTTTTATTCTTTTTATGCTATTGGAAGAAAATTCTTCTTTCATTTCAATTTTTGAAAGTTCCTGAACATTTTCTACAGAAAATCCATTAAAAGCAGAATAGAAAATTTTATGATCTACAAAAATAGCAGTATTAAATAAGGACTCGTGTAATTTTTTATTAATTACATTTGGGTCAAGATTTACTACTAAAACTCCAAGATAGTCTCCTGCCTGAGTCCAGAGGGAACGAATAAGACATACAAAATCTTTTTTAGAAATTTCGTCATGTCTCCAGCGCCAGTAAGGCCTACCCTTTAAATTTTGTCCAGTAACATACCACTCTGAACACTGGGTTTTATAATCAGCCTTTACAATAAATGAATTGTCCAAAAGCGTAGTATTTTCTGTGTATATTCTATAGTTTGCAATTTGATCATAAGTTAGAAGATAATTTTCTAAAAAGTTCAGGCTGGCATAATCATTATAAATATGTTGAATATCTGTATAAGAGGTACTTAAAATATTTTGCAAAGTTTTATTTAAGTAGATTCGGTTTGAAAAAGCCTGAACTTCTTTTAAGGAATTTTCAAAGCTTTCTTCGGTTTGTTTCATATATGCTTTAACTCTTTGAGTTTCACTATCAAGCATGGTGTTATAAAGAAATACTATAAATACAATCGAAATAAGAATAACTGGAAGAATAAAAATAAATAAAAATAGAATTCGAAGACTTTTCTTTACAGAAACTTTATTTAATAAACGTTCGAATGTATTTGCAATTCCAAACATAATTATAAAATTATAGCATATTAGCGAATAAAATAGCTTCTAATTTATATATTATTTATTTAAATCTTTTGGACGTGGACCAAAGGCTCTTTGCCTTGCTCTTACAGCCTGAATTAAAGTGTTATTTGATTCAAGATAGTCTATTAAATCCCAATGCCAATTTAAATCATCAGGGGGGAAAAGAGGTTTTGGATCTGGTTTACGACGAGAATTTCCTTCCTTTACAATTTTCATTAAATCTTCAAATGTAGATTTATCTGCCAGTTTAGTAAGATATGGTTCTTTATCCAAAATCATAATACTTTTATCTTCATTAAAAATAAAATCTTCTTCATTAAAATCTTTTGGTGCTAGAACATTCCTTATTTTTTTACTGCAACCAGAAACTGAAGAATAATTATTTCCGCAAGAATATAAGTGTTTATCAACAAGGTATTCATTATCATTAAAATTCAGGGTAACTTTATCATCCATGTAATCCATATCGGTAAACCAATAGCGAATATCAAAAATTTTCCCCTGATTAATGTAAAAAGCACTAATATTTTGAGGAACTTTTTGTGGCGAAAGCATAATTCCCAGGCTGGCCGCATTTCCTCTGTAAAGATTTTTATCTTCCTGGTCCTGAATATAAAAGTTTAAAAAGATATTGTCTTGAACAAGGGCGATTGGAATGATTGAGGTTTGAAATCTGGAATAATCCATTTTTAATTCAAAGGCATCCATGCGGTCTTCTTGGGCTTTGGAAATTGGATTAAGTGTAAAATACACTTGTTCTGCATTTCTTGTAGTTGCACTATTTCGATTTCTAGATTCTTTTTGCTCATATTCCTTTGGCTCTGCAGCTCTGTCATAATACCATCCATAAAACTCTTTTAAAATTATAACAATTTGTGGATTTTGCTCTTCCGTTTCTTCAAAAAAAACAAAACGATCCTTACCTTCCCAAATACCATAAAGTTGGTCTGGTATATTAATAGCAAAAAGTGACAGAGAAATAAAAAATAAGATAAAAGAAATAAGTCCTTTTTTCATATTAAAATTATCGGCATATAATGATACAGAACAAAATAATTCATCATTCATTTTCATTTTCATTTTTATTTTGACTTCAAACTTTATCTTATTATTATTATAATAAGATTTATGACTTATTTAGCAAAAATTGGAGAACTCACTCTTAAGGGTTCTAACATTCAGGAATTTGAAAATCTTTTAAAACACAATGTTGCAACTTATCTGGAAGGTTTGCATTGCCAGATTTCTCTTAGAGCAGGCCGTTTGTATATTGATTGTGAAGAAGAAGTTTGTGATAAAGTAGAATTTGCTCTTTCTCATTTAATTGGAATTACAGGCTGGGCAAAAGCTACTGTTTGCGAAAAAACTATTGAAGCTATAAGTAAGGCCGTTTATGACCTTGCAAAAATTGAAGCTGAAAAAGGCTGTAAAACTTTTAAAATTGATGCAAGACGTTCAGATAAAGGCTTTCCTTTAAATTCATATCAGATTTGTTGTGAAGCGGCAGGCGATGTAGAAGCATTGATGAAAGTTGATGTTCATAAACCTGATACAATCATTTATGTTGAAGTTAGAGAAAGAGTTTTTGTATACATAGATTCAAATACCGGTAACAGAGGACTTCCAGTTGGTTCAAGTGGAAAAGGACTTTTACTTCTTTCGGGAGGTTTAGATTCACCAGTTGCTGGATACAGAATGCTAAGACGAGGAATGAAGGTTGAATGCTGTTATTTCCATTCCTACCCATACACTTCAGAAGAAGCTAAACAAAAAGTAGTTACTCTTGCACAAAAACTTGCCTACTATGGTATAAAAATGTACTTAAATATAATTCCATTTACAAAAGTTCAAATGGAAATAAAGAAAAAGGCTCCAGAAGCCTGGTCTACACTCATGCTCAGAGTTTGTATGATGAAGGTAGCAAACCGTCTGGCAGGTCGATGCAATGCAAAATGTATTATTACTGGCGAAAGCCTTGGTCAGGTTGCAAGTCAAACAATTGAAAACATGACTGTTACAGAACATTTTGCAGAATATCCACTACTTCGTCCTTTATGTGGTATGGACAAAGAAGAAATTATTAAAGATTCATATTTTATTGATACATACGAGACTTCAATTCTTCCATACGAAGACTGCTGTGTATTATTCAGCCCAAAACATCCGGTTCTAAGAGGAAGCTGCCAGGAAGCAGATGAAATTTACAAAAATCTTGAAGTTGATGAATTAATTGAAGAATCCTTCAGAGAAAGAGAAATTGTAAAACTAACAGCCACAGAAGAACCCGTATGGAAAACTTCGGCAAACAATAAAAACGAGGATCAATAAGGATGAAGGCTCAGGAAAAGGAACTTATTTATAATCTTCTCAAAACTGCCGATGCCTACAATTCAGGTTATACCAGGGCAAATTTTCTTCAGAATTTTGAATTTTTAGATGATGATGAAGGAAGCATTTCGAAAGAAGTTACAAATTCTTCTACATCAATATCACTAAGTTCTTATACTAACACCCCATCTGCAGAAACACTAATTCCAATTCCTCAGGAAAATAAAAACGAAAAAGCAGGACTTTCTTTGGATGAACTTTCTGCAAAAATACTACGTTGTACACGATGTGGACTTGCCAGAACCCGTAATAATGTTGTTCCAGGTGAAGGTGTTTCTTCTCCACTTGTACTGGTCATTGGAGAAGGGCCTGGTTATGATGAAGATATGCAGGGTCGACCATTTGTTGGTAAGGCAGGAGTCCTTTTGGATAAAATGCTTGCCGCAATTAATTTGGACAGGAAAACAAATGCCTATATTGCGAACATTGTAAAATGCCGTCCACCAGAAAACAGAAATCCTTTTCCAGATGAACAGTCTGCCTGCTTTTCTTTCCTTGAAGCTCAAATTCATCTTTTAAAACCAAAAATGATTTTATGCATGGGAAAAATTGCAATTGAAAAACTGATGAATCAAAGCGTTGCAATTACAAATTCACACGGCCAATTTTTTGAATATCAGGGCATACCTGTAATGCCAACATTCCATCCATCTGCACTTTTAAGAAATCCTGATTTAAAACGTCCAGCTTGGGAAGATTTAAAAAAATTCAAAAGTAAGTTAGATGAAATATCTTGAAATAATCCTTAACCTTCCTGTTAATCAGGGATTTACTTATTCTTATATTCCTCCTGAAGATGAAAAGCCCGAACTAGTTCCTCAAATTGGAAAACGGGCAGAAATTACTTTTGGAAATAAAAAAACTCAGGGCTTTATCATTAATATTTCAGATACTATTCCTCCATCATGTCCTGTTGAAGAAGGAAAAATTAAACCAATAAAAAGGATTATTGATAAAGAAGCTTTATTTGGATCTGAACTAATTGAAATGGCAAAATGGGTTGCCCACTATTATCTTTGTACCTTGGGTGAAGCTATTTTTTCTATGATTCCATCTGGAAGGCGTGAAAGTTCTGCAGGTGGTTTCAGTTTTGAAGAAGAAATGAATTCTTCATCAAAAAATAATCTTTCTCTGGAACAGGGAAAAGCTGTAGAAGAAATTCTTGGAAACAGAGAGGCCTTCCATTATCTTTATGGACCGACAGGTTCTGGGAAAACAGAAGTATTTCTTTCTTTGGCTGAAAAAATTTTGGAAGAAGGCAAAGGAGTAATTTACCTGGTTCCAGAAATTGGTCTAACAGGACAGGTTGCCGAGGCAGTTGCAAAACGATTTGGCAATACAGCAGCAATTTTACATTCAGGTTTAACACCATCTCAAAGGCTGGGGGAATGGCATAGAATTATGCACAGGGAGGCCCGTGTTGTAGTTGGTGCACGTTCTGCCATTTTTGCACCAGTTCCAGACTTAGGACTTGTAATTATTGATGAAGAACACGATGCCTCCTACAAATCTGGAAATAATCCACGATATCATGCAAGACAAGTTGCAATGCACCGATGTTCTCTCCTAAAAATTCCTCTTTTAATGGGAAGTGCTACTCCTTCGGTAGAAGCCTGGCTAGGAATGAAGAAAGGAAATATAAAATGCCACCTTTTAACAAAAAGACTTGCCGGTGGTGAAATGCCACATATTTCCTGTATAGATTTAACTTATTTCCAAAACGACGGCTGTATTTCTAAACCTCTTGAAGAGGAAATTAAAAAAACTCTGGATAATAAACATCAGGTTATTTTATTTTTAAACCGCAGGGGCTTTACCCATTTTTTCAGATGTAATTCATGCGGCTTTGAAATTGTCTGTAAAAACTGTTCTGTTCCACTCACCTTTCATAAAAATGAAAACCGTTTACGCTGTCATTATTGCGGCTGGTCAACAGTTCCTCCTGAATCATGTCCAAAATGTGGCTCTCTAGATATTGGATCTTCTGGTTTTGGTACAGAATACATTGAAGCCGAAACCCGGGCAAAATTTCCAAATGCCCGTATAATTCGCCTGGATACAGATGCCTTAAAAAACAAGGATGAATTACTGACTAGCCTGGAAGATTTTAGACAGGGAAAATATGATATTATGCTTGGAACTCAAATGGTTGCTAAGGGCTTAAATTTTCCTAATCTGCAATTAGTAGGCGTTGTGCTTGCCGATGCAGGGCTTCATATGCCTGACTTCCGCGCAGCAGAAAGAACTTTTTCGCTTATAACACAAGTTGCCGGTCGCGCTGGACGTTACTTCCCAGACGGAAAAGTAATTGTTCAAACATACAGTCCTGGAAGAGAACCTGTTTTATATGCCTGCCAAAATCGTGTAAGAGATTTTTACGAAAGCGAATTAAGACAAAGGGAAATGCTTGATTTTCCACCTTATTCTAGACTTTTAAGACTTGTTTTCCGTAGTTTTAATAAAAATCTAGCCGCAAGCACAGCATATGAAGCAGTAAAAATTTTACAAAAAAATACACCAAAGGGAGCCGAAATAATTGGACCAGCTGAATGTCCTATTGAAAAAATAAATTCCTCTTGGCGTTATCAGATTTTATTAAAAGGAGCTTCAATTCTTCCATTACAAGCTGCTGCAAGAAAACTTCTTTTTGATTACAGACACGATCCAAAAGTTTACATTGAATATGATGTAGATCCTGTATCACTTTTATAAAATTCAGGCTTTATACATGCCTTCTAATTCCATCAAATTTAATTTGATAGAGAAAAAGGCCTGTTGGAGGAGCTGTTACACCGGCTTTAGTTCTGTCATGAGCTTGCAAAATTTTTTGCATGGAATCTTCTTCAGCTTTATTTTTATCTAAATCAATTAGAGTTCCTGTAAGAGTTCTTACCATTTTCCATAAAAAAGCATTTGCCTCAATCTGAAAAACCAATAAGTCATTACCCCAAATATCCTTTTGCAAAAAGAAATGAGCATCATCTATATAACGGTTATTAGAAATTGAATCATCTCCACTGGCGGCAAATGAAGAACAGTCAAGTTCGCCTCGTAAACATGATGTAAAATGATTTAGACGATCAAGATTTGGCTGATAATTTTTTACATGCCAGCTGTAACGTGTGTTATTGGCAGGACATGTTTCGCCAAATGAAATAAAATAACGGTACACTCTGCTGGTTGCCGATTTACGGGCCGAAAAATCTTCTGGAACTTCTTTTGCATCAAGAATTCTGATATCCTGAGGTAGAAAGGCATTTAAAGCTCTAACATAATTTAGAGCTGGCATAGAAGGAATTGGTGAATAAAAGTTAGCAGCTTGACCTAAGGCATGTACACCACTATCAGTACGACCAGAACCATATAAAGCAGTTTTTTCCTTGTGGATTTTTTCCAAGGCATTTTCAATTTCTGCCTGAACTGTACGCTGGGCTGGAGAGCCATCTACATCATCCTGACGCTGCCAACCACAAAAGTCTGTTCCATCATAAGATAAAGTTAATAAAATATTACGATTAGCACTCATGCTTTAGAACTCATCATCATTTATTAATTTAGAAAGGTTATCGTAAAGATTTCGGGCATGTTCCAGTAATGGTCCAGGCTTATTTTTTGAAGATTTACCCAAACCAAAGATACGTGCAATGGCAGTTTTAGACTCATTCAATTTTTTTAAACGAAGCTGAATGTCTTCCTGTTGTCCATACTTATATTCGAGTAGACCACAAAGATAAATTACACCATCCCAACCATAGTTTTTATCCATATCTGGACCCATATTTGCTAGAGTTGATGATTTCTCTTCTCTGCTGGATTCATTTATAACAGCCTGTTGATAGAAGAACAAAGCCTTACTATAAAACATTTTGGAAACTATATCATAATTATGACCTGCACAGCGTAGATTCATTTCATTTGTAAGCCATGCAAGTCTTAAAGAAATAATTGCCTTTTTCATAGTTGGAATTGCATAAGCTCCCAAATCATCGTAAGTCATAAGTGCAAGGTAGTACATGGCAGCACCGTCTAAAAGGGATCTTTCTTTTTTCAGACTAAAATATGGAAATACTTCTTCGCAAGCTTTTTTACGTTTTTCTGAATGCTCAAAAAGCTTATCGCCGTCTTCTGAGGTAATTTTTTCGGTAAAATCGTTCCAGAAAAAAGCAGAATAACAATAAGGACAAGCTCCAATTTCATAAATTAAAGGATAAACACGTCCATATTTTGCAGAAGGTTCAAAGTTACGATGCAATTCTTCTGTAAGACTTCCGGCAATCATTCTACCATTACCACTACGCATAACTTCTTTTTCAAATGGTTTTTTACAAATAGGACAAACACATTTATCTTTTGACCAATATGATATGGCTGGCTTTTTGTTTGGGTCTGCATCCTTTTTTTTACTAGAAGTTGCCATTATCTCCCCCTGTTTTTTCTATAATTACATATGCAAGAGCATATTCTTTTTCATGACTTAGGGAAATATGAATTTTATAATCTTCGTACTTCCCACAATATTTTTCAAAAAGTTCTTTGGCTGTATTTTCCAGAATTAATTCAGGCTTTCCTAAATCATTATTAATTATATATGAATCTTTTAAATCGTATATAAGGCCTGTACCTAAAGCTTTAGAAAAAGCTTCTTTTGCGGCAAATCTTGCGGCTAAATGCTGACATCGGCTTGCAAAAGTTCCTGTAAAATTAATTTCCTTGCTATTAAAGAATCGGGAAATCATTTCTGGATTATTAATCCATTTTTCAAAGCGTTTTGTTTCAGCAATATCAGTTCCAATTCCAAAAATCATTAATTTCCTTTTGTAGACTCCCCATTTTCCAGACTTAATTCAGAATCAGTATTTATCCCTGCATTTTCTTCATCATTAATAATTTTTTCTTTAAAAGAAATCGTAAGATTAGATAAAGGAGCTTCTATAAGTTCAAAACTCTTTGGCACATTATATTTTAATTTTAATTCGTAATCGCCGGGTTCTGTAATTGCGGCACAATCCAGCTGAACGAAATGTTTAGAAATTGAATAGTTTTCTAAAGTAGCCATTGAACCCGCAAGTCTTACATTAATAAATGGTAATTCATTTATTATTTCAAGATTTTCAGAAAGATTTACTACTTCAATCGTAATTTGGCTAAAATCCTTCTCATAAGGAAGAGCTTCTACAATAACTGTGGCTTTATAAGGACCAGTATTATCAATTGTGTAAAGCTTTGTGCTTTCTAAATAAAATGCTTCTGTAGTAAAGTTCTTTTCGGCATTTGATACGTTAATTTTAGTTGTAGGAATTGAAGCATCCAAAATTGATTTAGGACCAGAAATTAAAACCGTAGAAGGATTCATTTGAATTTCTGAGATAGTAAATCCGTGTGCTACATCACCCACTATAGAAGGATTTAGAGTTACGTATTTAGATTCACGCAAATCAACCTGAGCAGTTATATACTGATCTTTTAACCTTAATTCAAAAGGATCCATTTGTTTTAATTTATCTGAAATTTCTATAAAAACAGGAACCTGGAATTTTCCTTTTTCTGTAATTGTATCCAGGTTAATTGTAGCCTTAATATCAGAATTATAAATGGACTTCATATTTTCAGGATTAGTTCTGATTACAAGGGCAACAGAGTTTTGTATATTCCCTACATACTGAACAATTCCGTTTTCTACAATATGAAGAGGAATGGTAAAAGTTTTCTTTTCAATTAAAGAGGCCTGGTGAAAAATATAAAGGAAAATTGCAACTATGAGACAAATTACTTTTATATACCAGCGGTCAAGGAGTTTCTCAATTAATGTTTTTCTGTTCATCGACAGTATCCTCCAAAACCTTTTCTTCTGGTGTAATTTCAAGAAGATTTTCCAAAACCTTTCTTACTTCAGAAAGTGAAAGGTCATAATTTAATTTTGAATCATATGCAAGACTAAGGGCACCTGTTTCTTCTGAAACAACAAGAACGACTGCATCTGAAACTTCAGAAAGTCCAAGTGCAGCCCGGTGTCGGGTACCAAAGGTCTTTTTAATTGTGTAGTTGTCGGAAGTTGGTAAGAAACATCCAGCGGCAATAAGTTTTCCACCCTGAATAAAACATGCTCCATCATGTAAAGAAGTATCTTTACCAAAAATAGTCATTAAGAGTGATGAAGATAAATCGGCATTTAAGCGAGTACCAGTCTGAATCAAATTTTCCATTTGAGTATGACGCATAAAAACTGCAAGCATACCTCTTCTCTGTTTAGAAAGCATATCTGCGGCAATCAGAACGGCATCCACATAAGTGTGTTTTGAACGATTACCAAAAGGGTTCCAGACATTTTGTCCAATTCTAATAAAAAGCTTACGAATTTCAGGCTGGAATACAAGGGCAAAAGCAATTACAAGTGCCGGAGCAATTATATTCAAAATCCAAAGTAAGGTATGTAAATCTAAAAGAACGGCAACAGCATAGGCAATTGCAAGAATTACCAGGGATTTAAGCATTTGTACACCGTTTGTTTTGGAAATAAAATCATATGCCTTATATAAAATGAAAGTTAGAACCGCTACATCAAGTATTGGTCTAATAAAATCATAAATATGTAATAACCTTTCAAAACCAAACATAGTGTACTTATTTTACTACATTATTGAAGATATTTCATCACATTTAAGGCATCTATTGTTTCACAAAGGTCATGAACTCTAACAATTTTTGCACCTTTTTGAACACAAAGAATATTAGCGGCAAGTGTTCCTGCAAGCCTGTCCTTAGTCTCCCGTCCCGTCATTTGGCCTATACAGCGTTTTCGGGAAAGTGCCATTAAAACTGGCAATTCTCCATCACCAATTTTATCTGTATTTTTTATAATTTCGATTGACTCTTCATTACTTTTACCAAAGCCAATTCCCGGGTCCAAAATAATTTTTTCTCTCGAAACTTGGTGACTATCTAACAATTTCAATTTTTCTTCAAAAGCGGCATTCATTTGCTCAACACTTGCAGGACCAGTATGCATAAGGATGTAAGAAAGGTTTTCTCTGGCTATAAAATCTATAGCTTCAGGACTTTGCTCCAAAAAAGAAACATCATTCCAAATTTGAGCACCAGCTTCGTAGGCAGCCTTAAAAACTTGAAATTTTTGGGTATCAACAGAAATTATTATATCTGACTTTTTTCTAATTTCCTTAATTACAGGGATGATGCGGTTTAATTCCTCTTCAACAGAAACAGGAGTATATCCAGGTCTTGTAGATTCTCCTCCAATATCAAGAATATCTGCACCCTTATCAATTAGTTGAAAGGCTCTTTCCAGACCACCCCTGCTTTTTTCGTAGAAGGAATCTGGAGTTACATTTAAAATTGCCATTACAAATGCAGGTCTTTCAGTTTGAATTATTTTTCCATTTAATTTTATTTGCTGCATAATTTTATTGCCTTTTCAATATGTGTTGAATCTATTCCAGCAGCCTCAAGAATATCATCTCGAGAACCATGACTATAATATCTGTCTTCAAAACCTAATACTTTTGTATTGGAGAAACCCTGTTTTGCAAGAAGTTCACTTAAATATTGGCCAATTCCACCTGTAATAACTCCATCTTCTACAAAAACAATTCCATAGTATTTTTTTGCAAGCTCAAGGAAATAAGTTTCATCTAAAGGTTTTATAAATCGCAGAAGATAAAGATCCGCATATCCATTATCAATTAATACAGAACGAATAGCCTTTTGAACTTCATGATACATTCCCCCTGTAGCGACTACAAGAATCTTGTTTTTATGATTGATTAAGGATTCTTCGCTAATATCACCAATTACATACTCTGTACAAGGAATGAATATTCCACGGCCAAATTCTACAGGTGTAGAAAACTGAGGTATTTCTGTTGGACACGACAGTTTTGGATAACGGATGACGACAGACCTGCCCTTTTCTATAGCCCATTCAAAAATTAATTTTAAGTCCAAAGCAGAAGATGCTGATAAAAGCTGTAATTCTGGTAGAGGTCTAAACAAAGCAATATCGTATATTCCCTGATGAGTTACACCATCATTTGGAACAGCACCTGCTCTATCAAGCATAATAATTGCATGGGCTTTTTGTAAACTTATATCATGGAATATTTGATCTACGGCTCTTTGTATAAATGTTGAATAGATACAGACAACAGGAATTTTTCCACCCTTAGAAAGTCCACCGGCAAATGTGACGGCATGTTCTTCTGCAATTCCAACATCAAAAAAGCGATTTGGATACTTGTGAGAAAATGCAGAAAGACCAGTTCCCTTGGCCATAGCAGCTGTAATACCAACAAGATCAGGATTTTTTTCAGCTTCTTCAAGCATTATATTACTAAAAGCTTCAGTAAAACTGAGCGTATCAAATTTTTCTACCGTTCCATCTGAAATTTGAAAAGGTCCAATTCCATGAAAAAGTTCCGGGTTATTTTCGGCAGGGCTATATCCACGTCCTTTTTTTGTAACAACATGAACTACAACAGGCCTGTGTAAACGACTTACTCTTTTTAAGACCTTTTCAAGACTCATTTCATTATGACCGTCAAGAGGACCAACATACTCAAAACCTAAATCTACAAAAAGATTATTGGTAAGTAAGAGGCCTTTTATAGAACGCTTAAAACGGAAAATAAATTTTTCAAGGGGTCTGGAAAGATATGGAATTTTATCTATAAGTTTATCAACCTTATAACGGAAAGACTGATATTTTGCAGTCATTGTAAGACGGCTTAAATAACGTGAGACTGAACCAGTATTATGATCTATAGACATTTGATTATCATTTAGAATAACAATCAAATTTTTTGAAAGTTGACCGGCATGTTCGAGCGCCTCGTAAGCCATTCCGCCAGTAAGAGCGCCATCACCAATAACTGCAATAACTTTTCCATTATTTCCGCTTAATTCCCGGGCTGTAAGAAGGCCTAAGGCTGAAGAAATTGATGTAGAAGAATGACCGTTTATAAAAAAATCATGAGGACTTTCGGAAGTATTTGTAAAACCTGAAATACCGTCCTTTTTTCTAAGACTTGAAAATTCCTTATAGCGGCCTGTCAGTAATTTATGAGCGTAACACTGGTGACTTACATCCCAAATTATTGCATCTTTTGGGCTGTCAAAAACCCTATGTAAAGCAAGTGTTAATTCTACTACACCAAGATTACTTGCCAAATGGCCGCCATTTTTTCCAACCACATCAATTATGGTTTTTCGAATTTCTATAGCCAATTGTGAGATTTCTTTTTGAGAAAGTTTTTTTACATCTTCAGGTGAACGAATCTTAGAAAGTAAAATTTTTGTTTGCCTCTTTTATAATAATAAACAAAAAACTGATTAAAAAAAAGACCGCGTAAAACTTTCGTAAATACGCGGTCTATGGACACAAGTGTCGAACAAAAGATAGTTATTAAAAATTACTTACTCTTATGTCGATTACGTCTAAGCATCTTCTTTCGCTTATGTGTCGCCATCTTCTGGCGCTTTCTTTTCTTTCCACAAGGCATGACGCCACTCCTACTTTATAAAGTGTTAGTAATTATCTCTAAAAATGGAAAAATAGTCAATAGAATGAAAGGCATTGAACAAAACTTATAAAAAATATTTTTGAAATTTATTCTTAATCAAACTTGCAATTTTTTCTATATCTTCAGGTTTTTCTGAATAATCAAAAATATAGGAACCAGGTATATCACGTATATATGTATATTGTTTTTTTGCGTATTTACATGAATGATGTTTTATTTCATCTTTGATTTTTTCTTCATCATCATATAAAAACCATTCGCTGTAACCTATTGCTTTTAAGCCTGGACTGTCTTTTGTATAGCCCATTTTTAAAAGTGCCAGAACTTCATCTTTAAGGCCCATTTCAAACATAAGGTCAACTCTTTGTCTTATTCTCTGATAAAGGATTTCTCTTTGAGGTTGCAAAACTATAAACAAAAAGTCATAAATATCCCTTAGTTTTTCTTCTCTTTTAAAACTTGAACGAGTTTGTCCAGAAAGGTAGTAAACTTCCAGGGCTCTGCATATTCTGTAAGAGTCGTTTGGATGAATTTTTGCTGCACTTTGAGGGTCTATTGATTTTAATTCCTGAAAAAGAGCCTGATTACCTTCATCGATAATACGCTGCTTTAGTTTATTACGTAATTTTTCATCCGACATTGGAGTTTGAGCAACCCCATACAAAAAGTTTCTTATGTAATAACCGGTTCCCCCACACAACAAAGGAATTTTGCCTCTGGAATAAATATCTTTACAGGCAGAATCTGCGGCATCTATAAAGTCTGAAACATTACACTGCTGGTCTGGATTTAATATATCAATAAGATGATGAGGAAGTTCTTTGCAAAATTCTTTATCTGGCTTTGCTGTACCAATGTCCATACCCCTGTAAACGGCTTGAGAATCTACACTAATTACTTCTGCTTTAAAAATAAAATGACTGCCCTTAGGAGAAAAAAGTTCTCTAGTCAAGGCAGTCTTTCCTGAAGCTGTTGGTGCAAAAATAATTATTACAGGGATTTTTGCATTAGAGCTCTGTATATCCAATACGAACCTTATTGTTGAAAAGCGAGTGAAACTACTTTATCATTATTAGCTTCAATTTCTGGATCTTCAACTTTTGCCATTTGATAAGCACGGTGACTTGCAGCCACTGTAATTTCATAAATATTATTATTATATTCTACAAGCTGTTCCAATGGGAAAACCATTAAATACCCCCTAAAATGAATAAAATATATTAACAAGATACAAGAAGACTGTCTAGTAGTTTACTAAAGCAAACTAT
>SAMEA3663057__coassemble_169_pt1 | contig 20656 bp, 21 predicted proteins | sample SAMEA3663057__metabat2_low_PE_007 | metagenome-assembled genome bin SAMEA3663057 (sample SAMEA3663057) | pig gut metagenome | biome: pig gut; feature: pig-associated habitat; material: faeces | place: France | collected 2012
AATACTTTCAAAAGGCTTTTTTAAGTAAAAAAAATGGACTTAGAAAAAATAAAAAAATTACAAACAGGAAAAAATATTTTTTAAACTTTAAAAAAATTGTAGATTCAAGGACTTAGTACTATTCTTCTTCATGTACAAAGACGAAGGGCAAAAAGAAACCCCTCGAAAACTGAAGGAGTTATTAAACTATTATGGAATTAGGACACCTATTTGAAGCAGCTATGTTGATTTGTTTCGGATTTTCCTGGCCAATCAATGTTGTAAAGGCTTATAAGGCTAGAACCGCAAAGGGAACAAGTCTTGCCTTTATCTTTCTAATCATTACCGGTTACCTTGCAGGTATTACTGCAAAGTTTTTGAATGGTCAATTGAACTACGTACTGGTAGTTTACTTTTTGAACCTTGCAATTGTTATGACAAACGTTTTTGTTTATTTCAGAAATGTTCGTTTAGACAATAAAAAACAGTCTGTACAGACAAAACAGAAAATTTATGAACTTCAGCAGAAGTTTAAATCAAATAAAACTTTCCAGGAGGAAGATATGAATTATCAGGAACTTAACACAGTTGCTAAGAAAAACGCAGTTATTTTAATGGGTGGAGATCTGGACAAACAGATTCCAGTTGCAGAATTGGCTCAGTCTTTTGACTTCAACTTCCAGATTTACAACAGAAGTGAAGAAAAGCTTTCTGTAAAACAGGCAAGAACATTTTTCCAGGACAACATTAATGCAATGGAACCAGAAGGAATTATTATCCACCTTGGTGATTCTGACATGAACCTCTTTAAGACAAACTCTGCTGACTTTGATAAATACTATCTTACTTTGCTCGCTGCAGTAAAAGCTTGCAACAAAAGATGCAGAATCGCACTTGTATCTGTAAACAATCCTAATTCAGACAAGACAATTGCAGAAATGAACCGCCACATTAAGGCACTTGCAGATTCAGAAAAAGCTGTATTCATCAACCTTGATAACGCTAAACTCTGGAATCCACAGGCTGCAAAAGCTTCTGTAAGTTTTGCATATGGCATGGGCTTGAAAGTAAGAAAGCCTCTTACAGACGTAGCTGAAATCCTTTACAGCTATGCTTACACAGAAATCAAACCAGAAACACTGGGAACAGAACTGGTTGGTTAATACTTGTTAATAACATAACAAAACTCTTAAATTGCTACCTGTAATCAGAGAGAATTGTGGCTGAAAACAAAGTTCTTATCCAAGCAAAAAAACTTATTTCTGCCATGAAACTCCTGATAGCTCGGTAGCGTTTTTTATTTTAAAAGCGTGTGGTCAAAAGAATTGTCTTCATAATTGTTATAACTTTAACACATAGTTACAATATTCCTGAACTTCCTGGGCATACATTTCTATTCCCGATTTCCAGAAATCCTTTGTAGTTATGTCAAAACCCGCTTTTTTACAAAGTTCCTCACAAGACATAGAACCGGTCTGACTCAACAATTCTTCATAAGTTTTAGCAAAGTCAGGGCCTTCTTGTTTTGCACGCTGATAAAGACCAGCCGCAAACAACTGTCCAAAAGCATAAGGAAAGTTATAAAAATCCAGCGAAGTGATGTAGTAATGACTTTTTACTGCCCACATATAATCGTGACGTTCGGTATAATTACTACCATCCGGAGTTTTTTCGTCGTTCAGTCCCTGTCCATAAGACTTTTCCTGGGCTTGCATCATAAGTTTGCAAAAGTCATCAGCAGTAAGTTCAGATTTTTTTCTAGCCTGGAAAACTGACTCTTCAAAGTAGAAACGGCAAAGAATATCTACCAGAACCTGACTTGTATCAGTTAAATCAAGATCCAAAATCTTCATGCGGTCAAAACCCTGACTGTTGGAAATCATATCCTGTTTTACAATAGTCTCTGCAAAAGTAGAAGCGGTTTCTGCTAAAGTCATAGGGTAGTCGTAGAATAGGGGATCCTTATTTTTCATGCAGGAGAAGTGGAAGGCATGCCCAAGTTCATGAGCCAAAGTGATGATGTCACTAAAGGCCCCTGTAAAATTTGAAAGAACTCTACTTTGGTGCCCCTTAGGAAAATCTTCGTCATAAGCTCCACCAACTTTACCAGGCCTTACCAAAGCATCAATCCACTGCTGATCAACTGCATTTTGTGCAAAATCGCCCATGTTTTTACTGAATGAATAGTATTTTTTAATGACGTAATCGCAGGCTTCCTTAAAATTCCATTTTTTAGAGATAAGGGAAGTGCTTCCATCATCGTCTTTATCACTTTTACCTAAAGCTTTAGGTTTTTCTATAGGGGCAAAAAGATCATAAAAGGCAATACCAGGATGTTCCTTAGTACCAGCAGTTTTACTTACAGTAGAATTTGAAGCACGGAGCAGGGCAGCCTTAGCCTGAAAGTACTTTCTCCAGACCGGAAGAGAATCTTCAATGGCACCAATTAAGGCATCCAGAGTTTTTCGAGAAAGGCGAGAATTAAAAAGGGCATTATCAAGACCTTCTTTCCAATCACGTTTTTCATTCAGAGTAATTTTTTCGCCCTTTAAGTTATTTAGGGCAGCCCCAAATGCAATTCGATTTTGAGCAAGCAGAGCAACTTCTTTTTCCCAGGAAGATTTTCTCAAGGCAGGATCTGCATCGTTTGCATCATTTCTAAGCTCGTTGAAAGTTTTTCCTTCATCATCATGCAAATTGGAAATAATCTGTTCCTGTAAAAGAGACCATGCAGATGCTCCGGTATGCGACATTTTTGAAGCCAGTTCTTCTAATTCTGGGGCCATCTGATGACTTTTTTCTTCAATTATTTCCTTAAGAAGATAACGGTATTCTTCTTTTTCTGGATATTGTTTATAGAAATTTTCTAGAAATTTTTCATTATCGGCAAGAATTGTAGAAAACTTTATAAAAATTTGCTGAGCCTGGGTATCATATTTATCCATAAGATTTAGATTATTCATATAAGCAGGATTTGTAGTATCTGTAGAATAAATGATATAGGCATAGGCACCTAAAGTTTTTAAAAGGAAAGCTTCCTTGTTTAAAAGGGCCAAATAGGAATTAAGCCAGGCAGGGAAGTCGGACTTTGGGGCATCTAGCTGGACTTGAAGTTTTGAAAAAGTTTCTTCGAGTTCTAAAAGGTCGTTTTTGTATTCTGTAGAAGTTAAAGACGGGTAGAGGGAATCAAGATTCCATCTAGGTATATTATTTTCGTTCATATCTTAAATATAAGCATTTTTTGGTAAATAGTCTTATAAAAAAAGATATAATTTTTTAGAAACGTCTTAAAGGACAATCAGAAATTTTTACTTTATCACAAAGTTCAGAAACTCCATATGAAGCAAAATAATCCATTAAAAGATCTTTTGTAACACGTGCCTGAGGGCCAATACAAACTTCTTCGAATAAATCGGTATATTTTATTTTTAAGGAATTACAGACTTCTTTTAGTTTTAATATATAGTATTTTTTGATGTTAGTTTCTTCGACATAAAAATGTGGCTGACCAAGGTATTTGCTTACATTGTAAGGAAGTGAAACTAAACGATATTCCTTTTCACTTATAAAAGAAGGATGCTTAAACAAAGGTGAACTTGTTATCAGCTTATTAAAAATTTCTCGTGCTGTTTGACTGGAAGATTTTGAAGTATTTTTTACAAGTTCAGCCAGTTCTTTAACAATATCTAAATCATCACATGATGGAGAATAATTAACTTTACACAAAGGGGCATGACCGGCTTCTCCAATTTTAGCAAGAAGTTCTTTATTAAATGCTACACAGACGCCCATTCCATTTTTTGCATAACGAGCCCACTGAGCCGCATCATCAGAATATTCACTAAAACACGCCGCATACGATGATAATTTATCAAAATCTTTAAGATTTTCAGCAAATATTCGTTCCATTTTTTCATATTCAGATGACTGCAGCTGCTTTTTAAGAGCAATTTTAAGTTCTTTTATGAAATATTCCATCTCCTGACTATCATTCATACGACGCAGGTTCCATAACCAAATTTCGCCATTAACAATAATGCCCTGCATAGCGTTAAAATCTGTATAATGATAAAGACGAGTACAATTTTCCATAAAAAACCACCTGTAAGTATTGTAACACACATTATTTATATGATTAAGACATATAAATTTTTCTTAATCAAGGACGTTACACAAAAAATTTCCCTGTCACATTCTTTTCATAATGTGTATTCTGTCGACCAATTGTATAAAAAATAACGCGTAGGCGTCACTTTTTAACCTCCTACGCTTTATTTTTCCAGGTACCCTACTGATTTAAAAGATATACTTAACTAACCATAAATCGGTTCAAAGTCATCTCTTGGGTGGCCACATAATGGACATTCGTAATCCTGAGGAAGTTCTGGATTCATATATTCATAGCCGCAGATTTTGCAACGCCATCCAATAATCTTTTTATTTTCCTGAATCTGAACCTTTGGTTTTATATCTTTCTGGTAGTCATTATAGGTAACTGGAACATTTTGACTGATAATCTGGGCGTCTTGAATTTCTGCAATAAAAAGAGTGTGAGTTCCTAAATCCGTTTGGGAAACAACCTTACAGCTAATAAAAGAACATGAATTTTTAGTGATGTATGGACAACCATTTTTATCGGTCTTGAATTCCCAATCAGCAAACTTATCTACATTTTTTCCGCTCTGATAACCAAAATGTTTAAAAAGTTCGAACTGTGAAGTTTTATCTAGAATTGAAAGACAGAAGAGGCCGCTTTTTTTGATTAAATCGCATGTATAATTTTGATTAAGAACAGAAATTGCAAGTCTGACTGGATCTGATGCAACTTGCATACATGTGTTTGTTATACAGGCATTAATTTTGCCGTCATGCTGACTACCTAAAAGAAAAAGACCGTATGATATGTTGTAAAGGGCTTTGTTATCCATAATTTGCTCCTATGAAAAAAAATAGGCCCCCAGAAAGACAAAGTTCATGGGGCCGAAAAATAAAAATACACTACTCTATTTATCTGCCCAAAGTCCATGGAGATTACAGTATGCATAAGCACGAATTACCTCATCACCATCTACTAAAGCAAAAACAGCTTTTGGAGTTTCTCCTGGCTTCAAAGCTTTAAACTGGGTTGTATTTTTAGACTGAAGAGCAACCCATTCAATATAATGTTTTTCTTCCATTGGATGTGTTACAGAACCTACAGAAACAGTAACTGAATTTCCATTCTTTTCTACAACTGGAACGTGTTTTTCAACCGCAGCATCTGTTGTGTTTGCTTTAATTTCTACCATTTCTGAACCACAGCAGATTGTATCTACACCTGTGTCTTTAAGCATTGCTATTACTTTGCCACAAATCTTACATTTGTAAAATTTCATTTCCATAATAAAGTTCTCCTATTAAACCCTCGCCTTAACGGGGATCTACCTTCTTTTAAAAGGCAAGTTCCTTAATCTTTTCTTGCATACATTCTAGCACGAATAATTTTAAATGCAAATAGTAATAAGTCCTATCATCAAAGTTTATATAAAAATACTCTCTTTTATAAATTTAGTCTATTTTTGTATACATTTTAAGAGTTATTATAGACAGAAATAGGTTTTCATTAATCCTTTTCCCTTAATTTCAACGTCGACAGGCTTGTAGAAGGAACAGTTTCCTCTTACCTGCTGGTAGACATTTTCTGAAACATGAATTTTCATTGGGTAACCGGAACTTTCCATGCGGCTTGCGACATTTACAGTATCACCCCAGACATCGTAAATAAACTTCTTTTTACCAATAACACCTGCAACAATATCACCAGAATTTATGCCGATACGAATCTGAATGTTCATCTTGTTTTTTTCGTTAAATTCCTTTACATCTTCAAGAAGGCCTTTAGCAAACTTTATCATTTTTTCGGCACCATTATTGTTTGGATTGTCACTTAATCCTGTAACGGCCATATATGCATCACCAATGGTTTTAATTTTTTCTATCCCCTCTTTTTCGGATCTTATATCAAACAAAGAAGTCATACCGTTCAACATAGAAACGGTTTCCTGGGCAGTCATTGAACTACTCATTTTTGTAAAACCTACTATATCTGTAAAAAGGACTGTTGCATTTGGATATTTTTTTGAAATAGTTTTTCCCGGATTTTCGGTAAGTTCCTTAGCAACTGGTTGTGGAAGAATGTTCAAAAGAAGTTTATTTGCTTTTTCGTTTGCCTCGCTAAGTTCATGAGTACGAAGTTCAACAGTCTCTTCAAGCTCCTTTTTATATCTTTCATACATTTCAACTTCCAATTTATGAGCTCTTTCAACAGCCTTGTTCATTTCTTCAATTGTAAAAATGTACAAAACAACTGCCATTCCTACAGCAGACATACTTGCTAATGAAATACCCTTAACAAAGAACTGAAGTAAAGTTGCTACAAATGGTAAAACTCCAAAAAGTAAAACAGGAATACGAATTCCTCTGCTAATCCTTTTATAATAATTTATGATACAAGACAGCTGTATTCCCAAAGAGATTATTGAAACAACATAGAATAATGGTCTGCCGGGACCATGACGATATACGCTGTTTTCATCAAAATAAAAATAAAATCCTGTAAAAAGAGATACAATAATTAAGGCAAGTCCAACAAAAACCGCTATATCTGAAATTAACAGTCTAATAATCCTCTTTTTTTCGCCCGCTTCATTTGCAAACAAATCTTTAAGATAGAGTCCAAAGGCAAAAATGATAAAATTGCTGAAAAAATAATCTGTAGTTTTTCCAATTCGAACCATATACCAGGCAAAAGTTGTATCTACATGTTCTTTATAAAGATTAAAATTAAATGATCCCCACAACCAGGCAAAAGCACTAAATTCCAGAGCTAAAATAGCCAGTCTTCTTCGTTTTGAAAGATTTCCTGTAATTAAAGCTAGAAAAAAGATTAAAGCACAAATAGACATTAAAGATAAAACAATATAAACCAGATATTGCCTGATGAACGCTACCATTTGGAGACCTCTTGCTTATGAATATTTACAATTATAGCACATAAAACTTTGTTATTGATATGTAATTAAATATTAAAAATTTCTTTTATTCGAAATAGAAACAGGCAGCGGATATTTTACTTCATCCTAAATTTAAAAAAAAACCAAAACTTGTTATAATCGTAAAATTACCCCTTTTTAAAAACTTAAAAGGTCAATTTCTTATCTTATCCGATTTTAGAAAACCTTTATAAACTAAATATTTCCCTTTTTTAAATTGAAAAAGTAACTATTTTGATTTATACGGCATATTTCCTATTGTTTTAAACTTCCAATATCATTAAAATGACCATCTACTAAAGCTAAAGGAGTATAAAATGTCAAAAAAGCCAAAGCGCATTGAAGATTCAGAAGAATACTTTAAAAGACTTGATCAGTATTGGCGTGCAACAAATTATCTTGCAGCAGCCCAGCTTTACATGAAAGAAAATCCTCTTTTGAGAAAGCCTTTAACACGTGATCAGGTAAAAGCAAAGATTGTTGGACACTGGGGAACTGTTCCAGGTCAGAACTTTGTTTACACACACTTAAACCGTGCTATTACAAAATATAATCTTGATATGATTCTTATTTCTGGTCCTGGTCATGGAGGAAACTTCTTCGTAGCAAACTCTTACCTCGAAGGTCATTACTCAGAAATTTATCCAAATGTAAGCCTCGATGAAGAAGGTATGAGCCGTCTTTGTAAGCAGTTCTCATTCCCAGGTGGAATTTCTAGCCACGTTGCTCCAGAAACTCCAGGTTCTATCAACGAAGGTGGTGAACTTGGTTATTCTATCGCTCATGCATTCGGTTCTGTTTTTGATAACCCTAACCTAATCACAACTTGTATCGTAGGTGATGGAGAAGCAGAAACTGGTCCACTTGCAACTGCATGGCATTCAAACAAATTCCTTAATCCAGTTACAGATGGTGCTGTTCTCCCAATCCTCCACTTGAACGGATATAAAATTTCTAACCCAACTGTATTTGCCCGCATTTCTAAAGATGAAGTTCGCAGCTTCTTCCACGGTTGCGGATGGGAGCCAATTTTTGTAGAAGCAAGTCCAGATTCTGACCACATGGAAGTACACCACGCAATGGCTGCCGCTGTTGATAAGTGTATTGAAAAAATCCTTAAGATTCAGAAAGATGCCCGCAAAAACGGAAAAACAGAACGCCCATTCTGGCCAATGATCGTTCTCCGCACTCCAAAGGGATGGACAGGTCCTAAATTCAATGATGACGGACTTCCAATTGAAAACTCTTTCCGTGCACATCAGGTACCAATCGACCTTACAAAACCAGATCCAAATGAAGCAAAACACATGAAGGAACTGGAAGCATGGCTCAAATCATACAAACCAGAAGAACTTTTTGATGAAAACTATCGTCTTAAGGCTGAAATTGCTGCTATTGCACCTAAGGGAGACCAAAGAATTTCTGCAAACCCACACGCAAATGGTGGAAATCTTCTTAAAGATCTTCGTACTCCAGACTTCAAAAAATACGCCCTCGATATCAAAACTCCAGGTAGCGTAAAAGCTCAGGATATGAAAGAACTTGGAAATTATGTTCGCGATGTATTCAAACTCAACGAAGATAACAAGAACTTCCGTATTTTTGGACCAGATGAGTCTATGTCAAACAGACTTTACGCCGCATTTGAAGCTACAAACCGCGATTTCAACGGCGAAATCATTGACTCAGATGATAAATTAGCTCAAAACGGACGCATTATGGACTCTTATCTGAGTGAACATATGTGTGAAGGATGGCTCGAAGGATATCTTTTGACAGGTCGTCACGGTTTCTTTGCAAGTTACGAAGCTTTCATCCGCATTATCGATTCAATGGCTTCTCAGCATGCAAAATGGCTCAAAGTTTGTTCACAGCTTAAATGGCGTGCACCAATTGCATCTTTGAACCTCATCCTTACATCAAACGTATGGCAGCAGGACCACAACGGATTTACTCATCAGGATCCAGGTTTCCTCGATCATATTTCAAATAAAAAAGCTGATGTAGTACGTATGTATCTTCCTCCTGATACAAACTGTCTCCTTTCAACTTTTGACCACTGTATTAAGAGTAAGAATTATGTAAACGTAATTGTTGCTTCTAAACACCCAAGCTATCAGTGGCTTACAATGGATCAGGCAGTTAAACACTGTACTCAGGGTATTGGAATCTGGGATTGGGCTTCTAATGATCAGGGACAGGAACCAGATGTTGTTATGGCATGTTGTGGTGATACACCTACTCTTGAAGCTTTGGCTGCAACTACAATCTTACGTGACAATCTTCCAGACTTGAAGATTCGTTTTGTAAACGTAGTAGACTTGATGAAGCTCCAGAGCGACCACCAGCATCCACATGGACTTACAGATGCAGAATACAATGCAATCTTTACAACAAACAAGCCTATCATTTTTGCATTCCATGGTTATCCAAAACTGGTACACGAACTTACTTACCTCCGCGAAAACCGCAATCTCCATGTTTACGGATACCACGAAGAAGGTACAATCACTACTCCATTTGATATGCGTGTACAGAACAAGATTGACCGTTTTGACCTTGTAAAGGCTGCACTCCAGTACTTACCACAGCTTGGAAATACTGCAAGTCACCTTGTACAGCAGATGAATGATACTCTTGTTGCTCACAAACAGCACATTTCTGAACTTGGTGAAGACCTTCCAGAAGTAGTAAACTGGAAATGGCATACACCAGAAAATAAGTAGAACAGTATTTCACTCATAATTAAGTGAAATATAAGCTTATTAAGGCCCTGTTCCCAGGATTTTTCTTAGGAATGGGGCTTTCATTCAGATGTGAGTAAACTAACCACCGCCACAGAAATTGTAAAACTAATTGCTATAAAGGCTGTAAGATAAACAGACTTTGCGATTCTCACCAGTTTTTCATTGGTGAGAATCAATTAATGGATAAACTTCACTCATTTTCATTTTTCCAGCTTCTTCAAATTCAAAATCACCACTGCCGCCAAAATCAAAAGAATACCAGCACCAGACATAAATGTAAGCTTTTCCGAAAAAACAAGAATTCCAATCAGCGTTGCTACCATAGGCTCAATAGTTGCAATGATTCCCGCCTTGCTCGCTTCCACACTTTCAAGACCAATAGTGTATGACAAAAAAGGAATTACTGCTGTAATCAATGCGGTCAGAAAGCATAGTACAATCAGAAAGCCAAAATCCGAGGCCACAGAAAACTTCCCTATCATATCCGCTGGCTGACTTATAATCCAAGAACCTGCAGCCGCAAAAATAAAAGTATAAGTCGTAACAGTGTACGAAGAATATTTTCGCAATGCGATTTTTCCAAGAATGCTGTACAAACCGTAACCGATTCCTGAACCAAGCCCAATCAGTAAACCAGTTACAGTCATTCCCTCGCCCGAGATTCCCGAAACCAGCACGCAACCACCAAAGGCAAGTAGCAGAGCAATCAGCTTTCTTCTATCCAGTTTTTCATGAAAAAAGAAAATGGACATGAGCATAATCCACACCGGCGACGTATAAAGCAGTATTGCCGCAGTTGAAAGAGACATCATTGTGATAGCAGTAAAATAGCAAACCGTAAAAAACAAAATGCTTCCAAAGCCAAGCCCAAGAAAAAGCGGAATATCCTTAATCGAAATCCTGAACCCCCTGCGGTCTTTTATGAGCAGCACAAGAGAAAAAATCAGGGCCGCCAGACTAATGCGGATTGAAACAATTTGAATGGCGCTGAATCCGTAGGTACCAAGCTTTCTTACAAAAATCCCCATACTTCCCCAAAAACATCCTGCAAGAATAATAAGGATAATTCCCAGTTTAGAACTTTTTCTTGTTTCCATTTTTAACTTCCTTTACTGACCATATATTAAAGATAATAAAAAATCATATTACAGGCAAAATTTCGGACATATGATATTGCAGACAGCTGAACTTTCCTGAATTAAAAATACACTCCCCTTTCTTTAGAGACTTTTCTGAACTTTCAAAACTCTTTAATGCCTCTGCCAGGCTTTTTTCATCAAGGCCTGTAAAAAGATGATGTTTAATCCAAAGTCATGAAACAGGTCAACATGTGAAACGAGTCGCAGCATATACAGAGAGGTATGCTGCAAAGCTTTTTTTGTTTTTGTGACTTTCTTAAAAAGACTTGCACGTTTTCTAAGAGTTTCTTCATAGGCATCAGTTATAGCATATTCGTCAGAAGAGTATTTTATTTCACAAATATTGATTACTTCGTCATTACGGTCTATGAGCATGTCTATTTGTCCACCAGACCATTTTGCTCCATCTTTATCGACAAAACCTTTGCAACTCCAGGAATAGATACTGCTTAGTACACCCAAAATACTTAATTTTGATTTTATCTGCTTTATATGATGGAAGCAGACCTGTTCAAAAGAATATCCAGCCCATGAGTTCTTATGGCCAGTAAAGGCAAAGTTTGACCAGAAATTTTCATCCTGACTGTTTCCCTTCTGAACGAAGTTCAAGTAAAAGAGGGTAAATAAATCTGTAAGCTGAAACAGGCTGTCCCGCTTTTCTTTTCCAATAGCATTATATTCACGAATAAAATCGCATTGAGCTAAATTGGAAAGAATTTCTGTAAGAGTTCCACCTTCTTTTATATGTGTTGCTTCTTTAATCTCTTCTCTAGATAATCCTTTCTTTTTTTCTGAAAGCGCTTCTACAACTTTTCTATAATTCTTTGAATCCTTAAATAAGGAACGGAAGAGAAATTCATATTCTGTTTTAAGATTTGCATTTTCCTTAAAGAATAGATTATCGATATTCTTTGTTAGAGGAAGGTCTTTTCTAAGCATATCAAGATAGTAAGGGATGCCCCCAAGAATCATATAAAGTTCAAGAATCTGATGACGGTTCATTTCAATCTGTTTAACCTTCTTCAAAAATTCTTCGGTTTCGCCAAGATTAAATGGAGCAAGATAGATAGAACAACTTGTTCTGCAAAATAATGAAAAAAGCAAGGATTCTTCGGCGATAAGCGTTTTTTTGATAGTTATCGCTGAGGGATAGAGGTGTTGTTTTTATTATTGTTTAAATTGTTTTTGCCTCAATATTTTTAAGCTGGCTTTTTTGTCCTTCAATTTGTAAGAGCAATTTGCTAGCTAATTCACGCGTTTGACCCGAAAGTCTCATAAAATGACCATCTCGAGTTCTAAAACCATCATCTATCATATGAGAAAGAGATTCTCCAAGATAACTTGCAAATTCAATCGTTCTTATAGTAAGCGTTATGCCACCACAAATAAGTTCATTTTGTTCTCGTAGAATTTCTGCAATATGTTGTTCATTAATTCGTCTTTGCTCTTCAATTTTGCTTCAATTTAAGAAAGTATTCTTTAAATTAGCAAATAAAGCACAGATTTCTCTGATACTTTATCAATTTTACTATTATAAACTAATTAAATCCATACAATTATTATTATCATTGAAGTTTTTACTATCATCGCTTACTAGTGTAGGAAGAACACCGTATCTATCAGATTGTAATTGCATATAATACAATTTTTTCTCAGAAACCCATTTTCTTAAAAAAGATGGAATTACCTTATTCTCAATAATAAATTTACTTCCTAAAATTATTCTTAAAATACAATCTTCTGAAATTTGAATATCAGTAAAAGATTCAGAATTTTTCATTGCCCAGAAAATAACTCTGATTTCTTTTTCATATTTCCAACACTCTGGTTTATGATATACAGCTTCAACTATTTCCTTGTCACTATTTTCAGATAGAAAATGTCTAGTTTTTATTTTATCTGAATATTCTACCATTCCGAAATCTTCAATTTGATTGTTAAAATCTGCTAATTTTTTTCTAAGAGTTTCTGTGTCATATTCAACGACAAATCCTTTATGACTGGAGCAATAATGGGACCACATTAACAAATTATCAGATTCAGAAGTAAAAGAACAAACACCTAACGTGTTCATATAAATATTTTGCAATGATTTACCATTTGAAGTAGCAATATAACAATCATATGGATCATTAAAATTTTTGAACTTATTGAATCTTATTGTCTCGTTAATAACTGGAGCAAACATTTTATACATATATGGATTATATGAGTAATATTTGTATATTTTCTTTTCTGTAATTTTTTTTGCAATTCCTGAATACATTAGATTCCTCAATTTTTTTACATATCACCTTGAATCATTTTGTCAAAGTTATTTAAGATAAATTCTTGTTTGATTTGTGCGATATATTGTTGATCCGTTACAAGTCTATATAAACATCGTACGAATCCAGCAAAATCAAATTTTTGTAATGCATTTTTGTCACCTAGCATTGCAGAAAATCCTACTTGAATTATATTACTGCCTGTAGCTATAAGATTAGAATACAGGAGTATTTTTCTTGTTTTTACTGAATGTAACTCCATCGGATATCCATTATTTTCATCATATGAAAGTGTGTGAACTGTGCTAATAATCATGTCGATTAGACATGCGATTTTATAAGAAATTCCAGCTTTTATTAAATCTCCGGTACTTATGATTTTTGTTATTTTTTCGACATTTTGTTTCAAAAATAATTTGTCCATTTTTCCGTTTGCATCAGTTTTATTACAAATCAAGTTTAGGAAAGGAAGTTGTATTCCCATTGGTGTATACAAATCTGTTCCTATGTGAATTATTTGTTTAATCAATGCTGCAACAATAGATTCTTTATCATCAGGGAATCTATTAACTGCATTTTTAAACATCAAAACAGTATTATCCAAACGATGATCGTCAACTATTTGAGGTCTTTTATATCCTACTTCATAGATAACATGATTCGTTGTTATTATTCTGTCGCTTATACATGTTATAGTATTTGTTAAAATATTTGCTGTACCTATAACTAATCCTAATAGAGGATCATGAGCTAATGTAGTAAATCTATGATTTGCTCCCTTAAATAATTGTAATTCACCATTTGTATTTGTTGCATCAAAAGGAACGCCAGGGGTTGTTAGTATTTGATGTAATGGAGCATAAAATAAATGTGGTGCTTGAGACTTGTTATCTTTTATCTTGCTAAAAATTTTGTTTTGAGCTTCATGCAAGTTTTTCTCAATTTTATTATTTTCTCCAGCTTTATCTATATGAAGTATCTGATTTAATCCAAATATTCTAAAACATTGCAAAGTGATTGCAAGAAATAGAAAACAAGCGTCCGTTTTATTCAATGAAGTTTTCTTTTCAAATTCTTCATCAAGATTCTTTAAGATAATATTTGAATTATGTGCAACATCTGCAACTCGTAAACTTTCCTGAAAGATTTTATCTGCTTGTTCGAAAGTTTCATCTGTGCGTTCTCTTAAATTACTTCGTTTAGCTCGTAATTCTTCAATTTTAGACATTTTCGACTCCTATCTAATTAATAACTAAGAGCTGCTAATTGATCTCGATAATTTGAAACATTATTCAATCGCTGTCTGTATTCAGGTGATTCTGTTTCAGCGAGTTTTGCTTCAAGTTCAACTATTGTTGCATCATATTCATCAAGCAAAGCTTCATATTCATCTCTTTCCCGTCTCCATTTGTTTGTTGTTTTCAGGAATAATTCTGCCTGTTTGCGAAGTTTTATTTCATATTGTTGAGAACAACGTATGTAGCCATTTTTCTGTCCTTCCAAGAAAATTTTTCTATCATGAGCAGAATGAATACCAACTGTTCTATCACTTCTTGTTGCTATTAAGTGATCACTAGGATATTCAGAATCAATGGATTTAAGTTCTTTTAATAAATTAGCTAATGGAAGCGCAGAATATTCACAGTTATCTACAAAAGTTTCATCCGAAATAAGAGCTGTAACCTTATGATTTAAATGTATTCTAATATCACGTTTTTTTATAATGTCACATTTTGTTATTTCACTATATTTTATAAAATATGTTTGCATTAAAGGATCTTTTATATAAAAGCCAGACAAGGTGAATAGAATTCCATAATCACCCTTAGGGCTTAATTGAAATTTTAATGCATTTGGAATAGCGAAAAGACATGCAAAATCATCGTAGTTAAAATTACTATCAAATTTTAACAGTAAATTCTTTTTTTCCGTTGGATAGTTATTATACTTCCATAACTTCCACCCCACACAATCTTCTCCAATTTTACTGGCATAATTTAATACTGTCTGATAAATTTTTTCTTTTTTTTGCGTAATATCTACATACGATGAATCTTCATAGCTGTCGTTATCATTGTAATCGCCTGAACCATAATCATCGTAATAATCTTCTGGTTCGTAGTTATCATTATTTGAGTCTTCATAAATATAATTGTCATCATTGTTATCATCATAAAACTCATCTTCGCTATTATCTTCATCTGGTTGCTGAGCTTTTCCTAAATCAATTAATTTCTGTAAAATTTCTACCCATTTATATTTTAGATTCCAATCATCATAATCTTGAAAATCTAGACCAAAACGAACGGAGTTACTATGGAGATTAAAACATGGTAACTCTATTTGCTCCAGATAAATACTATTTCTATAGCTATAGGAATTAATATCACCTATATCTTTATATTCCAATTCATAACGAGCTTCACTGAGATAATCTTTTATACCATAAGTCATGAAGAGTAAATGGTGATCATTTTTAGAAATTGCAAAAACAAAGTCTTCTTCAGAAAACTTTTTTTGACCATATGTCTCTGTATTATAGCAAGTATCCATAAATTCGGCTAATTGTTTTTTTGTAACATTTAAGTAGGATACGACTTTTACTATTTTTGTTTTTGCTAATTTTTCAACAGCATCTTTTAATATATTATATACCTCTAATTTTATGGCATAGGAATCATTTTGTTTAGTTCCACACTTTGGACAAAATAAAACTTCTTTACTTAAAACTGTTCCACAGTCAATACATTTTCGCTCTTCTGTTTCTTGTTTTTTTCCACAAATAGGACAGAAAACTGTATCACTTGAAATTTCTGAACCGCACTTTATACATTTTGACTGTTGTCCCTTTAATAGGATATCACCTTTTTTAAGATCAAATCTTGATGCTCCATCTAAAAATAGGGCAGCATTTTCATTTTCTTGAACATAATCAACGTTTTCTGCTTGAAATTTATCAATGCTGTTTATATGGAAAACTTTATGTAGTTTATTTTTTCTATATACAGTAGTATCTACATCTTTTAACACGCACCCCCTTGTTACTTTTCCAATGACAACAATTTGGTTTGCAACCTTCATTACTTTGTCTACAACAAATTCAAAATCATTAATTAACATATTCTTCTCCCAGTTTATTATAATTTTACTTCGCATCCCACGCCATCTACTGTCATGAGGTCACGATTCTCTATTATTTGTACATCTTCTCTGTACGTTGTAATTCTTCTTTCACCTCTTCCACCAGATCCTCTGGTCCCAGAACCTTTACCGTATGCCCTTGCCCTAAAATAAAGCGCAGAAGTTCCTTCTTTTGGGTGGTCTTAAACTTCAGGTAAACGCTTCCGTCTTCTCGTTCTTCAAGTGTCTGGTCTGAGTGCCAGATTCGGTTTGTGGCGTAGGTTGCAATTTCTTTATCAAATATAAGTTCAACTTCAAGAGGAGTTTTATCACTAAGCCAGACACCCATTTCTGAATCGAAGTAATCTGAAGTTTTAAAATCTTTCGGAATGCTGAATTTCTCTGTAGTCATTACGGCATTTTTCATTCTGCCAAAAGAAAAAATACGGACATCTCCTTTATCATGACACTTACCGATTACATACCAGTTTCCTCTCTGGCAGACTGCATGATATGGATCTATTGTACGTTCCATAAAAGATGGTTTTTGAAGAGGTCTGTAATCAAATGAAATCGAAAAGCCTTTTTTTATAGCGTCAAAGATTGTTGTGAAAAGTTCTGGTTTTATATTTTCGATTCTGTCAGGGATAAAAGTTATTCGGGGATTTAAAAATGATGTATCTACAGTTATACGATTTGGCAAACAATTTGTAATTTTTTGAAACACTGAGCGAAGTTGATTTTCTAATGGTGTATTACGATATTGTTCTAAAAGCGGATTTAATATAGCGACTGAAAGTGCTTCTCCCTCTGTAAGTGGAATGCTTTTAATAAAAAAATTCTTTTCAGTGTAATGATAACCATGACTATCACTTTCGATGGGGGCATTGAGAGTATCACGCATGTATTCTATATCTCTCTGAATTGTTCGCGAGCTATAGCTTCCATCTTCAATGGATTTTGCTATTTCTTTAGCTGTATACCATCTTCCCGATTGCAACAATTCATCAATTTTTACTATGCGCCAGTTATTAATCTTTATCTGTCGTTCCATGTCTTTTTTCTGTAAACTTTTAAGTGTTAGTCAAAACTTGTTATGACAAAATATGTCTTATTATACACCTAAAAATGTCTAATCGCAACATCATTATAATAAACGTGTTGTGACTTAATATTCAGAATATTAGATTATCGTTGAAAAATATATGTATGACTTCAGATGATATTCAAACTAGACTTGGGGAGAATGTAAAACGCATTCGTAAGGAACAAAATTTGACTCAATTTCAGCTTGCGGAAAAAGCTGATCTTTCTGAAGAAACTGTAAAGAATATTGAGCTTTCAAGGTGTTGGACAAGTGATAAAAATCTTGCAAAACTCACAAATGCTTTGCAAGTGGACATCCATTGTCTTTTTTTACCGGTTTGTACTTCATTTGATAAAGATTCAGAAGATTCTACGGTAATTAAAAAGGCTATAGCAGAAAATTTGAAGAATTATGTTAATTCCGTTCTGGATGATCTAACTTCTAAAAAATAAAATGACAATGCCATGGGTGGTAAGGGATAAGATTTTTATGGCATTGTCATTAAAATAAATCCACTATACTCATAATGAAGTTTTTTCATTTATTCGTAAATAAGCGAATTAACCACAATTTACGATTATTCAAATTTTTATGCCTGTCTGTATATAAAAATTAACTGAATAATAATTTAATTTGCCTTAATTTTGAAGTTATGAATTTTATATATAATTGACTTTTGATAACATAACCGTGGCTCAAAACCAAGCACTGGTGCCTTGTATTCAGTTTGTGGCATGGTAACTAAAAAAAGCCACTTTGCAATATCCACAAACTGAATATTTTTGAACACAGTTTTGTTTCCGTTCAAGCCTTAAAAGACTGCTAATCACGCTATTGTATCAAAATAATTATATAGATAATATTTTCTTGCTCAGACTTAGATATTTATCAACTTTCATATCAATTAATTCTACGTAACATTTGAATTTCTTCATTATCAATAAAAAGTTTTGGAGTTGCACCTCCAATTTTAGCAACAACAAATCTTTCTTCACCATCAATAAAAACTTGTGCACCTATATCTTCTGTGGATAAACCTGTAAATGTATCTTTTGTTGAACCATATTCTTGTCCATTTATTTCAAGCCTTACAGTGTGATTATCCATGTAAATAATTTCTATAGTAATTCCTTTATAAATAGATGTATAATAATGTGTACAATAGGAAATACTTCCTTCTCTATTTTTTCCCAAACCAAACATAACTTTCTCCTATTTTTCAATATAAATATATTCACCAGATACATCACAGATATCTTCCAAATTTCCGTTTCTGATTCGTGCTTCATCAGATGGATTTGAAAAATGATACCCTTGTTTTTTTATATAAGAAAGCAACTCCTGACGTGCATTTTTTGAGCTATACACCCCAGGTAATGTTTCATTAAAATGAAAAATTCTACAATTGAGATCTCCACCGCATTCATATATTTGAAACAAATCTGATTGAACTCCAATCTCAGCCCTTTCAAAATTAATGTCCTGCTCTCCATAAGGTTTTCCCATTTTATTCCTCCATTTTTTTTATTGTGAGATTATTCAAAATGAATACAGAAATTTTATTATTTTCTGATTCATCTATTTCAGTAATATTAAGAAAATTGTGTTCTTTATTATAAACATACATTCCATTTTTAATTGTTATTGTAAGTTGATTTAGATTGGAATTCTCTGTTAATTTAATGTGCTTATTTGTTTTTTCTACATTGAAAGATATAAAGTCTGACAGATATTTTTCAACAATTTTATCATTCGAAATACAAATCGATTGAAAAAATGTGGATATTATCGTGTCTCCATCTTGAAATGGAATCATATTCTCTAACATTGACATACTCTCCAGTTTTTTTAATATAAATTAATAGAAAACTTGGTTTATTCTTTTTTTTATAATCTATTAGCATATATAATAACACCTTTTTTATTACTGTCAAGCATATACAAAATAAAAACATTCGCTTTTAGAATATATTTTATGGATTTACAAGATGTTTTTATTAGCAATCTGAAGCGATTCCGCAAAGAGCAACACATAACACAAGAAAAACTGGCTGAATTATGTGATACAGAGACTTCTTATATTGGACAAATTGAAACTAAAAAAAGATTTCCTTCCATCTCCTTTATTGAAAAAATAGCAGGTGCTATTAATACACAGCCATATTTACTATTCAAGCCTATTTCCAATTCTGAAATAAATATAAGTCAAAATATGCAAAAAGAAATAATCGAAACAATTTCCAATGATATATCAGAAATACTTCAAAAATATGAAATAATATAAAAAGTTGCCTATTTTTCATAAAATAAACCAGATTATTAATTTGCTGTTTCTGTTGCTAATGTGATTGTGTTTTCATCAGGTGTTTCACCAGTAAAAACTCTTCTTGTAGCATCCAGAACTTCTTTACAGTTTGCAGAAAAATCTTTTCCTGTTTTCTTAAGCTTATCTTTTACATTTTTCAAAGCAGGTTTTGTTTCTGCATAATCAGAAACTACTTTTCCAGTAACTGTAAGTACTGTGGCGGCAATACAGGTTCCAATCAATCTCTTTATCATAAAAATCTCCTTGAGCCTTTTTACATGCTCTTGCTTGTATTATAGAATGATGATAATGACAACTAATGTCATGGGTGCTTTTTTGTTTCATTTTTATGCATCCTTAGAAGAAATAAGAGTAAAACCAGTAGCTCGATCGTGTTTTACAGTTTGAATTGAACCATCTTGCCTTGTCTGAGATTCTGTAACAAATCTTGTGTTTTTGTCTGAAGTCTTTGGATTCTTGTATGTGTAAAAATTACAATTATCCATGAAATCTGACATTTCATTGTATCTGTCTACTAATTCATTGTAGTCATTTACATTTTTGTCATACTGCTTACGGACTTCATTTATGACATAACCGGCAAGAGCAATGCCACCTGTAATTAAAAGTCTTTTGAACATAAAAAATCCTCCTGTGATTAATATGTAAACAAAGATTAACACAGGAGATATGACAAGAATTGTCGTAGCTTTAAATTATATGCTCGTGAGCCCATGCTTCCACTACACTATCCATAATTTCTGGCGGCATTATTACCAGCAATAGTTGAAATTCAAATTACCGTTCGGGCCTGCTTTTTATCTGTTTAATTTCATCTGCAGATAATCGTCTACTCCATAGTTTTATAAGCTTTATCAATAGCTTTTATTTCTTTCTTGAGAGATTTGTTTACAGCGCTTTTATTAAAATAAGTAATATCCAGATTTTTTATTCCAAGCCATTCAGAATAACTTTCATAAT